>Ga0222713_10000386_pt1 | contig 49477 bp, 75 predicted proteins | sample C33_649DmetaG_FD_165061 | JGI IMG/M metagenome (GOLD analysis project Ga0222713, IMG submission 165061) | Estuarine water microbial communities from San Francisco Bay, California, United States - C33_649D | ecosystem: Environmental > Aquatic > Marine > Unclassified | place: USA: California...
CGGTGGTTACGGTGGTAGCAGAGGTGGCGGATATTTTGGTGGTGGTGGTGGTGGCTATTATGAATCAAACTCTATGTCTGGAGCAGGTGGTGGTTCTGGATATGTAAATACTAGTTTATCCTTGTACGGTGCGACATTCTGTGCCTACGGTGATAGACCAGCAATGTATGACGATCAAGATTTACCAAAGACCTACGACGGATATAATAATTGGAGTCATTTTGCAGTTGGCGGAAATTATGTTAACAGCAGTGCTCAATATACCAGTGCCGGTGGCGGTGGTGGTGTCTGTGTGATATACTATTGAGGATGACTATGATTAATTACTCTGATGCAATTTTAAAACTACGACCAGAAGCAACTTTTAGCATTGTTGCTAACGATTATTCTACTCTACAGTGGTACGATCAAATTCAGACAAAACCAACAGAAGAAGAAATTATTGATAAACTAGCAGAACTTGAAGAAGAATCTACTAAGAATTTGTACAAATTAAAAAGACAATTCGAATATCCTTCAATCGGTGATCAATTAGATGATTTATATCATGCTGGGCTGTTTTCAGAAGAGATGATGGAAAAAATTAAAGAAATTAAGGACCGCTATCCCAAGCCCCAATAAACCAATAAACTACAGCTAAATACACTATGGCACAAACAATCAATGGAGATAATGGAGTAATATCAGGCTCAACGGGCTTGAAATTTTCTGCTGACACTACAGGTATTCTAGCACTTCAAACCAACGGAACTACAGCACTAACTGTAGATGCTAGTGGTATTGTTCATGTGGGAACTACAGTATCATCTATAAGTTCTCAAGGAAATAGACTAGCTTTAGTAATTAAAGGAAAAGGCACAGCAGCTTCAGACGGTATCGGCGTACTAGCATTGACTACAAATACTGCTAATGCTACTGCTACAAACGTTGGTAATATTGAATGGCACATGACTGACAATAGCAGCTCTTCTGGTACAAGGGTTGGTTACATTGCCATGTTTGCTTCAGGTTCAACTGCAAATAATCGCGGTAGTTTAATGGACTTTGCCACTAAACCAGATGGAGTATCTGGCACAGGTACAAGTGCTATGACGATTGACGCTAACGGTAATCTTAAACTATCTTTTTACTTTTATAGTAGTTCAAATACCGCAGTAACAGCCGCTGGCTCTACACAAGGTACAGCCACTGCTTTAACAGTTCAATTAAGTCATGTTACCACTGTGGCACTCAACACGGGTGTGATACTTCCTACTCCCATAGCCGCAGGACTTAGAATTACTGTTAGAAATGGTGGTGCTAACGCACTCAACGTTTATCCTCATAGTGGCGGTAACATTGCTGGTACTGGTACTAACGTGGCTATTTCAGTGGATGTTGGCACAGTGTTAGATTTCATCTCATTTGATACTACCAATTGGTATATCCCAAGTGCGGTGCTTGCCTAATAGTTAAATTAAATCAATTAGATCAAATATTGTTTGTAATTTTGTTCTAATAATACGATTACTAAAACTGTTACGCAGTCCTTGATGTAGAGGACGAGGCGCATGATCAACAGTGGTCCACGACCATCCTATGTGTTCATCACTTAGTTGTGGTACAAACTCTTGATCGATAACACAAAGGTATGTGTGAAAATTAAACACTTGATCATTGCTGACAAAAGTTTCAAGTGGGATTGTTTTTAATACTTGTGGACTAAATCCAATTTCTTCAACTACTTCTCGTTGTAGTCCCTGCCATGGATTTTCATCTTCGTGAGTAGTGCCGCCCACTAGACCCCATGTGCCTTGATGTTTGCCTTTGGCTTTCTGAACTAGAAGAAAACGTCCTGTTGATTTGGCATAGAACAGTGCGCCACTACAGATAATTTTATCAGTTATAATTCTAGTATCCACATGCCCTCTCTGTACTCACCTTCGAAACTCTTGACCCAAGAAGCACCAGTCCACTTGTACTGAATGCCAGTGTATATATTAGTTTGATATACCGGGTCGTCTGTTTCTGAGTGTTCAGCAGCAGCAAAAATTATGTGCCAGGCACCGGCACTCCATTCAATGATATCATTTTCTTCTGCAACAAAATCACTGTCATCATCATTTTTCCAAGCATCAGGACCGTCTTCGTTGTCCGCTGATCCAATGGACTCAATAATTAAATAACGAACACCTTCTGTAGGTGTGGCTAATCCGTGGCCTCTTGGTCCTTTGGTTTGAGGATTTATGATAGCATCAAATGTTCCGTGGCTGATAGATCTAACACTGGTATAATCTCCATAAGTATCGATCATGGTGTTAGTGGGGTATGTGTCACTATCCCAGTTAATAGAAACTAAAGTTTCATCCAGCGGATTGATAACAAAAGTACCAAATACCTCGTGACCATTTTCTTGTATCAGTCTAATACTGCTATAGTCTGCAATATACTTGCCAGGATATTGATCTATCAATGTGCGCCAGTTAATTCCAGGACCTATTTTATTGGGAATACCATACGGATCATCAATGACCACTGGTTCATGTGGCCCTAACAATCTTGCAGCACCAGCGTAGACCATTAGACCATAACCACTGATAGTAGTTCGTACTCTGGTCAATATACTACCTCCAGGTGGACCGTAGTCTGTTAGAGCAGGATCAATACCCAGTCCTTCAATATAAGTTTCAGGATCATTAATTCCACCGTCTAGTACACTGGTAATAATTTTTGTAATAATACCCAACTGACGTACCTTAACTGGAGGACTTAACCATATAGGTGTTGTTAAGTTAATACTGGCTATGTCAATGGGACTGTCTATTCCCACGGGAATTTGCCTTGAACTAAAAACTATTTCTTCTAAATTTAGTACACTTAAACTGGTCCAATCAATATAGTTGTCAGTAGTTTGTATTTCGACACTGGGGTTGAACAAGGTTAAGATCTGTTCCATTATCTGTAACTTTTGATCTGTGCTAGTCGTCCATATTTCTACTTTGACTGATAACTTATATGGGGTAGGCATAATACGCTCAACTGTGTAGTTAGCACCCTGTTCCCCTGTATAAACATCGTCTACAATGTCACGCTCTCTAATGTGTAGCTTGCCCACAAAGGTACTGTCGCCCAGTCTATCACGTTCTAGTGCAAGTCCGCTGATACTCACAGCAATACGTGGCGCACTATTGATTTTATTTTCTGAATTGTCTTTGATAATGTTTGCCACTTGACGATCACTATCACCATACATCACAGGTACACGTACTAGCGTACCATCTCCATACTTAACATAAAAGTTACTGAAGAATCTTGTGATTTGTAGGATATATCGACGGATTTGTCCGTCATAAAAATGCATCATTATACGTCTGCCTCTGGTTTATATTTGATTGCTTTGCTAAGTGCCTGACGTTCTGGTACTGAACTGGCAAACAATTTCCACTGAATTTGATCTCCATCTGCCGCAGTCTTGCTTAGAGTAATTAGAGTATTACCGCCTGTGCCCGACGATGCAGTGGCATTAATCTTAGTATCATTAATGTAGGCTGTGGCAATTACGCCGTCTGCATAGGCAACGTTAGTTTGAATAGTTGAAGTATCTCCAACTGCGGTAATATAGTCTCGACCAATTTGATTTTTACCAGTAATATTTGTATTATTGATAAAACTGGTTTTCTGAGTTTGACGTTGATCATTATTGGTCATTGTCATACGCAGATTATCCTCTACTTTGACCCAAGTAGTGCCGTTGAAGCGGAACAGTCTGTTAGGCATAAAATCAGTGCGTAGGAAGAAGTCGTCCTTGGTTGCGCCTGCTGGAAATTGTATACCATGGCCAAAAGGATTTAGCAGACTTTTTTGACCGTTGGGCGGATTACCATCACTGACTAGGTAGCCAGTATATCCCTTACGCAGTGCATGACCTGCTACTTCACTGGCATCATCTGTGGTGTCACTAGCATCAAGATCAGTATCGTCTGTAGTTTTAAGTATCGAATTACCCTGTTCATCAGCAGCTAATGTATAGTATTGTCTTGTTTCATAACCACTGAGCGGTGCATCGGCCTCCGCCTGTGCAATCATAGCATCATTAATTTGATATTCTTTATTTCGTGTACTAAGAAGATCACGCAGAGTAGTATCACTTTCTGTACCATCTGCATTAGTGGCTTTCTGATTAAGTATGTCAGCAAACTGTTGTGCATCAACAATCTTTTTAAGTTTTAATCTGTATAAGTGCGGCCACCATGTCATGCTAAAACCTTCGCTGGCACGGCCTACATCCTCTATTACATAATATCTAGGCAAACCAACAGAATAATCATTAAGTGCAAATTCATCTCTTAGATGCGGAAATTCTAGTACATCTCCACTTATAGGCTTACGACCCACTAATTTTATCCAGTCGTTGATATGCACAGTTAGATAGATAGTATCATTATCTATGAACAAGCCAAATTGACTTAGATTAAAATCAATATTTTGTACATTGTAAATACCTCGCAGCCTATAAATTTCTGGCTCGTATTTACGATCTCTATTCTCTAAAAACAGTAGATCTTGTATGTTTGAGGGCGATAACACATCATAGTGAGGTTCTGCTGCTGTAGCATTAGCTTCATCTGTGTTAACGCCCAGGTATTTGTGCAGATACAGTTCAGTGCCGCCAATTTGAAACATTTCAGAAATTTGTCGGTCGATGAACTTGTAGTCATTACCCTTTTCGGGTTTGAATAGGCTTAAGCGTGGCATAGTAGTATATTTATCGGTAAATAACTATTGTAAGAGAGGAATTTCAATGGATACGCCTACAGCAAACAAAGCAGTGCAAGAAGTATATGATTATGTGAAAACCATGCTGGGCGATGGCATGGTTGAAGTTGAACTTGACCCTATTCACTATGAAACAGCACTAAAACGTAGCCTATCAAGATTTCGCCAACGTAGCAGTGCCAGTGTAGAAGAAGCCTATTATTTTTTAGAGCTAATAAAAGACCAAAACGAATACAGATTACCTGACGAAATTATCAACGTACAGAGTCTATATCGCAGAACTATCGGTAGTCGCAGTGGTGGTGGAAACGGTGGCACACTATTTGAACCATTTAACTTGGCCTATACAAACACCTATTTGTTAAACAGCACCATGCTGGGCGGCATAGCTACCTACGATATGTTTGCACAGTACCAAGAAATGGTAGGGCGTATGTTCGGTGCTTACATAGAATTCCAATGGATACAGCACAGCCATACTCTACGCATCCTACAACGCCCGTTCGCAGAAGGCGAAATGATCATGATTCGTGGCCAAAATTACAAGCCAGATTGGGTAATTATAGGAGATCTATATGCAGGACAGTGGGTCAAAGACTACACTTTGGCTATCTGTAAAGGCATACTAGGAGAAGCTAGGGGTAAGTTTGGTCAAATCGCTGGACCAGGTGGCGCCGGTGGTCTTAATGGTACAGACCTTAAAGCAGCTAGCAAAGAAGAAATAGCCGCACTAGACAAAGAACTCGAAATGTATATCCCTGGACACAGTGGAACATACACTTTTGTAATTGGCTAAAGAAAATATTGACCTCGTAATCTTTTTGTTATATACTACACTATCAGAGGTGTTTTATGATCATAGGTGTATGTGGTTTCATTGGCTCGGGTAAAGATACAGTAGCAGACTATCTAACAAATTTCCATGGATTTAGACGTGAGAGTTTTGCTAACACTCTCAAAGACGCAGTTGCACAAGTTTTTGGATGGGATAGAACTCTACTAGAAGGGCGCACTAAACAAGCACGTGAGTGGCGTGAACAAGTAGATCCTTGGTGGGCAGAACGTTTGAATATGCCTAATCTTACTCCCCGTTTAATGCTACAATTATGGGGCACAGAAGTCTGCCGCAAAGGATTCCATGACGATATATGGATTGCTGCATTAGAAAATAAACTGCGTACCAGTACTGATGATATCGTTATCAGTGACTGTCGTTTTCCTAATGAAATTAAAAGCATAAAAAATGCAGGCGGTATTGTAGTGCGTGTTGTTCGTGGTCCTGAGCCCGAATGGTATGATGCTGCTGTAAGTGTTAACGCTGGACCTAATGGCAATGCTTCATGGAGTATTAGCAAAAGTCGTCTAGAAAAATTAGGAATCCATGCCAGCGAAACCAGCTGGGTAGGCACACAATTTGACACTGTGCTAGATAATAACGGTTCGCTAGACGACCTGTATGTACAGATTAGAGATCTGGCACCAAATCTCCCTGTCGCCAACGAATCCCCTCTTTATGAAGCACTCGCTGGCAATTGGCGCACACCGTCTTAAGATTGCTAGGCCGACAGTTGTCTAGATTGCCGTCGATGTGAAAAACATTAAATTGTTCTTTATACTTTGACTTAAATCCACACTTTTCGCAAGTATCTTTTTGTCGGTAGCCGCTGATATACCATTTAGGTAATCCTACCTCAAGACCTCTAGCACAATGATCACACTTTGATCTGTAGTAGGGTTTTTTCCCTTTATAATAATTAATAGCCACTGGTCTTTGGCCACATTCTTTGCATAGACTTCTCATACCTGCCCTTTTCTTGCCCTTTTCTATATGTATTTAACCTTGGTATTTTAACCAATTCCACTAAATACAATAGAACAAGGATTCAAGGAGATTGACAAATGGCCCAGCTTGATTCACCAGGCGTAGCAGTTACAGTTATAGATGAAAGTTTTTATACACCAGCTGCTCCCGGTACAACCCCACTAATTATCGTAGCATCTGCGCAGGACAAACAAAACGGTGCAGGCACAGGTGTAGCACCAGGAACACTCAAAGCAAACGCTGGTAAAGTATATCTTTTAACCAGTCAAAAAGATTTATCAGATACATTTGGAATACCCAAGTTTATCACAGACAGCAATAACAATCCTGTACACGGTTCAGAACAAAACGAATATGGTCTACAGGCAGCTTACTCATATCTTGGAGTTAGCAATAGAGCGTATGTTGTTCGTGCTGATTTAGACCTAACTCAACTAGCAGCAAAAGATGCAGCACCTACAGGTGAACCTGTAGACGGAACTGTATGGGTTGATACAGGCTCTTCATTATATGGTATTTTCCAATGGAGTGCTGAACATCCCAGTGTTGTAGGCGGACAAAAATTTAGTAATAAAGTACCGTTAGTTATAACAGATACAGCAAAAATTTTAAATGGCGGTCAACCAAGACCTAGTGTAGGAACTGTGGGAGACTATGCAGTTGTAGCTACTACAAGCACTGTGAGATTTTGGTACAAGGCAGGCGCCATTGGAGAAATTAGACCTTCTCAATGGGTAGAGTTAGGCAGCACAGATTGGATTTCAAGCTGGCATACAGTAAGTTATCAAGTTAATCTTGCAGGCATAGTAGATCTATCACAATTTAATTTGAATGGTAATCTAATAACAATCGAAGCAGCAACCCCAGGAAGTCCTACTCTACAGGATATAGCAGATGCTATTAATGCAAATACACCAGAAGGTATTTTTGCTACAGCAAGAATAGGAAGAATCTTTATCTATTCTGACTTTGCTTCAGTGATGGTAGATGGAGACGGTATTGATCAGCTGGACTTGGTAGATTTTGAGGCCCTGGGTGCAATTCCAGGTGAATCTTCACCTCCTCCTGCTTTGCAAATTAGTAAACATACTCAAGTACCAAATTGGAAATTTGAAAATAACGATCCACGTCCTAACGGCAGTGTATGGATCAAAACAACAGAATATAACAGTGGCGCCAAGTGGATTGTAAGAAGATATAGTTCAGCTACTCAATCATGGGTAACCCAACTAGCACCATTGTACGCCAGCGGTCACGAGGCTCTTTATGGATTAGATAAAGTAGGCGGCGGAGCTAAAATTCCACTCAATGCTCTTTATGTAAAAACCAATGACGGCGAAGTAGATCCACCAATAGCTAGTTTTAAAATTTTTAGACGCAGTGCAGTAGGTGCAACAAAAATTACATCAAGTGCTATTACAGATACTACGTTTATAAATGGTGAAGAGTATATATTCAGCATTCGTGAGTCTGCAGCTGGTCAAGATACACTACGCGATCCAATTACTGTGGTGTTTGTAGGAGCCGATCCTAATAACTTACCAGAAGGCGCTACATCAAAAGCTCAAGCCGATGCTGAGGCATTAGTATCAGCTATTGTAGCCGCAGTAGACGATGACGGTTTTAATTTCAACAATATTGTTGCAGAAGTTACAAGTGCTAATAAGGTAATTATCAAGCATACTTTAGGCGGTGACTTCACCCTTGTTGATGATAATATAGACAGAGATGTAGCTTTATTATTTGCTGGAGATACTAACTTTTATGAAGCTCCACCGTGGATTCAAGACGATGTAGATCATCCTAATCACTTCTTAGCATCACTGTGGAAACCTTTGACAGGTGCTGTTTATAGTTCTACAGCTCCTACAACACCACCTGCAGATGGCACATTATGGTATGACTCTGTCTATGATGAGGTAGACATATTAGTACACAATGGCGAAACATGGGTAGGATATCAATATAATGGTTTAAGCGGACTTTCTGCAATACCATCACCTTTTGTTGGATCATCTGATCCTAAAGGACCAATTATTTCAGCAACTATGCCTAGAAAACAAAGCGATGGCATAACAGACCTTAGTGGTGGTGATATTTGGATTGATCCTAGCATACCAGAATTGTTCCCTAAAATGTATAGATGGAATCAGGCTGCATATAAATGGGATCCGATAGACACTACTGATAACACAACAGAATCTGGTATCATATTTGCAGATGCTCGATGGAGTGGTGCAGGCGATGATACAGAACCAGATAGCATAGAAACACTATTAACCTATGATTATCTAGATCCAGACGCACCCGATCCAGCACTATATCCAAGAGGCATGTTACTCTGGAATACTAGACGTTCAGGTTGGAACGTAAAACAATATAAAGTGAACCATATAGATACTTCTTTTGGTGCAGTAAACAAGCGTCAAGATGATGCTTCAACTGTTGAATACTATCCAAATCGTTGGGTTTCAATCAGCGGTAACTTTGCCAACGGATCAGGACGTTTTGGTCGTCATGCACAACGTGAAGTTGCTCTGCAGGCTCTTAGAGGGTTGGTTAACAGTAATCAAGAAATTAGAGATGAAGAAAGTCGCGTGTTTAATCTAATAGCTTGCCCAGGATACGAAGAACTAATCGGACCTATGGTTAATTTAAACTTCGACAGAGGGCTTACTGCATTTGTTGTAGGCGATTCTCCGAGCCGTCTACCTGCTGATGCAACAAGTTTATCTAACTGGGGAACTAACGTATATAACAGTGTCGAAGACGATGTATACGGACTAGTGACCAGCGATGAATACCTAGGAGTTTTTTATCCATGGGGATTCACTAGCGATAACGCTGGTAGAAACATTGTTGTTCCACCAAGTCATATGATGTTACGTACAATCGCACTGAGCGATAATGTCAGCTATCCTTGGTTTGCACCAGCGGGCACACGTCGTGGCGGTATTACAAATGCTACCTCAGTTGGATACATTGATTATGTGTCAGGCGAATTCCAATCAGTAGCATTGAATACTGGACAACGAGATACTCTACAAAAAACATGTAAAGTAAATCCAATAACATTTATAACCGGTACAGGACTTGTAAACTACGGTCAATTAACTCGTGCAAAAAATGCAAGTAGTCTAGATCGTATCAACGTAGCTCGACTAGTTGTTTATCTACGCCGTCAATTGAATATACTAGCTAAACCTTATATATTTGAACCTAACGATAAGATAACACGCGACGAGATCAAACAAGCTGCTGAAAGTCTAATGTTAGAATTAGTTGGTCAACGTGCAATCTATGACTTCTTAGTTGTATGTGATACCAGCAACAATACACCGTCAAGAATTGATCGTAATGAATTATATCTTGACATTGCCATTGAACCAGTAAAATCAGTTGAATTTATCTATATTCCATTGCGTTTAAAGAACACTGGTGAAATCAAAGGCCTTGGCAGCAAATAATTAGGAGATACAAATGGCAGTCGCAACCCTTTCAAAATTTACAGTACCCTTAGCTAGCGATCAATCAGCTTCAGCTCAAGGCATGCTGATGCCAAAGCTAAAATATCGCTTTAGAGTGATGTTTGAAAACTTTGGTGTATCAACACCAACTACTGAACTAACAAAACAAGTTATTTCAGCAGCTCGACCTAATGTGCAGTTTGCTAATCAGACTATTGAAATTTACAACAGTAAAATTAACTATGCTGGCAAACATACATGGCAACCGCTAAACGTTAGCTTACGTGATGATGTAACTGGTGCAGTTACAAAACTAGTAGGCGAACAAATGCAGAAACAGTTTGACTTTTTTGAACAAAGTTCAGCTGCTAGCGGTGTAGACTACAAATTCACCATGCGTATTGAAATGTTAGATGGCGGCAACGGTGCAAACGTAGCCACAGTTCTAGAAACATGGGAGTGCTATGGTTGCTATGTTACAACTGCAAACTACCAGAATGTAGCATACAGTGAACAAGGACCTGCACAAATCGACCTAACTATACAAATGGATAATTGTATTCAAAGTCCGCAAGGAACAGGTATAGGTACAGTCGTAGGACGTACAGTTAATACACTAGCCACAGGCGGCGGTATTTAAAAAAAGGGACTGGCAACAGTCCTTTTTTATAGACTTGTATTAACTACTCAGTTAATTCGGTTCGATAAATAATAGCATGTCCAACGCATTTGACGGTTTTTTAAATAATACTCTTTATGGTGTAACGCATCCTAAAGGTAACATGGGTGACTTCCAACATGCCGCCCGCACGTTTACGGATGATACATTTAGGCTTGCACCTAAACAAAAATATCTGTATCATGTTAGTTTCAGTATTAATACTGATGCTCTTAAAAATACTGCGTTAGATCAAAGGCACCGAAATGAAATTAACCTCATGGTTAAGAGTATTAATCTGCCTAATTTTAATATAACCACCGAAACAATAAATCAATATAATAGAAAAAAGATTGTTCATAATAAAATTGACTATCAGCCTGTACAAGTAAAATTTAATGACGATAATCTAGGTCTAGTTAATCAATTATGGCAAAACTACTACGGTTATTATTTTGCCGATAGTAGAACTGCTAAGTCAATACCCGGATCTTATTATAGGACCAGTATGAGAGGTAGTGAATTTATCAGAGGCAAATATGGCTTTGATAATGATAGTAGCATTCCGTTTTTTAGAAAAATAACTATCTATCAAATGGCACGTCATACATTTGTTAGTTATACTCTAGTTAATCCTGTAATCACTAATTGGAATCACGAACAGTTAGATTACGCAAATAGCAGTCCCCATGAAAATACTATGACACTGGCCTACGAAGCAGTTTATTACGGTGCTGGCCGTGTTCAAAGAGGTAACCCAGAAGGATTTGCCTTAGAACATTATGACCTAAGTCCGAGCCCATTAAGTATAGCAGGTGGCGGCACCGCTAGCTTATTCGGTGAAGGCGGTGTCATTGCTGGTGCCTCAGAAGTTTTAGGTGATATTTTTAGTGGTGAAGCATTTGAAAATCCCGCTAACTTTTTATCAACAGCAATTAAAACTATCAATACATATCAAAATAGTAAAAGACTTACCAATGCTGGTGTTAGAGAAGAAGGTAAAAATATTATAACAAAATCACTAAATTCAGTGGCCAGGCCTGGTGTAAGCGGTATCGATGATATTGCATTTCCCCAAAGTCAAGTAAAATCTACAAATGTACAGGCTAAACCTAGATTCTAATTATGCTCAATAATCTTCCACAATCTGACTCTAAAGATAGTTCAACTGAAGTAAAAAATTTCTTTGATAAATTCTTCTTACATGAAGTTACCTTTCCTGTTATGGAAATTGATGCTACTGTAACTTTCTTTTTAAAGAGAGGATTTGATCAAGATTCAAGTCGCAGTGTTACTATTATTCTTTTAAACCAAGCAAAAAATGACGGTGTTAGCGTTTTCCAGCTATTAGATACGCTTAAAGGTTTAACAGACCTACAACTAAGCCAAGTTGTTGCAGAAGTCCTTAATAACTACAGAGAGAGCACTTCTTTTTTAGGTTATAAGATTGCACCGGTAGAAGACACATTTGAGAGCAGAAATATTTTAGTATGAGTCGTTTTGCTCAAGGAAAATTTACACCAAAAAATCCCCAAAAATATATAGGACTTAAAAATCCTACATATCGCAGCAGTTGGGAATGGCACTTTATGCGTTTCTGTGATACTAACGAAAGTGTTCATCAGTGGGCATGTGAAGCTATTAAAATTCCTTATAAAAATCCTTTAACTGGACGTCATTCAATTTATGTTCCAGATTTTTTTATACAGTATGTCGATGCTAAAAATAAAATTAATGTAGAGCTAATTGAAATAAAACCTCAAAATCAAGCAGTGTTGGAAGATGTAGGACGTAGTAAAGTACGGCAGGCACAATACATACAAAATCAAGCCAAATGGTCAGCAGCAAATGCTTATTGTAGACAACAGGGCATACGTTTTAGAATAATTACAGAAAATGAACTATTTCATAACGGCTCAAGATAAGTAAAGTATGACTAAAAAACTTGAAGAGATTTTAAATCTCCCTGAAAATAAAAAGATAATCAAAGCTGAGGAACAGAAAAACGAAGTTGTTCCTCAAGTACAACCATTTCTTCGTGATATAGAAGAATTTGATAAAATATCAGCTGCGCTACCTCAAGTAAAGGGTCTAGGCGATGCTAGTGATGCAGAATTTGATGCGCTGGCCCAACGTGCAACAGATGCCTATGATGATCTAATGGATTTAGGCATGAATGTTGAAGCAAGATACAGCGGGCGTATTTTTGAAGTTGCAGGTACAATGTTAAAGAATGCCATAGATGCTAAGGCAGCCAAAATTGACAAAAAACTTAAGATGATAGAGCTTCAACTTAAAAAACAAAAAATTGATCAAGATGCAGCAGGCGGTGACGGCGGACTTACTATTCCAGGCGACGGGTATATAGTTTCGGATCGCAATAGCCTCTTGGAAAAACTTAAAAATATGAATAAATAACGTATACGGAATTTACTATGACTTCATTCAAAGAATACCTAATCGAAAGCAAAAAAACTTATCCTTTTAGAGTAAAAATTGCTGGCGATATACAAAAAGATCTAGTAGCTCGAGTTAAAGAAGCTCTAGCAAAATATGACTGCACAAAAGTAAGTGCTGCTAAAAGAACACCTATTCAAGAAAGTCCAATTGATTTTCCTGAACTTAAAAATACAGAAGTTCATACATTTGAAGTAGAATGTAATTATCCTACTACTAGTTTTGTTCTAAGGAATGATCTAGTTGAAAAATTAAAAATGAATCCATCTTATATTAAGGTTCGCAACCCTATGGAAGAAGCTGAGGCAGAAATGAATCATGCCCATATGAAAGCACCAGGTGATGGCGAATCTTTATTAGAAAAAGATTACGAAACAAATGCAGAAGGTCAAAAACTAGTAGGACAAGAACACGTTACTAGTTTCTTAAAAGAGCTTAACAAAATTAATGCTGATCGTAGAGCAGAAATCACTAAGGCAGAATCTAAAGAAAAAGTTGAAAAAACAGATCCAGATTTTGAAACTCCTAAAGACAGTACAAAAAGTCCACTGGGCGCCGTTAAGAATCCTGATCCTAGACAAGGAAAAAAATAATGAACTTTACAGAATTATATAAAACAATTAAAAATCTTGATGAGGTAGGACCGGCAGGCAATGCAGGTGATAACGCTGCCTATGACAAGTATGCAGATTACAGAGCCAAAGGCGATATGTTGAATAAAGAGATCGGCGGAGGCAATGATAGTATAGGCATTAAAACTTACACTAGCCCTGAATTAAAAAATGTAGTAACCGATCTTACTACCGGCCTGGCTGGCAAAAATCCAGAAATGGAAAAACGCTATACCATGAACAAACTTAATACTCCTGCTCCAACCATCCCAGACGGTGAGTTAGAAGAATGTGGAGGAGACATGCCCATGAGTTCACCAAAACAACCCGACAATGTTAGCATGAATCTTAGTATGAACGGACAAGGACCAGGTGGCATTCGTGATCTATTAAATATCCTAAAAGACATCGGTGATACTTCGGGCAATGAACCGCAAGATGCTGACGATCTAGAATTAGATATTAAGAGTATGGATCATCCACATGACGAACCAGAAGGTGACGAAGACGGAATTATTTTTGGTAACGACATGGAAGAAGAATCCTATGCTAACGAACCAGACGAAATGTATGGTTCAATAGACACTATTACAGCCACAGGCGACGATCTAGCCAGCAAAGGAGACGAGCGTCCAAAAGTCAACGGCGGAGGCAACCCTTACGCAGTTACTTCTGAGGGCATTAAAAGAAATCTACACAACTTATATCAAGAAATTAAAAGTAGATAATTAGACTATAAGTTACTCAAATAGGCTCCGGTGAGCCTATTTTTTTCATTAAATAATCATATGGGAAAAAGCCTCGACGGTGTCTTAATTAAAAAGGCACATAAACAAGAAAGATTTACTGAACAACAGATTCAAGAAGTCCTTGCCTGTGCAGATCCAGTTACAGGATATGAATACTTTGTTAAAAATTTCTTTTACATACAACATCCTGTAAAAGGAAAACTGTTATTTGAACCTTTTGGTTATCAAGAAAGACTACTAGAAAGTTATCACAATAATAGATTTAACATTAACATGTTACCTCGGCAAAGCGGTAAAACTACCTGTGCTGCCGGTTATCTATTGTGGTATGCTATGTTTCATCCTGATCAAACTGTTCTTGTGGCTGCACACAAATATACTGGCGCACAAGAAATCATGCAACGTATACGTTATGCATACGAAGATTGTCCTGATCATATTAGGGCTGGGGCTACTAACTACAACAAAGGCAGTATAGAATTTGACAACGGCAGTCGTATAGTCAGTGCTACAACCACTGGAAATACTGGTCGCGGTATGAGTATTTCACTACTCTACTGTGACGAGTTTGCATTCGTACAACCTAACATTGCTACAGAATTCTGGACTTCAATATCTCCTACACTGGCCACTGGTGGTCGAGCAATTATTACTTCAACTCCTAACAGTGATGAAGACGAATTTGCTCTTATATGGAAAGATGCTAATAAAAGATTTGACGAGTACGGAAATGAAACCCCATTAGGCGTTAATGGATTTTTTGCATATACTTGTCACTGGAATGAACATCCTGACAGAGATGAAACATGGGCAACACAAGAACGTGGGCGCATTGGCGAAGAACGTTTCCGTCGTGAATATGGATGCGAATTCTTAGTCTACGATGAAACGTTGGTCAATAGTATTAAATTAAGTGAACTAGAAGGTAAGGAACCTATATCACGAATGGGTCAAACTAGGATTTACAAGCAGCCTAAATCAGGTAACATTTATCTTGTAAGTTTAGATCCAAGCCTAGGCACAGGGGGAAATTATGCTGCTATAGAAGTAATAGAACTTCCTAGTTTTGAACAAGTAGCAGAATGGCATCATAATGAAACACCTATCCAAGGACAAATAAGAATACTAAGAGATATTTTAAAATGGTTAGAAGGTACTGTAGGATCTGATAATTCAAATGATATCTATTGGTCTTTAGAGAATAACAACATCGGTGAAGCAGGCCTAGTAGTAATAAAAGACATAGGTGAAGACCAATTTCCTGGATTATTTGTATCAGAGCCAATACGGAAAGGACATGTACGTAAGTTTAGAAAAGGATTTAACACTACCCATAAAAGCAAAATTGCTGCTTGTGCTAGACTTAAACACTTAATTGAAGCAGATACATTTAAAATGCACAGCAAACCGCTGATTACAGAACTCAAAGCCTACATAGCTAGCGGAGTTAGTTTTAAGGCAAAAACAGGTGAGTATGACGATCTTGTGTCCTCGCTACTATTAGCGGTACGAATGAGTCAGGTATTAGCAGATTGGGATCCAAGAGTTTTTGAAACTCTCAGCAGCAGAGGAGAGTTTGATGAAGAAGATTTTGAACCTCCAATGCCGATATTTGTTTCTTCTGGCTTAGGATAAATAGTACTATGAACGCAAATCTAGATAATATTGCAGAAGAACTCTTTGGAAAAATTCGTACAAGATTTCCAAAGATTGAAATGGGCGACAAAAGTGGCGCTGTCATCGAAAACGAAGAAGATCTAAAAAACGCTAGATTCTTTGAATTTGATTATGTTAAAGAAGGAGTTAGTCTAGGATCAGTTAGTATCAAACTAAGTGAGAAAAAAGGACTAACAGTTATGTACAGTAATGACATAGCAGAAGGACAACCTCAACCTGTTATTAACGAATGGTATGCTTTTTTGAAATCGTTACGTGAATTTGCAAGAAGAAGATTGTTAAATTACGAAACTAGAGATCTAGTAAAATCTAATCTAGATAAGAGAGATTATAATTTTTTAGCTACAAATAGCGGAGAAGGCCAAATGACCGAAAGTAAATTATGGGGAACTAACAGAACCAGTTTCCAAGATATGGGCGATGCAAAAATTATTGTAAAACATTCACAGAATGTAAATTACGACAACCCAGCTGGAAGAACACTACACATTGAAAGCATTTTTATTGAAAATGCACAAGGTGAAAGATTTAAGTACCCATACAAACACCTTAACGGTGCAAGAGCTCTTGCTCAACATGTAGCACACGGCGGAACACCGTATGATGCAATAGGTGAACATGTTATTGGTTTATCAGAAGAATTATCAAAATTACGATTCTTTAAAGGTTATGTTAGCCGTCAAGAACAAATTAGCGAAGCAATGGGAACTGTGACTGGTAAAGTCATTGAACGCATTGATCAAGTGAAAAAAGAAATACATCAGTTACAAAACGCATCTCATTATAAATCATTTGCAGAATCGTTTAGTCAATCAGAAGCAGAACAAATCCCAGAAGATATCGTAAATGATTGGGTTGACAAATTAACTATACGTAATTTTAACGAAGCACTAAAAGATGTGTTTCCTTACATCTATAAACTAGTTGGCGAAGGATCTAATGTTAAAGAATTAACACCAGATGACTTATTAGGTGAAGACTCAGAAGAAAAGTGCGATGATTGTCATAAACCAGTTGACGATTGCGAATGTGACGATCACGACCACGATGATGAAAAAGACATTAAAGAATTTGCCGAGTTTGAATATACCCTTGAAAGTCTATTGTCAGAAGATGACGGTATTGCCAGTAGTGATGAAGCAGTTAAATCCGCAGCATTAGAAAAACTTAATCAATTTTTGTCTACCAACCCTACGGCAGGTGTAGACGGAACTAATGCTACAATGAGTCTCAAAGACATAATCACTGACCCTAAATTTATGAAGGTGTTAGGCGACCTTCCATCAGAAACTGAACTAGCACCAATTATTAAAGGATATCTAGAAACAGAACATCCTGAGCTAGTAGATCAAGTGACATTTCCATCTGCAGGACAAGAAGCTGGTGCACCAACTCCTGCACCAGAAGCACCAGCTCCTACAGCAGGACAACTGCCAGCAGCACCAGCAGCTGAACCGGCACCTACAGCAGAACAGCCAGTGGCTGCAGAAAGCCAAGACGATGCTCCATTTGATGGCGGCAGACCAGTAGGTGATAAAAAAGATAAATTTGGTAATGTTGTCAAAAAACGTGCTCAGCATTCAGCCAAACAGGGATTAGTAGCAGCTATTGAGAAAGCTCGTAAAGCTGGTATGAAAAGCGAAGATACAATAGAAATAGGCGGACAAAAAATGTCATTATCTGAACTAGCAGAACGTGCTGGCATAACTCTTAAACCTCATCCAAAAGAAATTGTAGAATTTATAAAATCATTTTACGATAAAGAGCATGGGACTTTCCCCAAAGGTGAAACAGGTGTATTAATTGCCACTGAAAAGAAATTCGGTGAAGAGGCTACACCGATTGCACATCGTGTAATTGAGACACTGTCACAAATTAGTGAAACGCACCGCATGAGAAAGCTAGCAGGCATGCGCCCAGATAACATGGCATTTGAAAGTGTAACCTACGAATCAATTATGTTGTCAGAAGCACCTGATGCAGGCGTAATGAAATTACAGCAAGAGTTAATCGCCAAAGGTGCTAAGATTAAAGCCGACGGTATCATGGGTCCAGCAACACAGGCAGCAGCCGCACAATTTGGCATTAGTCCAGCAGCACAGGCAATAGGTGTAACACCGGCTAAGGGCAATGCGCCAGTTGGAACTCCTAATCAAAGACCTACTATGGCAAGAGATCCCCGTCTATTAACAAATATCGATGGCGGTGCTGGAGCAATTGCCGGCGCACAAGCTGGTAAGGTAAAAACTAAACCAGCAGGCGCAGCAGCCCAACCAACACCAGCAGCCGCACCAGCAGCCGCACCAGCAGCCGCACCAGAAACACCAATTAGCGGTAGTGGCACTCCAATGAATGCCGCGGACCTAGCAAAAGCACAAGGTAAAGAACCAGCAGCAGATCCGAATGCTCCAGAACAATCAACTACAGCAGATGCACCTCCTGTAGGCAGTCAAGCACCTACAGCGCAAGCAGATGTTGAAAAAGCCAAAGTAGGAATTGCCGCCGGTAGTCCAGCATTACAACCTCAACAAACAGCGGCTGCACCAGCGGCTGCACCAGCATCAAGTGGGTATCGTGGAAACTTTTCAACAGTAGCATCTAATGCACAGCCTGGAGATACTGCTGGGTCTGGAAGTCCTATGGCGGGTGCTAAACCGGCAGCTCCAGCAGGTGGCCAAGCAGCTCAACCAGCGGCACCTGCTGCACCGGCACCCTTATCTACAGTACAACCAACTGTAAAATCCGGTAGTGGTGGTGCAGTAACATCAGGTGACGGTACTCCGATTAAATCAAGATCCGAATTGGAACTAGCTTGGTCTCAATTGAACCCACGTCAACCTTATCCAGGTGATGCAGCCGCACAAGCAGCAGTTTCTAGAAGAGATGCTGCTGGCCAAAAGAACTTAGATGCGGTCAAGGGCGTTTGGAATAAGTTAACTGGCAAACCTGCATCGGAATCAGTTACATTCGCCAATGATGAACTAAGTCGATTGATCAGTTTGGTACGTCATAAGTAATTGGCAAAATAAATCATTTTTAAGCAAGATTTCTCTTGCAAGACTAAATAAAAGTGCGTATACTATGTATATGCACTTTTTGTTTTAGTAGGTTCTAAAACAATATAGGCAAAACTAATAGGCTAACAATAGGAGATAATCATGGCATCATTAGCTGAAATTCGCGCAAAACTAAAGGAACAAGAAACCCGCTCAACAGGCGGAGAAAGAACAGGCGGAGATAATTCAATTTATCCGTTCTGGAATTTAAAAGAAGGTTCCGAATCAACAGTCCGTTTTTTACCAGACGGCAATCCTGATAACACATTTTTCTGGGTAGAACGTGCAATGATCAAATTGCCATTCGCCGGAGTTAAAGGTGAATCAGAAAGCAAACAAGTAACCGTAAATGTTCCCTGCATGGAAATGTATGGCGAGACATGTCCAATTCTTTCAGAAGTTCGCGGTTGGTTTAAAGATCCAAGTCTTGAAGATCAAGGTCGTAAGTACTGGAAGAAACGTAGTTATATCTTTCAAGGCTTTGTTGTAGATGACGGTCTAAAAGAAGAAGGCAAACCAGAGAATCCAGTTCGTAGATTCATTATTGGTCCTCAGATCTTCCAATTGATCCGCGGTGCATTGTTGGATCCAGAAATGGAAGACTTGCCAACAGATTTAGTCAACGGTGTTGACTTCAAACTGATCAAAACTAGTAAAGGCGGCTATGCCGACTACTCTACTAGCAAGTGGAGTCGTAAAACTCGTCCATTAAGCGATGCAGAACAAACTGCACTTAAAACACATGGGCTTTATGATCTTAAAGATTATTTGCCTAAGAAGCCAGGTGAAGTTGAAGTAAAAGTTATCAAAGAAATGTTTGAAGCGTCTGTTGACGGTGAAGCATTTGATATGGCTCGTTGGGGTCAATACTTCAAACCAGCAGGCATGGGACAAGCCACTGGCGATCCTAATACTGCAAAAGCCAAACCAGCAGTAACAGATATTGACGACGATGTACCATTTGATGGCGGTCGTACAGTCAGTACTCCTTCAACTGCATCAAAATCAGAAACAACTCCTGCATCAGGCGATCGTGCTCAAGATATCTTAGCAATGATCCGTAATCGTCAGAAGTAAAAAATACGGCTTGGGCCTCTGAGAACTTAGTTCTTACGCCCAGGTTATTATCTAACAGGAGAATATAATTATGGCTACAAAAGCCTTCGATTTATCGAAATTTCGTAAAACCTTGACTAAGAGCATTGATGGGCTCGGCGTAGGGTTTAATGATCCAACAGATTGGATCAGTACCGGTAACTTTGCTCTAAATTACCTTATCAGCGGTGATTTTAATCGTGGCGTTCCATTGGGCAAGGTCACTGTATTTGCTGGAGAATCAGGTGCAGGCAAATCATATATCTGTTCTGGAAACATTGTAAAAAATGCACAAGAACAAGGTATATATGTCATATTAATTGACAGCGAAAATGCCCTTGACGAAAAATGGTTACACGCACTAGGTGTTGACACCAGCGAAGAAAAATTATTAAAACTCAATATGGCTATGATTGATGACGTGGCAAAAACTATCCACGAATTCATGAAAGAGTATAAAGAGATGACTGAACGTCCCAAAGTTTTATTTGTCATAGACAGTCTTGGTATGTTGTTGACCCCAACTGATATTAACCAGTTTGAAGCCGGAGACTTAAAAGGCGACATGGGTCGTAAGCCTAAAGCACTTACAGCACTTGTTCGTAATTGTGTAAACATGTTCGGTAATTACAACGTAGGTATGGTTTGTACAAATCACACATACGCAAGTCAAGATATGTTTGACCCAGATGACAAGATTAGCGGTGGACAGGGCTTTGTATATGCAAGTTCAATTGTTGTTGCTATGAAAAAACTCAAGCTCAAAGAAGACGAGAGTGGAGCAAAAACAAGTGAAGTGAATGGTATTCGTGCCGCATGTAAAATCATGAAAACACGTTATGCTAAACCTTTTGAAACACTACAGATTAAGATTCCATACGAAACAGGTATGAACCCATACAGTGGACTTGTCGATCTTTTTGAGAAGGCAGGGTTATTAGTACAACAAGGTAATCGACTAAAGTGGGTTGATCCAACTACCGGAGAAGAGTTCGTATTCTACCGAAAAGATTGGATCGATGATAAATTAGATATGATAATGAAGAATTATCATCTAACTAAAAAATCAGAAACCGCTTTAGAGGAGAACAGCGAACATGTTGAATGAAACACAAATTGGGGATATTTGGCTTCTATTTAAAGAATATATAGATAAAAAAGTACAAGATGCTGCTGCCGAAAGATTTGTTGATCTAATGGCAGATCATGGTGTAAGTGACAAGATTTTTGAAGATGCTCTCGGATCATGCGACATGCTTGACGAGGCTATTAACTATTATCTTGATAAAGATTCTGACGACGAAGAACCAGAATATTACGAAGACGACGAAGATTATTAATCATGTGGTATTCTAAGATATGCAAAGACATTTCCTACATTCCCGATGCCGTGGAATACTTTAACGCCGAATTACAGGCTGCAAAAATAGATGCTCGCATAGCGGGAAATATAGAAAAGGCAGCAGCCGGTATGCCCGGCATCGTGGAACAACGGTTTAACCAACTCCAGGAAATTGAAGCTATCTTAGAATATCTCAATATCGAATTGAGACGCCTTAAGAGCAGTCATTTTAGAAAATATCTTGAAAATTACCAACGTGCCCTAAGTTCAAGAGACTGTGAAAAATTTGTCGAAGGTGAAGTAGATGTAGTCGACTTCGAAAAAATTATAAATGAGTTTGCCCTACTAAGAAATCGATGGTTGGGCATTACAAAAGCCTTGGATCAAAAACAATGGCAACTTACTAATATTGTAAAACTAAGAATAGCCGGCATGGAAGATGCCTCTATTTAATTCTTGACTTTTTAATTGTAATGTGTTAAAATTATTTCATGATTACAATTGACCACCTCCTTCTAGAAATTGAAAATTATGGATTTGAAAAAATTTCAAGTTCAATTTCTAGACGCGATATTCGTATTTTAAAAAATCTGGCAAATTTGGTAAAATTAGCAAATTTTATCACCGAAAATCAAGGAAAACTTTTAGTTAAAATTCTAACAGAAAATTTTCGTCATCTAAATTTTCTAGGATCTTCCTTGTCAGAGGCGCTAACAACACCTAGTTGGTCAAGAAAATTTAGATACGACGAAGATATCAAAAAAATCACAATTTTTTCAGAAAATGACGAAAAATTCATAAAAATCGAATCAGCACCAAACTCACACTTCTTAAAAATTTTATCAAACATTGAAAAAAAATCTACAGGTACGCTGTCCACAGTCGGTAACAAAGTTCATCTACTGACTCTATCTGAAAAAAACGTCTTTTTAATTGTAGATTACCTAAAATCTGAAAATTTTGACATTTCTGAGGAAATTTTGGATTTCTACGAAACCATACGTTCATGGTCAAAAGAGGATGTGGAGAAAAAATTCCAAATTGAGTCACTTGAGAACAAAAAAATTCTAAAAAAATTAGAAGACGACTTAGGCCTTAACTCCGACACCGACGAGTTGTTGTTAGCAGACCGAAAAATTCGGTATCAGTACCATTTTTCACCAAAAATTTCTCCAACCTCATTAAAAGAAATTATTGCTCATAGGCCTAGTAATAAAATTTTTGTCGACTCTACAAAATATCAATTTGAGGAATTGCTAGACTCACTTGTTGCACTAAAAAAATTACCTGCACTCCTAGTTTTTCCCAGTTTTTCTGAATATGATTGTATAAGACAGTTAGATTTGATAACTTTGGCCCTTGAAAAGAAAAAATTAACTGATAGTGTTGGCATTTATTTTAGATTTGAGAATCAAGGTAAAGGACCAGAATTTAATCAGCGAATTGCCAAGAGACAATTTAACAAACAACTTGATCTAACCACTAAAATTGCCGGTGTAATTAATGGAAAAATTCCAAAATTTTTCTTTAAAACTAACTGGCAACCTAACAGTGTTATTAGTTTTACAAACAGTTTAAGAAATAATAAAACCAGTGTCTATTGTAATAATTGTGACTTGATAGTATACTACACGGATAAATTACCATTTGTTGTAAGCACATGACCTGTAAATTAATTATTAAAGATGAAGTAAATATCAAACTAGAAGGGTTGGCTGTTGAGGCACGCCGTAAACTAGCTAATACATTTAAGTATGAAATTCCTTATGCGAGATATCATCCTGCTTACAAACTAGGACGTTGGGACGGAATGGTAAGTCTATTTGGATTAGGAGGTAATGGCTACCTAAATCAAATGGAAAAAATTCTTGAAATTTTAAATAATCTTGGCATTGAAATTAGTGACATTGATGACCAAAGAACAAAACATGATTTATCATTCAATGCGGTTACAGAAACATATTGGTCTGATCAAGGTAAAGTTTGGCCTAAAGGTCATCCCCAAGAAGGTCAACCTATTTTACTTAGAGACTATCAAGTAGAAGCTATTAATTTATTCCTTGGAAATCCACAAGCTCTACAGCAGATAGCCACAGGCGCAGGTAAAACTATTACCACTGCTACCCTAGCACATCTCTGTGAAAAAATTGGAAGATCAATTGTAATTGTACCGAATAAAAGTCTTGTAGAACAAACAGAAGAAGACTTTGTCAACGTCGGATTAGATGTAGGTGTTTACTACGGTGATCGTAAAGATTTAGGAAAAACCCATACAATCTGTACTTGGCAAAGTTTAAACATCTTAGACAAGAAAAGTAAAAATCTTGAACACGAAATACTTACACTAGCTGAATTTCTTGACGGAGTTAAAACAGTGATTGTAGATGAAGTACACATGGCTAAAGCCGAAGTTCTAAAAAATTTACTAACACAAAACTTATCTAATGCTCCTATACGATGGGGATTAACTGGAACAGTTCCTAAAGAAGCATTTGAATACGAAAGTATATTTGCCAGCATTGGACCAGTTATAGGTGGAATCAGTGCCCATGAGTTACAAGAAAGGGGAGTGCTTTCTAATTGTCACGTAAACGTGGCACAGCTAGTCGATGTGCAAGAATTTAGAAGTTATGCAGAAGAAAACAAGTATCTTGTTACAGACGATCACAGGATGGAATTTATAAGCAAATTGATTAAAACTATTGCAGAAAGTGGCAACACTCTAGTATTAGTTAATCGAATCGATAGTGGAAGATTTCTAGTTAACGAGTTAGCAGATGCTGTTTTTATCAGCGGAGAAGTTAAGACCAAAGATAGAAAAGAAGAATACGATGAAATTAAAACAAGTGATAACAAGATTATTGTGGCGACTTACGGTGTGGCCGCTGTGGGTATTAATATCCCTAGGATTTTTAATCTGGTTCTTCTTGAGCCCGGAAAGAGCTTTGTCCGCGTTATACAAAGCATTGGCCGAGGTATTCGAAAAGCCGAAGACAAGGACTTCGTTCAGATCTGGGACATTACATCAACCTGTAAATATGCGAAAAAGCATCTTACAGAGAGGAAGAAATTTTATAAGGAAGCCAAATATCCGTTTACGATTGAAAAAGTAGACTGGCAAAAATAATTATGCATATTTTAACATTAGACAATACAACATTTGAATTAAACAATCTTCCAGACGAGGTCGACGAGAATACTAGATTTGCAGTTTTAGATAACAGTGATCCAAAAGAACCAGATTTTTTCTTTATGCCATTGATATTTCTTGAAAGTTTTAATGCTCCTGCAATGGTATTAAGAATCGGAGATGATGAAGTAAGTATGCCTTTAGATTGGTCAATAGCAGTGGGAGATAGTTCAAGTGCTAGTGACATTGAAATATTACCATTAACCAGTCTAAATGACAGAGGGTTTGAAGCACTAGTGTTTAATCCTTTGAGTAGTTTTAGAGTAGAATTTAAACGAATTGAAATTATTAATTTTTACAATGATGTTAAATGGTATTTTCCAAAAATGAAAAACGGCCAATTACTTGCTGTACCAACCCAAGTGGGCTCTAAACCTAATTGTGCTTATTTTGTCAAAGAAATAAGCCGTCAAAGTGAAATTATACAATTAGATAAAATATTGTAATATGGGATCTTTGAAACCAGGTGTACCAATCATTTATGAAAGTCCCGACGGTGGACAAACTGTCTATGGTAGGTATCAAGGTGAAACTGAAAGATTTCTAGTCGGTGAATCAATCAAGGCTGTTGAAAAACGCCTTGGCATTGTAGAAGATCATTTGTGGCGAGATATTCGGCAAGAAGCAAAGACTAACCCTACTTTACAAAAGGCCTTAGACCGTGCTATAATGATATATCGTTTGAGTAAGGACAATCCAAAATGAGTACTGAACAAGATAAATTTAAACACAGTAAACGTCTACAAAAAGACGAGTCTGCTATTAAAAAACAAGTTGCTATAGCCAAGGCAGCACACTTGCCTGGAACTGCTATTGGTCCCGATATAAAAGAACCGCATCGTCTACATAAACGCCACGCAATGGACTGTGGAAATCCAGAATGTTTTCTGTGTGGCAATCCTAGAAAAACACACAAGGATAAGCTGACTACACAAGAAAAACGTTTGTTTCAAGACTTAGATAACACTCGAGATAGAGGTAGTAACGGACTCGATCATGAATGATAAAGTTGAACTCAAAGAAAAACTTGCAGCCATTGATGTAGGTTACAAGGGTCTTTGGGACGAACTAACAGATGAGCAACAAAAGGCATTGAAAGGTGAATTTTTTATACTTAATAGATTCATATCAAATGTCAAAGGTCAAAGTAGAGAAATACAAGAGCATTTTGTATTAACTGTAAACGAATACTATAATAAACATTGGAATACTCTACAAAAACATCCTAAACTGTTGTGGCAGTTACTCTGCATGTGTAGTCATGAAAGTAAAAAAATATTCTTTCATGAGTGGATCAAGTTAGAGAAAGCCAAGGGCGGCACTAAGAGTTCAAAATTTCTTATGGAAATTTACCCTAATGCAAAACTAGATGAAATTGAATTAATGATGCAGTTAATGACGGGCAAAGAAATGAGAGAGCTTGCTCGTAGACATGGCTACGATGATAAACAAATTGATAAATTATTTAAATGATTTTAACATTGAAACCTGTAGATAAAAATTTTATTTGTCCTCATTGTAACAGCGCCTTTATGAAAGAAAAGACGCTAATTGTTCACATGTGCGAACAAAAACGCAGATTTCTTGCAAAAAATGAAAAACATGTACAACTAGGATATGTTGCCTTTGTTAGATTTTATGAACTGATACAAAAATCAAAAGAAATAAAAACATATGATGAATTTGCACGTAGTCCTTACTATAATGCTTTTACAAAGTTTGGAAGTTTTATCTCAAACATAGATCCGCTGTATCCGGATCATTATATTGACTATGTATTAAAAAGTGGAGTAAAATTAGATCATTGGTGCAGAGAAGAACTTTACGAAAAGTATGTTATAAACTTAATAAAAACCGAAAGTGTTGAAACTGCCATGGAGAGAACTATATCTCATATGATAGAATGGGCAGATAAAAATAATAGTTTATGGAATCATTATTTCAATTACGTTAGTACTAATCGTGCTACCTTTGACATAAAAGATGGAAAAATAAGTCCATGGCTTATTTTAAATTCAAAGTCAGGAAGAGACATGTTGTCTAAACTCAGTGACGAACAATTAGAAACAGTGGGCAGTATGATTGATCCAACTTTTTGGACTAAAAAATTTAGACTACAGCCAGCAGATGTAGAAATTGTTCATCAGGTAGTTAAAGAAAGTAATTTGTAAAATGCCAGATATTGATCTTGATTTTTTAGATAGAGACGTTGCGTTAAATATATTAGAGCATGTTTCAGCATCTATAACTGACAAAGACGGGCTTGTAAAGAAACATAATACTGGGGTGTATTTTACTTCAATACCGTATAATCCAATTACAGGAATAAGTACTGTAGACTATAAATTGGCAGAAGAAAGAGGCTTTTTTAAAATAGATTTTTTGAATGTGAGCGCATACAAAGGCATAAAAGATGAAGCTCATTTAACTAGATTAATGGAGACTGAACCTCTATGGGACCTACTAGAACAAGACGAATTTATCAATCTACTGTTCCATCTAAACGGACATGGAGATATATTGCGGGCTATGAAGCCGAAGAATATAGAGCAATTAGCCGCAGTTTTAGCCATAATCAGACCAGCGAAGAGATATTTGATTGGGAAGACATGGACGGAAGTGATGAAAGAAGTCTGGATCAAACCAGAGAATGATGATTACTTCTTTAAGAAATCACATGCTGTGGCCTATGCACATGTGATTGTAGTACAGATGAATTTAATATGTGAATCGATTAGTTACGGTTATAGTTAATTAATTTTTCTAACTAATTGTACACTTTTTCGCTTTACTCTTTTTACTGTTAGATTCATCAGATTCACTACTGGGCCTAGTACAATTCTAACATCTTTTGAATTAAAAGTTTTAATTGCATATCTATAGGGCTCTATAGGTATTCTAAGAAAAATACTTATTGGAACTTGCCTGTTTGATTCCCACCACCAAGTTTCTCCTAGCTCTAAAAACGCAGTTTTTTCTTCTGCTGTTCTAATGCTGTTTAGATCGTAAAAACTGGTTACGTATTGATCTTGATTTATTATTATCCCAACGTACTCTTCATCGCCGTAGTTAAGTACGGAAACAAAGGGTAGTTGTTCTTCTACATTTTCTCTTAATTTTACCATAAATACAATAGAGGTTGCCGATGCAAAAAATTTCAACGTATTTATATAAGAACAGGTATCAATTGGTTGCTGATTTGGCAGGATTCTTAACGGAGTACAAAATTGTGTATCAAAGACAGATAAAAGTTTATAAAGGTATCGATAATACCATTGAGTTTGATATAAAGAATGCAGATCAAAAACGTATTGACCTAAGTACATTGGATACTGATAGTATTCAACTTAACATCATGGATCATAATGGATACGCATTGGCTACAAGCCCTTATACTGTAAGTCCATTAGATCAAGAAACTCTAAAAGGTATTGCTTCAGTTACAATACCAGCAAGCGACATTGCAGATATAGAAGATCAGTTCTTAACTTTCAGTGTTAGTGCTACTCAAGACTCAAATCCAGTCATATTATATGGCGACACTAAATTTGGCGCTGCCGGAGTTATAGAATTAATCGGAACTGCATTTCCTGTTGTCAGAGGAATTGAAACCTATGATGATTTTTACGGTCTGGGTACATTTGACAATAAATCAATTGCCTATTCTAGCAGTTCCATCCATTTAAAATATAGACAAGCCATTAAACCTAACCATGTACATATCATAGTTAGTTGCACAAATTTTATTGGAGAGCTTTGGATAGAAGCTACTAAAGATGAAGTAGTAGGCAACGAATCTTTTACCTATAAAGGTGTAAGATTATTTGAAGATACTTACACAATCGCTCAAAATGGAACGATCGAACTACCGATCATAATGATTGAAGATTATAAGTATCTACGAGTACGTTGGTCCAAACTAGGAACAGAGCCAGGCACTGTGGACAGTTTTACAATTGAATTTCATAGTCATCCGCCCGAAGAAATTTGTTAATCGTCAATTGATTTGACAATATCTGTCTAATAGTTTATACTAAACTATGAGCCTAATCGTTGACACTGTTCTTGCACATTTGCCTCCTAAAAGGAAACATACTCCTAGCGGCTGGATAAGTTTCAATGCTCCTTGTTGTGATGATCGTAGGCAGCGTGGCGGATTTATTGTTAATGCCGGAGAAGCACTTAGCTATCATTGTTTTAATTGTCAATTTAAATGTAGTTGGCAACCAGGCAGACCGTTATCAGTTAAAATGAAAACTCTGCTGAAAAAACTCAACGTATCAGATGATACTATTACTAAACTAGCTTTTGAAGCACTTAGGCTCAAAGAAGACGGTCCTGGAAAAATAGAAAATCTAGTACCTACATTTTTACCCAGGGCGTTACCTCAAGAATCGAAAAGCCTAGCAGAGTGGATATCAAATCCGCCTGATAAAGAATATGAAGATAATTTTATCAAGGTAATTGAATATCTAATAGATCGAGGATTCGATCCTATGGACACTCATTTCTTTTGGTCTCCGGGATTTGAAAATAGGCTATTGATACCTTTTACCTATCAAAATCGAATAGTAGGCTACACTGCCCGTAAAATTACAGATGGAAATCCAAAATATATTAGTGAGCAACAACCTGGATATGTGTTTAATCTAGACAGACAGCCCGATGATAGAAAATATGTTATCGTAACTGAAGGGCCGTTTGATGCCATAAGCATAGATGGCATAGCACTACTAGGTGCAGAAATAAAAGCAGGACAACATCTTTTAATCAATCAATTGTACAAAGAAGTAATTCTAGTTCCAGATAGAGATCATGCAGGGGTAGACACTATAGAACAGGCAATAAAACTAGGTTGGGCTGTGAGTATGCCTGAGTGGGCACCTGGAATTAAAGATGTTAACGACGCAGTTAGATTTTATGGAAAACTCACTACGCTGTGGATGATTGTGAATAATAAATTAAATACTGAGCTTAAAATTCGTTTAAGATTAAAAACATGGATTAAAAAATGAAATTAATAAAATTTATAATTTGGCCTTATACTTGGATAAAAGAAAAAATCATGTTAAGAAGAAGGATGAAAGAATTACGCCGCCGTGATCCTTTCATATACAAATGATTAGCTGGGGTATAAGTGCAAATAGCCACGACGCGGCCGTGGCGGTTTTCTTTGACGAAAAATTAGTATTTGCCAGTCATAGCGAACGTTTTAGTAAGATCAAAAATGATGCTGATCTACCTAACTCAATGATTAATTACCTCAAAGAACGTTGGGGAGGAATGCCTGATCAAGTTTTCTGGTATGAAAATCCATGGCTTAAAACTCTAAGACAGCTCAAAGCTGGACAAGGTTTAAATTTATCTAAAAACAATATAAAAAAATACCTAAAAGGAAAAGGTATAATTGCCCCTATTCACTATACAACACATCATCATAGTCATGCAGCCGCTGGTTATTTTACCAGTGGGTTTGAAGATGCTTGTGTAGTAGTACTCGATGCCATCGGTGAATTTACTACTTACAGTGTTTGGCGTGCAACAGGAGAAAAACTTAAATGTGTGTACACCATAAGTTATCCCCACAGTGTGGGCCTATTCTACAGTGCAATGACACAACGTTGCCATCTAAAACCCAACGAAGAAGAATATATTCTCATGGGCATGGCGGCCTATGGTGATCCAGAAAAATTTACAGGACTATTATTAAAAGAAATTGTAGAACTACCCAATGATGATCTTAGACAGCCTTTTAGACTTAGACGAGATCTACATCGAGGTTGTATGGATTGGCATCCAGAATTATCTATCAAAGATACGTTTGACATTGCTGCGGCAACACAGCAAGTATACGAAATGATTTTAGATAGAATTCTTTTTCAAGCCAGCGAACTAGTGCCAAGTAAAAATCTAGTGTTTATGGGTGGCTGTGCTTTAAATTGCTCGGCCAATCGAATAACTAATAGATATTTTGATAAAACTTGGATAATGCCTAACCCTGGTGATGCAGGCAGTGCCATAGGTACAGTATTGGCCCATAACCCTCAGTGGCGTATAGATCCAAAGGATTTTACTCCATATATTGGCTATGATATGGGAGTAGTTAAAAGTAATCATGACATAGTAGAATATCTATTAACTAATCAAATCTGTGGTATTGCTAGAGGTCGTGCAGAGTTTGGCCCAAGAGCCTTAGGTAACAGAAGTCTTATTGCAGATCCTAGAGGAAACGATATCAAAGATCGAGTGAACAAGATAAAACAACGACAAGAATTTAGACCGTTTGCACCTGCTATCTTAGAAGAATATGTAGATGTTTATTTTGAAATGCCCAACGGTTGGCGAGATAGTAGATACATGCAGGTAGTGGCTAAATGTAGAAATCCTGATTTATATCCTGCTATTATTCATCGTGACGGCACCAGTCGTGTACAAACAGTTCCCGATGACGGCAGTCACTTTAGACTATTATTAGAACTTTGGTATAAGCGCACAGGATGTCCTATGCTATTGAACACCAGCTTAAATATCAAAGGACTACCCATGGTAAATGATTATGTGGATGCACGTAATTTTGAGTCACGCCATAATGTTAAAGTTTTTAATTGAAAGATAGTATAATAGCAGGATGACTAAACAAAATATTGACTACGGATATGATATACAAAAAGTATATTTAGAAATGATGATGGGCGATGCAGCCACATTTGTGCGCTGCCAGAATATTTTTGACCCAGAATTATTTGACAGAAAATTACAAACAGCGGCAAAATTTCTCAATGACTATGTTACAGAACATAGTGTAATGCCCACAGCAGATATTATAAATGCTGCCACTGGTAGCTCACTTAAACCTGCAGAAAATCTTAGAGACGAACACTATGATTGGTTACTAACAGATTTTGAAACTTTTATTCGACACAAGGGGCTCGAGAGAGCGATTCTTGAAAGTGCCGACTTACTTGAAAAAGGCGAGTATGGTCCAGTAGAAGACAAAATTAAAAAAGCTGTTCAAGTTGGATTGAACAAGGATATGGGTACTAATTACTTCGAAGATCCACGTGCTCGACTGATGCGTATTAAAGATAAAAACGGACAAGTCAGTACTGGTTGGAAAAGTGTAGACGACAAATTATTTGGAGGCATGAACCGTGGAGAACTCAATATCTTTGCGGGCGGCAGTGGTGCAGGTAAAAGTTTATTTCTAGCAAATTTAGGTGTAAATTGGGCCTTAGCAGGACTAAATGTCCTATATCTAACGCTTGAACTTTCTGAAGAACTTGTGAGTATGCGAGTAGACTCAATGGTCACAGGTGTGCCAACTAGAGAGATTTTCAAGAACATTGACGATGTTGAAATGAAGGTTAAAATGATAGGTAAGAAAAGTGGAACCTATCAGGTAAAATACATGCCCAGCGGTAAAACAGCCAACGATATTCGTGCCTACATGAAAGAGTATGAAATCAAAATGGAGCGTAAAATTGATGTACTTCTAGTAGATTACTTGGACTTGCTAATGCCTGTTAGTGCTAAAATTTCAGCAGAAAACTTATTCATCAAGGACAAATATGTCAGTGAAGAACTGCGTAATCTAGCCATGGAAAAGCAGTGTGTGTTCGTCACAGCCGCACAGTTGAATCGTGGTGCTGTTGAAGAAGTAGAATTTGATCACAGTCATATTTCAGGCGGACTTAGCAAAATTCAGACAGCAGATAATGTGTTTGGTATTTTTACATCAAGGGCCATGCGTGATCACGGGCGCTATCAAATACAGTTGATGAAAACACGTAGCTCAAGTGGCGTAGGCATGAAGATTGATTTAGAGTTTAACATCGACACACTGCGTATCAGCGACGTTGAAGAAGAATTAGATCGAGCACCTACTAGCAGAGGAAGTTCAATCATGGATTCAATTAGACAACAAAGCCATGTTAATCGAGCAGCTGAACCGGAAGTTGGAGCACCGGTTAAAGCAGTAAAACCGCAGGTAGAAAGCAGTAAACTAAGACAACTGTTGGGTAATCTACCTCAGACTTTGCCCTAATACTGGATAAATACACTATGGCCATTCATAATACTACTGTTCCTACTCCCAGCGCTGCTATCTATACCAGTACAGGTTCTACTGCTGTAACTGCGGTTTATTTTTGTAATAATACTGTGACAAACCCTGTGACCTTAAACGTTTATGTAGCACCCAGCGGCACATCAACTCCAGTGGCCACACAGTATCAGATCGCCAAAACTGTTAGCCTAGCAGCCGGTGATACGTGGCAACTAAGCGATGTCAACGGTAATGGCGTCAAGTTAGTTTTAGATGACGGTGATTTTATTGCTGCCGACTGCGACGACACTATCAGTGTCACAGTGGTTCATGTAGGCGTTTAACGCCTTTTCAAGATAATTTTTTGTAGATCTCTGTAGTTAAAATCTTCTAGCTCTGCTAGAAAGTGCAGAGTCAAAATAAAACGCTCTTCACCCCAATTAAACACACTATGCTCCACTTGAGTGTTAAGACACATATAGTGTGTGGTTCTATAGGCCACAGGCACCAGTTGATACATACCGTGTATCTGTTTGCTGGGACTATGTCTAAAAAGACAAGTGCTCTTTGCAGGATCAGTGAGTAAAAGATTAAGACTACAACCTCTTTGATAGTCCTTGTGCCAAGCATAATTAGTCCAAGGAGCCATACGCAGTATGCCCCCAGTATAGGGAGCCTGTTGTCTTAGCCAGGCTAAGAAAGGATCTAGATTCAGTGTTGCTTCTGGTACTTCAAGACAAGCATCCCAGTGTGGTTCGTCATAGGCCAAAGGTGTCCAATGACTTAGATGCTTGTGGTTCTGTATAAATTCGCCCAGCTCTAGGGTAATAGTGCTGGGCTGTTTGACTTCTAGATAAAAATCACTGATCATTCAAGGCCAAGTGCGATTCTCTGTTTACGATGTAGTACCTTTGGATAACGGCCGCGTACAAAGGGTTCGGCTTTGATCTGACGCACAGGATCATATTTTTCGCCTATGGGTAGACCAATTTTATCTCTGCGTACATCAAACATGTAGATTAGTCTACGACCATTGCTGTAGTTATGAGCCGAGTGAATCAATTGATTATCGAAGGCCCATAGATCTTCCCAGTCGATCTCTACACCTTCACACTCGAAGAATATGTCTCCCTCGGGTATGATCAAAGGTATGTGTATGCGTATGAATTCGTTGTCACGATTTTCAACCCCAGTGTGACGCTCGATTACGTTGCCGGGTTCAATGCAACTGTAGCTGCTGATAGGGCAGTCGTCACCCCATTTTTTAGTCAGGGCCACTGCTGTGGGAAAGTTTTTGTAGATAATAGGGTCATCGTTAAAACGATTACTGAATATGTTCTTTTCTTTCCAAGTATACTTAACACCCTCAGTGATCCAAGATTCAAGACCGCTCATAACAAGACTGGTATCAAATTCAGGATTTCGATAGGGCTTTAGTTTAGTGGGAATGTTTAGATCCATAAATTCGTGATGATACTCTAAAAATTCTTCAACCAGTTTTGGTGCTAACTCCATTAGTTCATCGGCTATAGAGATTTCCTCTCTAAGCCAATAGGCCTTGATAGGCTTGTGTTGATAGCGTTTGATGTGTGCTGTGGGACTACTGGTATAGAAAATAGTTCCTGGATCACCTTCCCAAGTAAAGGTACCGCCATCGGGATCATCTGGATGTGTTTGTTCGCGCAGCTCGCGGGCTTGTCGCCACGCTTCCATGTAACTGCGTTCTACTTTGGGTGCGGTGGTCGAATAATGCTTAAGACGCATAGGGTGTATCTCCTTATCTAAATTCAATATCTATTTATGCTACTATTAGTCCGATAAATATAATATGCAGCCCCAATTTCATTACAGTCTAACTCCTCCGGTTGAATTCGAGTCTTGGATCAGTGTCTACACCCCTAGATTGGGAGAACCAAATCGTCTAAATATAGCACAGGAAATCAACATTGAAATTGATGAACTAGCAGAGCATAATCCCCTGCTGGTCCAGTGGTTGGACAGCATAGACTGTGAAGTATATGCAACTAGACTGTTTAGAAGTTGGCCCAATGATCAGTATCGACTGCACATAGATGTTGATCCAAACATACATCCCGCCAATGAGCACTTTGTCTACGATCATGTGATTAAATTAAACTTTCCTTTCTACAGCATTGACAGCCAGATGTCTTGGTATCAACTCAAACCTGGTGCTAGGCCAGAGTACATTACCAATCCCAGCGGTTATACCAGTTTTAACTTCAAGGAAGAAGATTGCCAGCTGGTAGAAAGTCACACAGCCAATGGCCCATGTCTAATACATGCAGGCCGAATTCACACCCTGATCAATGCTCGTAACCGTCTAAGACCCAGACTGTGCTACAGCCTCATGATCACTAATAAATCTCGCACATGGTCTTGGGCAGACGCTGTATCTGCCTTTAGTCCTTGGATAACCTATGTTGACACCGCACCACAGGCTTGATCTGCCAGTGGAGTTTACTCCCTGGATCAGTAGATCAGACTCAAGGTTTGATCCCAACAATACGACTACTAGTCAAGAAATAGTAATAGGTCGCAGTGAATACAGTGCAAATAATAGACCCTTGTTGTTATGGCTATTAGAACAAGATCTCATAGTGGATGCAGTACGGGTGTTTCGAAGTTTACCCCATGCAGTGTATCATCTACACAGAGATTTAGATCCCAGTATGCCACAGGACTACCCCGTGGTCAAATTGAATTTTATCCGACACAGTTTTGGTAGTCGCATGTTATGGTATAAGCTAAAACCTGGTGCAGTATCCAGTGATTATACCAATCCCAGTGGCATTACCAGTCAACACTACAGGCCCGAAGACTGTGATCTAGCCTGGGACACTGAGTGTGACACAGACTGCCTAATCAACGGCGGTGAAATACACACCCTGGTCAACGGACCAAATCAAGACCAACCTAGAATGGCCTACAGCTGGGTGATCACTAACCGAGAAGGCACACTGACCTATGCAGATGCAGTGGCCCAGTTGCTGCCCTGGTTGAGCTAACATCGCGGAGCGCAAAAAAAATCGCGCGAAGCGCTGAGCGCCCAGCGATAAATACAGGGGAGGACAACAACCATGTTAACTGCACAGTTAATTCTAGCAGTGGCCATGGTCCTAGAGCAGACACCTACAGACACTCTCAAAGAACTCTATTGGGACTGTGACACGCTGTACATGCAACAACAGATGAGCGGAGAAGATCTGGCTCGTTGTTTATCAATTACCTATAGTCTACAAGATCGATTCCCCACACCCGCTGAGTTTTACTTGTGGTGGGAAAAGAACCGCAGGCATGAATGGCAAAAGAGAGGATACAGAGAACATGCTACATAACGAATTCGAAGAACTCTATAAAGACTGCCTAGATCGTCACGGTTGGACTATACCAGAAGCCACAGTGAACTATATAGTAGCCTTACTGGCAGAACGTGTGGATCGTGTGCCCTGGGAACCAGAACCCAGCTATGCTGAACAGTACCTACAGATACGCACTAGACAACAGGCCTTAGATTTGGGCAACACTTGTTTTTGGTGTCGCAGTGTGTTTCCCACTTACAAGAGCAGTAGAGGCTATACACCCGAGTATATGGCTCTACTGGGACAGAGCTGTTATGATCGTGTGCTTAAAGAAGTTGAGATCCAGCCACTGGTGCATCTAAGAGACTATTGGGAATTTCTAGCTGAAGTTACTTATACAGCAGTGTGGAGCCAAGGTGGCTACCGTACGATGTGGCAGGATTAACCGCGTGGACGATAGGTAGCTGTGTAGCCGCCAGTGTTGATGTCTGGGTTATAAGTACCTGGAATCATGTCATTCTCATCCTTGTCACGAGCCTTGGGAGCAGGTGATGATGCTACATATGGTGCAGGTTGAGCTTTAATCTGCGCACTCATAGGCCCGGGTTTAGGTGCATCTTTGACCACATAAGTACCGCACCAACGGAACTTTTTTACACCCATTTTTACAGCCTTGGCATAGGCTTCTTTGAATGAACCAGCTTCAATTGTGGGAATGTCTGCAGTGCTAGCGGTCTTAGAACCATAGTCAAGATCTGGAGCACCACCGGGACCTTGTGTGGTTGTGCCTTCAGCTTCTTGTATGCTTTCCAGCTTGTTGACTAATTGTCTGTAGAGTTCTGCTTGCGGTGATAACATAGACTTAATTCCTTATAGAGTATTTATAATAATAAAGATTAAATGCGGCGGGCAATTTGGCACGTGGCTTGAACAATAGGGCTTGTCAAGGACCAGCGGAAACAGTGAAAACACTGGTCATGTGCATCCTTGCCTGCACTGTTAACCGCCGCTGAGTATTTAAAAATTCTAGCCCGAAATGGGGTCTGTAGCCTAAAAAAATTGCCGCGTAAAAAATTAAGGTGGAGTACTTATCTTTTCAACCTGGTGATTTTGCACATATGGGGCTTTAGCTTGTAGCTATAAGGTTTACATTTTTAATTTGTATACCGACCACCCCACCTCAAGAGAAAAAAAATCCCCTGACCACCGGGAGCGAATCGGATTTACGGTCAGGGGCAACACTAAGTTGTCGTTGTCTAGTTCTGGGAGCGAATCAGCTTCGACGCATACAACTTACCTCGGCAACTCTCTCCCAACGATCGGGAAAGCTCTGCCTAAGATCGGCTAGCTTGAGCACCATTCTAAGTGATAGCTCTCGTAGCTTCTTCTTATTAGTATCAATAAAGTCTAGCAGTTCTTTGACTGCACCTTCAGGGTTATCAAACTCGTACTTGTCCAGCATGCCGTCTTCTACGATCTGCTTGATGCGAAGTATCTTCTCACGCTCTGTATCGATAGTCAAGTCTAGATAGTGACAGCGACTCTCTAAGGCTTCCAAGTGATCCTTCAGCTTCTTGCTTTTCACATTCTCAAACTTGATGTTGGTGATAAAGATAGCACCGCCACGGAACTCGAACTTATTGGGAATGCCCTCACGGTCCAATGCATGGCTATCAGTGTTCCAATGTATCATGCGCTTGTTTGAACTGTCCAGAGCAGCCTTGAGAATGTTCAAGCTAAGGTCATCCAACAAGACACTGTCACAGTCATCGAATACTAAGACACACTTACGATCACTGTACTCGTAGAGCTTCTTGTACAGGCCCAGCGCTGACATTGCACCTTTCACAACTTCGTACTTCTTGAGCTTGCTGTCATTGGCAATGTCTGCTAAGAGATCATGCTTGCTCAACACTGTTTCTACGCCATGGCTCTTGCCCACACCTGGAGGGCCTGTGACGATCATTGCACGAACCTTGCCTGCTTTGGCGGCCTTGGTCATGTCCTCTAAGATTTGGAATCGCTCTCTCAGTCGTTCTTTGATCTGGTCATCAGTCTCTTTGAGCACTTTGGTTACGGGTTCCTGTGCTAGACTTTTGACTGTGCCCTTTGAAGGCAAGTTATCTATGGTATATGCCATGTTCGCTCCTGCTGTTTAAAATGTTATTATAACAGTTATTTAGATGCCTGTCAACTCTCTGCGTCGCTCTAGAGTAGCCATTTGAGCATCTGTATATACCACTTCTTCTGGTACGCCGTAGATTAGGGCCACGGCTGATTCTGGAATGTAGGTGCCCATAGGTGCCTTGGGGAAGGCCAGCATCTGTGCGCGAACTTCAGCGATGAATTGGATTGTTTCTGAGTAGGTTTTCATTGTGTGTTCCTTTGTGTTGATTAGTCTAAACGGCTACCTGCGTAGGCTTTGATGCCCAGTTTCTCTGTGATGACCTTGGCGTAGGCTTCTGCACCTGCTTCCAGAATGCTGATTGATTGGGTAGCGGCACCTGATGGGTTCCACAGCTGGAGGCTACCATCGTAGCTCTTGCGGAAACCAAATGATTGTAGTGTCTTGCCCAAGCGGCTGTTTGAACGCACGCCCCAGACGTTGACCCAAGCAAAGCCACAGGCATCACGGTCGCCATGTTGTTGGAAGAAAGCCTTAGCGGCTGTACGGGCTTGGATAGCCGCTTCGTTGCAGGCGTTCTGGACTGCTTCTGCGTTGAATGCTTCTGTTGCTGTTGACATAAGTTTCGCTCCTTAGTGTGCTGTTGATGTTGTCTATTATAAGGCCTTTTGTCTAGCCTGTCAACCACGGCTGGTGTGGCGTTTTTGCCACACTGCTCAAGTTAATTAAAGCTCCATACTCGCTAGTCCGTCCTCTTGCATGCCTTGTTCTGTAAAGCAAACGTCACAGCCCAGCAGGTCGCTAACAGCTGCCTCAAAGCCTGTGTCCGTATACAAGCGCCAGCTACCGTCTCCGCCTGTGTGTGCTACATTAATAGATATGTAACTGTCGTCCTCGTCATATACAGTCTCGTCAATGTATATGCCTGTAACTGTAACGGTCTTTAGTGTACAGTCCCATAAGCTGTCGCCTGCCAGCTTAACTTTCACTTTGCACTTATACTCTGTGCTAGTAGTGCCGTCCTCTGTAGTAACGCTCACTAATTTTAATTTGTCGCTGACATTAAATTGTGTTGCTTGCATTGTTCGCTCCTTGTTAAAAACATATTATAACACAAAACAAAGACCCTTAGGCTAACTGGGTCTCTACAAACTGCATAAGTTCCTCGTAGGTGCTCTCATACGCTACTGCAACGTCATTGCTAATTGCGTCTGTCTCTAAATTGTCTCCCACGTACTTAATTGCCTCTACAAGCGAAAAGCCTGTGTCTCTGCAATAGTTTGCAAATACTACTAGATGATGCTTTGACATTTGTTTTGCTCCTTTAAAATTGTATTATAACATTAGTCCACGTAGTAGTCAACTGTTTGTTGCAGTGTGCTTAATGCACTGTCAACTTCTTTGTAGCAAGCAAGCTCTGCTAGCTGTAAGTTGTCGCATGTTGCCTCTTGTAGCAGTGTCTCTACTTGTGCTAACAGTGCTTGTATTTGTTGTTTAACTTCCATTTTCGCTCCTTAAAAAACAATTATAACACAAAACAAAAGCCCTTGTGGGCTTAGGGTTTAAGTACAACAAAAGTTGTGCTCGTCTATTAAATTATTACGTTCTATGTACTGCAACACTTCTATGTAGTACTCGCGTACTAGTGTGTCCTGTTCCATAATACTATCGTGTAATGCTTGTGCGTCTCTGCTAGCGTTAAATGCTACTAAAGCATTAACCGCATGTGCAACGTCCTCTGCGTACATTTTAATGTTTAAAAAAACTTTCTCGTTGTTAACAAAAGTATTAATATAACTTTCTGTAGTTTTTAACATTAAAGTGTTAATGTTAACTATGTGTTTTGCTTGCATTGTTTCGCTCTCTTGTTGTTTAAAATTGTATTATAACACAAAACGGGCTAGTGTGCAAGTGTAAGCACAATAGCCCGCCAGTTTAGTCAGCTTCTATAGCAGTGTGTGTACGCAGTAGTACTTTAGCTTGCTCTACAGCTCTAGTTATATTGTTTGCAATACTGTCATAGCTGTCAGTAAAATTAGCTACATCTCCCGTAACTAATGCAGCATTACGCACAGTAATACGATTGTGTGCGTCAAATGTAAAAACTATACGATAAGTTTGCAGTTTGTTGTTTTTAACTATTTTGTAGTACAGGGGGCAGTTTGTTTGCATTTTAGTTCCTTTTTTGTTTATGTGTTTATTATAACGCAAAAAACAATTTTGGGCAACCAAAGACCCTACAGCCCCCTGTAATAAAAAAGTTTTAACTGATCATGAGTCTCGTTTGTTGAGGTTCTCAAGGGCACGAAGTCTGCTAACTTCGAAGGTGTAGGCTAGGTTGCAGAGAATGCCAAAGAGGCCAAGAATACAGAGAGTGGCCAGGCCAGTGGCCGGGTCGATGTCTACTGCCCTCATGATGTCTACGATGAATCTCAGCACAACCACTACCAACACTGATGTGGCCACGAACATGCCCATCTGTTTGGCAGTGTTCTTAATAGCTTGACGTTTAATTGAATCCATTTTGTTTTTCCTTGTTCAACGATGTCCGGTCTCACCCGGTGCGGCTGATGCCTCCCACTGCTTACAACTGCTTCCCAATTTATCGTCCATCGGCACCTGTGGTCAGGCCTACGATGCTCATCGGCCCCAAGTTCTAGCTTGGGTGATCCTTGGGATAGGACTCTTAGGCCTTGACCTGCCTAAGATCAGGTAAAAAGATGGGCTCAGTCACAGACTGATTTAATGCTCCCTGCTCTGCGTTCTGACATGCACACCCTCTACCGGGCTGATCCTTTGGATCTAGTTAATGCGTCCTGCGTTGCGTTCTGGAGTAACCCTAAACCTTGCTTAGGCCGAGTCTCCTAACTCGCTTCGAGTCCCTTGGTTCCAACCCTTTTTGCATCTCTGCGTGGGTTCTTACATTCGAGGACCGCCTTGCTTTCTAACTGTCTCTATTATAACATCTTTTGGATAACCTGTCAACCACTAGGGTTATTCCTCGTATCCAGCCACAAAATCCTCACCTGCATCCAATGCCCAATCGTAGCTGTCAACCTTACGGAAATAACCGTAGCTCAGGCCTAGTATGAAGCAGAGGTAGTCGTCATCACCGTAGCTGCCTTCAGCTTCATGTATCCAACGCAGGGCCATAGCACGATCCTTGGCACCCGACATCAACAGACCCTGCACTCGCATCTCAAAGTCGTGTTCAGCCCGCTCTTGGGCTTCTTTGCGAATGCGGTCTTCCTCAGCGATGACCATGCCTAGCAGGCGGAACTCTGCTTCGAACTGTTCTAGAGTCCAATCTGATGTATCAACACCACGAGGACGATGGCCGTAGGCATCCTTGTAGATATCCCAGTACTGGCAGGCATACTGCTCTAAGGTTGTCATCTCTTCCCAGGTTTTGAATGCTTGCATGTTCGCTCCTTGTTGCTCTATGTGTGTATTATACGGTCAAGCTGCCAATCTGTCAACCGATCTTGCCTTGCAACAATTGGCTCAGCCGACGGCTGGGCTGTGGCTTTTCTGCCACAGTCACACCCTCTACGAACAGGTCTACGCTCTCGCTGTAGTACCCGTTGGACTCTCCTAACCAACGAACGTCCACGTATCCCTTGCGGGTAGCGAACTTGTAGAAGGTCCAGGACACAGACTCGTGATAGTCTTCATCGAAGTCTACGGGAGTCTCACCGGATACTTCTTCTGCGATCAGGAGCGGCTCACCTACGAGGTCTTCAAGGTCGCCAGTGATGTCGTTGATGCCCACGCTCTCACAGCAATTCTGCCAGTGACCAAACACAAATCGAGCACCCTCTGCGGTTTCGAACAGCATCTCGCCTGAGCCCACAGATCCTTCAACCTTGACGAAAGTCAAACCCTTCATCAGCTCTAGTCCTTGTGCGGTGTTCATCATGTTTTCGTAGTTCACTTTCTGCTCCTATTTGTTGCTGTGTATGTGTGTATTATACGGTCTTTTGGACGAGCTGTCAACCGTATTGTGTGAAGCCCATGCGTTCAAAGTCTTCCCACGAGACTTCTTCTAAGGTCAACAGCTCTTCGAACTTTTCACCAGCGTCGGGACCTGTGTAGCTGAGTTCCCAGTCATCAGGACCGCTCAAGTGACAGCAGAGTTCGCCGCTGTCTGTGAACGTGAACAGCGAGACTCGGATGTAACGGTCATCGTAGAGCACGTGAAGGTCTTCGTTGAATCTGATGTAGCATTGTTTCATTATGTTCGCTCCTTGCTGTCTATGTGTGTATTATACGCTCAAAAGAAAACCCTGTCAACCAGCAGGGTTATTGGTCCGGCGTGCAGGAATCGAACCCACATTCATCGGGTAGAAGCCGATTGTATTATCCATTATACTAACGCCAGTATTGGTACGACTGATCGGACTCGAACCGATACGCATTACGCGGGGGATTTTAAGTCCCCTGGGTCTACCTATTCCCCCACAGTCGCATGTTTGGTGGGCTGACTAGGAATTGAACCTAGACTCAATGGATTATGAGTCCACTGCTTTACCATTAAGCTACCAGCCCGGCAGTTATTTAGCTGTCTAACGGATAGGGTAAGGAATCATCCTCTATCAGTTCTGCAATCTCATCTTCTCTAACAAGATACTCATCCATTAGAGCATCGGGGGTCATGTTGTTATACTGAGTGAAGTGCTCACCTTTGAGCACCTGCACAAGGAACTCGTAGTCACCCTCTTCAAGGCAACGTTCAATATATCTAACATCCTGTGCGGTCAATCTATCGATTACCTGCTCTCGAGTTAGGTTTTTGTAGAAGGCCATTTGGTTTGATTAAGAACTTTCAAGAAACCCGCTGCCACGCACACACGTAACAGCGGGGCCTTATATTAGACTGTAGCAGTGCCCACAGCAGCCTCAGCAACACCAAACGGTGTGTTGTCGTCTTCAGCCTTGGCCTTAGACTTGGCAGGTGCTTTAGGTGCAGCCTTGGCAGGAGCCTTGGCCTTGCTCACAACAGTCTTCACTGTCTTAGGAGACTTCTCATCCAAGTACTCAGCAATAGCAGCCTGAGCCGCAACGTCCTGGAATCCGTCGCAGGTCTTCAGGAACTCAACAGCGGCCAGTTTAGTCATAGCCTTGGGAGTGGGTTCAAGACGAATATCGGTATGACCATGCTTGTCAAGTACTTTGACACGCATAGGATCATTAGCGAAACGAACCTTGTATTCACCCTTGTGCTTAGAAACACCAACCACTGTAAACAATTTATCTGTAGCCATTTTAGCTTTCCTCTCTCTGTGTTTAAAAAATAACGTTGAACCTTTCAACGTATGCCTTATTATATGCTCTGGCTAGCCATTTGTCAACCTTTTTTGGCTAGCCAGAGCATATAACTTCTCGCTTAGTCACTGTTGTTTTTATGCAACAGAGCCAAGTTATCCACAACCTTTTTGAGCTTGCGGTTGCCCACGGGCTTTCTAGCACGACTGCCCGGTGGTCGAGTCCTTTTGAACTCCTGTTCAACATAGAACTTGATTAGACTACGCTGAATCATAGTGATCAAATCACCCTGATCATCTGCTACTAAGAAGCGCACAGGACACTTACCCCATGTGCCAGTATGGACGAATTCAGAATACCATTTGCGATGATTACGATCTTTGGGATCGAACACCACCCACGGTCTAGTGTTTATGAACAGTCTGCTCATTTAGTTGCACCCACTTATGCATGACCGCTTCTAAGCCTGTGAAGTCGTATTCGGACTGTTTAGGTCTAGTACGACTGTCTTGTCTACGATCATGCTCTTGGTTCTTAGTTCGATTAGTCTTCATTGTTTTCCTCGTTTTCCTCAGCCCACATGGCCATGTCTTCTGTGATACAGAATGCTTCGTTGATCTCTTTGGGCAGCATCTTCTCGATCTCGTCAATGCTCATCTTGCTGTATTCATAGTAGTCATCAACACCTTCAGTGTAACGACCACAGAAAGCCATGCCTGGCTCGTAATACATAGCATCGATCTTGAAGCCCATGTCTTCCATTTTCTCATAGGCATTGACCGGAGGAGCCCATGCTGAGTCAAAGTAGATGGTCAGTGAGTTCTCAGTGACTTCGTTGATACCGTCACCGTCACCTACATCCCACTTGGTACCCCACTCGTTAACGCAGAAGTCATACCAATCCTTGTAGCCGTGAGCAGCTAGGTTAGTGGTCATCTGCATCTCGTGAGCAGCTCGCTTGTCTTCACCCATGCTACCTGACACAGTGTCGCGCAGGGCTTGTGGCACAGGCACAAACTCATGCAGGAACTCGCCGCGAGCAAAGGCTTCTTTGGCACGAACGATCATAGCAGGATCTTCGTGTGTGATTGTCACTGTGTTTCCGCACCAATTAGGCATTCTGTATCTCCTCAGGCAAGTATTGTTTCAGGGCTTCTATAGGACAGTAGACCAGCAGTTCCTCAAGGGCTGTTAGGTCTCCTGCATCGACATCGTCTTGTATCTGTTTGAGCACACGGTCGAGCAACTCGACCAGCTCAGTGTTTAGTTCAGTATTCATAGATCACCACGCTAGAGTCAATGCTACGCAATTCATCAGCGCAACGAGTAAGGAACTTGAAACGACGAGCAACCTCTGCACGGGGCAGTTCACCATCACAACTCAAGTTCTCAGGGCTCAGTGCAGAGTCAATCTTGTCTGCGATCTTCTGACGATCCTTAGCGTTGAGCAAGCTCAGGGGCTTGTGACCAAAGATAGCAGAGAACTTGTTCTCACGCTCTACAAAAGACTCTAAGTTTGAAATGTTCATGTTCGCTCCTTAATTAACTAACTAAAAACATAGTATAACACCAAAATCAACGCTTGTCAAGTAGGCCCTTAATAACCCTATCAGCTTCAGGGGTATTCTCTAAGCCCATTTCAGTGCGATAGACTTCTACCAGCTCCAAGCGCATGAGCTCAAAGATACCTTCACAGTCAATGCGATCACGCGGGGGAAGGCTGGCCATGAAGCGTTCTACATCTTCATATTCCTCAAGATCCCACATGATGTCAGCTAGCACCTGTTGGCGTTTATTCAATCCGCGCAGTTTAATCTCGAGCATTGTCTTGTCCTTTGTGTTTAGGTTGACGTTTATATAAATCCTTGCGCTCTACTCGCTTGGGCTTGAAGGGCGTGCCAGCACAGAAGAGCACGATGTGTTCTCTATGCCGTTTAAGGGGTTGTTTTTTTGTGTCCATGCCGTTATTATATACTCAAAAGATAACCCTGTCAACCCTAGGGTCTTTGTGTTGTATATATACAACATTATGAGTTTACAGTGGCAAATGGGCTCAGAGCATCCTCTTTGCCGTCCTCAACACCCATGTCCTCCAGCTTGCCCAAGACCAGCTCAATGTCGCAGTTCAGCATGACTGCAATGGTCTTGGCACTGAAGCCTTCGATGTATAACTCCTGGATTTCCCAGTCTAGATCACTCATAGCTTCTCCTTGTAGTTTATCGCGGGCCGAAGCCCGCTTGCTGTTAAATCCTGTCACGCTTCTTCCAGTTGACGTTGCAGGGCCTCACTCAACAGTTCGTAGGGACGACCATATTGGCAGACGAACCAAACAGCCTTATCACCGCAGGCACGGAGGATATACTCGTATTCCTCGTACTGGTGGTTGGCCTTGTAGTCAGCAAAGTCTTTGAACTTGCGAGCTTCACAGCCGCTTTCATTGCGATCGCGTCCGTAGAAAGTGCAAGCACCTTCTGCCATTGCCGCATCGTATGCAGCCTTGTCACCGTCACTGTGTGGGCTGAACGGATGCTGAGTGCCAATGTTAATACCTAGTGAGCTCATGTCGCCCAAGTCGATCAGGTCACGCAGTTTGAAAGGGTCTGTGTAGTGATCCTGCAGGATACGACCGTTGTGATCCAAGTAACCGTCCCAGTGACAGTAGACCTGCTGGACTGTACCGTCTGCAAATTCCAATGCGATTGTGCTTCGTGTTCCCATGTGTTCGCTCCTGTGTGTGTTTAAGCCTTAATTATACTGCCAAAAGATAACCCTGTCAACCGAAGTAGCATTCAACTGAATCTTCAATGCCGTCGTCAAAGGTGTCACTGTACAAGCCTTCGACGTCCTGCATAAAGAACTTAGCCAGTTCTTTCTTGCTGGGCTTCTTGCCCGAGACCTCTTTGGCCATTTCCTTAACCACTTCAACTACATCTTTGGGGATTGTGAGTGTGATCTTCATGAGTGCTCCTTAGTTTAAACGTTCTGCTAGTTTGATTTCAACAATGTCCAAGTCCCACTCGTTGGCTAGTTCGTAGGCCGTTTCCAAGTTAGGGGCTGACAAGATCAGCTCGCCCTCGTCTGTGTACACAATGTAGTCTTTCAAGTTTCGCTCCTTGTTACTGTTTAAGCCACTATTATATGCCCAAAAAGCCTCAGTGTCAACCTCTGCGAAGTACCCAGGCGTGTTGCAGGGTCTAGTGGCAGAAGTTAACACTTTGGCATTACATGCTCCAAAATGATTCGTTTGAGGGTGAACAGACGTAGGGTGTGTCGTAGCGTTCCTGATAGGTCTTGCCCGACATCATGTTTCGTTTGGTTACCCAAGTCTCGTGGGCTTCAACAATGAAACCCAAACCGGTCTTGGCCTTGATCACTGCCTGAATGTAGGCACGTGTGCAGGCTGCATAGTCTTGCTTAGAGTAGAGTCTACGACCCTCTTTGGTACGACGATCCGCCTTGTAGAGTTCTAATGTGTATTCACGCATATCGCTCATAGCCGCTCCTTAGTCAATGATCACAACACGACGCTGACCAGCCACTTCTACTTCGTCTTCGTCATCGTAGTCCTCTGACGCAACCTTGTCCATGCGGTGGTACTCACTGTAGGTTACAACGGCTTCACGCACGTCAGTTGCCTTAGGGGCAACCTGTGTACGCCAGTGATCGCCGTAGCCATAGGAAATGTGTACTTCCATGTCTGCATCGTAGCCCGCTAACAGTTCAATCAAATCTCGTACTAACATGCTCGCTCCTTTGTGTCTATGTGTTTATTATACTGTCAATTGGCGTAGAACGCAACCAAAGTCCTTCCGTTTTGCTCAACATAAGCCAAGCCGTCTTCAAACTTGACCTTAGGGTGCTTTAGTACTTTAGTTGTAATGATCTTAACACTGCGCTCGTTGACCTTATCAGAGACATCATAGCCCGGGCTGTTCTCAACAGCACCCTTGGCCGTGTAACTGTACTTGCCTCTGCAGCCGCAGGCACAACCCGTTTTGCCGCTGTAGACCTTGTAGACGTTCATGCTGCCTCCAAGTTTTCTGTGATGTCTGCGTCAATCTCAAACATTGTGTCGTTGAGACTATTACACAACTCGTTCAAGTCCACAGTCTCGGGATTGTAGACCTTTTGAAACTTGTAAATGGCCTCTTGGAACTTCTCTACCGCAGCCTCTAACTTTGAGTAGGCTTCGTTGACCTTGTCCGCTTTGCTCATCGCTCGCTCCTTAATTAACTAACTAAGCCACTAGTATAGCACCAAATTACCAACGTGTCAACTCAGTGGTAGCAGAAACCCGGTCCTCTGTAGGGTCATACTTGAGGAATACTTTAGTACTATCTGTGCCCTCGAAGCTGGGAGCCCTGTAGACTACACTGTAGCAGAACTCGCCCCCGTTGGTCATGCCCAGGAAACGAGCAGCCGTGAAGACCACATTCTTAACCCCCGCAGTCTCCTGCAGAGCACTGTGGGGGAATGATGTAAGGACTTTGAGTTTGTCTGCTGTGATCATGCAAACTCCTGCTCAACACGGGTCAACATGTTAGCGGGCACCTTCCACAGCATGGTACCTTCGCGGACTGTGACGTACTTGATAGCGATCTTAGTCACAGTACCACGCCCAGTGACACCGCGTTTGACGCTGTTCCACTCTACAGTGTCGCCCACCTTAAGAGTCTGTTTGATCTGCTTCTGCAGTCTGGTACGATTCCAACGCACCGCATCGATCATGCTGGTAAGCTCAACGTCTGACCAATTGCCGAACATGATTGCCGAGTTGACCTGTTTGATATCCATTTCTGCTCCTTTGTTAACTAACTAAGCCACTATTATATGCTCAAAGTAAAGACCCGTCAACCACCCGGGTCTTTGGTGTTGTTAAGCTGCCACGATAGGTATTGTACGACGAACGAAGCCCGTAGTATCCTTCTTAGCACGACCTTTGGCCTTAAGTCCCAGCACAATGCCCTTAGGATCCAAAAAGCGCAGATCATCTTCGTCTGCTGAATATACACCCGCAGGGATCTGATCAAACACTGTGGCAACACTCATGCCCTGTGCCAATGCCTTAGTCACGTCAGCATCGTTACCGTCTGCGGCTGAGAACGTCAAGTGATAGTTGGGCAGGTGACTAATCTTACGACCCAATACCTTAGTGTAGTCGTAGAACTGTACATCTGGGAACTTTTCAATGATATAGTACTTCTCCCAGCTCAAGTCACTAGTACCGTTCAAACGGAACACGGGCTTCAAACCCTGCCGCTCTGCGAACTTGACGGCCTTGCGGATATCTGCTTCTAAGTCCTGCAGGAAACTATTACGATGCTCAAAGAAGTACTGAGTCTTGCGAATACGTGCCTTCTGGATCACATTGGTAGTCTCACCGCGTTTGAACATGCCACCGCGTCCAGCAGTGTTAAGGCATGCTGCCGTGCAACCCTTAGTCCGCTTGGGACATACTTCGCGCCCGCTCAAGTCAGCAGGTGCAAGGTGCAGGATGAAAGACAGATAGCCTTTTGCAGTGCCCTTTTGGATCTTAGGGTTAGCAGTTGAAAGTAATTTGAACACAGGTCGCTCCTTGTTTCTAATTAAGCCACTATTGTATAGCCAAAAGCAGGGGCTGTCAACCCCTGCGTTTATTCCCCAGCGAACTGTAGGGTTTCCATGCCCGGGATAGCTCGCATCTTCTTGCTCATGCTCCGCCAAAGCACACTCTCCTTGCGGCCCTTTGCACTCTTTACAGTGGGCACGGCAACCACATCAAAGCCCGCACTCTTAACCGCACTCTCTAAGTTGAGGTAGGCTATGGCCGATTCCTTAGTCATAGGCTCAGGCAATGCTACTAA
>Ga0222713_10000389_pt1 | contig 49304 bp, 37 predicted proteins | sample C33_649DmetaG_FD_165061 | JGI IMG/M metagenome (GOLD analysis project Ga0222713, IMG submission 165061) | Estuarine water microbial communities from San Francisco Bay, California, United States - C33_649D | ecosystem: Environmental > Aquatic > Marine > Unclassified | place: USA: California...
TGCTCTAGCCGATGTAATGAACTGGCCTGCTGCATTTTCAGGATCTCATTAAAACGACGTGTTTTAACATCCTCAGGTATATCATCTTCAAAACGTTTGGCTGCAAGCGTACCCGGACGTTCCGAATAGGTGTACATGTATGCAAAATCAAATTTTACATAATCCATCAAACTTAATGTATCCTGATGTTCTTCTTCTGTTTCAGTACAAAAACCAATAATCATATCTGTTGAAATGGAGCATTCAGGAATCAGACGCCTGATAGTATCGATCCTTTCAAGATACCATTCCCGCGTATAAGTGCGGTTCATCAGTTCAAGTACCCTTGAATTTCCTGATTGTACTGGCAGGTGGATATGATTACAGATATTATCATACTTATTAATTGTATGCAATACCTCATTGGTGATATCTTTTGGATGAGAGGTAGAAAAACGCACACGCAATAGCGGATTGATCTGAGCAACAATCTCCAGAAGGCCTGCAAAATTCAGCCTATCTTCCCATTTATATGAATCCACATTCTGGCCCAGAAGAGTTACTTCGCGATAGCCCTCTTCAAATAATTCTTTAGCTTCTCTGACAATTGATTCCGGATCTCTGCTTCGTTCTCTTCCCCTTGTAAATGGAACTACACAAAATGAGCACATATTATCACAGCCACGCATGATGGAAACAAAAGCAGAAATACCATTGCTATTTAACCGAACCGGACTAATATCCGCATAGGTTTCTTCACGGGATAGGAGAACATTTACAGCACGCATTCCTTCGTCGGCTTGTGAGAGTAAATTGGGCAGATCGCGGTATGAGTCTGGTCCAATAACGATATCAACCAGCTTCTCTTCCTCTAAAAATTTAGATTTTAGTCGCTCAGCCATACATCCTAGCACACCGATTGTGATTCCGGGACGTTTCTTTTTTGCTGCGCTGAACTCACGGAGCCTGTTTCTTACTCTTTGTTCAGCATTATCACGTATCGAACAGGTATTGATAAATATTACATCTGCCTCTTTATACTGGGCAGTTGTTTCGAAACCCATATCCAGCATCAAAGATGCAACGATCTCACTATCAGCAAAATTCATTGCGCACCCGTAGCTCTCTATATAGAGTTTGCGTCCGGTATATTGTTTTGGCCTTTCAATTATTAAGGCTTCACCCTGACGGGATTCATCGTGCAAGGCAATCTCTGATGAATCTTTTAAGTTTAATGGGCGGTCAGACATTTGAATTTTAATTAGCTTACAAAAATACGTAAATTTCTATTGAATGACAATTTGTCAGGCACACTTTTTTATCTTAATTCCAATATTTTTATTTTGCGCTGACATATCCTGCAGATATTTATTGGTATTTATTGTATAAGTTTAATTTTTAGACAGATATATGACTGAAATAAATAGATATGCTATTATCCGGAAATGGGTCCTGATTGGATTTTTGACTCTGATCGCATTGATTTCAGGTTTGGCCATATATCTAAATTATTACTGGAAACCTATTATTACCGAAAGAATTAAGGAAGCCATTCACCAATCTACGGATGGTTTGTATCGTATTGATTTCGACAATGTGAGGATCAATTTTGTTACAGGGAGAATGAATATTCTCAATATCCGTTTTACACCAGATACCCTGGTATACAACGCAATGAAAAGAGACAGTATTGCTCCCCGGCATTTGTATAAAGTTGCTGTTGCTGAACTTATTCTGAAAAGAATCCAGCCTTGGAAGGTTTATTTTGACAGAGATCTGGAAATGGGATCAATAGAGATCAACCATCCTAGTCTGGAGCTTAATTTTACTGATTTAAAGAGTAATAACGGCACTTTGAAAGGGAATAGGCGTACAGCATACCAGCGACTGGCTCCTTATTTGAAGTCGGTTAAGATTGGGGATATTATTTTCAAAAATGCCGACTTAAAATACATTGATAATAGCTTGAACGGAACAAATGTAACTGCCCTAAAAAGCCTCTACATTAAAATTAGTGATCTTCTTATCGATTCTGCATCCCAATTTGATAAGTCGCGTTTGTATTATACCCGTGATATATATGCAGAATTCATGGGATACAATACAATCACATTAGACAAAAATTACAATGTTCAAATTAAGGAATTTAGAGCTTCAACTGCTGGTGCTTATGTTCGAATGAATGGCATTCGGGTAGTTCCGCGTTTTGGGGAAATGGAGTTTTCGCGAAGATTTAAATTTCTTAAACCCCGATACACCATGAATATTGAAGATGTGCAGCTCAATAAGGTTGATTATGAACTTCTGAATACAGACCGACGAATTTCTGCTACGTCATTGATCATAAACAAGGCTAATTTGTCCATTTTCCTAAACAGACAGTTTCCTGATTCAATAAGGAATAAGGGAGTAAATTTCCCTCAGATAGCTTTGCAGCGTTTTAAATTAAATACCACGGTAGATTCAGTTTTATTGCAGAATTCCAGAGTAGATTATTCGGAGTATAATCCGGGTTCTCTACGCAAAGGAAAAGTTACTTTCAGCCAAATAAATGGAACCATAACCAATTTAACGAACGATTCGATCAGGCTCATTAAAAACAAATACAGTGATGTGAAACTTACTTCACTCCTCATGGATCGGGGTAGACTAGATGTAAGTATGAATTTTAATCTGAATGATCCAGGTGGAGCATTTGCGTTCGGTGGCCAACTCGGTAATATTGATGCAGACATACTTAATTCTGCGATTAGGCCTCTGTCTCTTATTGAGATCAAATCTGGGTTTATTGATAAAATGATATTCAAAGGAACGGGCAGTTTAAAAGGTGTAAGGGGTAAATTGACCTGCTATTATAAGGATCTTAAGATAGCCCTGCTCAAAATGAGTGGTAAAACAATCAGGCTAAAAAGAAAAGGAATTGCCTCGATCTTTGCAAATATCCTGATCATAAAAGATGATAATCCATCTCCGGGGGCACCTGTTCGAACATCTAATTTTCTATTTAACCGCCCACAGCATTCTTCCTTTTTTAATATGATATGGAAAGGCTTTGCTGAAGCTTTACTCGAGACCATCGGTTTTGATTCTGCTACACAAAAGGAGATCAAAGTTAGATTGCGGAAAATGGAAAACGAACGTATCGCCAGAGATGGACGTAGAGACGATAGATTGAGGAAAAGAGATGCACGTAGGAGTAATAGAAATGGCAACCCTTGATACGTTTTGGCTCTTTCCTGTATTCAAAAATATCTGATTATGAAATCTTAACGATATCCCAGTGCTGGTCAAAATAACTTCATTTTACCCTAGAAATGAAAAGGATGGACTTTAATTGTAAAAATAGACGGATCTTCAGTTTCTACGAAAATTAACAAATACAGGTTAGCAACAGTTTTTTAAAACAAAAAAAGCTGCTTAATATTAAGCAGCTTTAAACTAGTTAAATTATTATTCTTTATTGTCCTACCATATAATTCCAGCCAAATTCATCGGCTGATCTACCGTAGCGTAAGTTATTTAGCGTATTCAAAACCTTGTTTGAAAATATACGATTTGCTGGATCCGGAAGGGTATAAAGCTCTCCATTATGTCCAATTTCAGCAATGTGTGCAATGGTTGCAGCAGTTCCTACACCAAAGGCATCAGAAATGCGACCTTCTTTAATTCCGGTGATGATTTCATCCACAGAAATTCTACGTTCTTCAATGTTTAAATTCCAATTTCTAGCCAATGTAAGAACAGTATCCCGGGTTACGCCTTTCAGAATCGTATCCCTTGTTGAAGGAGTAATTAATGTCCCATCCATCAGGAACATCACATTTGCAGCTCCTAGCTCTTCAATGTATGCATGCTCACGTGAATCAGTCCAAATTAACTGGTCAAACCCTTCCTGTGTAGCTTTTAAGTTGGGAAGCATCGCACCACCATAATTTCCGGCAGCTTTTGCAAAACCAAAACCTCCATCACAGGCTCTTGAATAATGGGTCTCAATTTTAACTTTCAGGTTCTTCGAAAAATAAGGGCCTACTGGTCCGGTTATAACCATGTATTTATAACTTGTTGATGGAATAACCCCCAGGAATGGATCAGTAGCAAACATGAATGGCCTGATATACAAGGAATGATTTTCTTTTCCCGGAACCCAGTCTCTGTCAAGGTCTACCAATGTAGCAATACTTTGTAAAAATGTTTGTATAGGTAGTTCAGGCATACACAAGCGTTGCGCAGAAAGGTTGAATCGTTCGCTGTTTTTATCCGGACGGAAGATTGAAACCTTGCCATTGGCATGTTTATAGGCTTTGATGCCTTCAAAAAATGTTTGTCCGTAATGGAGTGCTGATATCGCCGGATTCATACCGATCTCTCCGAAGGGAAGGATTTGGAAATTTTTCCATTCGCCATCGCTGTAATCTGCCATGAACATATGATCGGAAAAAGTTTTTCCGAAGGGCAAATTATCGAAATCGGTTTCAGCTAAGCGTGATTTCGCAGTTTTAGTTATAGAGATATTAAGTTTATCAGACACCTTGGTATTGTTTAGAATTTTTGCGCAATTTAATGATTTTTGTTCTAAAACAGTATTGAAACCTGCTTTTTAGTTCCTTTTTTTCCCTTTCAACTCTTACACTTAAAACTTATAACTTATTACTTAAAACTTACTACTTTAATAAAGAATCCTAAACTTGATAGTATGATTGATTTGTTTCAAGGCTTTCAATACTTTTTTATCATATTCATCACTCACATCCGTAATTACATAACCAATGCTTGGGTTGGTCATGAGGTACTGTCCTACAATATTAATGTGATGGTCGGCGAATACTTTGTTGATTTGAGCCATGATACCTGGCATATTTTTGTGAATATGTATCAGGCGATGTGCCCCTTTAATACGTGGAAGCTGCAGGTTCGGAAAATTTGCACTCACAAAGGTATGACCATGATTAATAAAATTAATCATTCTTTTGGCTATAAATTCGGGGTTTCTAGGGCTGCTCTTTGGGTCATCAAAAATCACAATACCCATGTCGGTACACAGCCCGTGCGAAAGTTTAGGTTCACTTTTACCCAGATAGCCGATGGTCTTTAATTTTACTGCGCGTTCCAGTTTTTCACGGTCCAGTATTTCGCCATTGGCTAGTAACATCATGCCTACATCGGCTACATATTTTTCTTCGAAACTTGACTTATGACGGATAGAAAATCCATCTTTCTTTAATGTTTGGACAGCCAGTTCAGGAACATCTCCGATCACCAAGCAAAGAATTCTGTTTTTGGGATAAGAAATAGCTCTTGGAAGATTATTGACGTATAAAAATTCATCAAAACTTGGCGTAACATGATCAGCCTTTTCAGCAACAGTTTTACGTTCAATATTTTCGGTAAAGGCGTAAAATTTCTTGATCATCCCAAATTCCTTTAGCTGGAAATCTGAATGCCCGTCGCCTATACCATAAATATCTCCCTTAAGATTCAGCTCTTTCAATAAGGTTACTTTTCCTCCCTCATTTGAAAGCGGGTTTTTTTCATCATAACCGATGATCCTATCCTGATCATCGAAAACAAAGGTATTGGCGTAAATGTTTTCTTTTAGGATATGATAGGGAAGAACAACTGGAATAATAAATTCTTTAAATCCACCGGATACGATCAGGGCGGATTCTGAATGTTTCTTGAAGAATGTTTTATTTCTGGAGAAGGAAGAAGATACCTTCTTTTTTAGTACTGAGATCAATTGCTTTAAATGGTCTCGGTTTGCTTCTAAAAGTCGTACCCTTCCAGTCAGGCTTTCACGGAAAGACATTTTACCCTCCATCGCTAAATTGGTCAGATCTTCAATTTTTTTGTAGATCATTTCCCTGTCGGGATGGTTTTGTAATGAGATACGGGCTAATTCATCAAGTGCCTCTACTTGAGTAAATGTACTGTCGAAATCTATGATGTAAAACTGCTTCAATGGATTGTTGTTTTGAATATTATTGTTGATAATCTCGGCAAATCTCACCGATAGAGTGTTTAATGGATTTAAATTCCAAATTTAAGGTCTTTTTAATTTTATTATTCGAATACTTTCGTTTTTTAAAGGCACTATTTGCTGTATCTTTTGTCAGGTTGAATTTTTTACCTGTAAAGGCGGCAATAATTCGTGTTCCCATATAAGCTAATTGCATCATCCAGGGTTTCAAAGCAATTTCTGGAGGATTTTTTTTAAAATTCAAGGCAATTTCAGTAAAAAGATCGTGATAGCTCCAGTTCTCGGCGTTAATTATGAAACGTTCATCAGAAATATCTGAGTCCATTAATAAGATCATGGCTTTTGCGACATCTTCAACATCAACATAGCCAAAACTTCCTCCTGGATAGTATTTCAATCCCTTTTGAATAGTTTCAAATAAGGCACCGCTACCTTGTTTACCCGCATTTTTGCCAATAATAATCGATGGATTTACGATTATGGTGTTCAAGCCTTCGGCAGTGGCTCTGAAAACCTCCATTTCACTCTCATATTTTGAGATCGAATAGGCGCTGCGTTCAGGAGAATATTCCCATTGATCTTTTTCGGTGATGAATTCGTCTTTATTATTTTCGCCCAATGCTGCAACTGAACTAACATGCAAGAAGCGGGAAATATTTTTTTCAATGGAAGAATTGAGCAGATTTACTGTGCCCTCCACATTTACCTTGTTCATTTTTTTCTTATCGGCTGGGTCAAAAGATATAAATGCAGCACAATGATAAACCTTACTGATACCTTCCATGGCATCGTTCAGTGCAAAATAATCTAGGATATCGGCTTTAAACCATTCAATTTTTTTTTCGTTTTTGAGCAATGCCGGTATCACGGATGTATCACGCATGATTGCCCTGACCTGTTCACCTTTGAGAAGCAATTGTCTGATTAATTCTGAGCCTAAAAACCCGGTAGCACCGGTAACTAAAATCATCCGGATGAATTTTTTTAAATGCTTTCAAAAGTAACTGAATAAACTGATATTTGCTTTGAGAATACTCAAAAACTAATAATCTTCAGTTTTCCCAAAACATCTTTAAATTGGGGAGTTGAAGATCATTATATTTATCAATTAACAGGTGCAAAATAAATTATGTCATTATCCGATTTTCTAAGTCCTGTTGATTTTAATAGCCTAAGTCCTGAAGATGGTTTTTATACCAGTCATTTAGGCTCAAAAATTGAGGTTTACCAAACTGATTTTCCCGATCTGGATGATAATCAATTTGATGTGGCCCTAATTGGAGTTCTTGAAGATCGTAATTCAATAAATAATAAGGGAACAGCTAAAGCTCCAGATTTGTTCAGAAGGAAATTTTATGAGCTGAATGAAGGTAACTATGTTACCCGTATTGTTGACCTTGGAAATATAAAGGCGGGAAATCAGGTTTCAGATACCTATGTGGCATTGAAGCTAGTGGTTGCCGAACTGATCAGAAAAAATATTCTGCCCATTATTATTGGCGGAGGTCAGGACCTTACCTATCCGCAATTCATGGCTTATGAAGAACTGGAGCAAAAAGTAGATCTGTTGGTTGTTGATTCCCATTTTGATCTGGATGAAAATTTGGACGATACGATTGAGACCAACTCAGCATCTTACCTCAATAAAATATTTCTACACCAGCCAAACTACCTATTTAACTTTAGCAATATCGGTTATCAGACCTTCTTTGTTAATCAGGATAGTTTAAAAGTGATGGATAAATTTTACTTCGACGTTCACCGCCTGGGTGATTTCACAAATAGCGTGAGTACAGCAGAACCGATTATCCGAAATGCGAATATGATCAGTTTTGATATTTCAGCGATCAAGTCTTCGGATGCAGCAGGAAATGGAAATGCGAGCCCCAATGGTTTTTATGGGGAAGATGCCTGTCAGATTGCGCGATATGCCGGAATGAATGATAAATTGTCGTCTATCGGATTTTATGAATACAATCCTGACCATGATATTAAGGGGCAAACGGCTATGTTGCTTTCCCAAATGATATGGTATTTTATCGATGGATTTTATAACCGGAAAAAAGAATTTCCGATGCTGCCAAAGTCGCGATATATTACTTTCCGCACCAGTCTGAAAGATGGTTCGCATGAGCTTGTTTTTGTGAAGAGTAAAAAATCTGACCGCTGGTGGATGCAGGTTCCTTATCCTACAGGATCATCTAGGAATGCAAGGCATCATCTGGTACCCTGCCGCTATGAAGATTATCAGCTGGCAAATGCTGGCGAAATGCCAGATTTATGGTTGAGAACGTATCGGAAATTGATATAAGTTGTAAGTTATAAGTAATAAGTTGTAAGTTATAAGTAATAAGTTATAAGTTATAAGTAATAAGTTATAAGTAATAAGTTTTAAGTTATCAGACCTCAGACCTCATACCTCATACCTCAGTCTTCATACCTCATACCTCAGACCTCAACCCTAATATGCTTCTACTCGGAATTGACCTAGGCACCTCATCTATCAAAGTTTCAGTTATTGATTCTGCTACACAGCGGAGTCTTTGCACTGTACAATATCCTGACACCGAAACAATAATTATTGCGGAGCAAGCGGGTTGGGCAGAGCAGTCGCCTGATCTGTGGTGGGAAAATATACAACAGGCGATTCTCAAAGCGCATGCTTTAAAAGTGTATGATCCTACTGATATTGGAGCTATTGGAATTGCTTATCAGATGCACGGACTAGTACTGGTTGATAAGCAGCAGAAGGTGATTAGGAATTCTATTATTTGGTGTGATAGCAGAGCGGTTGAGATTGGAAATGGAGCTTTTGTAGCTATTGGAGAAGAAAAATGCCTCTCAGACCTGTTAAATTCTCCCGGTAATTTTACAGCTTCTAAATTGGCATGGGTCAAGCAAAATGAACCTGCTATTTTCGAGAAAATACATAAGGTAATGCTTCCTGGCGATTTTATAGCAATGAAGCTTACAGGCGAGATCAGTACCAGTATTTCTGCACTTTCTGAAGGTATTTTCTGGGATTTTAAGAACGATGAACTTTCCAAAGATGTTTTTGGATATTATGGATTTGAAACCGCTATCATTCCCAATATCTTGCCAGTATTTTCAGAACATGGTAAACTCGATAAGGCTATTGCCGCTAAACTTTCCCTCCCTGCAGATACCGTTGTTACGTATAAATCAGGCGATCAGCCAAATAATGCGCTATCTCTGAATGTCTTAAAGCCCGGAGAGGTTGCTGCAAATGGTGGTACTTCGGGGGTTATTTATGGTGTTTCTGATAAGCTGACTCATGATGAGCAGTCAAGAATAAATACCTTTGCGCATGTGAATTATACCCTGCAGCAACAACGTCTTGGGGTTTTACTGTGTATAAACGGAACAGGAATTTTGAACCGCTGGGTTAAAGATGTGGTGGCATCGGGGCTAAGCTACGATACTATGAATTCGGAAGCTGCTAAGATTCCAGTAGGAAGTCAGGGTTTGAGGGTACTACCTTTTGGAAATGGAGCAGAGCGCATGTTGAATAACCGAAATATAGGGGCTCATTTTCATCATATCGACTTCAATCTTCATAGTCGTCCGCACATTTTCAGGGGCGTTCAGGAAGGAATTGCATTTGCTTTCCGCTATGGTCTGGATATCATGCGTGGAAATGGGATGAACCCCAGTATGATTCGTGCCGGACAGGCAAATATGTTTTCTAGTGAACTTTTTATACAAGCTTTTGTTAATTCTTGTGGGGTACCTCTTGAGCTGCATAGCAATGAAGGCAGTATTGGTGCGGCCATTGGAGCCGGTATTGGAAAAGTAGAATTTACTACAGAAAACGCATTCAGTAATGTGAGGGCTTTGAAGGTTGTGGAACCGAAAAAGGATTCAGAATACGAGACTGTTTATCAAGAGTGGAAGGGACTATTGGAGAGGCATTTATAGTGTTTTCTGGTTTTATTAGAGCACACTCGGCACGCCTGCGCTAGCGCTTTTACTGCTATCTACCTTCCTTATTAGTATAATGATAGTCTGCAAATCGTATAAATTGCTTCCAGTCGTATACCGTCAAATCATGCTTTCCTTCGCGGTTATGATAGGCCATCGGCGATTCAATGATGGGAATGTTTAATTCTGGTTGAACCTCTGGTAGGGCTGACTTTAAGCCATATAATCCATAAACTTCTTCCGCATTTTTTAGAGATAAATAGGTTCCTTTTGGATCTGCCCAAAGATCTTCGGATGCGTTTGTTGCATAAACCGGCCTTGGAGCGATCAAAGATATTAGCATATGCTGATCTACAGGAAGTTGATCCTCACGCTCATTGTATTTTTTATAATTGGTATTAAACCAATGAGGGAAAGAAGTATTAATCACTTTTATTCGTTCACCAAATTGCCTTCTTGATAGTGCAGCACCAGAGTTTCCGGAACAGTTACTGATGCAGAGCGCAAATCGTTGATCGTTAGCTGCCGCCCATAAAGATGCTTTTCCGCCCCGCGAATGTCCGGTTATGGCTACTCGTTTTTTATCCAGCTGAGGGTCTGTTTCAAAATAATCCATCACTCTGCTTGCTCCCCATGCCCATGCACCGATTGCTCGCATTCCATTATCTGCATTCAGTTGTTCAGGATACAATTGCAATGCCCCATTCATGAAAGATAGTTTGTTATCTGGTGCTAGGTCATTCACCTGAAAGGCTGCAATGGCATAGCCCCCTTCAATCAATACCTCTGCCGGCCAAAACTCGCTAATTACTGTTCTGCTAGGATCTGTATTCTCTTTTGGCCGATTATTGATCAGTAAAAATACGGGCGCAGGTCCGGTTTTATGATTCGGGATAAAAAGGGTCAGGTTAATTTTCACGCTTTTATTCTGGTTGAAAACTTCTATCAGCACTTCCTTCAAGTGTGCTTTCCCACTCATGCTCTTCTTATCCTCATTAATTAGGGAGTAAGTGATTCTATCATATTTGAGAGGCATCTGTCCGTAAATATTTTCTGCAAAAAGATTCAGTATCTCTGGGCGTCTAGCTTTTTCCCAGGATTTAGCTGATGTTACTTTTTTCCCAGTGCTTGTTTTTAAAGCTGGTGGCAATATATATTTAGGCACTTTCGATTCATCATAATTGGTAGATGCTGGCCTTTGTGCATGGAGTTGGAGTGCGATAGAAAATAATAGGAACAGGGATAAGATGCTTTTCATTATGGATTTTTTTTGTTGCACTAAATATACGTCATGCAATCTCGTTTTAACGTATAGAAGGGTAGTGATTTTTTTGGAATTAAAAAGCACACGCGGCACGCGTGCGCTAGCGCCTCCTCGCAACGAAATAGTATTATGAAGAATTTTTTATTTCAGGAGGAGTAATATTTCCAAGTTTAGCATATTCAGCTTTCACCTCTCACCTTTCAGCTTTTACCTTTCACCTTTCACCTTTCACCTTTCAGCTTTCACCTTTCACCTTTTGGCTTTCACCTTTTCCCTTTCACCTTTCCCCTTTCCCCTTTTAACTCTGTCATTGCTTCATCGTGCCTCCTGGCAACGACAAGTAAAAACCTAACCCAACCAATACCCACCAATTTTTCCATAATCCCAAATCCTATTCTTTACCAATTCAAAAAATTCTATAAATTACGAAACCAAAATTTTCATCTAATTCGCACAATGCGGAATGATTTTTTTACTGAAATAAACATACGAACATGTCAAACATCATCACAGGAGATAAAGAATTTTTCAAAGGTATTGGCCATATCGGATACGAAGGCCCTGAATCAGATAATCCATTAGCATTTCGCTGGTACGATGAGAACCGGATAGTGGCTGGAAAAACTATGAAGGAAACGCTGCGCTTTGCCTGTGCTTACTGGCATTCCTTTGTAGGCAATGGAGCAGATCCTTTTGGCGAACCAACCCATATCTTTCCATGGAATGCAAAAACCGATGCGGTAGAGCGAGCTAAGGATAAAATGGATGCGGCTTTTGAATTTATAACCAAGATGAATCTTCCGTTCTATTGCTTCCACGATGTGGATGTGGTGGATTATGGAAATGATATAGCAGAAAATGAAAGGCGACTGCAGGTAATAACAGCTTATGCTAAACAAAAGCAGGAAGCCAGTGGCGTAAAATTACTTTGGGGAACTGCCAACCTTTTCTCACATCGCCGGTATATGAATGGTGCTTCTACTAACCCTGATTTTCATGTCTTGAGTCATGCAGGTGCTCAGGTTAAGGCAGCTTTGGATGCTACTATCAGTCTAGGTGGTGAAAACTACGTATTCTGGGGTGGTAGAGAAGGGTATATGAGTTTACTGAATACCAATATGAAACGTGAGCAGGAGCATTTAGCCCAATTCCTGCATATGGCAAAAGATTATGCGCGTAAGCATGGTTTTAAAGGCACCTTCTTTATCGAACCTAAACCGTGCGAGCCAAGTAAGCACCAGTACGATTATGATGCTGCGACTGTGATCGCTTTTCTTCGTCAGTTCAATCTGATGGATGATTTTAAATTGAATATTGAGGTAAACCATGCCACGCTTGCAGGACATACCTTTCAGCATGAATTGCAGGTAAGTGCCGATGCAGGTTTATTAGGATCTATGGATGCCAATCGTGGCGATTACCAGAACGGATGGGATACAGACCAGTTTCCGAATAATATCAATGAACTGACCGAGGCCATGCTTGTGATCATTGAGGCCGGCGGTTTCCAGGGTGGAGGTATTAACTTCGATGCCAAGATTCGAAGAAACTCAACCGATCCTGCCGACTTATTTTATGCCCATATTGGTGGTATGGATAATTTTGCACGTGCATTGATTGCCGCAGATAATATTCTGAATAAATCTGATTATAAAAAAGTTAGAACAGCGCGCTATGCTTCATTTGATTCTGGAAAAGGAAAAGACTTTGAAGCTGGTAAATTGAGCCTAGAGGATCTTAGAGCCTTCGCCATTGAAAATGGAGAGCCTGAAGTGAAAAGCGGAAGGCAGGAGTATCTGGAAAATGTGGTGAACAGGTTTATTTAGAATTAATGAGCAAAATCCCCTTTCAAACTATTGACTGGTCTGCCATTAAAAAAACTGAACATATTGGAGAAATCGGGACCTCCTTTTGGCAAACTATGCAGTTTCCTGGATTGCGAATCCGCTTGGTGGAATATTCGGAAGGTTATTTAGCCGACCACTGGTGTCAAAAGGGACATATTGTGCATTGCTTGGAAGGAGAGTTTGTTTCTGAGCTGATCAGTGGTGAGCGGATAAAATTGGGAAAGGGAGAAACATATGTGGTTTCGGATGAGCTGAGTTCGCATCGCTCTATGACTAAAAGTGGAGTTAAATTGCTTATAGTAGATGGTGATTTTTTGAGCTTGGATTAAAATAATTTATAGGTAACTTCCTTAACTCTGAAATCAGTCTTTGCATTTATTGAATCATTCAAGCCTGAATTTTACCGTTTACTAAATTATTATATCCTTTTAAAATTTTTCTTTCGCCCTTTGCTAAGCTATTATAAGATTTATTGAGGAAATAGTTTGTTTCCTTAATAAGAAACTTTTAGCTTTGAATAATGATTTTCAGAAGTCAAAATTTGACATTGAATTTTTGGAAGGAGCAGTTGAATTTCTTGAACATTTGGATGAGAGGGTAAGGGATAAGATAATTTACAATATCACGAAGGCAAGATATTCAACGGATAAGGAGCTTTTTAAAAAGCTAAACGGAGATATTTGGGAGTTTAGAACTTATTATAAGAGTGCTCATTACAGACTTTTTGCATTTTGGGACAAGCGTTCGGAAGCTGAAACTCTGATTATTGCTACCCACGGTTTAATTAAGAAATCAGGAAAAACACCTCAAGCTGATCTGGATAAAGCAACCCGTCTTAGAAAATTATATTTGACACTCAATGTGCCCTAAAAATGAGCAATAAAAAATTGAAAACTTTTTCTCTGAAAGAAATAACCGATCAACATATTGGTGTAGTTGGAACATCAAAGCGCGAAATTTTCGATAATGAATTACGACTTGATTTGCTTGGCGAAGCCATCAGGCAAGCACGTCTAGACCGGAAACTTACGCAGCAAGAATTGGGAAGACTTGTTGGTGTTCAAAAGGCTCAGATATCCAAGCTGGAAAATAGTCTTACTGATGCCAGGGTTGAAACAATCCTCAAAGTCTTCAAAGCCCTTAACGCAAAGATTAGTTTTAGTGTTGAAATGAATAGCTAATGATTACAAAATGACATTTAAGCATATATGTATACTTAAGATAAAATTGGAGAAATCTTAGAATAACCACAACCTTTAATTCTCCTTGCATCGGTAGAAACTAGGTTTCTAAAAAATTCAATTTTACTTTTGCTAGCACATCGCATATACTTCTCAAAACTCATCGAATAAGTTCATTATGTCTCATTTAGTGAAAATCACCAACCTGCTAAAGGCTGAATTTCGTTAAGACCCCTGTTCCATCCTCAATCTCAACCACATAAGCTAGCATTTCAGTACCTGTTTTGGCATGGTAATTATCACCTACTTTTTTAATGAGTGCCTCAACCGACTCAGAATTTACAAGGTTAATGGTACAGCCCCCAAAACCACCGCCCATCATGCGGGCGCCAATCACATTCGGATCATTTTTAACCAAGTCAACCAAAAGATCTAGTTCCTGGCAACTCACCTCATATAAATCTTTTAATCCGGCATGAGTTTCAAACATACGTTTACCGAAAGCTGGCATGTTATTGTTTTCCAGATCATTACAAGAATTTAGTAATCTTTTGATCTCTCCAACAATAAAGCTGCATCGGTTATAAACGATCTCGTTGACCGGTTTTACAAATTCCAATAACATTTCTTCTGAGGCATCCCGTAAACTCAACACTTCCGGATGAACAGCCTGGATCAATTTTACCCCTGCTTCGCATTGTTCCCGACGTTCATTATAAGCTGATGAGGCAAGAGAATGCTTTACGCGAGTATCGAACAACACGATTTTGAGCTTATCGGAATGAAAAGGAACATAGGTATATTCCAGACTGCGACAATCCAGGCGCATAAGGTAATCTTTTTTACCAAACATGCTCGCAAATTGATCCATGATGCCACACTTTACCCCAACAAACTCATTTTCTGCAGCCTGTGCCAGGCAGACAAGCGCCATATTTTGAATGTTTAGATTAAAAATGCTGTTCAGCGCATACGCCGTAGCACATTCAAGTGCAGCCGATGATGAGAGCCCGGCACCGGGAGGAATATCCCCTCCAAACACAATATTAAAGCCATGATCAAGGGAATGATTTTTCTGGATCTGTTTTACAACCCCCAGAATGTAGTCCGGCCATAGTTTACCGCTGCGATTTATAGCATCAAGATCAGTTTGATAATCATCCTGATAATCAATGGAATATAAGCTAATTTTCTGATCCTTACGCAGATGAATACCCAAATAAATCGCCTTATTGATCGCTGCCGGTAATACGAACCCCATATTGTAATCAGTATGCTCTCCTATCAGGTTGATCCTACCTGGTGAACGAATGATTAGGGCTTCCTGCCCAAAAAGTTGCTGGAATTTGATGCGGATTGTTTTTGGATAATAGGAAATATCGTGAATCATTTTTTCTGTGTTGTTCTTCTCCAAACATCCTGATTTATTTGGAGTTTTTCATAGATAGGCTTTTAATTTTTGTAGGATTAAACTATATATAAGTTTAAACTATATAAGAACCGAAATTAATTTTTTTAAGAAAAATTCAAATTATGCTCGGAATTAAAGGCTCCAGATTTTGGTTTTAAAATATTAAAATAAGAATATTGCCTCCATCAAGTAATAAATCCTATTTTAAGCGTTTATTATATATAATTTTACATGACACCTTTGGGAGCAAATGGATGAGATACATAGCAAAAATTTTTTCATTTTTCTTTTTGATGAGTCCGGTTTGGTGTTTTGCACAGCAAAATACGTATACCATCAGCGGAACAGTAAATAGGCCTGAAATAAAAACCCTTTATTTTACGCAAACCACATTCTATAATACTAACCCCAAGGGAAATGCTCAGAAAATTGATGTAATAGACGGTAAATTCAGCATTAAAGGGGTAATCGATGAACCCGTGCCTGCATTTCTATCACTATTTGAAGATTATAAGAAAATTGGTACTCAGCCTAAAGAGTTTATTCTGGACAAGGGTATAATTTATGTTGAAATCACTTCCGATCTCGGCAGTGCTGTAGTAAAAGGTTCAAAAGCTCAGGATGATCTCTTTCAATACAATATCGAACAGGCTCCGTATTCTGCGAAGATAAATGACATCAACAAAGAGGCCCAAAGGCTATCTACCAGTGGAATAGCAGCTGATTCTATTGCCCGACTATTTCGCATACCTTTCCGTGATGCAAGCAGTGCCTTGGCAGATTTTCAACGGAAATTTGTTCAACAGAACTCCTCTGCCTTTATTTCCTTATTACTGATTCCAAATATTGCAGGATCTACCAATAATTATATTGAGGCTGATAGTCTACTTTCTGGACTTAATGATAATATTGAATCAAGCGCTACCGCAAAAGCGATTCGGGAATATATAATCAGTCAGAAAAAAACCTCAGTGGGTGCACTGGCTCCAGATTTTAGACTCGCTGATACCTCAGGAAAGAAGATCGCATTGTCTGAGTTAAAGGGAAAATATGTACTCCTTGATTTTTGGGCTGCTTGGTGTGGGCCATGCAGGCAAGAAAACCCTAATGTAGTTCAGGCTTTCAAAACCTATAATAATGATGGGTTTACGGTCTTTGGCGTTTCTCTCGATAAGGAAAAAAAGAGCTGGTTAAAGGCTATTCATGATGATAATTTGCAATGGCAACATGTTTCCGATCTCAAATTTTGGGGTAGTGAAGCCGCCGTGTTGTATGGGATTACTAGTATTCCACGTAATTTTTTACTAGATCCCAGTGGCAAAATCATTGGACGCGATCTGCGCGGGCAAGATCTTTTGGATAAACTGGAAAAGCTATTTCCAGCTAAGAAAAAAAAGTAATATTTAGGAAATTTCCATCAAGTCGACACCAATATCCGGACGAAAATAACGGCCGTCAAAGTAAATTCTTCCTGCATCAGCAGTGGCATTCTGAACGGCATCAAACAGGTTATCTTGCAGTGAGGTGATGGCAATAACCCTGCCTCCATTGGTTTTGATAACCCCATTATCAAGTTCTGTTCCTGCATGAAAAGCTATGGAATGTCTCAAATTTTCAATGCCTGCGATGGTTTTCCCTTTTGCATATTCACCCGGATAACCTCCGGCAACAATCATGACTGTTGCAGCCGTTTTCGGAGATATCTTTAATTCTTTTTCAGACAAATTTTCATTGGCAACCCCCAGAAAAAGATCGATCAGGTCGCTTTCAATTCTTGGGATCACACTTTCAGTTTCTGGATCGCCCATGCGTACATTGTATTCAATCACGTAAGGTTCCCTTCCCTGAGCAGTATCTGTGGCCATCAGGCCTATAAAAATGAATCCTTTATAAGGAATATTATCTTTTTTCAATCCCTCAACCGTAGGAATGATTACCCGATCTTCAACCTTCTTCATGAATTCGGCATTTGCAAATGAAACAGGTGAAACAGACCCCATTCCGCCGGTATTCAAGCCGGTATCACCCTCTCCAATACGTTTATAATCTTTGGCTTCAGGCAATATCTTATAACTTATGCCATCGGTTAACACAAACACAGAAAGTTCAATTCCGGTTAAAAACTCTTCAATAACCACGGTGCTGCTAGCTTCTCCGAATTTAGCATCGTTAATCATGGCTTTTAATTCTGTTTTTGCATCATCAAGGCTTTCACAAATCAATACACCTTTTCCGGCGGCTAAGCCATCAGCTTTTAAAACGATTGGAAGTTTTTGAGTTTCCAGATAGGCTATGCCTTCTTCCAAGTTTTCTTTATTGAATGATCTGAAGGCCGCGGTTGGAATACCATGACGGATCATAAACTGCTTTGAAAAATCTTTACTGCCTTCTAGTTGAGCACCTTGCATCTGAGGGCCAATAACTGGAATGTGTTTTAGATCGTGGCGATTAAGGAAAAAATCATGAATTCCTTTTACCAGAGGTTCTTCAGGCCCAACCACCACCATTTTAACCTGATTCTTCAGTACAAATTCAGCAATGCCTTCAAAATCTGTTGGTTTTAGGTCTACGTTTTTACCATAGGCTGATGTTCCAGCATTTCCGGGTGCAATATAAAGTTGTGATAAGATACTGCTTTGCGCCATTTTTGAGGCAAAAGCACTTTCACGCCCACCCGAGCCGAGTATTAGGATATTCATTCTGTAAAGATAGGCTGAATTAGCAAATGAGCAAGGAAATTGTCAATTTCTGAGGGATGCCTTTTGATCAAGAATAAAATCTATTTGTTAGGGATGATTGATTTTTTGTTTTACATGGGTTTGAGAATAATGTATAAAAATTGGGATATACTACACGGATAAGCCATTATATATATTAAAATTATATCAGAGCAGATTTAATGAATAAATTATGGAGTTGATCAGGAATGTATCATTATTATGATATGCATTTTATTAAAATAAAAACTACTATTTTAGAATAGAGAAACACGCTACAGCCGTAAGTCTACATCAGTTTTTTCAAGGACAGTTAATGGTGTTTAGTATGATTTTCATTTTTCTATTAATCCTTTAAATAAGACTTTCCAATGAATAGACTTAAAACATTTTGCATCCTTTTTTTAATTATGCATAGCTGCTTTTTAGCACAGAGTGCAGGGCGAGCGGAATATGTTGAAAGTTATAGTTCAAATGCAGATAGTTTACCCTCAGTTTTAACTAAAAACCATGCAGATCTGCTTGAAAGCAGGTTAAGAAATCAGGCAATTTTACAATTTGGGACACATCAGTTACCTGATAATTTAAAGGATTGGGAAGCATATCGTTCTGAGCTTCGAAAAAAGATAATACAAAAAACCGGACTTATTGTAAACCAGAATCTTCCTTTGGATATAAAGGAAACAGGTTCAATTCAAATGAAGGGGTATCAAATCAAAAACATTGCATTTCAAACACGCCCTGGAGTATATGCCACTGCAAATTTATATGTCCCCGAAGGTAAGGGCCCTTTTCCTGCAGTTATTGTAATGCATGGTCATTGGCCGGGAGGCCGTTTATATGAATCCTTTCAGGCAATTGGCCAAAGTTTAGCTCTTAATGGTTATGTATGTTTGAATATCGATGCCTGGGGAGCTGGAGAAAGAACAAGAACACACGGAAAAGATGAATATCATGGAGCCAACTTGGGAGCTTCTCTTTTAAATATCGGCGAATCTTTGATAGGGGTTCAAATCTCTGATAATATGCGCGGAGTAGATTTGCTTAGTTCACTGCCTTATGTTGACTCTAAAAATATCGGCGCAACGGGAGCTAGCGGAGGAGGAAATCAAACGATGTGGTTAGCCGCTATGGATGATCGCGTTAAAGCAGCTATGCCTGTTGTGAGTGTAGGAACTTTTGAGTCTTGTGTGATGCGCTCAAACTGTATTTGCGAGCTGCTAACGGATGGGATGACTTTTACCGAACAAGCGGGAGTTCTTGCTCTTGTTGCTCCGCGCGCTATAAAGATGGCCAATATTATCGTAGATAATCCTACCTTTTTATCTTCAGAGATGCTCAGAAGTTTTAATAATTCCAAGCCTATCTTTAAAATGCTGGCTGCAGAAAATAATATCAGTAATCTTGTTTTAGATAAAACCCATGGGTATTGGCCTGAAAACCGGGAAGTATTGCTTGGATTGTTTGATCTTAAGCTGAAAGGTATCGGAACCGGAGCACCTAAAAAAGAAATTCCTTTTGAGACTTTACCCAATAAGCAGCTACTGGTATTTCCAGTTATGGGCAAACGCGATCTCTCTGTACAAACAACAGCAGATTACTGCGAACGCCGGGGTAAAGAATTAAGGGCTTCTTATTTGGGATTGAGATCTTTTGATGCCTCTGCTAAGCAAAATGAATTGCGCAATATCTTACGGATAAATGAGGTGTCAAACCTGAAGAAAGTACATAAGTATACGAGCCTTGCAGGCTGGGATCGCCTGGCTTTAGAAACTTCAGATAATAAGCTAATCCCTCTGTTACTTCTTACTCCAGCTGATCCCGCTCTTGGATATCTGGTCATTATCAATCCGGCAGGAAAGGGAGCAATTTCAGAGGATTTAGTCACTTCATTAAAGAAAAAAGGGCAGGGCATTGTAATCGCTGATTTATCAGGCACCGGTGAGGCCTCTTCCTTTAAAGAAAATATAACTAATAAGAGCATGGTTCTTCATACCCAGTCACGTGCCGAATTATGGTTGGGTAAAACGATTTTAGGTGAATGGGTAAAGGAGCTGAATGTGGTGAGTGATTTCCTGAAATCAAGGCAGCATGCTCAAAAGGTGAGTATCGATGGCAGTAAGGAAGCGGGTCTTGCAGGCTTGTTTTTAGCCGCTACAGGAGGAAATGTGGATGATATTATTCTGCGGGATGCTCCCTTGTCCTACCTATTTGACAATCAGGGCTCTATAGATTTTTTCAGTATGGGTATCCACCTGCCGGGATTCCTTAACTGGGGAGATGTATCTCTGGCTGCGGCACTTAGTGGTAAAAATATCAGGATAATTAATCCAGTAACCATGTCTGGGGTAAAGATAAGTGACAGCGGTTTAAAGGAATATAAGGAGGAGTTTGCCAAATTACGAACCCTATCCGGAAAGCAGGGCAAGACCATTTTTTATTAGTTTACATATACCATTTACAATGAAAAATAAACGTAGAGACTTTTTAAAATTTACTGGCCTAGCCGGACTTACTGCAGCTGGCGCCAGTGTGCTTAATGGCTTTACTGCAGAACCTGAAAAAAATAACAAATCTGCAATTGACCAGAAAACACATGTCCAGCATTTTAATATGTCGGGATATTCCGCACCTAAATTAGAGGTAGTTAGGATAGGATTTATCGGTTTAGGTAACAGAGGTCCGGCACATCTTGCTCAAGTAAGTATTTTAGAAGGTGTCGATATAAAGGCACTATGTGATCTGCGTCCTGAAAGGTTGGATATAGCCAAAAAACGAATTGAAAAGACCAGATTCAAGCCCGATACCTATACTGGTAAAGATGATTGGAAGAAAGTATGTGAGCGAAAAGATATTGACCTTATCTATATTGCTACTCCTTGGGAACTGCATACGCCTATGGCAGTTTATGCCATGAATCAAGGCAAACATGTTTGTGTAGAAGTGCCGGCAGCAAAAACTGTCGAGGAATGCTGGCAATTGGTGGAAACCTCAGAGCGGACTAAGAAGCATTGTATGATGATGGAAAATGCATGCTATGGTTTTTTTGAGCTTTTGATGTTAAACCTGGCGCGAAAAGGCTTTTTCGGAGAAATCATTCATGGCGAAGGCGCGTATATCCATCATCTGCTTTATGGGCATTTTTCAAGAGATAAGTATTATAATCAATGGCGGCTTAAAGAAAATATCGGCCGCAATGGCAATTTATATCCAACCCACGGCCTTGGGCCAATTGCCCAGGTAATGAATATCAACAGGGGCGATAAAATGGATTTCCTGGTTTCCATTTCCGGAAATGATTTCATGATGAATGATCTGGCTAAAAAGCTTGCCGCCAAAGATGATTTTTATAAAAATTTGGTAGATAAGCCTTTCAGAGGCAGCATGAACACGAGTACCATCCGCACCAGTTTGGGACGCACCATTATGCTGCAGCACGATGTAACCTCGCCTCGTCCAAAATCAGACGGATTTGTGATAAGTGGAACTAAAGCAACTGCGGTTCAGTTTCCGGTTGAAAGAATTTCAATCGCACGTGAAGCTACTCCAGAAACGTGGAGAGGATCTGATGCTCAAACATGGATTACAGATGATGACTTTAAAGCACTACAAAAAAAGTATGAGCCAAGTATTGTTAAAAAGCTTGGTGAAATTGCTAAAGAAGTAGGTGCTCATGGAGGAGGCGACTTTTTAATGGATTGGCGAACAATTGATTGCCTGCGCAATGGTATTCCGCTTGATCAGGATGTATATGATGCAGCCTTATGGAGCTCCATTGGCCCATTATCTGAATGGTCTGTGGCTAATCAGGCTACTATCAAGATTCCAGATTTTACCGCGGGTTCCTGGAAAACCAATAAACCACTGGATATAGATATTTTAAAAGGTGGAAATACCAAAGTGAATGTATAATTTTAATAGAATATAGTATTATTTATGTAAAGAGAAGTACTGGAATTGAGGCTTATCTGAAACTAAATTTGATTTGACCTATATCTATTCTTAAGTATGAAAACCCTTGTAAAATCAATGTTTGCAAATTTTTAAAATGACAAGAAGAAGAGATTTTCTTAAAAAAAGCATAATAGGAAGTGCTGGAATAGCGCTTGGTGGTATGGGCTTTAGTTCTGAAACCTTTGCTGCAATCGTAGGTGCTAATCATCCAATCAATTTTAATGACACCTTAAACAAGAAGAAAACGGAACTGAAATTTGGTTTGGTTACCTATCAATGGGGTAAAGACTGGGATTTACCCACGCTCATTTCTAACTGTGAGAAAACTGGCTTTAAAGCAGTTGAGCTTCGTACCCAGCATGCGCATCAGGTTGAGACTAGCCTGAGTGCTGCACAACGAATCGATGTAAAAAAGAGATTTGCCGACAGCTCTGTTACTTGTGTAGGGTATGGATCAAACTTTGAGTATCATAATCCCGATCAGGCCATTTTACGTGAAAACATTGAACAGACTAAAAAATATATCAAACTCTGTAAAGATATAGGTGCTACCGGGATTAAAGTGAAACCTAATAATCTTCCTCCAGAAGTTTCAAGAGAAAAGACTATTGCGCAGATTGCTGTTTCACTAAATGAGGTAGGTAAATTTGCTAGCGATTATGGCCTTATAGTAAGGGTTGAAGCACATGGCCCCCAGACTCAGGAATTACCAAATATGAAAGCAATTTTTGATCAGGTAATGGAGCCAAATGTTAAAATCTGCTGGAACAGCAATCCAGTTGATTTGAATCCTCCGGGTCTTGAAGGCAACTTCAATCTGGTAAAACAGTGGATTGGTGACACCGTGCATGTTCGTGATCTGAATCTCAATGATTATTCATATCATCAACTCTTTAAGCTCTTAAAAGGGATAGAATTTAATGGTTGGATACTTCTTGAAGCCAGTTCAACGCCAACGGATAAGATTGCTGCCATGAAAGAACAATTAGCAATTTTTAATAAGTTAAACATATAATCAACATATTTCAATAATCTAAAATGCTATAAAATGACTCAAAGAAGAGATTTTATTAAAAAAAGCCTGATAGGAAGTGCCGGAATGGCAATAGGCGGCATGGGTTTCAGTGCCAAATCTTATGGATCAATCATAGGTGCTAATGAACGGATTAATGTGGCGATAGTTGGTATTCGCGCCCGCGGTGTTTCCCATATCAATGCCTGGTGTGAGATGAAAACCAGCCACAATGTTCGCTTAAAAACTCTTTGCGATACAGATGAGCAATTTTTTGAGGCACGCTCTAAAACAGTCTTTGAAAAAACCGGTATCAAGCCATTAACAGAATGGGATATGCGCAAAGTTTTGGATGATAAGGAAATTGATGCGGTATCATTTGCTACCCCAAACCATTGGCATGCACTTGGAACCATCTGGGCTTGTCAGGCAGGAAAACATGTTTATGTTGAAAAACCAGCTTCCCATAATATTTGGGAGGGTAGAAAGATGATTGAAGCTTCCCGCAAATATAATAAGCGTATTCAGGTTGGATTTCAGAACCGTTCTATACCAAATGTAATGGAGGCAATTAAATTTCTTCATGATGGAGGTATAGGTAATATTCATATGGCGCGTGGCCTGTGCATCAAACCGCGCGATTCGTTTGGCATTGCTAAAGATAGCACTCCTCCAAGTACCCTTCATTATGATCGTTGGTTAGGCCCGGCTCCGCATCGTGCCTACAACGAAAAACGTGGTCATTACAATTGGCACTGGTTCTGGGATACAGGTAATGGTGATACTGGAAATCAAGGCCCTCACCAATTTGATATAGCTCGTTGGGGACTGAATAAAAATGAACATCCGGTATCTGTTTTCTCTTCTGGAGGTATATATGGTATTGACAGGACTCAATGTGAGCAGGAAACTCCAAATACCCAAATTACCATCGCTAAATATAACGATGGTAAAATCCTTGAGTTTGAAACCAGAGGTAGATATTCTAATGCTGAATCAGGCCTTGGAATTAAGATTGGTAACATCTTTTATGGCAGCGATGGTTATCTTGAAATTGACGGGGACACCTGGAAAGCTTACCGCAAACAAGAGAAAGTGCCTTTTGCAGGATCAAAAGTAATCGGCAGTACCGAGGTAGCTTCGCTTACGGGCTCAAACAATACAGAGCATTTTGTAAATTTTCTTGATGCGATTAAATCAGGGAAAGATGAAACGCTTCATTGCGATATCAACGAAGGACATTATTCATCTGCAGTACCATTTTTGGCTAATATCTCGTATCGTTTGGGGCGCGAATTAAAGTTTATGGGTGATTATGAAAAATTTGCAAATGATCCGGAGGCTGATACTATGCTAAGCCGAAGATATCGTAGTCCCTATGTGATTCCATCAGAAGTTTAATTCATTATTAATTTCTAAAGAATAATAACCTGATTTAAAAAATTAAAAGATGAAATTAACTTCGATACTGGCATTAACTATTATGCTTGCAACAAGCGGTGATTCTTTGGCTCAAAAGCAAGTTGCAAAAAGCCAAAATTCAACAATCAAATTTGTTAAACATGAAGCTGACAAGAAGGTTGATGTTTTGATTGATGGAAAGTTCTTTACCGCTTATTGGTGGCCAGATACTGTTTACAAGCCAATACTTTACCCTTTGCTTTCCGCCTCAGGAACTCCTATTACGCGTGGGTTTCCTATAACCCCCCGTGAAGGCGAACGTCGTGATCATATTCATCAGGTAGGTAACTGGTTAAACTATGGAAACGTAAATGGCCTTGACTTTTGGGGTAATGGTTCAGAAGGAAAAAGGAATGTAAAGGGCGGACAAATAAAGCACATCAGTATTGAAAAATTATCTGGTGGAATTGGAGAAGGTTCAATGATTACCAATGCAGAATGGATTGGTCCAGATGGCAAACGTCTTATTTCAGAACGAACTGAATTTCATTTTATCGCTAAAGGGTCCACTCGAATTATTGACCGCATCACTACCCTAACTTCCGGTGGCGAAGCTGTAACAATGAAAGATACCAAGGAGGGAAGCTTCGGAATTCGTGTTGCCCGCCAACTTGAATTACCTTCTAAAGAGGATGTAATCCTTACTGATGCTCAGGGCCATCCAACCACGGTGAAAAAAATGTCAAATGATGGTGTAACCGGAAATTACAGAAGCAGTGAAGGAATTACCGGAGAGGCCATCTGGGGCAAGCGTGCAAAATGGATGGATCTTTACGGGAATATTGGCAATGAAAAAATTTCACTAGTCATTTGCGACCATCCTAAAAACCTAAGCTATCCTACTTATTGGCATGCTCGTGGATATGGATTGTTTGCAGCAAATCCGTTTGGAGTGAAAGATTTTACTGCGGGTAAAGAAGAGTTGAACTATGTTATTCCGGCAGGCAAATCGCTGACATTAAGGTACCGAATTGTCATTAGTTCGGGCTCTCATTTAACCGATATGGAGATTAATGCTTTCGCAGATAATTTTGCTTCTAAATATTAAATGAGAATCTTTAATGAAAAGTAAGCGAAGAGATTTTTTAAAATATTCTGGTCTGGCGGGCCTAAGTTTAGCGAGCAATAGTGTACTAGGAGGATTAGGCTCAGAGTTGGATGATCCTACTAAGCTAAATCAAAAAGCTTTTTTTAGTCAAGACAACTTGCAAAAGCAATTTCGAATAAATGATCAGATTAAGGCGGATTTTGAAATGGCAAAAAATATTTTGAAGCCTACTCAAAAGCAGCTTGAACATGGATTAGAATTGCATAAAAACTCTTTGGTAATTGATGCCTATGGCTTTATGCCAAGGGCTGCATATAATGGCGAACTGCTAAACTCTGCATTAAACGCTAAGGCATCTTCATTAGAAGTTCAAGATATGCAAGAAGATATGTCTATGACTCGTTTTGTTCTAGATAAAAAAGAACGAGATGAATTTGAAAATGCCTGGGAAGCGTCAGGAGTAACCTGCATTATTCAGAATGCCGGTGAAGAAGGTAATGATATAAAGCGCTTGTTAAAGCGCTTATCACATTTCACCTATGCAACGGATATGATGAAAGATTTTGTAGGAAAGGCTGTTACTCCTGATGATATTTTTAAAGCTAAAAAAGAAAATCGCCATGCTCTTTATTTTTCAGGGAATGGGGTTCCATTACCCCAGGAATGGGTTTCTGTTGAAGAAGAATTAAGATATATCAGCGTTTTCTTCCAGTTAGGGATCAGGATGATGCATCTTACATACAATCGTAGGAATGTAATTGGCGATGGTTGTGCAGAAAAATCAAATGGCGGACTTAGTGATTTTGGCCGTTCTGTTGTAAAGGAGATGAATAGGGTTGGAGTAATTGTAGATATTGCCCATTCTGGATGGCAGACAAGTCTGGAAGCTGCGCAACTTTCTCAAAGGCCCATGGTAGCAAGTCATAGCACTATTGCCTCTGTTAATCATCATATCCGTTCAAAACCGGACAATGTAATTCGTGCAATTGCTGATACGGGCGGATATATAGGGATTTGCTGTATACCAAGATTCTTGGGCGGAACTGGAGATATTTCCTCAATGATGAAGCATATTGATTATGTAGTGAAAAAATTTGGAAGTGATCATGTAGCTATAGGAACAGATATCTCCTATACCTCTAGTTTTGCAGCCGAAGAAAGCAGAAAGATTATTGCATCCAAGCAAGGAGGCAGAACCCGTTGGGAAGCACTCTGGCCTGAAGAAAATTTCAAGGAGAGTGCCGAAATGGTGCAAAGTATGTCATGGACCAACTGGCCTTTGTTCACAGTAGGTATGGTTCAAATGGGATATCCGGATGATGTTATTCAGAAAATTTTGAGCGGAAATTCTATGAGAGTGGCCAAGGCGGCACTCAAATAATCATTTTATGATTGGATACGATTTCAAAATAAATTCTAACTAAATGGAAATTATGCAAAGAAATTGTCAATAGCTTGCTTTTAAGATAAATGAGAATCTGGAATTTTGGGATCATTGGGACTGGTTTGATTGCTGATATTCATGCACAAGCCATCCAAAGTTTAGTAAATGCAAATCTTGCAGGAGTATGCAGCTCTGATCTGGCTAATGCAAATACATTTGCTAAAAAGTACAATTGCAAAGCATTTGCAAACTATGCAGAGATGCTGGAGTCAAGTGAAATAGATATTGTGACCATTGCAACGCCAAGTGGAAATCATATGGAGCCAGCCCTGGAGGCTGCCAAGCGTGGAAAGCATGTGTTATGCGAGAAACCAATAGAAATATCACTTGAACGCATAGATAAAATGATTGCTGCTCATAAAAATGCGGGTACTTATCTGGGGGGAATTTTCAATTACCGGTATAATGACTCAGTGGCGATACTGAAAAAAGCTATTGTGGAGGGCCGGTTCGGCAACATCAGTTATGCATCTGTTCATGTACCTTGGTGGCGAAGTGATGAATATTATAAAAGTAAATGGCGGGGAACATGGGCGCTCGATGGCGGGGGTGCATTAATGAACCAGTCTATTCACATGATAGATCTGCTTCAATACCTTGCAGGGCCCATCGATTCTTTAAGTGCCTATATAGCAACCAGAGGGCACGATATAGAAGTTGAGGACACTGCCACAGCCATTGTGAAATTTAAGAATAAGTCTTTAGGCGGAATTTATGGCTCCACCGCTTCTTTTCCAGGGCAGTTTCGACGTATAGAAATTACCGGAACTCGTGGAACTGCAATCCTGGTTGAAAATGCTTTTACTGTTTGGCAGTTTGCCGATCAGACTGATGAAGATTCACAAATTTTAAACAGGTTTAAAGAAATTCAAGGAGGAGGTGGGGTATCTGATCCATCAGCAATTTCATACCAGTCACATCAAAAAAATATTTCAGCCTTCATCAAATCTATTGAGTCAGGAACCCCTTTTGAGATCAATGGAAATGAAGCCAGGAAAGCGGTTGAAATTGTTTTAGCAATTTATGCATCTGCAAGGGATGGTAAGGAATACTCATTTTAATCAGTTAGTGAATATTAAATTCACCCGCTTGTGTTTTTTAAAATGTATAGAAACAAATTAGTTATAAATCTTTTATACCATTTTTTATATTGAATTTTTATCAGGAATGCTAGTAATTCATAACACCTCAAATTATATGAAGACCATAAAAAATATTTTCTTGATTGTATTTGCTTTGATACTTTCGGTTAAGCCTTCTATATCACAGGATAAAAATTTAAAAAATACGTCAGCATCAATGCTTTGCGTTGGTAATTACTGGACTGAAGAACAAGGAAAATCATTTCTCAACCAACAGCGGCAGGAGTATACAACCAGCGCTGCCTGGCAAAATAGAGCCAAGGAAATCAGGGCTCACATTTTGAAAGGTGCGGGTTTAGAAAAATATCCTAAAAAAGGACCTCTTAAGCCTATTTTTGGCGAAAAACGTGTTTTTGATGGTTATCAGGTTCAAAATGTAGCCTTTGAAAGTCTTCCTGGAGTATATGTTACAGGAAGTTTATATACCCCTACAAATGCCAAGGGGGTTCTGCCTGGTATTTTAAATACCCACGGGCATTGGACATTACCAGGCGATGTTGGCCGCTACCGTCCGGATGCACAAAGGCGATTTGCATCATTAGCCCGTATGGGGGCTATGGTTTGGGCGTATGATGCGGTTGGCTATGGTCAGATGGAGGAAATTGGCTGGGTGCATAAGCATCCGGAAGCATTAAAATTGCAACTCTGGAACAGCATACGTGGAATTGACTTTCTGATTATGATGGGCGCCGATCCTAAAAAGATTGGAATTACAGGTGCATCAGGCGGAGGAACCCAGACTTTTTTACTAACAGCTGTCGATGATCGAATTGCTGTATCAGTACCTGTAGTAATGGTTTCCGCGCATTTTTTTGGAGGGTGTATTTGCGAAAGCGGGATGCCCATTCATAAAAGTCCTGGTTTTCAAACCAACAATGTAGAGATTGCTGCTCTTGCTGCACCGCGCCCTATGTTACTGGTCTCGGATGGCGACGACTGGACAAAAAACAATCCGGAGGTTGAATATCCTCATGCTAAATACATTTATAATTTGTTAGGCAAGCCTAATAATCTTGAAAATGTCCATCTTCCCAATGATAAACATGGATATGATGAAAACAAACGTATTGCAGCTTACCCATTCCTGGCTAAACATTTGGGTCTTGACCTTAGTAAAGCCTTGAAAAAAGATGGAACGTTAAATGAAAAAATGATTGTAATTGAGGATCAAAAGGCGCTTTATCCCTTTGGTGGAAAGCATCCTTTTCCTGCCAATGGCATCAGAAATAATAATGACGTGGTTTGGAAATAAGTATTAAGATAATCTTAACCATCATATTGTCCAAGTCTTGAATTTAATAATATAACCTAATGAAATTTTTTAGAAGATATAAATACCTGTTTTTGATTCCTCTCGCAGGTTTTTTGCAGCGGTGTTCACAATTAAGTAGTTTAAAATCAGAAAATAAACAGGCTGATTCAGCGTATTATACTCTTGATGATTTTAAATCTCTTGATAAAATTGATGCCCATTTTCATATCAATTCTGATGCAGATACAATTTTTGTAAATCAGGCAAAAGAGGATAATTTCCGTATCCTGAATTTGAATGTCTATAAAGATGGTGGTAAGCCGATTGAAGAGCAGCAAGAATTTTCAATCAAGATGATCAAAGCTTTTCCTGGCCGCGTTGCCTGGGTCACTGCTTTTTCACTTGAAAATTTCAATAATGATGGCTGGCAGGAAGAAGCTATTTCCTATATAAAAAATTCAGTATCCAAAGGAGCCATTGGCGTTAAGGTATGGAAGAATATTGGGTTTTTCCTGAAGGATAAAAATGGCAAGCTGGTTATGATTGATAATCCGCGTTTTGACCCTATACTCGATTACATGGCTAAAAACCAAATCCCTTTAATTGGTCACTTAGGAGAGCATAAAAATTCTTGGTTGCCTTTAGAAAAAATGACTGTAAATGGAAACAGGGACTATGCCCGTGTCCATCCTGATGAGCATATGTATTTGCATCCTGAACGTCCATCATACGAAGATTATATCAATGCCAGGGATAATATGCTTGCTAAACATCCGGATTTGATATTTATAGGCGCTCACCTCGGAAGTCTAGAATGGAGTGTCGATGAACTAGCAAAACGCTTTGATAAATATCCGAATATGGCTGTAGACATGGCCGAACGTATTTCTCATCTTCAGTATCAGACATTGACAGAAAGGCAAAAAGTACATGATTTTTTCATAAAATACCAGGATAGGATCATTTATGGAACCGATCTTAGAAGAGGCGCTATGGACATTGTAAATAATGGAATAACAGATTCTGAAGGAATCAAAAAACATTCGCATGAAGTTTGGATGCGTCACTGGAAGTTTTTTACTACAGATGAAAAGATGCGTGTCCCTAAAGTGGAGGGAGAATTTAGAGGGCTAAAACTGCCGCGCGAAGTTGTAAATAAAATATATCGCAAGAATGCCGAAAAATGGTTTTCTCGACTCAAGAAAGTAAAAGATAACTCACTCTAAAAAATAGAAAGCAACATTAATTAGACAATGATCTGTTCTTCAGAAGATCCTATCCCTTCATAATCTTTAATTCCTAATTAATAATCGTAATTTTGCACTCCAATGGTGCCATTCTGACCAATTATTAGCTGTGGCGTAGTTGTTGTATATTTTGATTTTATTATTTCGCATTTATATGTTAGCACTTATTAGTAAGCTTTTCGGTAGCAAATCAAACCGTGATATAAAGTTAATTCAGCCATTGGTTGAAAAAACCAAAGAAGAATACGCTAAATTATCTACTTTAAGCAATGATGAATTGAGGCAAAAAACCCTTGATTTTAAAGTCCGTATTAAAGAATACCTTGCCCAAATTGATGTAGAGATCGCTGAAGTTAAGGCTAAAGCTGAATCCGAAGATCTTCCGATCAATGAGAAAACCGCATTATACGATCAGTTGGATAAACTTCAGAAAGATCGCGATGCTGAACTTGAAAAAGTGCTAATCGAAATTTTGCCTGAAGCCTTTGCTGTAATGAAGGATACCGCTCGCCGTTTCACTGAAAATAAAACGATTGAGGTAAGCGCAACGCAAGCCGACCGTGAACTGGCTGCCCGCAAAAAGAATGTGGTCATTAATGGCGATAAAGCCACGCACCATAATACATGGCTTGCTGCAGGTACCGAGGTAACCTGGAATATGGTTCATTATGATGTTCAGCTGATTGGGGGTGTTGTATTGCACCAAGGCAAGATCGCCGAAATGGCAACTGGTGAGGGTAAAACCCTTGTTGGTACTTTACCGGCCTACCTTAATGCACTATCAGGACAGGGTGTTCACATTGTAACCGTAAATGATTACCTGGCCCGTCGTGACTCTGAATGGAACGGACCGCTATTTGAATTTCATGGTTTAACCGTTGATTGTATCGATAAGCATCAGCCAAATTCTGAAGAAAGACGAAAAGCCTACCTAGCCGATATTACATTTGGTACCAATAATGAATTTGGTTTCGACTACCTGCGTGACAATATGACATTGAATCCGGAAAGTCTGGTTCAGCGTAAATTGCACTTTGCCATGGTGGATGAGGTGGATTCGGTTTTGATCGATGATGCAAGAACTCCATTGATTATTTCTGGGCCGATTCCTCGAGGCGATGAGCATGAATTTTATGATCTGAAACCACGTATTGAGCGATTGGTCACTGCGCAGAAAAATTTCATAAATAGTGTTTTAAATGAGGCTAAAAAATCAATTAACGAAGGTCATGGCGGTCCGCAGGAAGGTGGTTTAGCCTTATTAAGAGCGTATCGTGGTTTGCCCAAAAGTAAGGCACTTATCAAATTTTTGAGTGAGCCTGGTATGAAGCAAGTGCTTACCAAATCGGAGCACTATTACATGGAAAACCAAAACAAGGAGATGCCAAAGGTAGATTCTGAGCTTTTCTTTGTGATTGATGAAAAAAATAACCAGGTTGAATTAACTGAAAAAGGTATCGAACTGATCACCAGTTCTGGCGAAGATCAGAATTTCTTTGTGATGCCTGATGTAGGTACTGAAATTGCTGAACTTGAAAAATCAAACCTTTCAACAGAACAGAAGGTAGAAACGAAAGATGCGCTGATGCGCGATTTCTCAATAAAATCTGAACGTATACATTCCGTTAATCAGCTGTTAAAAGCATATACTCTTTTTGAAATTGATGTGGAATACATCGTTGATGAGGGTAAAATTAAATTGGTTGATGAGCAAACAGGCCGTATCATGGATGGGCGCCGTTATTCTGACGGCTTACATCAGGCGATCGAGGCAAAAGAAAATGTGAAGGTAGAGGATGCCACACAAACCTATGCCACCATCACCCTGCAGAACTTCTTCAGAATGTACCATAAACTTTGTGGTATGACGGGTACTGCAGTTACAGAGGCTGGCGAGTTATGGCAGATTTATAAGTTGGATGTAGTTGAAATACCTACCAATGTTATAGCTAAGCGTAAGGATGAGGAAGACATGGTCTACCGCACTGTTCGTGAGAAATACAATGCTGTTGCAGATGAAATTACCAGATTAACACAAGCTGGCCGACCGGTTTTGGTGGGTACAACTTCAGTTGAAATCTCGGAGCTCTTGAGCAGAATGCTTAAACTTAGAGGCATCAAACATAATGTACTGAATGCAAAACTTCACCAGAAAGAAGCAGATATTGTTGCAGAAGCAGGGCAGGCAGGAACAGTAACCATTGCTACCAATATGGCAGGTCGTGGTACAGACATCAAGCTTGGTTCAGGTGTGAAAGAAGCGGGTGGTTTGGCAATTGTAGGTACTGAGCGTCATGAATCCCGTCGTGTCGACAGGCAGCTGCGTGGTCGTGCCGGTCGTCAGGGCGACCCCGGTTCAAGTCAGTTCTTCGTTTCATTAGAAGATAATCTGATGCGTTTATTTGGGTCAGAGCGTATCTCCAATATTATGTTGAGAATGGGTATTGAGGAAGGCGAAGTAATTCAGCATTCAATGATCACAAAATCTATTGAGCGTGCACAACGTAAAGTGGAAGAGAACAATTTTGGTGTTCGTAAGCGATTGCTGGAGTATGATGATGTGATGAACTCTCAGCGCTCGGTAATCTATGCAAAACGTAAAAATGCCTTGTTTGGAGAGCGTTTAGATGTAGATCTGAATAATACCATTTTTGATGTGGTTGAAGATATCTGCTCAGAATACAAAGAGCAAGGTAATTTTGAAGGCTTCGAGATGGAGATCATCCGTATTTTCTTGGTAGATCCAGAAATGACTGAAAAGCAATTTGCCGAGACCAATATTCATAATCTTACAGACAGGATTTTTGAAAAGGTTGAGAGTTTCTATCACCGTAAACTGGAAGCAATTGCCCAGCAAACTTTCCCAGTACTTCGAGACGTTTTGAAAGAGCGTGGCGATCAGATTGAAAATATAGTAGTTCCATTCTCTGATGGGGTTCGCTCGGTACAGGTAGCTGCCAATCTTAAAAAAGCAGTGGATAGTAAAGGTCATGATGTATTCAAAGCCTTCGAAAAAACCGTTGTTTTGGCACTTATCGATGATGCTTGGAAAGAGCACTTACGTGAGATGGATGAGTTGAAGCAATCTGTTCAGAATGCTGTTTATGAGCAGAAAGATCCATTGATCGTGTATAAAATGGAAGCATTTAATATGTTCAAACAAATGCTTGCTACAGTAAATAAGGATATTGTCAGCTTCCTGTTTAAAGGAAATATACCATCTCAAGACCCTAGTCAGGTTCGTGAGGCTCGTCCACAGCAGCGTCAGGATTTGAGTAAGTTGAAGGTGTCAAAACCTGAACTAGGGCAAACTGCAGGGGGCATGCCGGTAGACGATACCAGGGAATTACAAAAAACGCAGCCTATTCGCGTCGAGAATAAGATTGGAAGAAACGACCCTTGTCCTTGCGGAGGCGGTAAGAAGTATAAGAACTGTCATGGTGTTGGAGTAGAGTAGGATAATGTGCTGGAAAAATTTTATCGGATTTTTGTTTCTTATCGGTTGTATCCATAGCGTTTCAGCACAGGAGAGAGGTACGGTGCAGGTCACAAAAGATCCGCAGATCGATAGCTTGATTGCTAAACGTTTGGCACTGAGTAAGGATAATAGATCTGGGAGTAATATTGAAGTATCCGGTTTCAGGGTACAGATATTTTCTGGTTTGGAGCGCCGGCAGGCGTATGCAGAACAGGCAAAATTTAAAGTACGCTTTCCAGTATACAAAATTTATATAAGTTATGTACAGCCAAATTACCGGGTCAGAGTTGGCGATTTCCGGACCCGGCTCGAAGCTGAAAAATTTATGAATGAACTGAAGAGGTATTATTCCTCCATGTTCATTTTTTCTGAAATGATAATTCTTCAATAATGTTAAAAGATAAAATTACCTACCTAGCCAATCAGATTCATAGCGATGTTGTAGCTAACCGCCGTCATTTGCATGCTAATCCTGAACTTTCTTTTCACGAATACGAGACTTCTGCCTATGTAGCTCAAAAGCTGGATGAACTTGGTATTGAATACAATAAAATGGCGAATACCGGATTGGTAGCCTTGATCAAAGGAGCAAAGCAATCAGATGCTGTAGTGGCTCTACGGGCCGATATGGATGCACTGCCAATCGTCGAAGCAAATGATGTGGTGTATAAGTCGAAAAATCCGGGGGTTATGCATGCCTGCGGACATGATGTGCATACTTCATCACTTCTGGGAACAGCAAAAATCTTGACTGAGCTAAAGAATGAATTTGGCGGGACAGTAAAATTGATATTTCAGCCTGCCGAAGAAAAATTGCCCGGTGGTGCAAACATGATGATTAAAGAAGGTGTCTTAGAAAATCCAAAACCAGATGCAGTGCTTGGTCAACATGTGATGCCATTGATTGAATCAGGCAAGGTTGGTTTTCGCGCCGGAAAATATATGGCCTCTACTGATGAAATCTATGTAACGGTGCACGGCAAGGGTGGCCATGGGGCTCAGCCTCAGCAAAATATAGATCCTGTACTGATCACCTCACATATCATCATTGCATTACAACAGATCATTAGTCGCGTAGCTGATCCTAAAACTCCTTCTGTTTTATCTTTTGGTAAAGTGATTGCCAATGGTGCAACCAATGTAATCCCCAATGAAGTTTATTTAGAAGGCACTTTCCGCACCATGGATGAAGACTGGAGAGCTAAGGCACATGAAAAAATGAAAAAAATGGCCGAAGGTATTGCCGAAGCAATGGGTGGGAGCTGTGATTTTAATATTGTTCGTGGATATCCTTTTCTGATCAATGAAGAAGTGCTTACTGCTGATGCCCGTGCCTATGCCGAAGACTATTTAGGGAAAGAAAACGTTCTTGATCTGGATATTTGGATGGCTGCTGAAGACTTTGCCTATTTTTCGCAGGTTTCTGATGCATGTTTCTACCGATTAGGAACTGGAAATGTGTCGCGCGGAATCACATCCTCAGTTCATACACCAACGTTTGATGTGGATGAAGATTCACTTAGATTAAGCACTGGTTTAATGACCTACATTGCCCTAAAGCAGTTAGGAAATTAATTGGCTGCTGATCCCAGTCAAAGAGGTAAAATTTTATGATAAAGAGACTATATTTTATTCTGAGCCTAATGAGTATTTACAGCTTCAGTTTGGCTCAGCAGATTCCTCGTTTCAACCCCGACACTGTACTTACAGTCACCATTGATTCGGCGATAACAGTTACTTCAACACGTTTAACAGTTGAAAGTTTTATCAATGAAATCATCAATGATACCAGCTTCTATGAGGCCTTCCGCAACATGAAGAAGTATACATTCACGGCCGAAAACAGGGTTTTTACCTATGATAAGAAGAATGCAGTAGAGGGAAATATCTACCGTAAAATTTATCATAACAATGATGGGCCTTACAAAATGCAATTTCTTGAAAAGAAAGATCAAGGAAAGGTCTATAAAAAGAATGGAAAATTTTCGCTCTATACCGTAGAGATGTTTGACTACATTTTTATGAATGCCTATAACTCAGATTTCGTTCCTTCAGCGCCCATAACTGGAGCCAAAGGAGAGAGCAATGAGTCGTATAAAGATAAATTGAAGACCTTAATATTCAGTCCAGGGCGTCCAATTAAAGGAGTTCCTTTTATTGGTAGTAAGACTCGGATCTTTACTCCGAACATGAGGCAGTACTATGACTACTCCTTTTATAGAGGAACTTACCTCGATTCAATTCCAGTATACCGCTTTAAAGTTAAGATGAAGCCTGATCTTTCCAATTGGACCAAAGATGGATTGATGATCAAGGAATTAACTACGATCTTTGATATGCGTAATTTTCAGATCTTGGGTCGTTATGTAGATATGAAATATGATAATCTAGCCTTCGAATTTGATGTGCAGATGAATATTGAATTAGGTTATTTTGGCTCAGACCAGACCCTCTTACCTACCAAGATTACTTATCAGGGTAATTGGGATATCCCTTTTAAAAGAGAGGAAAGAGCCAGTTTTTTAATCCTGCATAAGGGTTATAAATAAGATAAGGTTTTATGATACCTGAACGTAAATCTTTTTGTATGGATTTATATTTCAGGCATCAGGCATTTTCATCTCTAGAAAGGATAGACTTGAAATTTTCTCTGATTTATTAGCCTTTCAATTTTCAGAACAAAAAAATCACTAATTTTAAATTCCAAATAAATAGTTTGATTCCTAAAGAGACCGTAGACAAGATCATTGAAACATCCCGTATAGAGGAAGTTGTGGGCGATTTTGTGTCCTTGAAAAAGCGCGGTACCAGTATGATTGGCCTCTGTCCTTTTCATAATGAAAAGACTCCCTCTTTTCATGTATCAGTAGGCAAGGGCATATTTAAGTGCTTTGGATGTGGCCAAGGTGGCGATTCTATTCGTTTTATTATGGAACATGATAAGGCTACCTATCCTGAAGCACTCCGTTACCTAGCCAATAAATATAGTATTGAGATTGAGGAGGTTGAAAATTCTCCTGAAGAGCAGGCTGTAAACAATCGACGAGAAAGTTTATACATCGTTTCGGGCTGGGCCGCCAAATTTTTCCATCATCAAATGATGGAAACAGATGAAGGGAAAAGTATCGGACTCAGTTACTTCAAAGAGAGAGGTTTCCGTGATGATATTATTAAAAAATTTGAATTAGGCTATTCGCCAGATGTTTGGGATGCATTAACTCAGCAAGGATTAAAGGAAGGATATAATATTCAATTCCTGGAAGATACCGGTTTAACCATCCGCAAGGATAATGAAAAATTATACGATCGTTTTCGTGGTAGAGTCATGTTCCCGATTCATAGTTTTACCGGAAGAGTTATTGGTTTTGGCGGTCGTACCTTAAAGACGGATAAGGCTGTTCCTAAATATGTTAATTCGCCAGAAAGCGATATTTATCATAAGTCGAATGTGCTGTATGGATTGTTCTTTGCTAAGAAATCAATGCGCGATGAAGACAATTGCTACTTGGTAGAAGGTTATTCCGATGTTTTGTCGGTCCACCAGGCTGGGGTAGAAAATGTGGTTGCTTCATCAGGCACATCACTAACTATCGAGCAGATTCGAATGATTGGTCGGTTCACAAAAAATATTACCATTCTATATGATGGGGATGAAGCCGGAATAAAAGCTTCGTTAAGAGGTCTGGATATGATCCTAGAAGAGGGATTGAACGTAAAGGTGGTCAACTTTCCGGATAGCCATGACCCTGATTCGTATGTGCAGGAATTTGGGAGTGCTGCCTTTAAAACTCATATTGAACAGAATAAAAAGGATTTTATTTTATACAAGACTGGAATTCTGTTAAAGGATGCTGGAAATGATCCGATCAAACGGGCGGGAATTATCCGTGAGGTTGTAGAGAGTATTGCAAAGATTCCTGATGGTATCAAAGCCTCAGTTTTTGTTCGTGAGTGCAGTTCCCTACTTCAGATTGAAGAACGGGTTCTTATTTCAGAATTAAATAAGATCCGTTTAGGAAAGATAAAAAAGGATACCAATAGCTATACACCTCAAAATAATCCGGATACCATTCCTATTTCTATTGAGCCTGAACTTACCGGAATATCCGACACCGATGAAAAGCAGGAACGAGAAATAATTCGTCTTTTATTGAACTACGGGCATGAATTAGTGCATTGGGATGATATTACCGATACCTATATTGCTCCCTACATTATTGGCAATCTGGCCGATGTCAATTTCGAAAATATCTTGTGCGCCAGAATCATTGATGAATATAAAAAGCAGCTTGAGAACGGCGCCTTACCTACCGAACAAGATTTTATTAAACATACAGATCATGAGATTGCCGACCTTGCCATATCTATGGTATCCTCACCCTATATTTTAAGTGATAATTGGTATGCAAAAAGGAAAATCTATGTTAGGAATGAGAGTGAAAATCTGAGATTAACAATCCTAGGAGGAATTTTTCATTTAAAAAAGCGTAAGGTTGAACGTATCCTCAAGAAAATTCGTGACGATATTCAGGCTGAGACTGATAGTGATAATCAGAATATACTGATGCGGCATTATATGCAGGTTAAAGAAGTTGAAAAGGGGATTTCCAATTTTCTGGGTTCAGTAATCCTTAAATAATGGCCAGTCATAATATCTTAGGCAGGGATGGTGAAAAGCTGGCAAAGGGATATCTAGAAGAGTTAGGATTTGAGATTCTGGACGAGAATTGGATGTTTAAAAAGTCGGAGATTGATCTGATTGTCTATAAAAATTCTACAATTATTTTTGTTGAAGTAAAAACACGAAGTAATAACTCTTTTGCAGATCCAGAAGATTTTGTTAGTCCTGATAAACAAAAACAGATGGCACTTGCTGCTGATGAGTACATTCATTTAATGAGCCATAAGCATGAAATAAGATTTGATATAATTTCAGTTTTGTTTGATAATTTTGGTAAACCTGTTATTAACCATATTGAAGATGCGTTTTGGCCATAAGATTGGCTAAATACTTTAAAAATGCAATCATGCGAAATAAATTAATTTGTCTTTCTCTAGGTTCTATTTTCTTGTTTGCGAATTGCTCGAATGAACCTAAAGAAAACACCAGTGCTGCATCTAGTTGGATTAGTCCAGAGGCAGGGACTTCAGTTAACCTTGGTGATTCAGTAAATCTGGAGCTTAGTTTGAAGGCTAAGGCAGATTCTGTAGTGTATTTTGCCGATGGAGTCAAATTACAGAAGTCGGCAGGTGAAAAGCCTGTTAGTGTACCAACCAATCAACTTCCACTGGGTATTAAGTCAATAACCGCGAAAATTTACCGTGGAAATGCCGAGCCAGAAGAGATCAGTACTAATATTGTGGTAAAATCTACGCTTATACCCCAAAAATTCAATTTTACTGTTCAGCAAACCTTGAAGCATGATACCAGTTCATATACTCAGGGTTTAGAATTTTACAATGGGTTTTTATATGAAAGTGATGGTTTGTTGGGTGAGTCAAGTCTGCGAAAAACCGATCCTACTACAGGCAAAATTTTGCAGATTACCAAGGTTAAAGATGAGCTGTTTTCTGAAGGGATAACCATTGTTGGCGATAAAATCTTGATGCTAACCTATCAAAACAATCTGAACCTGGAATTTGATTTGAATTCGTTTAAATTACTTCGTGAATTTCAGGGCCAGTACCAAAGAGAAGGCTGGGGCTTGTGCAATGATGGGAAGGTTATTTATAGCACCAATGGTAGTAATTCAATTTTCATTCTGAATAAGGATACGTATATGCAGGAAGGTTCTATTGAGGTTTATGATCACAATGGGCCGGTGAATGAGCTGAATGAGCTTGAATTTATTAACGGTAAAATTTTTGCGAATATTTATAATTCTAGTCGAATCGTGATGATCGACCCTATAAATGGTCAGGTTACTGGCGAGCTTGATCTTACGAATCTTTATCCGGATTCAGATAGGACCATGAAGGATTTTGATGGATTTGTACTAAATGGCATTGCTTGGGATAGCAAAGGCAAACGCTTATTTGTAACCGGTAAGAAATGGGATAAACTGTTTCAGATTAAACTGAGCCCACAGTAAAATTCCCCTTTAATCTTTTTCCTTTTAGCTTTCCCCTTTTACCTTTCTCCTTTTACCTTTCCCCTTTTAGCTTTAGCCTTTCGGCTTTCGGCTTTCAGCTTCTCGTCATTCCGAATGAGGCACGAAGAGGAATCTCGTTAATGAAAACTGTACCCTGATCAACAGATTTCTCCAGGCGTTAAAAATTTGTTTGAATACACTAATTTGCTTCGCTTGTCGAAATGACGTGTGGAGCCTTTCCGCTTTCCCCTTTTAGCTTTCTCCTTTCCGCTTTCTCCTTTCCTCTTTCCCCTTTCCCCTTTCCGCTTTCTCCTTTTACCTTTCCCCTTTTACCTTTCCCCTTTCCCCTCTCCAAACCTTATACTGATTAATCAAGCCATTATTCGAAGCATCATGCCCGCTAACCGGTTGTTCATCTTCCAACTCTGGTAAAATACGCCCAGCCAGTTGCTTGCCTAGCTCAACTCCCCATTGATCGAAACTAAAAATGTTCCATATTATGCCTTGAACAAATATTTTATGTTCATAAATCGCGATAAGCGAACCCAAAGTATGGGGTGTGATTTTTTTTATCAGTATCGAATTGGTAGGCCTGTTACCTTCAAAAACCTTGAATTGTGCCAATTTCTTTATTTCATCCTCAGTTTTTCCGGCAGCTTTCAGTTCAGCAAAAACCTCATCTCTGCTCTTGCCATTCATCAAAGCTTCGGTCTGAGCAAAGAAATTAGATAAGAGTAACTGATGATGATTTCCAATTGGATTATGGCTCTGAGCGGGTGCTATAAAATCGCAAGGAATCAGTTTAGTGCCTTGATGTATGAGTTGAAAGAAAGCATGTTGTCCATTAGTGCCGGGCTCACCCCAAATAACTGGACCAGTTTGATAGCCGACAGCTATACCATTGCGGTCAGTTGATTTTCCATTACTTTCCATATCTCCCTGCTGGAAATAGGCAGCAAAGCGATGCATATACTGATCATATGGTAAAATCGCTTGACTTTCAGCACCGAAAAAATTAGTGTACCAAACACCTAGTAATGCTAGAGTTACCGGAATATTTTTATCAAAGTCTGTATTTCTGAAATGCTCATCGGCATCATGTGCGCCATTCAATAAAGCCTTGAAATTCGAAAATCCGATACCGCAGGCTATGCTGAGTCCGATGGCACTCCAAAGTGAATATCTTCCACCAACCCAATCCCAGAATTCAAACATATTAGCCGTATCAATCCCGAAATTTGAAACTTCTTGCTCATTAGTTGAGATGGCCACAAAATGTTTGGCCACATCTTTTTCTGCGGCATCACCTTTCAGAAACCAGTTGCGAGCAGAATAGGCATTAGCCATAGTCTCCTGGGTAGTAAATGTCTTGGAGGCAATCATGAATAAGGTAGTCTCCGGATCAAGTTCTTTAAGTGTTTCTACAATATGAGAGCCATCCACATTTGAAACGAAGTGTAATTTTATATGATTCCTGTAGGCTTTTAGTGCTTCCGTTACCATAACGGGTCCTAGATCCGAGCCACCAATGCCAATATTCACAATATGAGTAATTGCTTTGCCCGTATAACCTTTCCATTGCCCGCCAATCACCCGATCAGAAAACTGTTCCATTTTATTTAAAACTCGATGAATATCAGCTAATATATCTTTTCCCTCTAGGTTGAAACCCGAATGGTTTGGATTACGCAATGCGGTATGTAAAACTGCCCTATCTTCAGTTTCATTGATTTTTTCACCTTTGAACATAGCTTCAATGGCTTGTTTCAATTCACATTCTTTGGCTAGCTTCAATAATAGCTCATGGGTCTCTGAATTGATTCTATTCTTGGAGTAATCAAGTAAAATATCTCCGAAGGTGATTGAAAATTGGTTAAATCGTGAGTTATCCTTGAATAAATCCATTATTTTCTCCTTTTTGATCCTGTTGAAATGTTCAGAAAGGGCTTTGAATGTATCTGTTGAAGTTAAATTATGGCGGGGAAGCATAAATTTTGATAATAGGTTAAAGAAAAATCAATTTTATTGTAAAATTAGACTTAATATCTATTAATTTGAATAAAATTCCAATTAGCCAAATACCTACCAATGAAGAAATTACTAAGCATTCTGCTCATGGGCTGTTGCATTCCATTGTTTGCCCAAACCAAGGCCGATGATATAAAAACATTTACCTTAAATAATGGAATGAAATTCCTGGTCGCTGAAGACAATTCAATCCCCAATGCCAATATGTACTTGTTTTACAAGGTAGGTTCCCGAAATGAACATCCTGGTATCACAGGCTTATCTCACTTTTTTGAGCATATGATGTTTAATGGGGCAAAGAAATACGGGCCTAAAATGTTTGACCAAACCATGGAATTTAATGGTGGAGCTAATAATGCATACACTACACAAAATGTTACGGTTTATACAGATTGGTTTCCAGTAAATGCGATGGAGACTATTTTTGACCTCGAGTCAGATCGTATTGCCAGCTTGAATATTGATCCTAAAATGGTGGAAAGTGAGCGTGGTGTAGTTCTTTCTGAGCGCAGTACAGGTCTTGAAAATTCTCCATGGAATATGTTAAGTGATGCATTGAATGCAAGCGCATTTCAGGAGCATCCATATCACTGGACGGTAATTGGTTATGAAACGGATATAAAAAACTGGACAAAAGAAGACCTTGAACAATATTTCAGGACTTATTATGCCCCAAATAATTGTGTGGTAGTAATTTCAGGAAATGTAAAAGTTGATGAAGTTAAGCGAATGGCAGAGAAATACATGGCTAAAATACCCGCAAATACACCTCCAAAACCGGTTCATCTGGTTGAGCCTCCACAAACCGGAGAGCGCAGAGTGATCATTCAGAAGGAAGTTCCAAGTCCTTATTTAATGATTGGCTACCATACGCCCGAAGCTACAAATAAGGATTATTATTCATTAAGTATTTTGAACGCTGTACTTAGCAGCGGAAATTCATCAAGACTGTATTCAGAACTAGTTGATAAAAAGCAGCTGGCAAACATGGTTGGATCTGATTTCAGCGAAAGTTTCGATCCTAACCTGTTTACTTTATATGCTATTGCAGCAAAAGGAGTAAAGGAAGTAGATATAGAATCAGCCATTTATGCAGAGATTGATAAAATAAAAAAAGATGGAATCACTGAAAATGAACTTCAAAAAATCAAGAATCAGAAGCTGATCGAGTTTTATGCTCAGATTGAGACGATCAATGGAAAGTCGAATAATATTGGGACGTATGAATTGTTTTTTGGGGATTACCGAAAGATGTTCGATGCGCCTGCTGAATATTCAAAGGTAAGTATTGAGGATGTGAAGCGTGTGGCAAGCCAATATTTTAATAAGTCAAATCGTACTGTTGGTATCTTGAAATCGAACGTAGAAGAATAAGGAAATGAAGAAATTAGTAAGAAATATCCCAGCTGTTCTGATAGCATTTGTACTTTGTAGTCAGGCAATTGCCCAAAAAACACCCTTGGCATTTAAAGTTCCCGTTTATGAAAAGTTTACTTTACCCAATGGATTGACTGTTTACCTGATGGAACAACATGAAGTTCCTTTGATCAGTGTTTCTGCCATTATTCCTGCCGGAGCTATCTATGATGCTGAGAAATCCGGTCTGGCGAGTTTAACCGCCGCAGGTTTACAATATGGTACCAAATCGTATTCAAAAATAAAAATTGAGGAAGATCTTGACTTCATAGGAGCAGATCTAAATACCTTTGCAAGTAAAGAATCAGCCTCAATTACCTCAAAATTTGCAGCAAAGGATGCTGAAAAGGTTCTTCCAATTCTTAAAGAAGTGATGGTGGATCCTGTATTTGATAAAGACGAATTTGAAAAGGAGAGAAAGCGAGTGCTTTCAAATCTTGAGCAGGCAAAGTTAAGCCCCAGAAATGTGATCAATGCCTACTGGGATAAATTCATCTATGGTGCCCATGTATATGCAAATGCTGTAAATGGAAGTCCAGCTACTGTTGGGAAATTCAGTGTGGATGATTTAAAGACCTTTTACAAAAACAATTACGGTCCGCAAGGTTCTGCTATTGCTATTGTTGGTGATTTCAATACAAAAGTGATGAAAGCACGTATCAGTAGCCTGTTTGGTGCATGGAAAAGAACCGGTCTTCCGCAGAGCAATCTTGCTGCTCAGGCTGTAAGTATGCCCCAAACTGCCCGTGTACTTCTGGTGAATAAAGAAGACGCCCGCGAAACTACTTTCTTAATTGGAGGAATGGGAATTCGTCGCGACAACCCCGATTTTGTGGCCATTGAAGTGGTTAATACCGTTTTTGGCGGTCGCTTTACTTCCTGGTTAAATGATGAGCTTCGGGTTAATTCCGGACTTACCTATGGAGCTAGAAGTAGTTTCTCGCCATTAAAAAACTCTGGAACCTTTTCCATTTCAACTTTTACAGCCGTAAAAACTACGCTTCCAACAGTTGAAAAAACCTTGCATGTTCTGGATAGTTTGCATGCAACAGGTTTTGACGAAAAGACTCTGGCTTCGGCAAAGAATTATGTTAAAGGGCAGTTCCCACCGCGTTATGAAACTGCGGGGCAATTAGCTGGTTTATTGACTCAGATGTTTTGGTATGGCTTTAATGAGTCGTTCATTAATAATTTTCAGAGTAATGTTGATGGACTTACGCTTGCCAGGTCAAAAGAGATCATTACTAAATATTTTCCAAAAGATAAGCTTCAATTTTTATTGATTGGTAAATCAGAAGATATTAGGAGTATTGCAGCAAAGTATGGCCCTGTTACAGAAAAGGATATTAAGGCCGACGGATTCTAAGATTTATAGGCTTACAAGATTCAATATCCTTATAGTTTTTACTCAATTGATGAGTAATTTTTTTCTATTTTTGCATTATGACCAAAGAAAATATTCAGGATTTAAGAGACAGAATAACGTCTCTGAGGAGGCATCTTTGACATCGACAAGAAGTTAGATGATCTCAAAAATGAACAGGATATTGCCCTGAGGCCCGATTTCTGGGATGACCCTAAGGAGGCCGAAAAAGCATTACACTCGATAAACAGTAAGAAAAAATGGACTGATGATTTCCAACTTGCGGAAGCCTCCGTTGAAGATGTTACTGTCATGCTCGATTTTTTTCAATCGGGAGACGCCACCGAAGCCGAATTAAAGGAGCAATTTGATATTACAGTTAAAAAGGTAGAAGAGCTAGAGTTCAAAAATATGCTCAGTTCTGAAGAAGATCAGCTGAATGCGGTGATGCAGATCACTGCCGGGGCTGGTGGTACCGAAAGTTGCGACTGGGCAGCTATGCTGCTCAGAATGTATGTTATGTGGGGCGAAAAGCATGGATTTAAGGTTAGTGAACAGGATTATCAAGAAGGCGATGTGGCCGGAATCAAGACTGTAACCATACAATTTGAAGGCAATTTTGCCTATGGATATTTAAAGGGTGAGAATGGTGTTCATAGGTTGGTTAGAATTTCACCTTTCGATTCAAATGCAAAGCGTCATACCTCATTTGCTTCAGTGTATGTGTACCCATTGGTAGATGATACCATTGAGATTTATGTTAATCCGGCAGATATTGAATTTGAAACCTTCCGCTCTGGCGGTGCTGGGGGACAGAATGTGAATAAGGTAGAAACTGCCGTTCGTTTATATCATAAACCATCTGGCATTATCATTAAAAATCAGGAATCACGTTCTCAGCTTCAGAATAAAGAGAATGCTATCCGACTATTAAAATCGCAGCTTTATGAGGCAGAAATGCGTAAGAGGCAAGAAGCATCTGCGGCGGTTGAAGGGAATAAGAAAAAGATAGAATGGGGTTCACAGATTCGGAATTATGTGCTACATCCATATAAACTGGTTAAAGATCTGCGCACAAATTATGAAACATCTAATGCTCAGGCAGTTCTTGATGGCGATTTAGATGAATTTTTGAAGGCTTATTTGATGGAATTTTAGTTAGATCCAAGTATCAAGTATCAAGAACCAAGAACCAAGAACCAAGATCCAAGACAAAAGAACAAGGATTAAAGAACAAAGACAATTTGGTGCTAATTTGAAATTTACTCTATTCTCCAAGATTTGATAACAGATTTTGAGTATTGAGTAGTGAGTATTGAGATAGATTCTGCTTCAGACCTCAGACTTCATACAACAGATTTTGAGTATTGGGATAGATTCTGCTTCAGACCTCATACTTCATACCTCATACAACAGACAACTACCTTTCAGCTTTAAACTTATAACCTATTACTTATAACCTATAACCTTCCCCTTCCCTATCTCGGTTCCGGAAAAATCCCCAGCATCTCTTGAACTTCAGCAACTTTTTCTACTGCTGATAGTTTTTCATAAGCACTGATGAGGTTTCGAAGTACCCGCTGAATAATTTCCACATTCGAACAGGGCTCATAGAAATGTTGCTGAGGTTTAAGATTAAGTTGTTTCAAGAATCCATCCACATCTTTTCTTCCAAAAATAAAACCTTTATTAAATGCATTGATGTAAAATAAGATTCGATTTTCGAATTCGTTTTCCGAATTAATGTTATGCTCTGCCGGTTCTTCATCTACGTAGGCCAGTACGAAATGCTGAGGTAGGTTAACTCCATAGATGGGAATGTCGAGTTTTTGCGCAATAATTGAATAGATTACTGCCAGTAGGATCTGATTTCCTTTTCTGCTCTCCAATACCTGACTCAGATATGAATTCTGTGGGTCTTGATGGTTGCTAGTATTACCTGAAAATCCATGAGTTTCATAGATTACATCATTGATCAGCTTCACCTTTTCAACCGCACTCATTTCATAGATCAACTGCATCCAGATATCTCTTTTAATATCTTCGATCTGATTGATTATTTTCTGTTCATCTAGGTCGGGGTATTGATATTTATTGATGATCAGCATCCCCTGTAAGAGGTCATATGATCCTGAGATATACCAAAGTTCGAGTTCTCGTTTTACATTACTGAACTGGATCTTGTGTACTAGATTTTCAATCCTCTCTTGAAGCATTGCATCCAAAGAATGCGACCAGGCATTTTCCAGATAGCCAATCACCTCATTGCCAATAGACAAAAGCTTTTCCTCCACATGACTGGATATTTCAACATCCGGGTCATCAAGTAATTTTATAAGAGATTGTACTTCTTTTTCGTTCATTTGTACTTACAAATTTAGCAAAAATGTGCTTGTTCTAATAAGTTTGTTGGCTGTTTGCTTCTTCTATCTCAAATCTCATATCTCACATCTCACATCTGAAAACTATCTTTAGCCCCATGATAAATCTCCAAGTGGCGGTTGATTACCTTAAATATCGATTAAAAGCTAAAACGCGGCATGGCGTACATTCGCCCTTTGCCTACCGTTTGGTTGATCAAGTTATTTACGATTTTCATGCCAAAAAGATTTATTCTGATATTGAGAAATTACGGTCTGAACTATTTCTTGATGTACGCAATATAACTATCACCGATCTTGGCGCTGGTTCACTTCTTACCAAGAATAAACAAAACAAGATTAGCACATTAGCCAGGAATATTTTAAAGCCTGCCAGGCTAGATCAGCTCATACATCGCCTTGCAGAAGATGCAAATCCGTCAACTATTATTGAACTGGGTTCCTGTTTTGGCATTACCACGGCATACCTTGCCAAAGCTGCACCCAATGCAAGGGTTATTAGTGTAGAAAGGTGTCCTGAAATAGCAGCCATTACTCTTGAAAATCTTGATAAGCTTCACATTCAAAATTCAGAACTCCTTGTTGGGAATTTTGATAAGCTGTTTCCAGAAGTCATTAGAAATAGTACTGATCTCGATTTCGTGTTAATCAATGGCAAACACCCCAAAGAAGCTATTCTGAACTATTTTAGGTGGTGCTTGCCAAAGCTAAGTAAGAACTCAATACTGATAGTTGGTAATATTTACAGGAGTCAGGATATGAAAGATGCCTGGACACAAATCAAAGCACATCCTGAAGTCAGTATAACAATTGATCTATTTCAAATCGGTCTGGTATTCGTCAGAAAAGCACAGGCAAAAGAAGATTTTGTTATTCGGTTTTAATGAGCTTCGTAGAGTAGAAAGCGATGCTATTTTTTGTTTTTGTTGTATTTCAGGCGTCATACCCCTGAGGTCCCGGGTTCAAATCCCGGTCTCGCTACATGAAAATCAAGGACTTACGTTAAATCGTGGGTCCTTTTCTGTTTCTGCGTGAGGTTTGCGTGAGGTTTTTGAAAAATCAGCCATAATATTTTTTTTAAATATCTTAAATTTGAATAGTGGAAATGTTCACTTTATTCAAATACATAGAGTATGCGTAATTTAATTTTTCTTAGTTTCTTAATTTGTTTAACTGGGTGTGTAAAATCAAATCCAGATCAAATTCAAATAGTAAAAGGAGATCCCGCTTCGCAGTTGGCATTATGGAAAAAGAAGGGTATTTCTAATTATGAAATGACCATGAAAATATCCTGTTATTGTCTTCAAGGAAGAGTTGGTCCGCATCTTATTGTTGTAGAGAATGATAAAATCAAGACAGTGAATAATCTGCCATATGATTCAACTAAACTGGGCCAATTCTAACCATCAATGAATTATTTGATTTCATAATTAGTAGTTTAGCTAAAAATCCCTATCAGCATTCTTTAGATTATAATGAAATCTTTTATTATCCAAAAAATATATATTTTGATTTCAGTAAGCAGATTGCAGATGAAGAAATTGGTTATGAGATTACTTCTTTTAAAGCATTATAATAAAAATATATTCATACCAACAAAGATGATAAAATACTTAGTCGGTTTTTTTATTCTTTTAAACATCTCTTGCAATAAGTCAAATAATACTT
>Ga0222713_10000391_pt1 | contig 49197 bp, 79 predicted proteins | sample C33_649DmetaG_FD_165061 | JGI IMG/M metagenome (GOLD analysis project Ga0222713, IMG submission 165061) | Estuarine water microbial communities from San Francisco Bay, California, United States - C33_649D | ecosystem: Environmental > Aquatic > Marine > Unclassified | place: USA: California...
GCCGATAGAGATAGAGTAGTATATGTTTGCACTTTATCTAGATTTATTAAAGATGATATAACAAAAACCAATGTGTCATCAAGGATATGCTCAAAGGTAAAGTGAGTTTGATATGAAGAAATTATTATTGACTATAGCATTATTACTTAACGCTAATATAAGTTTTGCTGAAACGGCAAGTTCGTTAAACCTAGCTATACCAAACGCTCAACAAAGCTATCAATCGGACAGCTTTGATGCAGGAGAGTTAAGGTGTTCTAATGCTATAGGATCTGCTACGCAGTTAGAGTATGGTGTGACTGGGATTATTAATCAGGGGTCGAATTACGATCCAGATCAGTCTGCGCTTAGAGACGTTGGTGTGTATGCTAGAATAACCATACCACTAGGCAAAGTAGCAAAGAATAGAATCGACTGTAATAGACTATACGAACTTGAGCTACAAAAGAAACAATTAGAATTGCAAAAGTTGCAGCAAGAACTAGATCAATTGCAAATGTTACAGTTAGAAGAAATACCATGAGGATAAAATGGTTAAAGATCTTGGAGAAGAGCTTGAGAACCTCGAAGAGAGTGTAGAGAATCTTAAGAACAAAGAGTTCCGTATATTCGGAATAAAGATGACTGCCATGACTATTAGCGCAGCAGCTGCTTTGGTAAGCTCTGTGATTGGTGCATTGTATGGCGCGTTTGTTGTTTATGCAGATTACATGAGTATGAAAGAAATCATACTGAATATTGACGTCGCAGCAATTGATGCTAAGAATCAACTTATTGAAACCAAACTAGATGAAGCTATAGCATATACTAAAGACATTAAGACTAGCTTAAAAGATGATATAACTAGGCTGGAAACGACTGTTGATAGATCTGAGCAACGAGTTAAAGATGCTCAAGCAAATATCGAAAATGGTATTGAATCTATGACATCTGACAATAACCAGTTGCAGAAAGATGTTACAGAGTCTATCAGAGAAGTCGAATCCAATAACCGAACTGTTGAAAAAGATTTGAGAGCTGAGATGCGTCAGCTTGATATTGACTTGAACCAAAAACTACAAGAGGCACTAAACAACCCTCTATCAAAATAGTAAATGTTTTGATGCGGACAATTGTGCTCTTTATACTTTTACTATTAACTTTTAGTACGCCATCTGTAGGTGCTACTAGACAGGACATCATATGTCTAGCCAAGAACATATACTTCGAAGCTAGCAACCAATCATATATTGGCCAGCAAGCTGTCGCATGGGTAACATTAAACAGAGTTCACAGCGGCGACTATCCAAACACTATCTGTGGTGTGGTTTTCCAGTACAAACAGTTTAGTTGGACGATTGATGGAAAGCACAGAAACCCTCGTAGCATTAAGAAATTTTCTGTGGCACTAGCTGCAGCAATTAGTGTGTATAATAACTATGGGCGAGTACCAGATCCAACCAAAGGTGCTACGATGTATCATACAGTGTACATAGTGCCATATTGGCAGAACGATTACAAGCCCACAGTTATTATAGGCGATCACATATTCTTAAAGTAATTACTCGCTGTCTTTTTTCTTGCGAGATCCACCTTGGCCAGACAACATGATACCAGACAGCGTGCCTGTCAAGAATGTTGCAATTGGCTGAATTAACTCAAAGAACTTCATATCGTTAGGTGAGACAGACATTGGCTGTGTCACGTGAATAAGGGAATATAGAACGGCAAAGATTGTTCCAGTAAGAGTGAATGCTAGGCAAACTCCTACAATGAAACGTAGCTTTGCATTAAGCTCTTCTACCATATCTCTTGGTTCAGTCGGTTGTTCGCTCATGGGGTTCCTCCTTGGGTTTCAATATCAGTTAATATTTGGTCAATTGGTTCCTCAGCGACAGCCTCTGGCTGTGGCTCTGGATTCAAGATTTCAGGTGTTGTTTCCAACACTTGTGCTGCAGCTTCGCCGTCATACACTAGGTCCCTTGTGCATACCCCTGCAGCTTCACACATTGGTGGCTGGCAGATTGGGTTTTCCCAGTTAGCTGGGTCTTGGCACTCATAACGATAAGTGTCTTCAGAAGCGAAGACGAATACTATTCCAAGGAGTAGAGCGACAACAGGAAGATACAGGTACATTTTTAAAACGATCTGTTTCATACATTACCTACTTTCTGTTAAGGATGCAAACAACGTTTGCGCGGTATTTATAAGTGCTCCATTATTGGAGCATGCTACACGTAGCTGTTGACTTTGGCGCCAGGGTAAGCTATAAGTAAATATACCTGAAACAACTAACGGAAAGATTAATGAAACTTAGCACAAAGATCGGCCTGTTCGGCAGTATTGCTGCACTCGCCTCAATGGTCGCTATAGGAGTAGATTCCGCAACTGCAAGAAGCAACTTCGACCAAATCGTTATTAACAACACTGAAGTTGATAGACTACAATACATTGAACTTAGTAAACAAATTAACTGCCTTGCTGAAAACATCTATTTTGAAGCAAGAGGAGAGTCGAACCTTGGCCAAATGGCTGTAGCGTGGGTTACTCTCAACCGCGTACAAGATCCCAATTTTCCTGACACCATTTGTGATGTGGTGTGGGAAGATGGTCAATTCTCTTGGACCAATGATGGCAAGAGTGATAAACCAAGTGATCCAATTGCCTGGATGGATGCGCAAACAACTGCATGGCTGGTATACAATACTCAAGACAAGCAGTTTGACCCTACTGATGGAGCTACAATGTTCCATGCTAACTACGTCAAACCAAAATGGCGTAAAGACTATGATCAAACCAGCAGGATTGATAACCATGTGTTTTATAAAAACTTCATAAAACCTTCATCAAACCTGTAACGATTTTTCATATTTCTATAGCTAAATATTTTTGAAGCAATGGGGCTTCTTGTATAATCAAGGAAAATTTAATGAAACTTACACTAGCCGTTCTTACGACTATCGCTCTCGCTATGCCTGCTTTCGCGCGTGACAATGTTCACGTTGCAGGTTCCTCTACTGTACTACCATATGCCACAATTGTCGCCGAAGGTTTTGGCGAGAATTACTCATTCCAAACACCTGTAGTTGAAGGTGGTGGATCTGGAGCTGGCCGCAAGAAGCTCTGTGAAGGAGTTGGCGAAGGCACTATTGACATTGCCAATTCATCTTCAAAGATGAAAGACTCTGAATATGAGGATTGTGCTGCCAATGGCGTCACAGATGTAAAAGAAGTTCGATTCGGCTATGACGGCATCGTGTTTGCATCAGACATTAATGGTCCAGCGTTCAATCTAACTGCAAAAGACATCTATCTTGCTTTGACTGCATCGTCAACTGCAACTAAGTGGAGCGATGTTAATGCTAGCCTTCCAGACCAAGATATCTTGGTTATGATTCCAGGAACCAAGCACGGCACGCGTGAAGTGTTTGATGTCAAGGTTCTCGAGGAAGGTTGCAAGCAAGTTCTCGGTGTTGAGAAGCTAGATGACGATCAAAAGAAAGCGTGTATCGAAGTACGTACAGATGGTAAAGCTGTAGACGTTGATGGTGACTATACAGAAACACTAGCACGTTTGGCTGCAAACAACACAGCCGTTGGTGTGTTTGGTCTTTCATTCTACGAAAACAACATGGACAAGCTACAAGTAGCTACAATTGATGGTATCGTTCCATCTGTAGAAACAATCTCAGCTGGTGACTATCCTATCAGCCGTCCGCTGTATTTCTACGTAAAGATGCAACATCTTGATATTATTCCTGGTTTGAAAGAGTATGTTCAGTTCTTCTTGTCAGACCAAATGTCTGGTCCAGAAGGCGCGCTTGTGGACTACGGACTTGTTCCAGATCCAGAGCTAGCTGCTACTCAGGCTGAGTGGAAGTAACCACGTAAAATACACACCTAAATAGAAAAGGAGAGGGGGAGACCTTTCTCCTTTTTGCATTAACAATTGGATATGATCTATGAACAATGATATGGTGGTTCTGCAAAACCTTGCGCCAAAAATTGTAAACAAACCGGCACGTAATTTTATCGAGCCTGTAACAATAGAATACAGCGCAACAAGAAAAACAAAAATTACCTTTGCTCTATTTGGATCTTGGTCAATCCAAATGCCGCCATATGGGTTGGCAAGGTTGGTGGCACTAACAAGAGCATCAGGATACAGTACTCAAGTTTATGATTTCAACGTTCAATCGTACTACGATCTAAAAGCGGAAGATCCAGAGCTTGCAGGTGCATATGAGGTCGCCAACTATTGGTGGTGGGAAGAACCATACTACTCACAAAAGATCTTTCCTGTGTATCAACACTTGTTGAAAGAATATGTTGACACGATCCTTGAAGGTGAACCCGACATTGTTGGGCTTAGTGTTTACTACACAAACATTCTTTCAACCACTTGGGTAGTCAACGAGATCAAAAGAAGACGCCCACAAACGACAATTATATTTGGTGGGCCGCAGTGTAATGAGGGTCACTTTGAAAAGCCGGATAACGTCGATTACTATTTTATGGGTGAGAGCGAACAGACCATATTAGACTTTCTGAACAATTGGGAGAATGGTATAAAGCCAGATGCTCCAAAAATTGGTGCGTTGTTTGGTAAAGTTCGTGTGGACATTGATAGTTTACCGCTTCCTGATTACTCTAGCTTTAGTCTATACAAATACACACTACCTAACTCTATCTGTACCGAGCTCAGCAGAGGATGTGTTGCAAGATGCACATACTGCAGCGAGGTGTGGTATTGGAAGTTTAGAGATAGAGATGCAATAGCTATTGTTGATGAATTGGAATACCAAGTAAAGAAATACAACTTGAATTTTGTGTTCTTTGTTGATAGTTTGGTCAATGGTAACGTCAATGGATTAAAGAGGTTCTGCGAAGAATTAATTAACAGAAACTTAAATATTCATTGGTGGGCATATGCTCGTATCGATGGCAGAATGGACTTAGAGTTCTACAGATTGATGAAAAGATCTGGCTGCATTGGTCTTAACTACGGTGTTGAATCTGGTAGTGATAAAGTTCTTATGGCAATCAACAAAAAGAACACTGTTGTTGAAATTAATCAGAATCTGATTGATAGTCAAATTGCTGGTATGAATGCAACCGTCTGTTGGGTGATTGGTGCGCCTGGCGAGGACATCGAAGCTATGAACCACAGTTTCAATTGTCTATGGAATCATAGAACGCGTATCTTTGCGATTAGCCCTGGCCCTGGTCTTGGTGACAATATTGGATCTGCATATGATGACAGAAAAAAATACAATATGAACGAACGAGACAAATACTGGCTTAAGGGTTGGTATACGTTAGATTTTACAAACACCAGATTGCACAGATACATTAGAATTAAGCTAATGCACATTTGGTTAGACTTGTGCAACACGTTTGATGGGTCTATAATAAACTCGCACACTGTGGGGGACATAAAAGAACACTACACTGTTAAATTTAGTGACAATATTCCCCGTGAAGATGTTCAGTATGAGAATTTTGATTACAACATCATTGAATCTGGTTTTGGTGTGTTTGCTGATACATCAATGAATGAAGTGTTTAGCTTTTTACGAATGTTGTGGAGAGCCAAAGGCGCGTATGAGATCAATATTAAGTTTAATCCAGATCTTGATTATAAGTCTTTCGCATTTTGTATTGATCCACCGTTTCAGACATATGTTGCAGATATCAACTTCAAGATTGATGAGCATGGCAACTACACTGTCAACAACACGTACAGTTTTGAGAACCTTGACAGACTGTCTTTCATTGGCGATAAAGACTACAAGTACACATACTCAGCATCTGGCACATGGTATGACCCAAAAGGCACAGTTGAAAAAGTTTGAAATAGCTGTTGACCTAAATGGCTATTTCGTATACTATATAAATTGTAGACGTTGAAGCAACGTGGACACATTCTGGACTCGGGGGCGGTACCCGACGACTCCACCACAGATACCGGTTAGTTATGGAACCCTTGGATGTATGAAGTGTTGCTATCATATGGCGAGATAAGTTTATGTAACCGAGAAGATCGGTATCTTTGCTGGGGTCGAAATAGGATCGACAGGTGTGAAGATGACGTGGAGTTTACCGGATGGCCTCGTATCGGCCGCTAAACTAAATGCAAACGATAATTTTGCTCCTCAGGCTTACGCACTAGCTGCATAAGTACTTGGGTACGGCTCCACCTAGAAACAGAACGGGCCACTAAACGCGTTTAACAAATATAGGACTACCAAATGAAAACCTTTCTTATGACCGCTGCTGCTGTTCTTGCTCTTTCTGCTAGCTCAGCTTTTGCTCTTGATTTCGGCACCACTGGTGTTGCTTTGAACACCGAAGTGACCAGCGAATACAACATCGACACTGAGCTGTTCACTGTTGTGACTACTCCAGAACTTGCTTACTCTCCAGTCGAGGGTCTTGGCTTGTATGTCAACACCGATCTAACCATCTATGATGGCTCTGATCTTATGGTGTTTGATGAGTCTGCTTTCACTGGTGTGACTGTTGGTGCTACTTACGTTCCAAACGTCAACCTTGGCAGCGCTTCTGTTGAGCTTTACCTCGAGACCAGCTTTGATGCTGATTTCAACCGCGAAGATGCACTCGTTGGTGCTACGCTTAGCTTCTAAGGCTATATACTAACGTGTGGTTACGTAATAAACCCGTGCCGCGCCATGGTTAGCGCGGCTTTTTTATATGAGGTAGGCATGCTTAGTTATCCCCCACCACCCAACGATAATCAATACTTGTATGATTTAAATATTGAGTTTGACAAGGATTGGTGTTTACGTTATTATGATCATGTAAAAGACACAGAAGAATCATACATAGACGAACGCCCCAATAGTTTAGATCATAATTGGAAGATCGCCCGCATTTCTGAATTTAGCTATGCTGATGACATTATGGAACAGCTTGGTTTATTAGATATTGTAAAAGATTATCGAGTACGATTTTATAAGTTGAAGGCCAATGCAATCCTTGGCCCACATATTGATTTAAATACTCAGTGCTCATTGAACTTTGTATTGTCAGAGTCTGCAGCACCAGTAACATTTGATCTCGATAAGCACTTCACATACAAGTACGCATTGTTTAACACTTCTCGTCGACATGGAGTAGTTAATGGTCCAGAAGATCGACTTTTGTTCAAGATATCGATAATGGATCGATCGTTTGAAGAAATTAAGAAGATCATTAGTGCTAAATTCCCAGTTTCGTTTTACACTGTTCTCAATTCAGATCCACAATACGAACTACTTCGTACAAAGCGTGCATCTCGTCCTAAGATTGATGCTGATGCTTATAACAAGATACACACTAAGAACTTAATACCACTTCCAATAACTATTGATTGCGATTTATTTGAAACGGAAATTCAACAGTTTCAAGATAGATTTGAACAGTTTGGAATAACACACACCGAGATTGAACGATACTCGCTTGGTTTAACTAAATCTGATCCTGACTTTGACTGTAAGCCGACTCCAATTAACTGGCCAATGGATATCTGGTCTCTTAATCATCCAGAAGCCCCATTAGACGATATTGACTTTCATATTCCAACTGATGCAATGACTTCAATGCAATCAATGAGACCTTTCACAGATATATTTGAACAGCATTTAGCTAGATGTTGTATACTAAAATGGAACAATGGAGCACACTTTAAACCTCATTTAGATGTTGGTATCCCTTGCGCAAACCTACGATTGTGGGGGACCAATGACCCTGCCAACAACCACTTTTGCTTCTGGAATAGAGAAACACAGCAGTATGAGGAGGAAGTTGGAATTGAAAGAGGTAGGTTATATCTAGCTGACACATCAAAATATCATCACGCGTATGCGACTGCTGACAGCGTATACACATTCTTCTTTGCATTACAGGTAACATCTTATGATACAATTGCCAGGTTTGTACGACCTCAAACAAGTTGACATTGAAATAAAATACTTGGTTGAAAAACACGGTTGGTGGGAAGACTCTCAAATAAGTTTACAATCACCTGACGGAGACTTCCATAGCGGTATTGGAAAGATTGAATGGTCCAAGTATACGGAGTTGGATTTCACACATTTAAATATTCCAGATTGGTGGGAAATTAGCAGATTCATTACAGAGAACAATCTATACAGGACTCGTATTATGAAGCTAAATCCTAAAACATGCTACTCATATCATACAGATAGAACACCCCGTACGCATCTAGCTGTTCACACTCATCCAGATTGCTACTTTATGTTGAATAAGAATGTATTTCACGTTCCAAGTAATGGACATGCTTACCAAATTGATACAACCAAATATCACACAGCTTTTAATGCAACATTAGATTTTGAACGTATTCATATTGTGGGCTGTGTAAAATGACTTTGGTATATGGATACTTGTTCTATTACGTTGCAGCAATGATAGGAATATCCGCAGGCTATCATCGATACTTTTCCCACCGAACTTTTAAGACGAGCAATATCGTTGAAGTTATCATGTTGTTGTTTGGCATGATCTGTGGTGCAAGAAGTCCTATTACATGGTGTGCGGTGCATCGAATGCACCATAGTACTAGCGACACTGAGCATGACCCCCACAGTCCTGTGTACAAGGGTGCAAAGGCCGTCATACTTAGTCAATGGCGTGTGAATTACATACCTCGTAAGTATATTAAGGATCTTCTGTCCAATCCTCGTGTAGTGTTCTTTCACCGATATGGAAAATACATTCATGCATATTATGCCATTGCAATGCTAATGATCAGTATCAAGGTGTTTGTTATCTTTGTCGCTATTCCGTTTGTGTTGGCATATGTGGGCTTTGGGTTGTTGAATTACATTGCTCATAAGAATGGTAAGCCCACAGACATTCCGTTAATGAATGTTTTAGCGCCTGGTGAGGGGTGGCATAAATATCACCATGAACATCCCAGCGCCAGTAGTTTGAATGCTTGGGATCCAACTGGAATCGTTATAAAATGCTTGAGCAAATTTTAAATAAATCACTGGCAATCAGACCTCCTGTACTACCTTGTGTGCTAGATGTCATTGAAAAAGTTAAACCTGATTTTGATAGAGTATCAGAATACAATACCAACATAATCGAGTGGCTCAAACCAGTTGTTGACTTAACTGGTTTCTACGTGTATCCAATGAATGGAATTACAGAAGGTTTGAATTGGTGGAGTGGAACTACAGAGTTCAATATCTGGCGGGAGCAAGGTGACTATCAATGGATAGAGAACATCAACGGAAGATCACATCCGACGATAACATATCAAAGCATCCCAAGTGCAATCCACGGTAACTTTGTAGAACCTACATCTGGACCGACTGTATTAGATCTGGCATATGTTGGGTCAACAAAGGTTACTCCAATAACGCTACACAAAGACGTCTCAGCAGTATTCTACAGCCTGAGTAAGTCGTTTGGTGTTCGCAATGTAAGAACAGGTTGGTACTTCACAAGAACACCAGATCGTCGCTTAGAGGGGTTGATAGGATCAGCCAAGTATTACAATTACTATGCTCACGATGTGGCTGAAACAATCATAAGCAATTTTGACATTGATTTCATCCACAACCTATTGGCCACATACCAATCGGACATCTGTCAGCAACTTAACCTAACACCAAGCGATAGTGTGTGGTTAGCAACAACGACTGACCCACTATATGATAAATTCAAAAGAGGAGACATTAATCGTGTCTGTATTGCGGAAGAAGTATCAGCTACCTACTGTAGCTCACTTGGATCAAATTGAGATTAATTTAGCAAGGCTGCAAAGTGAATGTGACAAGGTTGCTTCACAGTTTGTCGATGTGATTACTGCTAACCCAGCGTTGTGTATGAACCATGAAGAGCTGGTTAAGAATGTCTATGACAACTTTGAGCAGATCAATCTAACTGAGCTCAATGGCGAAATGATGGAACATACCGACGACATCAAGGAACGAATTCGTCGAAGAGAAGAGACGCTGTATAACAAACCAACAAAGTTGTATGAAGGCAGCTACTTTCAAGAGATTGTTAATCAGTTTAAAGCTCCTGCAATGAGAGTTCGCATTACTAAGCTGGAGGCTGGTAAGCAGATTCCCTGGCATATTGATTATGATCCTTCATATGCTACTCGAATCATTATTCCAATCTACACCAATACAATGGTTGAAAACTGGTTTAATGTAAAGGGTGTTGAAACTAACATTCATTTAGAAGCTGGTAAGGCATATTTCCTAAACACTGGTTTCTCACACGCTGTATTCAACAATAGCAAAATGAGTCGTATTGCCTTAATGTTTAGCTTGGATGGACAAGATGATTTGGAAGCTATCACCAATTGATTCACATCTTGATGATATTAAACAGCTATTCAGCCAAAATGCAGACCACAAGCACGCTGACAACTATCTAAAGAATCCGTTGTTTGAGTACACCAAGTTCTCCAGAATGGGTTGGGATCCTCAGTTGGTTTACTATAGTGCAGGGATTGAACGACCTGAATACAACGGCAGTATTCGGATTATGAGTCGGCACACAAGATCGCGTAGCTACAACTTTGGTGGCTTGGCGGCTGACCTAAAAAGAGGTGTGGAGACTCTTGACCTATCTACAGACTACGCATTGTCATTGGGCTATACTAACATTTGGGTTAGCAGAGAAGAATCTCCAGAGTTGTTGCAATACTTTGCAAAGACAAGTAAATATAACTGGAAAGTCACGCGGGAGGAGCTTCCTGGAAGCAATTTACAATATGTTTTGAGAATGGTATAATAGTGAAAAAAACTAACATATTGTTGGGTACAATATCAATAATACACTCAAACTGGCTTCCATATGCTGTGGGTTGTATCATCAGTCACTGCAGTAAGATACAAGAGATCTGCGATCAGTTTGAGTTCTTAACACCAATCTACAAGCATTGCCCCGTCGAGCAGTATAAAGAGATACTTCTGCAGACAGATATCTTGGGCTTGACCTGTTACGTTTGGAATCAGCAGTATAATGATGAGCTGTCGATGTATTTTAAGTCAATCAATCCAAATGGGGTGGTTGTATATGGTGGCCCACAAGTTCCTGAGGACGAGACTCAAAAGCAACAATTTGATCAGGAGCGACTGTGGTTGCATACCAGCATCGCTGGACTAGGAGAGATTGCATTCAGTGAATGGTTGTTGGGGTTACCACTTAGCACCCGTAAGCTGACCGACATCCCCACACCGTACACCGATGGAATATTTGAACAGTTGCTGTCATCTGGAGAAGACTTCAAAGTCAGCTTCGAGACCAACAGAGGGTGTCCATATAGTTGTAGCTTCTGCGATTGGGGCGGACAATCTAAATCAAAGCTGACTACATTTGATATTAATAAAGTGTATCAGACGATTGAATATCTTTACACTAAGAAGAACATTAGCGAGTTGGAAATATTGGATGCTAATTTTGGCATCCTAAAAAGAGACATCGACATCATCGATTATATGATATTGCAGCAAAACATGAACGATAATAACCTGAAAATATCATACAGTGGATTGGCGAAGAATGGAAGTAAAAACCTCCCAATTATATTAGAGAAGATCTTCAATAATGTGTCGATTGACCAACGCAATTTAAAGATCAGTTTTCAGACTCACACTCCTGAAGTATTAAAGATAGTCAATAGATCAAACATTGACAACAATCGGTTGCTGCCTCTTATTCAGCAGTATAAGAACAACAACATTCCAATCACTAGCGAAATGATAATTGCTTTGCCAGGTGAAACGGCGGACAGTTGGTTAAAGACTCTTCATCATAATTACCATGGTTTGGAAATCGATTACGTACGTACATACTTCCTACACCTTGTAACTAATATTGAAATGATGACACCAGCTTATAAGCAGAAATATGATATAAAGACTAAGGTGATTAAGATTGGGCATCAAGAGTTTGAAATAATACATAGATGCTTTAGTTATAACTTAGATGAATTGGTAAAGATGTTTGACTATCATTGGTTTTATCACAATCTGATAAACACCAATTTGTTAAAACCTTACGTGTCTAATTTGTATGATGATTGCATTAGGTTCTTTGATGAGCTAAACAATTACCGACAATTGAGTGACATTGTGCAATCTAATCGACAACTGATAAGGTTAATATTTGCAGATGAAGATACTACACAATTGGAAGACAAGTTGAGTCAACGATTTTTTAGTTCGAGTATGCGCCGAGATGATATTAAGATGATGCTAAATAACCAAAAAGCAATAGCTGATGAGTTGTCAATGTTTATTGGCGAGCGATTGGATATTAAGTGGGAATGTAACGACATCTTCGGTGCAATGGCAACAATACAATAACATATGGAATATTTAAATGAATGGTAATATCATACCTCGATGGAACAAGTACTTCTTTAATCCTGTTGAGTTGAACTTAAATGATGATCAACGCGACTTGTTAAAAGAGAAGTTTCACAAAAGTGTTGAACGTGGATATATGTACATTGATAAAACACTGACAACATATTATGCAAATTTGGAAATGTTGGAAGGAATATATCCCGACTACATCATTGAGGACTTAGCGAGAATCACTACAGGATGGGGATTCTGTACCAGCATGGGTCTGATTCCAAAGCATGTTGACGCTCAACGTGTAGCTTGCATAACGATTCCAATATACAACGATGACAATGTTCCTTTAGAGTTCTTTGACTACCACGACAAGCAAATCATTGAGACTCTACACTACGGTTACGGCACATGGATACATCGCACAAAAGAGGATCACCAAGTCAGCGGAAAGAGCAGTACACTGCGTGTGCACTTACAGGGCGATGTGTTTGCTCACAACTTCGACAACTTGCTGTATGAGTACGAAGAGAAGCTACTGTTCAAACCAAAGCAATGATAGTAGTTGTTGGCACTCCACGATCAGGAACAACATTTGTGGTTAATTGGATTGCCAACAATAATCCAACTTACAACCTGATGTGCCCAAACGATCTTGGTGAGTTGTTCCAACCATATTTCTACACAACTGATGACCATGATAAAGAAACATTCAATAGGTTGTCTTTACTTACCAATCGCAGCATTTTTAAGCTGCACACGGGAGTAGAGATGTCGCCGCGGGTGTGGAAATTAATCGATTGCCGGCCAGTAATTGTGGTTCGACGGGCGGATGTGTTAGGACAGTTCATTAGCTTTGGGTTTGGTAATCATACAGACAAATGGGTGACATACGACAGTTCTGGGTCTTCTGACATTCAGCCATTCTATTACAAACGAGAGTGGTTTGACGATTTGGCACAACGGCTAATCGAGCTGGATAACAGATTGCCCACTCTAAATATAGTACAAACAATATGGTATGAAGACATACCCAACATGAAGCCAAATGGTAGGCTGCCTCAGAAACAAAATAATGGAACGAATGCTGATAAGATCAAGTCTATATTAAACCAGGATGAGTTTCTTGATTGGTATAATAAATTTGCAAAGGCACGTCAATGTACAAAGAGTTGATAAAAGATAGTCTATGGGTAATTGAGGATTTCCTCTCACCCGAAGAATTTGATACGATGTATAACCAATACGTCACTGCACAGTTCGACGATATGCTACACGTTAATAATCAGAAGTTTAAGCCACTAATGGCTGACACAGATATGAGTTATCGTGTAGTGACAATGGACCTATACAAGCCAATTTATAAAAAATTGAATCAACTCTCGATCGATCGGTTTGGTTGTGAGATGCCAGAAGAGAAGTTTCACGGGCTGAATATGCAGTACAAGCGGTTCTATCCTGGTGACTTCTATGCGTTGCACGCAGAAAATAACAAGATCTACGGTGATATGGTGTACGTTCTATACTTGAGTGATGAAGTGGATGGTGACATTGAGTTCCCAAGTCTTGAGGATGCTAAGCTGGAATGGAGTGATGGGTTTCAGCAGATGACAGAGATGTTTGACGTTTCATTTGCAGATAAAACATTTAAGTTTACTCCTAAGAAGAACACGTGTATAGTAATGAGAACAGGTGTTGCACATCTTGTCAGACCGTGTAGTGGTCAACGTCACAGCATTGCAGGCTGGCCTTGGTTTAAGAGAAAATGAACTTCCATATTCAAGTCCCCAACCTACCGTACGATGTCAAACAGCTAATCGATTTAGCTGCTGTCGTTCCTTGGTATGGTTTGCCAAACCAAACACTATCAGACGGTTTAGTGCCAATTGAGATGATTCCAGATAGCATATGTGAATTCTTTGGGGGTAGGCAATCATTTTGCTCGGCTGGGTTCATACGAGGTGATGCACATTTTGAGATAGCTGCACATGAGGATCGTGATCTGCTAGAGAACATATCAGCTCTTGGTGAAGCGTGGCACAGTGCTATTGGTAGTTGGCCTACTAGTTACATGGAGTGGTTAGTCAAAACAAGTAACAGGCTCTGTGCACTTTCTATTCCAGTTGTTGGTGAGTTTGACAGAGTTGTCACTACACTAATTCCAACAGACCCTAACCTGGCTATTGAGACTTTCACATTGGATCCTTACCCTGTATTGTTTCAAACAAATTGGGGTGTCAAGCATAAAGCAAAAAGCACTTCTGACCATGAACGATTAATGTTTCAAGTTTCGTTTGGAGACAACAATGATTTCAATACCATCAAGCATAAGATTCTTGCCACTCGACCTACCTAAGTTTCAATATAAGCAAAAGGTGTTGGATGAGTTTAAGCCTGACACAGACTTTTACTTTTGGAGTGAAGAATACATTACCCATCGTGACAGATCAATTCCGTTTCACGATCCAATGCCTATTAAGGATGGAGCTCACCCCGAGCTAGTCGACTATGCCAACACACACTTTCCATTCACGGGCACGGTATTGTTTAAACTCGTCAGAGCGAACGTAGATGTCAAGCCTCACGTTGATGACAACTACGTTGACTACTACGGTCCCAAAAAAGATTACAACACAATCACTCGAGAGTTCAGAGACCATCAGCTAGCCACAGAACCTTGTGGATACCGAATGACAATTGAAGGTGACCGTAAAAGCCTTTACTTGACAGATGGAGAGCCATCTCTTGTTGATGGTAAATTAGTCTATGGTGAGATCACTCAACATATTGACACAGAGGTTCCAGAGTCAACTGATTGCTTTGCGTTGAAGAGCTACGGCAGCATGCATGGCGTAAAGAAGACTGACAAAGACAGTAACAGACTGCTGTTATTTGTGGTTGGCTGGCTCGATTTGGATCGTCATACTGAGCTGGTAAATCGTAGCTATGAAAAATACAAAGAGTATGTGAGATGAACATCTGGTCAGTTGCAACTTACGTAGCAAAGAGTGACATACACGGACAAGGTCGTTTTGCAGATCAGAATATTGCACAAGGAACGATAGTGCTGCAAATTGATGGCAACATTCACAAGAATGAAAACCAAAGCTACGTCAACCACAGCTTGAAGAACAACCTCAACTACATTGGAGACAAAACGTGGATTGCAAATAAAGAGATTGCAGCTAATGATGAGTTGACAATGAATTATCTACAATGGGTTAAGAGTGTGCCATTTTGAAATATGCAGTAACAGGTAATAGCAAACGCTTTGGGAAGTTAATTACTGATGAGCTAACAAAGCGAAATATACCATACATTGGCTTTAGTAGGTCCACAGGTTATAACTTTGCTGATGTTGACACAATAATTAAACACTCAGTTGATTGTGATGTGTTTATTAACAACGCATGTATAAACAACTGTCAAGTTGAGATATTAGCTAAATTCTATCAAGCGTATCGGAACACCAACAAGATAATAGTGAACATTGGCAGTCTAATAACAGATGTTGATGTGATAAACAATGCTCCACATTTGATATACGAACAGTCCAATAAGCTACAGTTACGTAATATGAGTGAGATGATGCAGTCATCTCTATTGTCAGTAAAATACCTTACGTGGGGATTCCATCATGGTAATCCTATTTTAGATTACTTTCCCCATTTATTAGACACTACAACCATTCCTGAAGCAATTGATCAGATATTAATATGATGGAGTATGTTTGCGGCCCAGCTTGGGATAGACGATTGTTTGATATTACCCCAAAAGGTAATATTGGTATAATGATTACTGGTGGATTAGATAGTTGGGTGCTTTATAATCTTTTGGTATCGACAGGATCTGACATAACATTGTTTAATGTTCATCGCAAAGATGGGTTTGATAATCCAGATCGCGTTACACTTTTAACAGGTAAAGAAGTTGTTAAGATTGAGGATAAATCACAACACAGTGGAGAACGTGTTGCACGTGGGGTTGATACAATTTTAGCAGAATATCCAATCGATCAACTGTACATTGCTATTAATCGAGATCCACCAGTTGAACACTTTCCACAGTTTACAATGGAAGGGCGACCTTTTAGGCCGTGGAGAATTTATCATCCACGAATTTGTGCACCATTCTTGCAGCTGTACAAATATCACATTATTGATCTTGCAACCTCTTTAAATATTGATGTTGGCCTAACCCTTAGCTGTATTGCTAATAATAGTGATCCGTGTGGTGATTGCTGGCAATGTCTAGAAAGACGGTGGGGGTATGAACAACTCAATAAACCTTGATATCACACATCGCTGTTCTCTTGAGTGTGTAAAATGTCTCAGAGCATTCTACAAGGATAATGGTAATAAGGTTCCTGGCTACGACATGACTGTTGATGAGTATGTCAAGGTGATTGACTACTTTAAGCATGTTAACTTCTGTGGCAACATTTCTGATCCTGTTTTCAGCCCAAACCTGATAACATTCCTCAAGCTAAATTATGACCGAGGGATTACTTGCGAGGTGCATAATGCAGCAACAGGCAAACCACTTAGTTGGTATAGACAAGCGTTTGAAGCTAACCCAAAAGCTCGCTGGATCTTTGGTATTGATGGATATCCAGAAGACAGCCACCAATACAGAACTAACCAAAATGGCGAAGCTCTGTTTGAAGCTATGAAACTGTGTGCACAAATGGGATTGGATACAACGTGGAGATATATCACATTTAGATATAATGAAGACCACATTGACGATTGTAAGCGTATAGCCAAACATTATGGTGTTAAATTTCACCTTATGGAATCCAGCCGCTTTGTTAAAGATGATCCGTTAAAACCAACTAAACATTATGTAGATCGGGATTATGAGCAGCATTTATCCAAAGTGTATTAACAATCAACAGCAGATTGGGCACACAGCTCAAGGATACATTCTACCGTGCTGCTGGTGGGATCGTCCCAATTTGTTTAATGGTGAGATCAAAGATCTTGTTCAAGAGAAGTTCAAACTGACCAACGTCAATTCTGTAGCAGATATATTTGAGTCAGAAGAATGGAAGACTTTCTATCATAACCTATCAAATGGTATCGGACCTAGCCTCTGCCACACATTCTGTGGTGGGGCTGATGTAAAAAAAACCATTCACGACTAAATTGTCTGTTGACTTTACTACAACAACTCTGTATAAAGGTGATCCGTTCATAACAACAGGAACACATCATGGCTATGAAACATCTCTTCTATCCAGATAATCAAAAGTTTGACTATGGTCGGTTTAGCATTACAAAACTTTATCCTACTTCGTGCTGGAAAAAGCATCTTGATAACTACTTCTACCTTCGCTTCATCCTAGATCGCTCTGATGACCGAGAAGAGCGTTGGGTAGCAAACAAAGAAATGCAAATCGCCGAAAAGAAGATGAAGTACTGGGAAAGAATGCCAGAGTTTGATCAAGCTGTTGCTGATGCATACTTGGAAAAGTTGAAGAAAACTTGGAACCTCTCCAACAACAATTGCAAGTATGTTTTGGATCAAGATTACCGTCCAAGAAAATAATCCAAAAATATTCAGATGCCCTGTTGACTTTATGTCGACGGGGCATTATATTAATAGCAACAGAGGAGAGATGAGATGGTTACGGTAGAAAATAAGACGACTGGTGAAGTTGTAGAGTTCGAAACCTTTGGTGCCGCCGAGATGTTCACCACGTGTTTTGAGTATGGTGACGAGTTCTACATCGACGGCGTTCAGTATGAAATCGTAGAAGGTTTTCCAGAAATTAAAGAATAACTGTTGACTTCACGACGACAAGCTACTATATTATACTCATAGACACACACAGGAGACTACAAAATGGCTCACGAACTCGAAATCGTAAACGGTGTTGCTCAGATGGCTTATGCAGGCGAGACGCCTTGGCATGGTCTGGGTGTTCAGGTCTCGAATGATCTGACTCCCGAGCAGATGATGGATAAGGCTGGCCTTAACTGGGCAGTTGAGAAAAAGGATCTGACGATCGAAGGGACGAACATCAAGGTTCCTGGCCATCAGGCTCTGATCCGTTCGTCAGACAGCAAGATCTTGGATGTTGTTGGCGAAGACTGGAACCCTGTGCAGAACGAAGAAGCATTCAAGTTCTTCTCGGAGTATGTGCTTGCTGGCGACATGGAGATGAACACTGCAGGCTCGCTCAAGGGCGGCCGCAACGTGTGGGCTTTGGCTAAGGTCAAAGAGTCGTTCACGATCCTTGGCAGCGACCAAGTTGATTCGTATCTGCTGTTCAGCAACCCTCACCAGTACGGTAAGGCGATCGACGTTCGCTTCACTCCGATCCGTGTCGTCTGCAACAACACTCTGACGATGTCGCTAAACTCAGCTTCGAAGAACCAAGTCAAGCTGAACCACCGTTCTGTGTTCGATGCTGAGACTGTCAAGACGACCTTGGGCATTGCTCACGAGAAGTTTGGCAAGTACAAAGAGATGGCAGAGTTCTTGGCTTCCAAGAAGTTCTCGGTCGACTCCTTGATCCAGTACTACAACGATGTGTTCCCTCACACGTACAACAAGGACAAGAGTGTCAAGGTGACGAAGGCTGACGATCTGACCAAGACTGCAAAAGCAGCAATGGCTGTTCTCGACACTCAGCCTGGTGCTAACTTGGGTGCTGGTACTTGGTGGCAGGCGTTCAACTCTGTCACGTATCTGACTGACCACGAGATGGGTCGTTCTGCAGATACTCGGATGGAGTCGGCTTGGTTCGGTATCAACCAAGCTCGCAAGATCAAAGCTGCTCACAAGGCTGTGGAATACGCCACAGCCGCCTAAGCTCGAGCGCCTCCCCGACTAAATAAAAAGAAAGGGAGGCGTTTATGTACAACTTTTCTGTTGACCTTCTAGAAAAAGCTCTGTATAGCTATACTGTGACCAGTTGTTACGGAGAGTGGGATGACGACTTCTATCTCCAAGCATCTTACGAGTCATTCATGGATCCCACGCTAGCTGCGTGCATAACAATGGACTATATTGATGAAGCCTGCCTCCCAATTTACCAAGACGACAGCAAGAGTTTTTGCGAGTTCCTTGATAAATACAAAACGCCACTGGATGGTGGGTATCCAATGGGCTGTTGACGGTTCAAAGGGTAACAAGTATACTGTTGAGATGAGAGATGATGGTTTTGTTTGTAGCTGTCCTGCATTTAGGAAGTGCAAGCATATCGATGTGGTAGAACAGAGGATTGTGGAGGCTTGATGATGGGTTATGTAAACAACGAGAAAGAACCAGAGCTTGTGTTTGTTGGTAACGACGACCAAGAATTGACTCAAATCGCTCGCATGGTCGAGAAGCTAAACGCCGATCTTGTTGACTCTGGTTTTGATCAGTACAAGTTTGACCTCGAGGTGAAAGGTGAAAAAGCCTACATCAAACGGGTCTAAGTGTTAGTGATGGTGCGATTGCAGGGGCGCTTATGCGCCCCTTTTTTTCATGTATAAATAGTAGAAACTATTTTGTGAGAACCCAATGCTTTCATTTAGATCCTACATCACTGAGGCCACTATGTACACCAAGATGACTCCAGCCGAATTTGTAAAATATGACTGGAGAATTGATGTGTTTTTACGTAAGTATAAAGACGAAGAATCCTTCACGTTAGCTACTGGCGGAAACGTAAAGTTTCACTATGACCCCGCAATATCCAAAATTATGGATAAACGGAACCAACAATTGCTAAGAACTGTTAAGTTGCTTGGCAAAGATGGTAAAGAATATAGTCTAAGCGATTTGGGTAAAGATCGTGATTTTGGTGGCAAGGGTGCAGGCGCTGGTACAGCCGTTGAGGATATGGAGCTTCGAAGTTTACAGAAGCAGTTGGATGATATTAGATCCGATATTGCTCAGGGGACAATTAAAATCAAAGTGGGTAACAGGGTGTATGATATAGCTGGAGCAGAAACAACGCCAGGTACACCAAAATCAGACTTCCATTTGTTAGATGTAAATGGTAAGGAGGTAGTTTGGATTTCTCACAAGAAGGGTCGCACCGCTAAGGACTTCCAACAGTGGGGCGGCGTTTCACAAAGATCTGAACCAACTATTGCTAGCCACCCCGAAGTTCAAAAGTTTGTTAGTGATTTGAAGAAAGCCTATCCTCAAGGATTACCAAATGCTACATCGTTGTATAGAAAAATTGACGATGACCATTTGAAAAACCTCAGTGTATATGGTAACGACTATGGTAAGGCACTCGGCCGTCAGAATGTTTCTATACTGCTTCAAGGTGCAGTAAAGGTAATCAAATCTGGTTCATACTATCAACTATCAGCAAATCATGTGCACTTTAACAGTGACAAGATTACTGGAGATTATGAACCTGTGTTAGCTGCAATCTACAAAGGCGATAGAAGTGACGCTGGTGTAAAGGGAACACGTATTGTTATTATGCCAATTGCAGGGCGTAAATTTATAGGACCAATTTAATGGCTCAGTTTAGCACAGAAAAAAACGCACTACTAAACAACAATAACACCTTGTATGAGGTTGTTATGGTTGCTGGCCAAGCTGGTCCATCTGTTTACGTTCCATCGGGCAACTTGAACACAAGCTCTGATGCCTTTGGTAGAATGCGAGCTGCGCTTCCCCACACCTTGTTTGATAGCTCGTTTAGATTTGCAGATAACCAGAGAAAGTGGACTCAGAAGTCATCTGGAACACACACGGTAGCGTTCAACGCTAACCAAGGTCTAGTCGATCTAACAGTTGGATCAGCTAGCGGTGATGAGATCATACGTGAGACCAACAGATCATTTCCTTACCAACCTGGTAAGAGCCTGATCTCGATGAATACATTTACAATGAATACTCCAAAAGCTAATCTGCGACAGCGAGTTGGATATTTTGGCAAGAAGAATGGAATTTACTTTGAGCAGGATGGATTAACTTCTTACTTTGTAAAAAGAAGTTTTGTAACTGGCGTAGTTGATAATACAAGAGTATCCCAAGCTGATTGGAACATCGATCAGCTAGATGGCACAGGCCCAAGTGGGTTGGTTCTTGATATTACAAAGTCTCAGATATTCTGGGTTGATTTAGAATGGCTTGGTGTTGGATCTGTGCGAACAGGTTTTGTAATAAATGGTCAGTTTATCGTCACACATATTTTTCACCACGCTAATGATATTACAGGAACGTACATTACAACTGCATCGTTGCCTTGCAGATATGAAATAACCAACACAGGTGCTACAGATGGTGCTAGCACACTAAAACAAATTTGTACAACAGTTATATCTGAAGGTGGTTATAACGTACAGGGTTTGACCAGAAGCGCTACAAACCCAATCACAGGTAAAAACCTCGTCAATGATAAGCTCAATCCTATGGTGTCTATACGACTCAGAAAAGGTCATACTGATGCTGTTGTCGTCCCAGTACATGCAGAGTTCTACGGTTTACAAGCTACAGCTTTTAAATATATGATTATTCGTAATGTAACATCTTTACGTAATGCATCGTGGGTGTTGCAAGATTCATCTGGCGCTGTTGAATATGACATCTCAGCAGATTCGATGAGTGGTGGCGAGATCATATTACAAGGATTATTCAAAGGACAGGATACTGCCCCGACAGTAGCACTTGCAGATATATTTAACCACTCAGCGCAGCTAACCAGAGCTATTATCGACAACGATAGTACTGGTGATATATTTACAGTAGCAATCACTCCAACAACAAACAACGACGATGCTATTGTTGCATTGAATTGGCAGGAGCAGTCACAATAATGATAAACTTCTCAAACTTCATTACAGAGCAGAAGAACACCCACATGACCCACATTGAGGACAAGGTGATCTATGGTGGCGTCGACGGAACACGTCAAGCGATCCTAGCTCTGCGAATGCTTCGTGACATGCTTGGTGGTAAGCATGAAGGTAGCGTCTCTGTTAAGTGGGATGGTGCTCCTGCAGTGTTTGCTGGGATTGATCCAACTGATGGTAAGTTCTTTGTTGCAAAGAAGGGTATTTTCAACAAGAACCCAAAGGTGTACAAGACTGCTGCTGAGGTCGAAGCTGATACGTCAGGTGACCTCGCAGACAAACTGAAAGCTGCTTTGAAGTATCTTCCAGAGCTTGGGATCAAAGGTGTTGTGCAAGGTGACTTCCTATACAGCAGTGAAGATGTTGGTGACGAAATGATTGATGGCCAGCGTTATACAACATTCCATCCAAACACAATCGTCTACGCTGTTCCATACGATTCAGAGGCTGCCAAGACGATCCGTAAGTCAAAGATCGGTATCGTTTGGCACACTACATACAATGGCAATTCATTTGAAACCATGTCAGCATCCTATGGTGTTGACGTATCAAAACTTAACAAGAGCTCGAATGTGTGGTCACAGGATGCGATGTTGCGCGATGTGACAAATGCTACAATGAGCAAACAAGACACGGAGACTGTCAATGAACTTCTTTCGCAAGCTGGTAAGCTATTTAACCAAATCAGTGGATCAACCCTCAGAGAACTCGAGCGCAACGAGCTCCTCGCCCAACACGTCGAAACCTACAACAACTCCTTCGTCCGTTCAGGAACAATCGTTACAGACACTCGAGCACACGTTAGTGGCCTCATCAAGTGGATCGACAACAAATACCAAAAAGAAATCGACTCGCGCAAAACCCCAGCAGGAAAAGCTAGCATCGGTGCCAAGCTCAAAGACCTCCTCAACTTCTTCTCGGAAGAAAACAAAGCCAGTCTGATAAAGATGTTTGACCTGCAAAAGGTCATTGTTTTGGCTAAACTAAAACTTATAAATACACTCAACAAGTTACAAACTGTTGATACATTTGTTAAGACTCGTAATGGTTTTAAAGTAACAGGCGCCGAAGGCTACGTTGCTATTGACAAACTTGGTGGTGACGCGGTAAAGATTGTTGACCGAATGGAATTCTCGTTCAATAACTTTTCGCCTGATATACTCAAAGGATGGGATAAACTGGGAAGACGATAATGGCAAAGAAAATAGATTTTAAAGACTTTTTGACTGTTGATTATGCTCCAGGAATGGACCCCCTAATCAAGCGCAACGCTAAGAAGCGTAAGAGCGACGAGACTATGACATCAGGTCCAAGCGAAGCTGTTGCGCCTGGAATCAAAGCTCCTAAACCACTAAGTGGAAAGGCTGCTCAGGCATACATTGATGGTGGCAAACATGCTGCTGATGTGTCTATGGGCCGCGAAGGAAAGCACGCTATTGTTAAAAATCCTGGATCAAAAACACACGTTCATGTGTTTAAATATGAAGAATTTGAACAGTTGATTGACTTGCTTCTTGATGAAGCTACTCTTAGCCCGCAGCAACGCCGTCAAAGAGCGATGCAGTTCAAGCGTATGCACGCTAAAATTGAGCTAGGCCAAAAAAGAGCTGAAAACAGATTTGCTGATCCCAAGCGTTTATTGAATCGTGCCAAAGTTGCTGCCCGTAAAACGTTGTTTAATAAATTGACTAAAGGTATGACAAAGGATGAACTTTCATATCAACGCAGACAAGAAATTGAAAAGCGTCTAGATACTCCTATGATGAAAAGAAAAATTCAACTAATGGCGACAAAAATGCTTCCCAAAGAGCGTCAAGCAGAAATTCAACGCCATCAACAGAAAGCTACTTCTGATAAATGATCAATAGATTTAGTCAGTTTTTAGTTGAAGAGGACAAGTCGGTCTACTTTACGTTTGGCCGCATGAATCCTCCCACGATTGGTCATGGTAAACTACTAGACAAAATATCAGCCTTGGCTGGCAGAAATCCCTATAAAGTTTTTCTATCACAATCGCAAGACGCTGCAAAGAATCCTTTATCTTACTCTGATAAGATCAAGAACGTCCGTAAAATGTTTCCCAAGCATGCCCGCAACATAATGGTTGCAAAGGACGTTCATACAGCGTTTGATGCGGTGGTATCGCTATATGACCAAGGCTTCCGTAAGATCATAATGGTTGTTGGATCTGATCGTGTGACTGAGTTTGATACACTATTGACCAAGTACAACGGTAAAGAAGCTCGTCACGGATTCTATAACTTCCAAGAGATCAAAGTTGTTTCTGCTGGAGAGCGCGACCCTGACGCAGAAGGCGTTGAGGGTATGTCAGCATCTAAGCTAAGAGCTGCTGCAAAAGATAATGACTTTGTCAAGTTCTCCCAAGGTATCCCATCTACCCTATCGACCAAAGACTCTCGCAAACTGTTTAACGATGTGCGCAAGGGTATGGGACTTGAAGAAGAAATTTCCTTTAAAAATCATATTCAGCTATTTCCAGTAAACGAAGCTCGTGAGATGTATGTCAAGGGTCAATTGTTTAACATTGGTGATCAGGTAATTGTCAAAGAATCTGATGAGGTCGGAACCGTTACAATATTAGGATCCAATTACGTCATCATTGAAACTGCTGATGGAAGAAGAATGCGTAAGTGGCTGGATGCTGTTGAAGTGATTGAAAACACTGACCGTTGGTATAAAGATCAACCTGAATGGGGTACACCAGAAGCTGCTAAGAAAGCTAAGAAGGTCACCCCAGGCCAGTCTGATGTAAAAGAAGAATCAAAAGGGTTGTGGTACAATATCCAACAGCGCCGCAAAAAGGGACTGCCAAGGTTGAAGCCTGGCGATAAAAATTATCCAAAAACCTTGGACATAGAAAAGGCTGACAAATGAAATCATTTGACCAAATCAGAGAAAAGCATTTAACACCTGCAGAGATGAAGAAGCGCGAAGAAGTTGCTAAGGCAATCAAGCGTGAGAATCCTAACATGCCTATGGCTAAGAAGATGGCTATTGCTACAGCCACTGCTAAGAAAGTTGCTGAAAGTGTTCAAGACATGGCTTCTATGGGTGGTAGATCGCTAGCCCGTATCGCTAACGCTGTTGGCCATCCTGACAGCGCTGCTGCAAAGAATGAGCTAGCACGTCGTAGAATGAAGAATGAAGAAAGAGTAATCTCTGGCGGATACCGTGACAAGGATGGCAAGTATCATCCACCTAAAACAGCTAGCAGTATTGCAAAAGATCGCCTTGCAAAAAAGGCCGCTATTATGAAGAAGACTGCTGCAGCTATGCGTAATGAAGAAACTGAACTTGACGAAAGCATTACAAGAGTGTCAGACGCGAAGTTAAAGTTTCATGCTGTAAATGGTGTTCCACATGGTAGCTACAGTAAGAGTGAAATCTCAGCAGAGCACAATCGTAGAAAGAAAACCGGTGGCGCTGAGTATGCTGCTGTTAAGCCTTCAATGAATGAAGCTGTAACAGAAGCTGCAGATATGTCTAAGCTAAAGTTGCTTGCGCGTGCTGGATTGGTCGACTCGAAGGATGTTGAAAGACTGATGTCTGCGTTCAAGGTTATGCAAGCTGGAAAGCCTTTGACCCAGCAACAGAAAGATCTAGTAATTTCATCATATGGTGAGTTGGCTAGTATTGTGACTGGCGATTCTCAGACATTCCAAAAGGCAAAGAAAGCAGTTTCAGAGGCTATAGGTGACTAACATGATTGGGTTCAAGGCATTCACAGAAGCAACATACCAGGGTAAGAAAGTTGCCCTGAATAAACCATCCGCTGGTGATGTTAAGAAGTCAAAAGTGTTTGTCGATCTTGATGGTGATGGTAAAGCTAAGAAAGTTAATTTTGGCGATCCTAATATGACAATCAAGAAGGATAATCCTGCACGTCGACGTTCATTTAGAGCTAGACACAATTGTGATGATCCTGGTCCAAAAGACAAAGCTCGCTACTGGTCTTGCAGAGCTTGGTAATTTTTATCAGATAAATAACTCTAAATTCTATGGGAATCTAAATGACTGACGCAAACGAATCAAGACTTAATCGTATTGAGGATAAGATCGACAAGCTCGCTGATGCGATGGTGTTGATTGCTCGTACCGATGAAAAGCTAATCTCGATGGAGCAGAAGTATGCTGCTCAGTATGAACGAATGAATCGTTTCTCTCAGAAACTAGATGATATAGAAAAATTAGTAGAAACCAACAATCATACAGTTATGTTAATTAACAAGATTGTTGGAGGAGCAGCCATCGCAGCAATCGGTGCGTGGGCAACCCAGTACTTCATGTAAGGAAAATAAAAAATGAAGACACAAGACATTAGAAGCATGGGACTTGCTTACCTCGAAGTCCTCGAAGGCAACAGCAATGCAGCTAGAAGAGCTCAGAAGGCAGCTTGGGACGCAGAGGACAATGCGGTCCTAGCTAGAGCTCACGCAATGAACAAGCATGGTCACGATGCGGTTGGTCAAGAAGATCCAGACGTCAACAACGATAAGAAGGTTGACAGCACTGACAAGTATCTGTTGAATCGTCGTAAGGCAATCTCTGCAAATATCCGTAAGGAAGAGACAGAAAAACTTGACGAGCTTTCAACAAAGACAACAGATTCGTATTGGAAAAAAGCAACCAAACAACTGGATGATCCAAAGACGGATCTTAAAACTTTCGACAAGCGTGTTAGTGGCGTACTTACAGCTTTAAAAAAAGATTCTAAAAAGACTCAAACTGAAGAAGTTGAAGAAGTCGATGAAGCTCTTGTAGGCAATCAGCACAAGATTGATGCTAACAAGAACGGTAAAGTTGACGCACACGACTTCCACCTTCTCCGTAAGGGTAAGAAGGTTGCAGAAGAAAAAGAGGAAAGCAAAGCTCACGAAAAAGCTGAGAAGAAGACAGTAACTGCTAAGTCAATCAAGAATGCACTTGCTTCTGCAAAGGCTCAGGCTAAGCCAAAGAGTGCTGTATCTCTTGCAAAGACACCTTGGAATGAAGAAGTTGAACTTGATGAAGTTTCTGCTAAAACTCTTGGCAACTACTCAATTAAAGCTGCTCAGCAAGGTGGCTCAGATAAGCGTGTAGCTGGTCAAAAAATGGCTGATGAGAAGATCCGCAAGAAGTACGGATATTCATCTGACGCCAAGGTTGCTGCAGAAGCTACGGAATGGCCAATCTTTGCACGTATCCAAGAAAAAGCTACTGAGACTAAAAAGGGAAAGTACGAAATCTCTAAAGTTGGAGATGACTTTGCTGGTGACATTGACACATCCTATGCTAAGCACAATAAAGGTGCACATCCTAATGAGCCACATGGTTCAACAGCATCTCAAGGTGAAAAAGACTTTATTGCAGCACATGGTGGGTTAACTGGAACCGACTCTGGTATCAGTGCTAACAAGTATCACGATGCAAACTCTAAAGCTCTTCGTGCAAGTGTTAAGCAAGCTCCAGGCCGTCACAACGATCAAAAGATTGGTGATAAGACCCCACCAAAGGCCTCAGCATAATATATGCCGGACTGCTAACAACCGCAGATTTATTATACAGGGTTTTTAGAAAAAGGCAACATGAAAAATTTTGAATTGACAGAAGAAAATCTCTTGATATATGCTGCAAAGAATTACTACAATCCAAAGTATATCAATGCAGAAGAGTTTTATGAAGATATAAAACGATTCAAATATATCAAGAGACTTCTAAATAGATATGAAGAAACGTCTAATCTATCGGAAAGATTAATACTAAACCATTTGATTGTTGTCTTTAATGTGTTTGGAATTGAGCCAGCTTTAAAGATTCTTGAGCTTAAACTTGAGAAAAAATACTGGCCTCAAATCAAACCATTCTTGATCTTCTTGAAATATATTCGTAATGACCAATACACCAACATAACAATGGACCCCATTGTAGTAAACAAACTGAGAAGCATTTAATGGGCATTTTTAAGACTACCGGCGACTTACTCTATACGTTTAGATTTCTTAGACTTCTTACCATGAAGTTTGAGGATACTGAAACGTATAAGGCTGGTATTATTGATGCTAACGGCAATAAAAACAAATCTTTTGATATGACGCTCAGCGTCAATAGAAAAAACTATGCGGAATATTACACTCCGTTCCATCGCCTTGTGTTTAACATTAAGAAGCTAATGGCTAAGGTTCCAGGCGGTGGATCACGTTTAGCTACGTATGCTGCTGCGTTGTATCTAATGAAAGAGAAGTTTGACGTCTCTGACAAACACATTCAGCAATCGCTAAAAGAGGTTGGTATTGACTCAACAGATTTTATGCTTGAGCAATCACAATGGTTTGTGCTTAGCGATGGCCGATTGTCGCCTGGTTCGTACAAACTTGCAAATGATAAAGTGATTAACTCAACTTGTGAAGACATAGTTAAAGCTAAAGACAGCGTTCACGTAGAGGATAAGTGCTACCCAGTGGGATCAATCTTTGGATTGAATATCTATGAAGCGGTGCACACTAGATCAAAGCAAACAGTATACGTCACATCAGCGGAGCTACTAGTATGAAGCCAGTAGATGAAGAAGCCCCAGCAACATCTGTCTCTAATGCATCTGTTGACACCACTCCAGGAATTAAACAAACAGTGCTGGTTGATAAGAGATACAGCCCCAAGAAACCACCTGTGTACTTGAAGAAGTTTCGTAAATTCATTGAGAAGTAATTATGTTTAAGCTATATGCTATTCTTGCTATTGTAGGTATCGTTGCCACTGTTGGAACAGGTGCGTTTGTTTATGTGTCAAGTTTACAAGAACGTGTAGCAACCCTGCAAGCAAACAATGCTAAGCTCGAAGGTGCTGTTCGCACTCAACAAGAGACGATCAAGCGTGCTACAGAAGATGCTAAGCACTTCCAACAACTAAATACACAACTGTCAGCGGATCTAAAAGCAGCTGAGGCTGGTGTTGACCAATTGAGATCAACGCTAGCAAACCATGATTTGACCAGACTAACCCTTGCTAAGCCTGGATTGATACAAACAAGGATTAATAATGCGACTAATGAATTGTTTAAACAGCTCAACGCTGACACAGCTATTGCTGCCCCTGTCGAGCCTGCTCCTGCTGAGTAACTGTGGCTTGATGGCCAAACCTCCAGAACCAGAGGTAGTGGTTCAGACAGAGTACATCTCAAGAACAATCCCACTTCAAGCTCAACCTAAGCCTGTTCAGCTTGTTGATGTTAAGTGGTATGTTGTTACCGAGGAGAATCTTCCTCAATTCTTGGAACAGTTTAAGAAAGACAACGGCGCTGTAGCGTTTATGGCTGTCTCTGTCCAAGGATATGAAAATATTTCCATGAACGTCCAAGAGCTTCGTAGATACATCTTGCAACAGAAGTCCGTCATAGTGTATTATGAGAATGCTGCGCAAGAGCCTCCTAAGCCACCAGAAACAACCACAAAATAAATATATTTTTATCCCAGTGCAACTCGCTGTTGTGCTGGTTGTGGATTTTCTATATACTAATCCAATAACGCTATCAATATAGGATCGTATCAATAATGATTGAGTACGTAGTTAAGCGGGACGGTTCGACAGAGTCGTTTGCCCGAGAGAAAATTGTTGTCGCTGTTGAGAAAGCGATGAAATCTGTCAAGATCTCCAGTAAGAGCTTGCCAAATGAGATTGCAGATGAAGTGATCAAGCGTCTCGAAGGTGATCCTATTACAGAAGTAAACCAAATTCATAAGACCGTTGAAGATGTTATCATGGACATGGGCATTCACAATCTTGCCCGTGAGTACATCGTCTATCGTGCAAAGAACATGCCAAACATCTTCCGTAAGCGTCATAACCTCAAGCCATACGAATATCCGCAGTTGATCGAGTACCTTGAAGCGATCCGTCACTCGTACTGGATCCATACAGAGTTTAACTATTCTGGCGACATCCAAGATATGAAAGTTCGCTTGACTCCAGAAGAAGCTGACGTTGTTAAACGTGCAATGCTAGCTATCTCTCAGATCGAAGTGCAAGTAAAGACATTCTGGGCCAAGATTGGTGACAGAATGCCAAAGCCAGAAGTGCAAGCTGTTGGTGTAACATTTGGTGAGTCTGAAGTCCGTCACGCTGATGCATACTCCAACTTGATTGAGATGCTTGGCCTGAACAAAGAGTTCGAAGCGCTGGTAGAGGTTCCAGCTATCAAGAAGCGTATGGCTTATTTGGAACAGTCTATGGTAACTCCTATCGAAGACAAAGACTATTTCCACAACATCATTCTGTTCTCGATGTTCGTAGAGAACGTCTCGTTGTTCTCTCAGTTCCTAATTATGATGGCATTCAACAAGCACCGCAATGTACTCAAGGGCATCTCAAATGCTGTTGAAGCTACTTCCAAGGAAGAGGATGTTCACGCTCGTTTTGGTTTTGAGCTTGTCAACATCATTAAAGCAGAGAACCCATCATGGTGGGACAAAGAAACTATCCAAACAATCAACTCACTTGCTAAGGATGCCTTCAAAGCTGAATCTGCAATTGTTGATTGGATCTATGGTAATATCGATCTAGACTTCCTACCTAAAGAAACAGTTAAGGAATTCCTCAAGCATCGGTTCAACCAGTCGCTTAATGCTATTGATTTGAAGAGTATTTACGAAGTCGACCCTAAAGCAATCGTTGACACTGAATGGTTTATAGATGAAACTTTGAGCACAAAGAACGTTGACTTCTTCGTCAAGAGAAGCACAGCATATTCCAAAAAGACTAAATCATTTACAGAAGACGATCTATTTTAAGGAGAAACGAATGGCATTTGATTGGCTTAATGATCAATCACGCGCATTCCTCTCACGTGGCTATCTGTTAGAAGGACAGACAGCCGAGCAACGTGTAAGAGTTATTGCGGATACAGCAGAGAAGCATCTTGGTATCAAGGGCTTCGCTGACAAGTTCTACGACTACATGGGACGAGGTTTCTATTCCCTCGCTTCGCCTATTTGGTCAAACTATGGCACCGACAGAGGACTTCCTGTCTCTTGCTTTGGATCGTATATTGACGATCATATGGAGTCTATCCTTCATGGCACCGCGGAAAACGGCATGCTAATGAAAACGGGGGGTGGCACATCAGGCTACTTCGGAGCCGTGCGTCCTAGAGGCGCTCCCATTCGCAATAACGGCGAATCTTCGGGCTCAGTACACTTCATGGAGCTGTTTGATAAGCTAGCTTCTGTAATCTCACAAGGCAATGTTCGTCGTGGGTTCTTTTCTCCTTACCTACCGATCGATCACAAAGATGCTGATGAGTTCCTTGATGTTGGCACAGAAGGTCACCCCATCCAAGGTCTGACAACTGGCATTACAGTATCTGACGCATTCTTGGAGCGTATGACTGCTGGTGATCCAGAGGCTCGTCGTTTGTGGGCTAAGGTTCTACAGAGACGTTCTGAGATTGGCTATCCATACATTCTATTCTCTGACAATGTTAACAACGGTAAGCCAGACGTCTACAAAGACCTCAAGATGACAATCTGGGCATCTAATATGTGCACAGAGATTGCATTGCCATCGTCAGTAGATGAGACATTCACTTGTGTGTTGTCTTCATTGAATCTGGTTATGTGGGATGAGATTGAAAAGACAGATGCTATTCAAGTTCTGATTATGTTCCTTGACACTGTTGTCACCGAGTTTGTTCAGAAGACAGAAGGTATGAAGTACTTTGAACGTGCTCGCCGCTTTGCTGAACGTCACCGTGCTCTTGGAGCTGGTGTGCTTGGTTGGCATTCGTTCTTGCAGTCAAAGATGATTGCATTCGAGTCTGCAGAAGCAGCTAAGCTCAACTTGAAGATTGCCAAGACCATTCGTGAACAAGCTAATACAGCATCACAGTCTCTTGCTACGATGTTTGGTGAGCCTGAGCTGTTGAAGGGATATGGTCGTCGTAACACAACTCTTCTCGCTATTGCACCAACTAAGTCCAGCAGCTACATTCTTGGTCAGGTTTCTCAGTCGATCGAGCCAGAGTTCTCTAACTGCTATGTTAAGGATCTTGCAAAGGCAAAAGTGACAATCAAGAACCCATATTTGATTAAGTTGCTACAAGAGAAGGGTCAAGACACTCACGAAGTGTGGGACTCGATCAAGAACATGGACGGATCTGTTCAGCATTTGAACATCTTGACTCAAGAAGAAAAAGATGTGTTCAAGACGTTTGCTGAGATCAATCCAGAAGCTATTATCACGCAAGCGAGTGTCCGTCAAACCTATATAGACCAGGCGCAAAGTATCAATCTCATGCTTGATCCTGACACGCCAGTAAAGGAAATCAACGCTCTTTATTTACTTGCGTGGAAGATGGGCATCAAGAGTCTGTATTATAGCTTCTCAATGTCCAAAGCCCAGTCCCTTACACGTAAGCGCGTAATGAGTCAAGGTTGTGCAGCTTGCGAGGGTTAAATGGAAGAAGAGTACTACTGTCTGTGTGATAACTGCGAAGTTGAAACGCAGGTTATGGTAATAGACGAAGAAGAAGTTCCAGTATATTGTCCAATGTGTGGATGTAATGTAGAATTTGAAGCATTAGCGGACGATTAATTAACTTGACTAAATATCCCTGGAAACGGGGATATTTTTTTTTATGTGGAACATTACGTTTAATACCAAATGGGATTTTGATACATTAACTGTGCCATTTGATCCTGTCGAACACGACATTAGCAAGTATCACGGATTTGTCTATGTGATTATTGAGAAAGCTACCAGAAAGAAGTACATTGGAAAGAAGTTCTTTTGGAACAGTAAAATTCTTCCTGTAACAAAAACTCGTAAGCGCAGACAGAAAACGCTTGTCGAATCTGATTGGATGCAGTACTATGGATCTAGTGCTGAAGTGCAATCACTGGTAGAAGCCAATGGACAAGATGCTTACGAACGGATCATTCTGCGGTTATGTAAGTCTAAAGGTGAATGCTCTTACTATGAAGCTAAGTTGCAGTTTGAACACGATGTGTTGCTTCGCGATGACTTTTTCAATGAGTTTATCGGCTGTAAGATCCATTCAAAACACCTGAAAGGTTTGAAATGATTCTAATTGATTATAATGCTATTGCTATTAGCAATATTGTGACACAAAAGCTGGCGTTGGATGAGAATCTAATCCGTCATATGATCCTCAACTCCATCCGTATGTACCGCAAGAAGTACTTCCTCGAGTTTGGCGAAGTTGTTATCACAAGCGATGGTAGCAAGAACTGGCGCTATGAGGCTTTTCCTCAATACAAGTTCAAGCGCAAAGATGCTCGCAAAGAGTCGTCAATCGACTGGAAAGAGGTATTCCGTATTACCAACAAGGTGCTTGATGAGCTTCGTGAAAACTTTCCCTACAAAGTTGTTGTGCACGATAAGTGTGAAGCTGATGATGTAATTGCACAGTTGGTTGTCAACTCTCAAGTAGACTTTGGCCATCAAGAACAGGTAATGATTATATCGTCTGACAAAGACTTTGGTCAGTTGCAGAAATATTCTAACGTCCGTCAGTACTCTCCAATGTTGAAAAAAGAGATTGAGATCCTCAATCCTCGTCGTCACCTGCTTGAGCTGATCCTTCGCGGCGATCAAGCTGATGGTATTCCCAACGTGCTGTCTGCTGATGACTCTTTCACTCAAGGGATTCGTCAGACTCCTCTTCGTGAAGCAAAGATCGAAGAGATTATGAAAGATCTCGACGATGGTGAGTTGCTGTATGCTGCTGTGTGGTATCGCAACTATCTTCGTAATAAAAAGCTGATTGATCTTACAGAAACACCAGATGTCCTAAAACAAGAAATTATAAATAACTTTGATCAACAAGGTAATAAATCTGATAACAAGAAAAAAGTACTCAGCTACTTAATTGCTAATGGATGTGTTAATCTAGTTGAAGTGATTGGAGACTTTATTTAATGGCTAACAACGTAACGAAATATATTCACGAAGTGCTTGCACTTGTAGATAAAGCTGCTACTAAAAAAGAAAAGATTGAGATTCTTCAAAACAATGATTCGTTGGTTCTAAAGAACATCCTCATTGGGACATTTGATGAATCGCTCGAGTGGCTTCTTCCAGATACGCCCCCTCCATACGAAGCGTGTGATGCACATAACGCACCATCTTCCCTAAACAAACAACTGGATAACTTTGCCTACTTTGTCAAAGGTGGCAAGGGTCCTGATATGTTAAAAGTTAAGCGTGAGATGATGTTCATCCGCATGCTTGAATCTATTCATCCCGAGGACGCTAAGATTGTCGTCGCGATGCTTGCGCGTAAGCTGCCAACCAAAGGTTTAACCAAAGCACTAGTAAAGGAGGCATTCCCTAAACTACTTCGTAACTAAGTTTAACTACAACAGGAGATTGCATGACTGCTCAGCTCGAACGATTAATAGAAGATTCTAATCAACTCCAAAACTATATAAGCAAAGTCCAGAAAAAGGGTCGAACAGATCTAGTACCAAAACTAAATCAAAAACTACATTTTTTAGACCAAACTATAGCTGAGTTTAGACAACAGTTGCAATAAGGAGATACGCGAGTCGGCTAGTTCCGGCTAGCCGACTACTCAAGGGAAAATATTATGCCAACCTACACTATGAGAAATTTAGAAACTGATGAAGTACAAGAGATGATTATGTCTCTTAGCGAACGGGAAAGTTTGCTTGCAACAGGCAAATTTAAACAGGAGCTAGCTACACCCAACTTTATTTCATACACGGGTGGAACTTTATCAAAAACCAGCGGCGATTGGCGAAATTTGATGACTAAGATCAAAAAAGAAGCTGGGCGTGGCAATACCGTAAAAGATTGATTATGACAAAAAGAATTAAGGCAGCTCCGATTAACCCAACCGCGGAGTGGTTAGCAAACATCACACCAATCACTGCAACGCAGCAAAAGGTGTTTGATAGTTGGGACGATCAAAACAATTTGGTTCTAGCTGGTTCAGCAGGCACAGGTAAGACATTCATTGCCTTGTATCTTGCCCTACGTGACTTGTTGAAGTACGATTCGCTGTACAACCAAATTGTTGTCATCCGATCTGTTGTTCCTACACGTGACATGGGCTTCTTGCCTGGAACACAGAAAGAAAAAGAAGAAGCGTATCAGTCACCATACAAAGCTATCTGCAATGAGCTATTTGGTGATGCTTCTGCTTATGCAAAGCTCGCTGGAACACAAAAGATACATTTTGAGTCAACTTCGTTCATTAGAGGGTTGACCTTTAACGATAGTATCCTTATAGTGGACGAGATGCAGAACTTGAACTTCCACGAGTTGGACTCTGTGATCACTCGTGTGGGTAAGAACTGCAAGATTATCTTCTGTGGTGACTATCGCCAGTCAGACTTCAAGAAGGAAGATGAGAAGAGTGGCATTCTGACGTTCTTGTCAATCATTGAACGAATGAACAACTTTGAGATTGTTAACTTTGGTTGGGAAGACATTGTTCGATCTGGCCTTGTCAGGGATTATCTAATGACGAAAGAGATGCTAGGGATCGAATAATGGTTATCATTTATGGCACAGAATGGTGCAGCTATTGCATCAGAGCAAAGAAGCTAGTTGAGCAATATCAGCTTGACTTTGAGTTCAGAGATGTGGATAATCCAGAGATGAAGGCACAACTAAAATCAATGTTGCCTGATCACAAAACTATTCCTCAGATATGGTGGCATGGAAACCATATTGGAGGCTATTCCGAGTTCGCTAACGAGCTCGAAAACACTCGCAGCTTTGGTCAAGATAAGTTCTGAAAGGTGAAATAACTCTACGATGGCTAAATTTGGTCGATTTGATCCTCGCAACAAGAAGCAGGGTCGGAACAAGCAAAAGTCTTTGTATAAAGACATCCGTATGCATGAGAATGACAAAGATCGAAAAATAAAAGGGACCACCTACACCCAAGTTATTGTTGATGACCTTGAACCAATTGAGGAAGATTATTATGATTTTGAAGAATGATGTGTTTGAGCTGCTACAGCTTCGCTATGAGTGGGAAGAGATTGCTCGTACATTTAAACTTGGCGATAAATCTGGACACCTAGATAATCTCAAGAGATTTGTACAGGCTGGCCATAAAGCCAATCGCTTTCGGGATGGATACGACCGCGCTGTGGAGATCGCTAACTTGATTATTGCGAGGTGTCCAGATGAACGCGAAGAGACTACAGCCTGATCTAAATGATGATGGGCTACTAACAGACTCAGAGCTCAGTCGATCAGAACGGTTGACTGAGCTCGACATTAAGAACCAAAAAGCTGACGCACAGAAACAAATGGCATGGGTGGCAATGTTCTCCATGATTGTGTTTACTATTGCGTTGTTTAGCCCTATGCTGTCGGATAGTAGAGTATCAGCTCTTGCCGATTTGCTAGGGCTTTTTTACATTGCACAGGCTGGTGTAGTCGGTGCTTACTTTGGAATGACTGCATGGATGAGTAAATGAAGAGATTAATTTATCAAGTGTATGTTGGCAAGAAATCAGCATTGTATGATCACTGCACAGCATCTGTAAAAGAATACTGCAAGCGTCACAACATTGACTATGTTGTTCAGCGCACCCCTATTTTGTTTATCAAACCAGATCCGTTTATGACAGGTCGTAGCAAAGAAGCTACCGATCGTCTTGGATATCTGCCAATCTTCGAGAAAGAGAATGCATTCACATATCTTAAAAGTTATGACCAGGTTGCGATTATTGATAGTGATATCTTTATTCGTCCTGACGCTCCCAATATTTTTGATGAAGTTGACGCAAATGCTGATTTCGCAGGTGCTGTAGAACGTGAGATGCCAATCACTCCTCACTACGCAAGCAAGATTGTAAACTACTCTCGTATGCAGTATTCTTCTATTCGCAACGTCGATTGGAAGTGGAATGATCTTGGCGGTGAGTTTATTAACATGGGTGTGATGGTGATGAACAAGTCGATTGAGAAGTATCTCAATGGAGAAACACCCAAGCAATTCTTGTCTCGCCCTCGGTTCAAACCTTTTGTTGATGGGCAAGGTAACTGGAAGTGGTCAACCGACCAGACACTACTCAACACTTGGATTAAAGAGGAGAAGATGAATGTTCATCATCTTGATTGGCGATTTAATGGGCTGTATACTGCAAACACTAGAATCCGAGACTGTCACTTCGTCCACTTCTTCTTGAAAGATAAGCTGCCCAATCGTGGTGAGGATGTTGAACAATTGATGAAGGACATCCAATGAAACATATTGCGTTAAGAGCTAGAAGTGTTCGCAACCCCAAGAATCCATTTACAGCAACCGGCCTTGGTGACAGAATCCATTCCGTTACCTTGGCTTGGTGTTATAGTAAAGTTCACAACACACCTGTGACAATCCACCTAACCAAGAGTAAACAGATTGGTGGGCAGTTTGACAACAAGAAGCAATCGTGGCAAGAAATCTTAGATCTGTTTCCAACTGGCCACGTTGATATTGGATATCATCCCTACGAACCGAAAGATGAGAAAGATTGGATCCGCCACCTAAAAGAGTATAACATTGATGCTGAGTTGTTTTGGTATGCTGATCATCCTGGTGCACACGAATCACCAGCCAAGTTAGACATCTCTCAATATCTGAAAAACATTCCCACCCTAAAAGCTGAGTCGGTTGACATGCAACTACCTGAGAAGTTTGTTACGTGTCAGTGGGACTCTAGCGACAGAGCACGCACGTTAAAACCTCACCTGCGAGAGATGGTGATGGATAACTACAAGCGACAAGGATATGAAGTGGTAACAGTTGGTGGCGAGTCACCAGACAAACACCTCAACTGGTCGTTGAAGCATATTGCATACGCTATGTCGAAAGCTGATATGCATGTCGGAGTCGATTCTGCATTTATGCATATGGCCTTTCTGTATAAGCCATATAAAAAGATCCATCTATATAATGAGCCAAATGGGTTTTATTCACACCATTTTCGTAGAGCACTCGATAATGATATCAAGCTCAACCAATACTACACCCCAGTTCGTTTAGCAGATGGAACCATATTATGAAACTTACAATACCGATTAGTGTAGGCGATTTTATTGATCGACTGAGTATTCTACAGATTAAAAACAACAGAGCTCTACCTGTCTCAGATGAGCTTAATCAGTATGAAGAAATAGCTTTAGCATTTGATAAAAAGTCTTTGAATTGCTACATTGAAATGTTCTTTGCTGTTAATTCTCAGCTATGGGAATTGGAAGACCAAAAGCGTAGCAAGTTGCTTGAAGTTGGTTCGGAAGAATATGTGGAAGTAGCTGAATTAATTACACACCTCAACGATCTAAGATTCCAAATCAAAAAGAGTGCTGATAAACATTTTAACAGCGAGATCTCGGAGAAGAAATCACATGAGTGAACAACTAGCAGCACTATTTAACAAGTACAACTGTGACAAAGCGTCTAAGCATTTATATCATACTGTGTATGGTCCAGAGCTAGAGCACTTGCGTGACAAGCCTATCAACATTCTCGAGGTCGGTGTGTTCAAAGGTGCGAGCACTGCAGCGTGGCTTGAATACTTTCCTCAGGCAACAATCTACGGGCTTGACATCTTCACTCGTGTTGAACCAAAAGACATTCCTGTGCTGAATGACCCACGCGTTAAGTGGCTGAAAGGCGACTCAACCAATCTTGATGTGATTACAAGTATCAAAGAAGCGTGGCCTCGTATTCGATTTGATGTCATCATTGATGATGGTCTTCACACCCCTCGTGCAAACGCTAGCACACTAGGTAACTTGTTTGGCTTGTTGAAGACAAAAGGAATCTACTTCATTGAAGATGTCTGGGCTCTTGATCAAATGACCAGCAAACAGTTGAACGATCCATGGATTCAAGGTCACAGTAAAGATCTCAATCACCTTGAGAACCAACACTTCCTAAATGTGTTAGCTGATAAGAACGTGACACGTTTTGATCTACGTACTAAAAGTAAGCACCCCGACAGCTACATCATCAAAGTAACAAATGGATAGCAAATGAAAGCAGTATCAATCGTTATCAAAGATAATGCAATTTCCGAGCTTGGATATTCCAGACTCGTTGAATCCTCTAAAGCTGTTGGTAACGATTTTGATATTGTAAGGTGGGATGCTATCACGCCCGACAAGGTCGATAATTTCATGCAGATCTCGGGTATCAAATGGAATTACCCTTGGGAGGGTGAGGTAGTTGACTTTGCTACTGGGCTAAAGAAATCTGCATACAAGACAGCTAATCCAAAAGCTAGGATCGCCTGTGCATGCAGCCATTACTATATGTGGCTGACCAGTGCTACAAGCGATACTACCATTCTGGTGCTCGAGCATGACGCCAACTTCATCAACAAGATTGACTTTGATCCTAATGATGTCAAGGCTGAGATCCTCGGTATCAACAATCCTCTTGGTGCAACTCGTAAGTCGCAGCTTTACTATGACTTGATTATGGAATCATCTGCAAGCTATCAGCTTGTTCCATGGATCGACAATGTCTATGTTCCTCAAGGGCTCGCTGGTAATTCAGCCTACATAATAAAACCTGCTGGGGCAAAGAAGCTACTCGATTTAGTTAAGCAATACGGCTTGTGGCCTAACGATGCCATCATGTGTAGACAGCTCGTGTCAAGAATGGGCGTCACCCGTAAATTTTACACCAACATTCAAGGATTGAAGAGTACGACATCATTATGAAAAATTATGTAATTACGATTATTGATAATAAAAAATCGATTGATGCTGCTGATCGCTGTATTGATTCTGGTGTGAAGCATGGAATGCTTATCCAAAACTTTAGAGCGATTACCCCACGAGATCCTATACAAAATATTTTAAAAGCTCAAGGGATATCTGACCAAGGGTTCAAAGAGAAATTCTCACGACTAGATAACTGCATTGCAGCATTCCTATCACACTATGCATTGTGGACTCAGTGTGCTGCAGGCAAAGAAGAATTTCAGATCTTTGAACACGATGCTGTTATTGTCAACGAGATCCCTGAATTTATCAACTATAAGTACTGCATATCTTTGGGTAAACCATCATATGGTAAGTATCAGACTCCAGCTAACATTGGCGTCAATTCTCTTAGTTCTAAGCGGTATTTCCCAGGCGCTCACGCGTATAGATTGAAGCCAGCGGGTGCTAGGCTGCTTGTTACTCAAGCAAAGGTATTAGCGCGTCCTACGGATGTTTTCTTGCACCTAGATACTTTCCCATGGCTAGAAGAATACTATCCTTGGCCAGTTGAAGCTCACGATACGTTCTCAACGATTCAGCGGACAGAAGGCTGTCTGGCAAAACATAACTATAGCGATAAATATGAAATCATTTGATAAAGTATTCCTAACGGGATGTGACGGCAAGACAGAGTGGATGCTTGCTTGGTTCTTAAAAAACTTCAACAAGCACAACACAACCCCAATTGTGTTTGCTGACTTTGGAGTAAGCGAGCAAGGTGCAAACCACGCATCATCATGTGCTAGCATTATTGATATGACAGGCACAGGCGGTCAAGGGTGGTTCAAGAAGCCTCAAGCTATGATTGAAGCATCTAAACTTGCTAATAAAGTTTGTTGGATAGATACAGATTGCCATGTGCTTAGCAACATCAGTGGTGTGTTTGATTTAATCGAGCCAAACAAACTTGCAATGGTTGAAGACATTCCGTGGTCAAAGCGCAGGCAAGAGGTGTGGCACAATACTGGTGTTGTAGCATTTCAAGATCGCCCGCCAATTCTTGATGAATGGTTCAAGGCTGTTAAAGCTAATCCTGTGCAAGGTGACCAGGAAGTGTTGCATATGATCCTCAGAAAGGATCTCAAGCGCCAAATAAACGCAACTTCGTTGCCACCAGAGTACAACTGGCTACGGCTAATGCTACAAGATGGTAACGATAGCAAAAAGAAGAAAGTGATGCACTGGACAGGTGCCAAAGGTAAAGAACACATTAAAGGTATTGTTAATGACTAGAACTGCTCATGTTATTGGAAATGGTGATAGCGCTTCGAGGTACAATCCAGCAAAAGGTTTCAAGATTACTTGTAACTTACCACCGTTTGCTGTAGATAACGTCTATGCGAGTTGCATAGTCGACTTCAAGATGATGAATGCCATCAAAGAGGGTAGTGTGGCAGTTCCAGGCGAATGGGTGCTGGGAGCACGGCCAAAAAAGTTTATGGAATTAAATCCACAGTTCAATCTAAAGTATGCTAGTCAGGTAAAAGAATACTACGATGTGCTACCAAAGTATGCTGGCAACTACACCAACTTCAATTGTGGCCACATGGCTGTTCACTATTCTGCAAATAAGCTAAAGTGTGAAGAGATTCATATGTACGGGTTTGATTCAATCTTTGACTTCAACCTTCGTAGCGCTAGTGACCTTTACCTAGTCAGTGACAGAGAAGCTAACAACAGCCTTAGACTGTCCAACAACTGGCGGCCTATCTGGCAAGAGATGTTCAAAGAGTTTCCCAACACTAAGTTTGTTCTGCACCACAAGCACAACCAGATTAAATTTCCTGTTGGAAAAAATGTTGAGATCGTTACAAATTAACAGTTGACCTTCTGAACTATCCCTGTATAATAAAACTGCGGTTGTTAGCGGGGTTGCATATACTATGCTCTATGATGTCGTCGGTGGAAACAAACATAAGCGTGATGTTGTGCACAAAGCAATGTCATACGCTATACATCTTGTGAAGATTCCAAATAACGTATGTGTGTTGATTGACTTTGTTCGTTCTGGCAATCACGGTGTGATGCAAGAGACTAAGACAAGGTTCTTGATGGAGATTGTCACCACAGTTAGCCTAGCAGAGATTGCATACACTGTGTTCCACGAGATGAAACACATTGAGCAGGTGACATCAGGTAAGTTGATCACCACGGAAGATCGTCGCCGCTTGTGGATGGGTGAAGATCACACCAATACTGCATACTTCGACTGCCCTTGGGAAATTGAAGCATATAAATTTGAGAAAAGTGCAGATTTGATGTTGACTTCCATTGCAGCATGACTTATATTAGGGGCACAGAAGGAGAACAGACATGGACAGTATAGTGCGCGATGAGATTGCTCGGTTGTATCCTGGCAATGTGTCCAGCGATTTTGAGAACAATGTCCGCGGTGAAATCATCGACTGGGTTTTGCTTGCACCTACCCCACTCAAGTTAAGTGGTATGGACATGAAGGATGTAATTAAACTGTTTTGGAACGAAAGGCTAAACTAATGGCAAATCAAACAAACAACAATCATAACAGTGGTGGGATCGGCTTCTTAGGCCTGTTGACCATTCTGTTTATTGGGCTTAAGCTGACTGGGTACATTGCTTGGTCGTGGTGGTGGGTTCTTTCACCGCTGTGGCTAGGCTTTGTTGTAGCCATTACCATCTTCCTCATCATAGCAATTATTGCAGGATTGTTCAAATGAAACTTGCAGCTATCGCACTAATGTTCGCAACCTCTGCTTCTGCAGAGAATGTTCGTGCAACTGTCAAAGATCACTATGTGTGGCAAGATGTCAACACTCCTATCACGCAGACGTATTGTAAGCAGAAGTCTGGTGGTCAAGGTGCTCTCGAAGGTATGATCATTGGTGGCCTGCTTGGCAAAGGGATTACTGGTGATGACCAAGGTGCTGCTGCTGGAGCAGTACTTGGTGGAGTGATTGGTGCTGATCAAGCTGGTCGTAAGTGTTGGGAAGAGACTACATACCACACTGAAACGACCCAAGTTTATGACTACAGCACAATTACTTTTACACAAGATGGTCAAACCTACACTATCGACTTTTATAAATAAGAACAATGCTTCCATAGCTCAACTGGATAGAGCAACGGATTTCTACTCCGCAGGTTGAGGGTTCGAGTCCTTCTGGGAGCACCAACTATTTTCTTACACGAGATCTCCAAGTAGGTGTGAGAGCATGACAATTACAACAAAGTAGTCGCAAGTTATCTCGGCTGTTGTTTCTATTGTCTCCATCAATATGATCTAACTCAAGAGGTATGGGTTGATTTTGCCAACTATCTAATTTACAATGCCAACAAGTAGATCCATGTTCTTTTAACAATCTTTTCTTTATATTTACTGGCCGCTGCAAATTTTCAAACATTACAAACTCTTTACCTTTGTTATGAGCTTGATGCAGCATATGAGATGTGTCTATTTTAAATTTTTCCACGTTTCTTTGGATGGTTGCAATAGAACCCCCTTTATCGCTAATGTTTAGCTTCCTACAACATTCAGCAAAAGATGTTGAGCTTTTTATTACTGGTTCTAGTAATTCTTTAGTATATGTGGTATATCGTCTAGACATAAATAAAGTTATCCTTTAATGGGGGTGTAGTCCAAAGGCAGGAGACAACAGACTTAAAATCTGTACAGTGAGGGTTCGAGTCCCTCCACCCCTACCAATTTTATTTATAAGAATAACTATCTACAGTCCGACCATGGGCACCAATCTTCTAAGGGGTTTAAATGAGTAGCACAGATTACGCCGAACTTGCAGGATTGACTATCGCGTTGAGTCGTCTATCACTCACATCTCTTGACTATCGAGATGAAGCATGGATTGCTACTACAGAGTGGATGACAGAGCGCATCAAGGATCTAAACAACAAAAAGAGACCATAATGTTTTACGTAAAAGAATACGGCTTCTACTATGAAAAGAAGCACGGACCGTATAGCACCTTGAAGGAAGCTATGGCTAAAAAGCCGGCTGATAAGACTGTTGGCCGCGAAGAAGCGTGTGTGAGGTTTACAATTGAATCTACAGAAGGTCAGGTTCAACTACTAAACGAATAATGGAAGTGGGTGTTGGGACACAAGAGGGCCTTATAAACCCTTTAGCAGTAGATGACTGTTCTGGACCGAGATCGAAACTCGGCACTTCTACCATACTCCTGTAGCTCAGTTGGTTAGAGCTGGGCGCTCATAACGCCTAGGTCAGGGGTTCGAGTCCCTTCGGGAGTACCAACTATTATAAATAGCTCAAACAGCTATAAGGAAAGCCTTAATGGAAGCGTTAATTGAACAACTAAAGGTTATGTTAGCAACAACCTTTTCATTTTATCTAAAAGCTCATAACTTCCATTGGAATGTTACGGGGCCAAACTTTACTGAGTATCACAAGTTTCTTGCTGATGTCTATGGTCAAGCGCATGAAGATGTTGATGGCTATGCAGAACTGATTCGTGCTATGGGTGGTTTTGCTCCTGGATCGTTGGCTCGCTTTGCAGAGTTGACTCGGATCCAAGATGAGTATAACATTCCTCCTGCAATGTTCATGTTTGCTCGCCTCGATGCTGATAATGATATCCTACGCACAGAGCTGTATGCAACTCACAAGTATGCTGAAGCTAATGGCCAAGCTGGTGTGACCAACTTCCTCGAAGATCGTATCCAGTACCACGACAAACTTAGCTGGATGCTAAAAAGTTTCAACAAATAACAAAATAACTGTTGACTTACTGTAACAAAGTACTATATAATAGAAGTACAAACAAAGGAACTCTACTGCAAATGACTTCGCTGCATAAACAAAATCAAAACTGGTTTATGACCCCGCTCTGCGGCGAATATATTCGCATGTGTGGAGGCTCTATGTAACGTATACCCGAAGTATACCTTATCAAAGAGCCCTCCCAGATGAAAATCTCGGAGGGTTTTTTAATACGGTGTGGTGCTCGAGTGGCCCAAGGGAATGGATTGCAAATCCATAAAGTCGTGAGTTCGAATCTCACCCACACCTCCAATGTTGGTGTAGCTCAATGGTAGAGCGGCGGTCTCCAAAACCGCGCGTAGGGGGTTCGATTCCCTCCACCTTCGCCAATTTGGTGACACCGCACGGTGCGGACATGGGTCTCATAAGCCCGTTGAGATGGTTCGAGTCCATCTGGCACCACCAAAAATAACTGTTGACCTTTGTGTAGACAATGTTTATATTAGGTTAACAAGGGACGAAGCGATCGCATCAATCTCCCACGCTCTTTTACAATTTAGTATTTGTCCTAGCGTAAGCGATGATGGACTGGAAACAGATGACTCTGTTTTCAACTAGGGTTCACGGTTCGATTCCGTGTTTGGCTTCGCGGGCCAATGTTGCTGCAGCAAAGTGTCATGGATGACGGCCCTAGCTGTAAACAGAGTTGTTGGGAGATAGCATAGTGGTTTTGCAGCAGACTTTGAATCTGTAGATCGAGGGTTCGAATCCTTCTCTCCCAGCCAAAAACATCAGGGTATGTTGTAGTGGTAGCTTGCTGGCCTTGGAAGCTCGCGGCGGTGGTTCAATTCCACCTACCCTGACCAAAATAGCTGTTGACTTCTGTGTTCAAAGGTGTTATATTAATAACATCGAAGGAGATCACAGATGATCCATACAGGAAACATAAGCTATCTAAACAAAGTGCATCGTTCGTACGGTGTTTGGAAATACACTATGGTTACGTTGAAGCGTTGGTCTGACGGTAAGATGACTGTCATGTTCAAGGAGAAAGAAGTATGAAAACTTATCCGATTAAAATTGAGTCAGACATTTACCAATACGGCGATAGTGTGTTTGTTTGGTTTGACGAGACTGGTGGTGTTGGTGGTGCTTCCAACTACCTCAGTGAGGCAAAAGCACAGATGAATAGATATGCGGAGAGCTTAAATGAAACGAAAACAGAAAGAGCTTCCTAAACAACGCAACCCTTATGTTGAGCATATGCGCTTCAAGGTTGCTGGTGCTCATGGGAAGAGTAAGAAAGTTCAACGCCGTGATGATAAAATGGCTTTGAAGAATGGATCGGTAGCTGAGCTGGTTTAGCGATGGACTTTTAATCCGTGTCAACCTGGGTTCGAACCCCAGTCGATCCACCATTACTTTGATGATATACTACATGCACCATTCGAAAGATGTAAGCGGGTAGACATGGTAGTATTGCTTGCAACACAGCAGTATAACGCTTTGGTAGTGTATCTTCTAAGTAATGCGCCGGTAGCTCAGAGGCAGAGCAGGGGTCTCTTAAACCCAAGGTCAGGATTTCGAAATTCCTCCGGCACACCAAAACGCGCCCTTTGACGTTGAAACAGACTAGGGTGATGGCAAATGATTCTCTCCAGTCCGGCCGGATAAACGGGAGACGTCTAAATAACCATCCGCTGCTAAACTGCGATAGTGTTTAGTGCAATTTTGTCCCAGAGTCGTCCAGGTGACGGCACGTGACTGTTAATCACGATGGAGGCAGGTTCGAGTCCTGCTGGGACAGCCAACATGCCTTGGTAGCTCAATGGTAGAGCGCCTGCCTGAAGAGCAGGGCGTAGGGAGTTCGATTCTCCCCCTCGGCACCAATTGTGTCAGATCCGGCTGCACATTAAAAGAATTTCCGGCTGAATTTTGGTCCTATAGCTCAGTGGTAGAGCAAAGAGCTGATAACTCTTAGGTCAGGTGTTCAATTCACCTTAGGACTACCAAGTTTGGGTGTGTCAAATAAGGCTATGCTGGTGCTAGCAGCGGACTGTAAATCCGTTCCTGAAGAGGCAAGTTGTTCGATTCAACACACACCCACCAATAACCATGCAGCGTCAGACTAGATGGGGTGGTCGCCGTACTTTCAATTCGGAGATGACGGGTTCGATACCCGTACGCTGTACCAATCAACTCCCATAGGACTACCAGGCGATGGTCGCTGCCCTCTCAAGGCAGAGAAGCGGATTCGAGCTCCGCATGGGGGACCAATTTACATCCCTGTAGCATAATGGCAGTGCGCTGTCCTGACTCGACAGATGAGAAGGCTCGATTCCTTCCAGGGATACCAATAACGCTGCTATAGTATAAAGGTATTATGCATCTTTGGTAAGGATGAGACGGAGGATCGTTACCTCCTAGCAGCACCAATTGCTTCTGCCGGCGGATCCGGTGGCGGGTCTACGAAGCCTGCTCACGAATGTTCAACTCATTCCAGGAGCGCCATAAACAAAGAGGTTGACAATGTCTAAAGTACCATATACAATTAACATCGACCGCTACATCTGCACCGAGCTTGAATACATTCGGAAGATGAACGAGAATCGTGACTATTCGATGCTTGCTGCTACAATTGAGCGTATTCAGTATCACGCTTCGTCAATGGAAGATGCTCTGTATCGTTACGATGATATCAAGTACAAGTTGAAGAGCGATGTTGAAGACAAAGATATGAGTGATGCAGACTTTCGTAAGAAAGCTGTTGAAGTGTTGAAACTGCTTGAAAAATAACAAATTGCCTCCATAGCTCAGCGGAAGAGTACTGGTCTTCGAAACCAAGGGTCGGGAGTTCGAATCTCTCTGGGGGCCCCAATAAAAACACTATAGTAGAGGTCGACATCTGCTATAATGAGAATACTGCGTGCGCCACAGGGCTACTCGGCGCATCGGGGCTGGTAACAGCGTAGGGGTAAAAGTCCCAATTGTGAGATGGCCCAGAAATTTAATGCCGTGACAAGTGTAAGTGGAAGCATATCTCACTGTGACTGAGATGGAATGGGATCGAAGCCCATGCACGGTACCAATTTGAGAGGGATATATGATGGTTAAGGTTCTGATATACGGCGCGAAAGATATTTTTGATGCTGCTTCCTATGAAGGTCGAGCAGAATCTGATATTGTAGCTTATCGTAAAGATGATGGATGTTATCAAATCATAAAGAACCGAACCGGTCGCTATCTGGGTTCTTATACAACTTTCCACGGTTTGCAACTTGAGCTCAAATGGATTGAGCGTGATGAGTTCGACCAAGAATTAAAGAATTACAAGCTAGCTCAGCGATATGTGGATCATCCTAATATCGAGCTTAGCAAGAATGCGGATGTAGCTCAGGGGTAGAGCGTCACGTTGCCAACGTGAATGTCACGGGTTCGAATCCCGTTATCCGCTCCAATAATGTCCTTGTAATGGAAACTGGTAAACCTCTTCCGTCGAGAGCGGCAGGCTTGCGGGTTCGAGTCCCGCCAAGGACACCAATAATGTTCTCCCTTCGTCTATGCCGGTAGGACGCCTGACTCTGAATCAGGAAACCGTGGTTCGAGTCCACGAGGGAGATCCAATATATTGTGATCATATAAATATACGAAACTTCTTGATCCAATGGGGTAACGATGGTAAAATCTTTTCGCGGGCACATGAAGACAGATGATCTTTATGAAAACACTCTATTCACAACTCCACAGGAACGAACCGCTCTAGTAGCGGATAAATCTCGTGTTGCGAATGCATTCTTGTTAAACTTCTTTGGAACGCTGGGCATGATCAATGCCACCAAGCCAGCTCAGAAAAGGACTTTGCTTACGTTCATTAAGACAGATAAGAAGCTGCGTATTGATACCATTGATGATACAAACAACGATATGTCATTGTCATTGAAGCTGGCTGCTGATGCCGGCTTCTTTACTAATCCTGCCACTGTTGCAGAGATCACTCGATTCCTTGTTAAGCTAAAGGCTGGACAGATCGACCACATCGACTCTGCTGTTGTTGGTAAGTGGGCTGTCGGCATGAAACCAGACTTCCTTGTGTACATCAGGGATCCTGCTGCTCGTCGAATCTTTAACCAATTCCGTATGGATGAGGGCAAGACAATCGACGTTTCCAGCATTGCTGTTGTATTGAAGACTCGCGTCAACAAAATGAGTGAAGGTGGTGACTTCCAACGCTTTGCTAAGCGCTTCATCGGTCTCACAGCTATTAGTCCAACTGCAACAACCCCAGTTGCAGCCGCTCCAATTGCTCAACCTGCTGTAGCTCCGGCCCCAACCGCTCCAGTCAAGTTGAACTACTACCAGCGTCAAAAGCTAAAGAAACAGCAAGCGGCCGCTGGTACAACTACAACACCAACTACTCCTGCAGCGGCTCCTGCACCTAAGTTGAGCTACTATCAAAAGCAGAAGTTGAAGAAGGATGCTGGAAAAGCTGATGCTGCAAAGATTGCTGCTGACGCTAAGGCTGCTGAATTGGCTGCCCTGCAGGCCAAGTGGGCTGCCGAGGACTTGAAGAAAAAAGAGGAAGAAGAAA
>Ga0222713_10000393_pt1 | contig 49185 bp, 45 predicted proteins | sample C33_649DmetaG_FD_165061 | JGI IMG/M metagenome (GOLD analysis project Ga0222713, IMG submission 165061) | Estuarine water microbial communities from San Francisco Bay, California, United States - C33_649D | ecosystem: Environmental > Aquatic > Marine > Unclassified | place: USA: California...
CGGGCTGGCAAGGGTGGCGCCACCTACGTCTACCAGGTCTGCGAGACGTCAGGCGGCAGGTGCACACCACAGGTGTCGGTCACCTACTGACCTCCCGCCTCGGCACACATCAGACCGCCCGGCACCTGCCGGGCGGTTTTTTTTCGGCTGGCGTAAAGTGGCGGCATGGCGCAATTCGATCGCTTGTTCGCCCTCGACCCACAGGTCGTTGCCTGCCCTTATGCCGCTTATCGGGACGCCCGTGAACGGGCCGCGGTAGTGCACGATCAGGCGCTCAATGTGTTCGTGGTCACCCGCCACTCGACCATCGTCGAGGTCAATTCACAGGCCACCCGCTACTCCAACTGCAACCCCATGGGCCCGGCCATCACCGATGCCCTGACCCGCATCGGTCGCGTGCTCGCCGCGCGCCCGGCCGACTTCCAGGCCCGGGCCATGACCGTGCTGCAACGTGGCAACGTGCTCTTCACCGCCGACCCGCCCGAACACACCCGCCATCGCCGAGTCTTGAACAGCGCCCTCACCCCGAGCGCGGTGAGCCGCATCGAGCCAATGATCGAGGCGGACTGCGCACGGCTGTGCAGCACACTCGACACTGCAGGCCCTGTGGACGTGGTACGCGACTACGCCACCCCCGCGCCCATCCTCGCCCTCGCCCACCTGCTGGGCATGCCCGAGTCGCTGGCCCCTCGCTTCTACGAGTGGGCCACGGCGATCAACGCCACCATCGGTTCAGCGCTGACGGATGAGGGCCTGCTGGCGGCGCTGGAAAAACAAATCGAGTTCTGGGATTTCTTCGAAGGAGCCCTGCGCGAGCGCTCGGGTTCGGGCGGCAGCGACCTGCTCTCGCGTATTGCCGGGGCCAGTTCGCGCGAGGCCGAGCCCCTGAGCGTCGAGCAACAGGTGGGGTTCTGTGCCCAGCTCATCGGCGCCGGCGCGGACACCACCACCAAACTACTGGGCCAGGCCCTGCTGACCCTGGCCCGCGACCCGGCGCTCGCAGAACGCTTGCGGCAAGAAGCCGCCCTCATCCCGGCCTTTCTCGAGGAGACGCTGCGACTCGAGCCGCCCGTACAGGGCATGTTCCGCGTCGCAACCGGCGAGTTCGAGGTGGAGGGCACGCGGATTCCCGCTGGTGCCACCCTCTGGTGCCTGTATGCCTCGGGCAATAGGGATCCGGAAGTGTTCGACGCGCCTGATCGGCTGGACCTCGTACGCCCTAACCTGCGCCAGCACCTTTCCTTCGGGACCGGTCCGCACGTGTGCATCGGCGCGAACCTCGCCCGCTCGGTGGCCCGCATCGCGCTCTCGACCTTCCTTGTGCATTTCCAAACCGTCGAGCTGGCCGATCCGGGCTTCGTGCCCGCCTACGAACCCAGCTACGTGATGCACGGCTTCGCCTCCATGCCGCTCCGGCTGGTCCGTGGCTGACGAGGCGCCCGCCGACCTGCTCGTGATCGGCGCCGGTCTCGCGGGCATCGGTGCTGCCGCCGGATTCAGGCAGGCTTTTCCCACGAAGCGGCTCCGGGTGCTTGAATCGCGCGCGCGCATCGGCGGCACCTGGGACCTGTTCCGCTACCCGGGCGTGCGCTCCGACAGCGACATGTACACGCTCTGCTACACGCGTCGGCCCTGGACCGACACGCGCACCATGGTGGACGGCGCCTCGATACGCGACTACATCGAATCCACGGCGCGCGAGTCCGGCATCTACGACGAGATCGAGTTCGGTGCGCGGGCGGTCTCGGCAGCCTGGTCCAGCGAGCGGGCCACTTGGCAGGTGGAGGTCGTCGATCAAGCGAACGGCACCCACCGACAGGTGGAGGCCCGTTTCCTGCACCTGTGCACCGGCTACTACGACTACGCCGCGGGCTACCGGCCCGGCTTCGAGGGTGAGGAACGCTTTCTCGGCCGCATCGTCCATCCGCAGCACTGGCCAGAGGATCTGGAAGTCCAGGGCCGACGCATCGTGGTCATCGGCAGCGGCGCCACGGCGGTGACCCTGGTGCCCGCCCTCGTCAGCGCGGGGGCGTTGGTCACCCTGCTGCAGCGCTCGCCCTCCTGGGTGGCCAGCCAACCAGCCCGGGACCCGGTGGGTCGGCTGCTGTTTCCCTGGCTGCCCGGCCGGGTGGCCTGGCAGCTGGTGAGGTGGAAGAAGATCCTCGAGGCCCAACTGCAGTACTCGCTGGCCCGCTGGCGGCCCGATTTCATCAAGCGGCAGATCCTCAGGATGGCCCGCGAGGCGCTGCCCGCGGGCTATCCCGTCGAGGAACACTTTCAGGCGAGTTACGACCCCTGGGACCAGCGCGTCTGCGCAGTGCCTGACGGCGACCTGTTTGCCGCCATCTCGGCGGGCACGGTCGACATGGTCACAGACCACATCGAGCGGTTCCTGCCCGAAGGCATCCTGACCCGCTCCGGCCGCCAGCTCGCAGCCGATGTGGTGATCACCGCCACCGGGCTCATCATCCGCCCGCTCGGCGGGATACGCCTGACCGTGGACGGACGGCCCGTACAACTCGCCGACACCATGGTCTATCGCGGCGCCATGCTGAGCGGAGTGCCAAACCTGGCTTACACCTTCGGCTACATCAACGCCTCCTGGACCCTGCGGGCTGAACTGGTCGCCTTACTGGTCCGGCGCCTGATCCGTCATCTCGATCGCGAGGGCCTTACGTCGGTGCGCCCGGAGCGCGATCCCTCGGTGGAAGAGCGCCCCTTCGTCGACTTCAATCCGGGTTACATCCAGCGCGCGCTTAAAGAACTGCCCAGCCAGGGCGATCGTTTTCCGTGGCGAGTGCACCAGAACTACCTGCGGGACTGGCTTGATACCCGGCTAAAACCTGTGGCCGATCCAGCGCTCAGGTTTGGCTAGGACTCAGGCTCGGATTCAGACCTCCGGGAATTCCGGCACGGCGGGGTAGCGCTCCAGCACCTCCCCCAGGCCCTCCTTCAGTGGCCCCAGCCAGGGCTCAAAGTGCCGCCACTGGTCGACGCCCTCCCGGTAGATCGGCCGGCGGACCTGTTCGGAACTGACCGTGCGGACCGAACGCGGATTCTCGTAGAAACGCAGGCAGGACTCCTCGAAGGGCAGCCGGCAGTAATCGAGCAGACGCCGCACCTGCGCTTCCGTATCGCTCACCATGTCCTCGTAGTGCACACGCAGGATGCGCCCCGGGAACACCTGGTCGAAGTGGGCCATCAGTTCCACGTAATCGCTGTAATACCGGGCGAGGTCGCCAAGGTCATAGGCAAATTTCTGGCCATGCGCGAAATGCTGCTTGAAGTTCGAAAAGCAGCAGGACATGGGGTGACGGCGAGCATCGATGATCCGGGCGCGCGGCAACATCAACAGGATAAGCCCGGCGTGAAGAAAATTGCTGGGCTGCTTATCGACGAAGTGTGGCGCAGACGTCTTGCGCTGCACCATCGTTTCGGCAAGATACCGTTCGCCCAGTTCTTTCCAGCGTCGCCCGTCCAGACTGCGCATTACCCCACACAAACTGCCCGGCCAGCGTCCTTCGCCTTCGGTTCCGAGGTCGCGAGCGATCCCCATCACGTTGGGTAACTCCATGGTGCCTTCCACCTGGGAATGGCTGGCAAGAATCTGCTCGAGCAGCGTCGAGCCAGCCCGCGGCATGCCCACGATGAAGATCGGATCGGACCGCTCGCAGCCCAACCCGGCCGCCGCGTCCACATACTCTGCGGTGAAAAGCCTGCGCGAGGCCTCAACTAGTGAGGTCGTCTCTCCGGAATCGTGTCCGATGGCTGCCCTGCGCAAGGCATTGCCGAGCGAATACCGGGAGAAGGCGCGTTCATACTCGCCCGCATCCTCGAGGGACTTAGCGACGGAAAACGCGAGATGCAGGCGGTCATGATCCGAAAGTCCCGCCGTTTCCAGCAGTGACTCCATCTGCGACGTTTCCTCCGAGGTAAAGCGGTATGTCTTGAGGTTCGCGAGCCCCCACCAGGCCTCCCCCGAGGCGGGTTGGTCAACAATGCAGCGCCGGTAGGCGTCGATGGCCTCTTCCGTCTTGCCTGCGGCACGCAAAGCGTTGCCGTAGGACAGAAGCGGCCTACCGGCACCGCCGTTAACTTCAACCGCGCGCTGGTAGACCGGCAACGCCGCATCCGTGTTGCCGGTTCGCACGTGGATCGCGCCGCGCAGCATTAGATACGACGGACTATCAGGCTCCAGTTCAAGCAGGCGTTCCGCCTGCGCCTGAGCTGCCGGGTAATCTCCAATCCGCAGCAGGGATTGTGCCAGCCCATAGGCTGCTGTCATGAAGCCCGGCGCCAGAAGCAGGCAACGCGCATACAGGTTTCGGGCATCCGCATTCCTGCCCAGGGAAAATTCTAGGTCGGCAAGGATTTTCAAGGCGGCGAGGTCATCTGGCCGGGCCGTGACGCGATTCCAGAGCCGCTGCTCGTATCCCTCGTTTCCGTCGGATCCGCTGGAAAGATCGGGATCCCTCGACGATGCAGTCACATAATTGTCGTAGGCATTTCTCGCGTCCAATGCTTGACCCATCGCGTGGAGGCGACTCGCCAACTCTAGCCACGCGGCAGCGAGCTGGGGATTGGCTTCGACCGCGCGCTTCAGGCCCTGCATCGCGGCCTCGTCCTGGCCAGCGGCTGCAAGGCTCAGGGCAAATTCAAACTGGGCAACCCCCGAATTGGGCTGCGCACGCGCGAGGTTCCCCAGGACCCCGAGGCTTTTGTCATGCTTCCCAAGCAGGCGGTTGGCCACCCCCACGAGCAGCATGGCAACCGGGTATCCGGGCTGCCTCTGCAGCACCGCCTCTGCCTCCGCCGCCGCAGCTGCGGGATCGGTCGACATCAGAGCCTCAGCGCGACGGATTCCGTCCCTCAACCACTCGGGGTGTCCTGGCCGTGGTACCTTACCTTGCATCGCCGTAGGTTAACCCGTTTGGCCGTGAGCCGTACCAGCATGGGACCAACCAAATTTAGACTTGTCGCCCTGGCCGTTGGTGCAGTGTTGTTGACTGGCGGCGCTCACGCCGACGACAGCGTGGAAATCGTCCCTAAAGGCGTGAAGAACCCCACCGCCAATCAGCGGAGGATTTGCAAGACCGTCGCTCCAACCGGCTCACGAATTGCCAAACGAACCTGCCTGACGGTCGCCCAGTGGGACGAGGCGAGAAAGATTGCCCAGGAAGCGACCGAGAGGGGGCAGGTTAGCGCGCTGATGATCAACATGTCCGGAGGCGGCGGTGGGGGTGGCGGCTAGCGTCAAGCCCGGGGCGGGACCGTTTTTTAGCCCCTTTTGACGGCATTCGCTTAATTACCATCGGCCGGGATGGTAACCTACGGTTTGGGACGACTGCGGGGCCAAGGGCTCAATAGGGGACGCTCATGCGCAAATTTTCAGCCGCCGCCTGCCTGTTGGGCAGTCTTTCGCTCTTCGCCGCGCTGGCACAGGCCGATGGGCCCGCTACGACAGCCGCAGAACCCACAAAGAACGAGCGTCGGGTTTGCAAGTCCGTAGCGCCAACCGGCACACGGATCGCCAAGAAGACCTGCTTGACCCAGGCTCAGTGGGACGAGGCACGGAAAATTGCCCAGGAAGCGACCGAGAAGGGGCAGGCGAGTGAGCGGATGACCAACGGTATTCAGGGCAATACCGGGGGCTGAACCGCGGTTGCTTTGCTTGACACTGTATCGAATCACCCTCCTTTGCCTGACGGTGGCCCTCCTTCAGGGCCTTGCGGCATTGGCCGCTCAGGCTGATAACTCTCTGAATCAGAAAAAATTTCCGGGAGTCGGCAGGCTCATGAGTCCGGCCGAGTTCGACTCGGCCGGACTGAACAAGCTATCCCCCCAGGAACTTGCGGCGCTCGATGCCTGGCTGTTGCGGTACACCGCAGGCGAGGCGGAGATGCTGCAGCGCACTAACGAGGAAGTCAGAGAGGCAGCCGAAGACACCCGCATCGTGAGCCGCGTGCAGCGCCCCTTTGAGGGCTGGGACGGTAACACCTTGTTTCGATTGGAAAACGGCCAGGTCTGGAAGCAGCGCCAGCCCGGCCGTTACAGATACACCGGTGACGACCTGGAAGTGACGATTCGCCGCAACTTTTTCGGCTTCCACGTGCTCACCGTGAACGCCACGGGCCGGTCCGTAGGCGTGGAGTTCGTCCGCTAGGGTTTTCGACATAACGTTTCCCGGCCCCGGGCGCGATGATACGAGTCACAAAAGCCCCTTCCGACTGTTGTATTTTGGCCACAATGTATTGATTAGCCGAAGGAATTCGACTAACGTCTCGTGCAGTTTGGCCTTTGGATCCAAATTGGTCCGGTGCGGCGAGGGGTCAAGCGGAACGCTGCACCGAATTCGTTGTTAGTTCACAAATGGAAGAGGTATGACCTATGCGTAAGAACACACCTCTTGCCCTCGCGGTCTCGACGACCCTCGGCCTTGCTGCAGCAGGCCTGTCGTCTACCGTCGCGGCGCAGGAACTCGAAGAAGTCATGGTCACCGGTTCGCGTATCGCGGCCGCTGACGGTTTCGGTCAGGTGGCCCCGGTGTCGGTGGTCACCTCCGAGGACATCAAGCTCACCGGTATGACCCGTCTGGAGGACGTGCTGAACAGCCTGCCCTCCATCGAAGCCGCCCAGAACTCGTTCATCTCCAACGGCGCCACCGGCACCGCCTCGCTCGACTTACGCGGGCTGGGTGCGAGCCGCACCCTGGTGCTGTTCAACGGCAAGCGCCTGCAACCGGGCGGCGTGAACACACAGATCCCCGACATCAACCAGATCCCGGCGGCCATTGTCGAGCGGATTGAGGTACTCACGGGCGGTGCATCTGCTACCTACGGCGCCGACGCGGTCGCCGGCGTGGTGAACTTCATCACCCGGCGCGTCAACGGCGTGGAAGTCAGCCTTGGTGCTGGCGGCTATCAGCACAAGAACGACAACACGTACATCCAGGGCCGCATGGACGCCCGCGGCTTCGACTATCCCACAGGGAGCACGGACATTGATGGTCGGTCTTACAACCTCGACGTCCTGATCGGGTCGGATTTCGCTGACGGTCGGGGTAACGCGACCGCCTACGCCACCTGGCGTAAGGGCGACGCCCTCCTTGAGGGTTCCCGCGACTATTCCTCCTGTGCCCTGGGCGACTCTGGGTTAAGTTGCGGTGGTTCGGGCACGGCCCCAAACCCCAACTACTTCCTGTACCCGCTCGGGCCGGACGGAAGCTATCTGGACTACGACACTTCTTTCTTCACGCTGCAGCCCGACAGCTCGTTGGCGCCGTTCGACGGCTCAAATCGTTACAACTTTGCGCCGATCAACTATTTCATGCGGCCTGACGAGAAGTACTCCCTCGGTGCGTTTGTTGATTTCGAGGTCAATGAACACTTCACCCCGTACATGGAGGTGAATTTCACCAGCTCTGCGTCTCGCGCGCAGATTGCGGAATCAGGGACCTTCTTTGGCGAAGGCTATGTTCTTCCGGGTGATTATTTCCTGTTCCCGGCCGCCTTCCAGGCGTCTCTGGCGGCCATTAATCCTAACGCGGCTGCCTGGCTGGTGTACGTTGGCAAGCGGAACAAGGAAGGCGGTCCGCGAGCGGAGAATACCGACTACGATAGCTTCCGCCTGGTGGGCGGCAGCCGTGGCCAGCTGACCGAGAACTGGAGCTATGACCTGTTCTATCAGCTCGGCAAGACGGCCTCCAGTTCTGCTTACCAGAATGACCTGCTGTTCTCGGCAATCAGGAACGCGATCGGCGTCGACTGTGCCAGTACTCCGGGGGGCTGCTATCAGGTGTTCACCTTCGGTGGTGTCACCTCGACCCAGGCCTCGGCCTTGGGCGGCACTGCGATTGCCACCGGCGACACCTCGACCGAGGTGCTCGGCGGCTACGTCAGCGGTGATCTCGGGTTCGGCCTGCCGGGAGCAGACAACATCCAGGCGGTGTTTGGCTTTGAGCACCGTCAGGATACTTACGACCGCGTAACCGACAAGCTATACACCGACGGCGAGCTGGCAGGCCAGGGCGGGCCGTTCGTGAGCCTGAGGGGCGGCTTTACCGTCATGGAGTATTTCACCGAGTTCAGTGTGCCGGTTCTCGATAACCTCACACTGGATGCGGCGTACCGGTTCTCCGACTACAGCACTGCCGGGGGCACCGACACCTATCGTGTCGGGCTGGATTGGAGCCCGCTGGACATGCTGCGGGTACGCGGCGGCTACAACCGTGCGGTTCGCGCCCCGAACATCAGCGAGCTGTACACGGCCAACCAGCTTGGACTTTGGCAGGGCGTTGACCCCTGCGCTGGCGCGACGCCGTTGTACACCCAGGCTCAGTGCGCCAACACCGGTGTAACGGCTGCCCAGTACGGGAGCATCTCGTTCAGCCCAGCGGGCCAGTACAACCAGTTGTCTGGCGGCAACCTCGGACTGAAGCCTGAAAAGGCGGATACGGTCACCTTCGGCGTGGTGGTGACCCCGATGGATAACCTGACGCTCTCAGTGGACTACTGGAGCATCGCGCTGGAGGATACGATCAGCACCCTCGGTCCGGCGCTGATCCTGGAGCAGTGCGGGTTGTACGGCAATCTCTGCGGAGCCATTACGCGTTCGCCGCAGGGCGGCAGCCTGTGGCTGGGTCAGGCGGGGTACGTGGAAAACACGCTGCAGAACTTCGGTGAAGCCACCTACGAGGGCATCGACATTGCAGCTGCTTACCGCACGGATGCACTCGGTGGCAGCATTTCGGTGAACCTGATCGGCACCTACATGCTGACCAAGGAATCCCAGCCCATTCCTACCGACAACGCCACGAAGAATGACTGCGTCGGCATCATCAGCTCTGGGTGTTTCCCCACACCTGAGTACCGGTTCGTGTTGAATACATCCTACGACTCCAACGAGTGGTGGGCTGTGGGCGCGCGTATCCGTTACATGGACAAGACCAAGTACGTGGGAACCACCGATAGAATCGCAGCGGATAATCTGGATACGGAAATTTACCTGGACCTGAACGCCACGTTCCGGTTCATGGAAAACTCCGACATCGTGATGGGTGTCAATAACGTTCTGGACGAGGAGCCGCCGCTGTTGGGCGCCACCCTGACCAGCAACGCGAACACCGTCGCTGGCTTCTACGACACGCTGGGTCGTTACCTGTTCATGAAGGCCACCCTGCGCTTCTAAGCGCAAGGCGTCCTCTCGTGACACCTGGAGGCGGGCTTCGGCCCGCCTCTTTTTTTGTGCCTGAAAAACCCTCGGACGGTATCCTTGCACCATGAACGACGCAGCAGGAAAGCCCCCCACTGGAGCGAACCTCGAAGCGGCCATCGGCGAGTTGCGGCGTGCCATCCGCCAGTCTCCGGAACCGCTGCCCCTGTTGAACCAGCTGGGCCAGCTGTGCCTGCGCAGCGGCAGGCTGGATGCCGCGGCCGCGGCCTGGGAACAGTACCTGCGCACCCACCCGCGCTCCTCGCTGGGGCATTTCAACTTCGCCTGGTTCAGCGCCCGCCAGGGCCAGCCCATGGTGGCGGTGCGCCACTACGAGAAAGCCATCGAGCTTGGCATCCCGCGGGCCGAGGAAGCACATACCAACCTGGCCAACCTGTACTCCTCGGTGCTGCGCGACGACCGTCGCGCGAAGCAGCACCTCGAGCAAGCCCTCCGCCTGAATCCCGCCTACCTGCCGGCCGTGCACAATCTCGGCGGCCTCGCCGAACAGGAGGGGCAACTGGAGCGTGCCCGCGAACTGTTCGGGCGGTGTCTCGAAATCGATCCGGCGGCCACGCCCTCCCTCGCCCGACTGGCCGACACCTTCGACTTCAACGTGGACGGTGAGCCGGTGCTCCAGCGCCTTGAGGCCGCTGCAGGGGGCTCCCGCGATCCGGACCTGCATTTCGCGGTCGGGCGGGCGCGCGAGCAACGTGGCCAGTATGAGGCCGCATGGCAAGCTCATGCCGAGCCCCACCGCCTTGATCGAAGCGTGATGCCCGCGTATTCACCCGGGCGGGTGGAATCGGGAATCGACACGCTGATCGCCACTTGCACGCCCGAGTGGCTGGCCCGCCTCTCCACTGGTCAGGCGACCTCGCCGGTGTTCATCTGCGGCATGCTGCGTTCCGGCTCCACGCTCCTCGAGCAGGCGCTGGCCGCGCATCCGGCGTTCACCCCAGGAGGGGAGCGCGAGTTCTTCCCCCGGCTGGTCGCCGCGCAATTGCCGGGCTATCCGCGCGAGATCGCGAGCGTCGACGCGGGCCGCCTGAAGTCCTGGGCCCGCAGCTACCAGCGCGAGACCGAGGCCATCTTCGGCAAGGACACCCGCATCACCGACAAGCGACCGGACAACTTCCTGTATCTGGGCCTCATCAAGGCGCTGTTTCCCGCCGCACGGGTCGTGGTCACCCGCCGCGACTGGCGCGACGTCGCCACCTCGATCTTCGCCACCCGACTCGGCCCGATGGCGCCCTATGCCACCGACCTCGCGCACATCCGGCATTTCATCGCGCAGCATGACCGCTTGATCGCCCACTGGCAGGCGCTGCTCGGCAAAGACCTGCTGGTCGTCGACTATGAGCAGGTGGTCGCCGAACCGAAAGCACAGATCGGACGCCTGCTGGAGTTTCTGGGCGAGCCCTGGGATGACGCCTGCCTGGAGTTTCATACGCTGTCGAATACCGTCCGCACAGCGAGTGTCTGGCAGGTCAGGCAACCTCTTTACGCTGGCTCGATCGGGCGCTGGGAACGCTTCCAGAGCACCTTCGACGCCACCTTCGAAGAGTCAGGCCCTCGGGCCTGAGGCACTCAGCCCGGCTCGAAATCGCAGGGCACGGTCAACCTGCGGCCGGTTTCCTGAAAAGGAAAGGTGCCGTGCCAGAAATAGGCCGGGAAGAACACGCAGTGCCCCACGCGCGGCTGGATGGCACGCGCCACCTGCTCCCGGTCACCGAGACCAAGCGCGGTTTCGCCGAACTTGATCCAGCCTCGCCGATCCTCGCCCCCTGCGCCGATCGCCTCCGGCAGCATCACGTAGGTACAGCAGGACAGCCAGCCTAGCGGATGGACGTGGTTGGCGTGATAGCCCTCTCCACCGAGACTCACCGACCAGCTGCCGGCAAAGCGCGCGCCGCGACCCAACCGCGAACTGAGCGGGTGTTCGGACTCCCGCTGCAGCCTGCCCAGGTAGTCCTGCAGGCAGGTATCGATGGCGCTGCGCAGGGCCACCAGCAGCGGATGGGGATCGTCCAGCAGTACGCCGGTGGTCTGGGTGCCATGACGCACGCTCTGGTCCAGTGGCTGGCGCACCGCGGTATGCCGCCCCGCCAGCTCGGAGGCCAAGGCCTGCATGAACTCGGGCAGTGAGGCAAAACCTGCCGGCACGGGCAGCGCGTAGTCGCGCAGCAGGCCATCGTAATCGTTCAACCAGTCGTGACGGGCGTCGCCAGCGAGCCGCCAGAGCACCCCCTGGTAAGCCCAGGCCTCCTGGTGATGCGGCGAGACGGCCAGTGCCCGGCTGATGGCCTGCTGGGCAGCATCGGGTTGCTGTTCGCGGAGACACAGGTTGGCGCTGTCGATCAGAAAGCGCACCTCGTCCGGCCTCGAGGCCAGCGCGCGATCGAAGCCCTCGCGCGCGCGGCCCAGGTCGCCGCCCTTCAGATACTGAACGGCAAGGCCGTGCAGCAGGAACGGGTCGGAGCCTGCAGTGTCCAGAGCCCGTTCAAGCACCGTTGTTGCGCCGTCTTCATCGCCGCTGGCGATGCAGGCGGCGGCCAGGTTGTGATGCAGGGGCGCGCAGGCAGGCGTCTGTTCGAGCGCCTGCCGGTAGGACTCCATGAACGTCGCATCGCCACGCTCCCACTGCAAGCGATTGAGCGCCCGATGCGCATCGATGAACTCCGGCCTGGCCCGAATGGCCGCCCGGAAACAGTCCATCGCTTCCCGGGCATCACCCCGCTCCAGGGCCAGCAGGCCGAGTTCATGATGCAGGCTGGCTGGATCGTCCACCTTGCCGAGTCCCGACTGCAACAGCCCTTGAGCAGCCGTCTCGTCTCCCAGCCTGGCGAGCGCCCTGGCCTCGAGCGCGACGGCACGGGCATCCATGGGGGCGATACGCCCGAAGTCGCGGGCAGTGAGCAGCGCATCGGCGGGCTTGCCTCCCTCCAGTTGCACGCTCGCCAGCGCGGCGAGTACCCGGGGTTGTGGATCCAGCTCGCGCGCCTTCGTCAGGTGCAGAACGGCATCCCCCGACCGGTGCCGCTCCATGGCGAGCAACCCGCGTTGGTACCAGGCATCGGCGAACTGGGGCATCAGTTCGACGGCTCGTCCATAACGCTGCTCCGCCTCATCATGGCGGCCGAGGTCACGTAGCAGGTTGCCCAGGTTCGAGAGTACGACCGGCTGGTGCGGGCTTGCCTTCAGGCTCGCCTCGAACTGCGTCAGCGCCTCGAGCTGGCGACCCAACTGGCGACTAATCAGCGCCGCGAGGTGCAGGGCATCCGGCTGGCGCGGCTGGGCGGCCAGCACCCGGTCCACCTGCCGCTTCGCCGCAGCCATGTCGCCAGCCTGGAACGCCGCCACCGCCTGCTGAAACACCGTCGCGCTCATGCGGCCATGTTAGCGCAGCAGGCCGGCGTGACGGTCGCTAGACTGTGAGCTGGTCTGGCAGGCATGAGGACTGGGCGGCATGCGCGAACTCGACAGCTTCTACATCGGTGGCCGCTGGGTCGCCCCCTCCGGCGATCAGTTCAACGAGGTGATCAACCCGGCGACCGAGCAGGCCGCCGGCCGGGTCGCCATGGGTGGACCCGCGGAGGTCGAGGCCGCCGTGACGGCCGCCCGCGAGGCCTTCGAGGGCTGGTCACGCAGCACCCGCGAGGAACGCCTGGCGCTGTTCGGGCGCGTCATCGAAGTCTACAAGCAGCGCATGGATGACCTGGCGCTGGCCATCTGTGAGGAGATGGGTGCGCCGCTGGAGACCGTGGCCAAGCCCCAGCAGGCGCCCTCCGGCCTCGGCCATTTCGCCACTGCCATGGGCGTGCTGGCAAGCTACGAATTCGACAAGCCGCTCGGCAGCACCCGCATCGTGCGTGAGCCGGTCGGCGCCTGCGGCCTGATCACCCCCTGGAACTGGCCGGCCAACCAGATCGCCTGCAAGGTGGCGCCTGCGCTCGCCACCGGCTGCACCATGGTCCTGAAGCCCAGCGAACTGGCGCCGTTCTCGGCCCAGATCATCGCCGAGATCCTGCACGAAGCCGGCGTGCCTGCCGGCGTCTTCAACCTGGTGTATGGCGATGGCCCCTCGGTGGGCGCGGCCATGGCCGCCCACCCGGGCCTCGAGATGATGTCCTTCACCGGTTCCACCCGCGCCGGCATCCTGGTGGCGAAGGCGGCAGCGGACACCGTCAAGAAAATCTCCCTGGAACTCGGCGGCAAGTCGCCCAACCTGATCCTGCCCGGGGCACCGCTGGAGAAGGCCGTCACCCATGGTGTGCGATCGCTGATGAACAACACGGGCCAGAGCTGCAACGCCCCCTCGCGCATGCTCGTGCCCCGCGCTCAGCTGGCCGAGGCCGAGGCCATTGCCGTGCAGGTGATGGCGAAGCTGGTGGTGGGTGACCCGCTCGAAGCCTCCACGACGCTCGGTCCGCAGGCCAACGGCAAGCAGTGGGAGCGGGTCCAGTCGCTTATCCAGCAGGGCATCTCGGAAGGTGCGCGGCTGGTGGCGGGCGGGACCGGTAGGCCGGAGGGGCTCACCAGGGGCTTTTACTCTCGCCCGACCCTGTTCAGCGACGTGACCAACGACATGACCATTGCGCGCGAAGAGATCTTCGGCCCCGTGCTGTGCATGCTGCCCTACGACGACGTGGAGGAAGCGGTGCGGATCGCCAACGACACGCCCTACGGCCTATCGGCCTACGTGTACGGCGCCGATTCCGCGGAAGCCGCGCGCATCGGAGCACGTCTCAGGGCCGGCAACGTCCACCTGAATGGGGCCAGGCTGGATACCCGCGCCGCCTTCGGCGGCTTCAAGCAATCGGGCATCGGCCGTGAGTGGGGCGCCTTCGGTTTCGAGGAGTTTGTCGAGATCAAGTCGGTGTTTGGAGCGCCAGACGCGGGCTGAGCCCGCCCCACAGTGCGGCGTCGCCTGGCTCCAGCCTGCCATCCTGGCCGAGGCGAACTCCGCCCTCGCGGTCGTTCGTGAGCCATAGCGGGCCGTCCAGGTCGACGTAGTCGGCCTGCGCTGCGACCAGGAGGGCCGGGCGGATCGAGAGCGACGTGCAGATCATGCACCCTACGAATACGCCGAGGCCCAGACGACGCGCCTCGCCCACCATGGCGAGCGCCTCGGTCAGCCCGCCAGACTTGTCCAGCTTCACGTTGACGAAATCGTAGCGCCGACTGAGTGCCTCCAGGTCGGCACGCGTGTGGCAGGACTCGTCGGCTGCGATGGGCAGGGCATGTCCGATGCCGTCCAGCGGGCCATCCTGGTCGGCCTTCAAGGGCTGCTCCAGCAACTCGATGCCCAGCGACTCCAGCGCCGGCAGCGCCTCCTCCAGCACCTCGGGCGTCCAGCCCTCGTTGGCATCCACGATGAGCCGTGCGGCCGGCGCCGCGGCACGCACCGAGGCCACGCGCTCGGCCACCAGGTGGGCGTCGAGCTTGAGCTTCAGGAGCGGTCGATGAGCATGGCGTGTTGCGGCCGCCCCCATCGCTTCGGGGGTATCCAGGCTAATGGTCTGAGCGGTCACCAGAGCAGCCGGCTCTGGCAGGCCGGCGAGTTGCCAGACCGTCTGGCCGGCCAACTGCGCCTCCAGGTCCCACAGCGCGCAGTCGAGCGCGTTACGCGCGGCACCTGCCTTCATGAAGGCTTGCAGTTCGGTGCGGGTCATACCCTCGCGCAGCGCACCGGCCGCAGACTCGAGCTGGGCCAGTACACCCTCCACCGACTCGCCATAGCGTGCGTAGGGCACGCCCTCACCGCGGCCCGTGACACCCTGTTCGATCACTTCGACCACCACGACGTCGGCGGCGGTCTTCACGCCACGCGAGATCCGAAACGGCTCCCTGAGCGGCCAGCGCTCGCGGCGCAGCTGCACCTCGCGCATCAGGACTGCAGCAGGTCGACGATGGGCTCCACGCCCGTGCGCACCGGGTCGACACAAGGCAGGCCATGCGTCTCCTGCAGGCGGGCCAACAACGACTGCGCTTCGGGTTCGGCCAGCGCGGACGTGTTCACGGCCATGCCGACGAAACGGACCTCGGGGTTCATCAGGCGCGCGCAGCGCAGGTGAAGCTCGAGACACTCGGCGAGGTTCGGCACCGGCCAGTGGGGCAATCCGCGCAGGTGTGTGCGCGTAGGCTCGTGACACATGACAAGGGCGTCCGGCGCCGCACCATGCAGCAGGCCCAGGCTGACCCCAGAGAAGGAGGGATGGAAGAGCGAACCCTGGCCTTCCACCAGGTCCCAGTGATCCGCGTCGTTGGCCGGGCACAGCTCCTCGATGGAGCCCGCAATGAAGTCGGAGACCACCGCGTCCACCGGCACACCCTCGCCGGAAATCATGATGCCGGTCTGACCAGTGGCGCGAAAGTTCGCCTTCATGCCCCGCGCGCGCATCTCCCGCTCCAGCGCGAGCGTGGTGTACATCTTGCCGACCGAACAGTCGGTGCCGACGGCCAACAGGCGGTGGCCGCTGCGCGGCTTCGCATTGGCTACCGGGAACTCCCTGCCCGGTTCGCGCACCTCGATCAGGCGACGGCCATTGCGCTTCGCCGCCTCGGCCACTTCGGGCACGCTGGACAGGCGTACGTGCAGGCCGCTGGCAAGGTCGAGACCCCGATCGAGGGCCTCCACCAGGGTCGGCACCCAGGCCTCACCGATCCTGCCACCCCGGTTCGCCACCCCGATCAGCAGCGTCCGCGCACCGGCCGCCACCGCGGCAGCGATGTCGAGTTCGGGGGCCGGGAGCCTCGGCACGCAGCCCGGCAGGCGCAGCTGACCCACGCAATGCTCGGGGCGCCAGTACCACACGCCGATGGCGGTCTTGGCAGCAAGGATATCGGGGGCATCGCCCAGAAAAAGCAGGTAAGGCTGTTCTATTTTCATGGTGTGTTCCCGGGCGCCACCTTAGCCGATCCGCCCCCACCCCCGGAAGCCTGACCGGCGCCTTCGTCGAGGACCGCCCGGGCCACCAGGGTGGCCGCCTGCTTGCGCAACGAACGGACGTCGCCCTTGCCATCAGGATGCAATCGCGAGGTCAGCAGCAGCAGGTAGGCACCGCTATCAGGATCCAGCCACATCGAGGTGCCAGTGAACCCGGTATGCCCGATCGAGCCAATGGGAAAACGCTCGCCTCGCGGGGTGGAAAAAGCCGTGTCGATGTCCCAGCCAATGCCGCGGCGTTGTTGCATGCCCGACGGTGTCTGGGTCGAGGTCATCACGCCGACCGCTTCCGGGGACAGCACCCGAACACCCTCCAGACTGCCCCCGGCCAGGATCATCCGTGCAAAGCGCGAGAGGTCCTCGGCGGTCGAGAACAGGCCTGCGTGACCAGCCACCCCGCCCATGCGCCGCGCGGTGGGATCATGCACCACACCGCGCTCCACCCCCGGCTCGGTGGGCGCAACGCGCGAACGCAGGCCCTGTGCCGGGCTGAAGGCGGTATCGTTCATGCCCAATGGGCGGAGCACTCGTTCCGTCACGAAGGTCTCGAACGGTACGCCAGCCGCCTGCTCGATGACTGCGGCCAGCACGAAATAGCCGATGTCGCTATAGATGAAGCGCTCACCCGGGGGCGCCGCCAGCGGCGTCTCACGCGCCAGCCGCATCGCCGTCTCGCGCCCGACCCATGGGGCCTCGAGGTCCACGTCGGGTGCAAACCCTGCCACGTGGGTCGCCAACTGCCGCACGGTCAGGGCTGCCTTGTCGGAGCCTGCCCAATCCGGCAGCCATTTCGAGACGGGATCTTCCAGCGAGAGCCCGCCTTCGTCGACCAGGACCATCAAGGCCGTCGCGGTGGCCAGCACCTTGGTCAAGGAGGCAAAGTCGAAGATCGTGTCCTCGGTCATCGGCTCGCGCGGGTCGGACAGCGACCTCCAGCCATAGGCGCGCCGATACAGGACCCGCTCTCCCTGCCCCACCAGCACCACGGCGCCGGGCGCGGCCCCCGCCTCGATGGCCTGCTCGATCGTTGCATCGAGTTCGCCGAAGGGCGCGACAGGCGTCTCGGCCAGTGCAAGACTCGACAGGAGTACGCCGGTGCCGATTGCCAGTAGCTGCATCCTCATGGCGCGTCGAGGCCAAGCAAGCGGGCCGCCTCACCCAACCGCCCCCCGGCGTCAGCCAGCGCCGACGCCGCACGATCGCCCGGAACACCCAGCGCCAGGAGAACGGCCAGCCGAATGTCGTCAGAGGCTATCCCAAGCTGCGTGGCCGCCTGCCGCTCATCGACGCGGGCCAGCCGCGCCACCATGGCGACTGCCCGCCGCCGCAGCTTGTCGTTGGTCACCTGCATGCCGACCATGAGATTGCCGTAGACCCGTCCCAGGCGGACCATCACGCCGGTAGAGATCGCGTTCAGCGCCGCCTTTTGCGCAGTGCCTGAACTCAGTCGGGTGGAACCTGCCACGATCTCTGCAGCACCTCCCACACACAGGGGATGGTCGGCCGCGGCCAGCAGCGGGGTGTCCGGGTTGCAGGCAATGCCGATGACCAGCGCGCCCGCGGCGCGAGCGGTCTCGGCCACCGCTACCGTGTACGGAGTGCGCCCGCTGGCCGCCACGGCCAGCACCACGTCGGCCGGCCCGGGCGCGAGCGCCAGCAACGCCTTACGTCCGGCCCTGGCGTCGTCCTCCGCACCCTCGACGCTGCGCTCCAGCGCCGCCGTGCCGCCTGCCATCAGATAGGCCAGCCGCTCGCGCGGCCAGCCAAAGGTCGGCTGCAATTCGACCCCGTCCTGCACCGCCACCCGCCCGGAGGTGCCGGCACCCGCATAGATCAGGCGTCCCTCCCGCTCCAGACGGGCTGCCGCGGCTTCGATGGCCCTCCCCACCAGCACGGCTTGAGACCGGACCGTATCCAGCGCCGCGATCTTGGCTTCCAATAACGCGCTGACCAACCTTTCGGCCGGCCAGTTGTCCAGGCCCGCATAGCGTTCGTCGATGCCCTCAGTCGCCATCTGCCCTCCGTGGGCTAGAATTGTAGCCATGAGCCTGTATCTCGGCATTGATGCGGGAGGCACCCATACCCGTGCCCGGCTGGTTGACGAGGACGGAACCGTGATGGGTGAGGGCGAAGCGGGCCCCGCCAATACGCGGCTCGGGCTGGATCGCTGCCTGCATGAAATCAACCTGGCCTGGCGTGCTGCGGCAACAGCCGCAGGAGTCGAGGGCGCGGCGAGCGCCGGTATTCGCGCGGGCCTTGGCATTGCCGGACTGAACCGGCGCGGCGTGCTCCCGGGGCTTCGCGCCCACCCCTTCCCCTTCGAGACCCTCGCCATCGCCAGCGACGCCTCGATCGCCTGCATCGGCGCCCATGATGGGGCCGACGGCGGCATCGTCGTGGTGGGTACCGGCAGCATTGGCTTCGGTCGCATTGGCGAGGAAATCGTCTCGGTAGGTGGTTACGGATTTCCGGTCTCTGACGAGGGCAGCGGCGCCGATCTCGGCATGCAAGCCATCCGCCGCTCGCTGTGGGCCCGCGACGGAAGGCTCGATCATTCGCCCATGACCGAGGCCATCCTCGCCCACTTTTCCGGATCGGCGGGCGAGGTGATCACCTGGACCGATACGGCCACGGCAAGGGACTACGCCTCCTTTGCGCCGCTGGTGATGGACTTTGCGGAGCGTGGCGACGCGGTGGCAGAGCCGATCGTCCAGGAATGCGCCCATCGTATCGATCAGTTGATCGGCATCCTGTTCGATCGCGGCGTGCCACACTGCTGCCTGATGGGCGGGCTCTCCAAACGTATTCACGACTGGCTGGCCGTCAGCGTACGGCTGCGCCTCCGCGAACCCCTGGGAGATCCCTTGTCTGGCGCTATCCACCTTGCCCGCACCCGCGGGCTGCCACCGGGTCAGGTCGTGCTCCAGGTGGGGGGCTCGACCACCTGACCGCCCACCCAGGTGCCCTGCACCGCGCCGGTCTCATCCAGCAGCACTAGATCCGCGGGTTGGCCTGCCTCGATCTCGCCTCTTTCGACGCCCAGGGCACGAGCAGGGGCCCGGGTCGCCATGCTGATCGCCGCCTCCAGCGGGACACGCATCTCGTCACGCGCGCGACGCACGGCATCGGCGAGCGCGATGGCTGCCCCGGCCAGCGTGCCCTCCGCCGAGACGCAGCGGCCGTCCTCGACGGTGATCTCCCGTCCCTGTAAGCGGAAGCGTGAATTGCGACCGCCGACCGGCGGCATCGCATCGGACACCAGCACCATCCGCCCATCACCCAGACAGGTCAGGGCGATCCTGAGCGCTGCGGGATGAACGTGGTGCCCGTCGACGATCACCGAGGCCCAGCAATCGCTTGCATCGAGCGCTGCACCCACGACGCCCGGCTGGCGGGCCGTCAGCTGCGCCATGGCGTTGAACAAGTGCGTGAAGCCCGAAAGCCCCTCGTCCATCGCGGACCTGATTTGCTCATAGCTGGCGTTGGTGTGCCCGGCAGCCACCACCACTCCAGCGTCGACCAGGCGACGGATTACGCCGGGTGGAACGCACTCGGGTGCGAGCGTCACCAGCAACCCGCCACCCCTGAACGCAAGGAGCCGCTCAAGCATGGAGTCATCGAGCGCACGAATATGCCCAGTCGCGTGTATGCCCGCCCTGGCCGGCTCGATAAAGGGGCCCTCGACGTGCAAGCCGAGCACACCCGGCATCCGTTGCGCAGCCGCGGCCTCTACGGCGTTCAGCGCAGACTCGAGCACCGCTGGCGAATCCGTGATCACCGTGGGCAGGAAGCCCGTCGTGCCCAGCGCGGCATGGGCGGCAGCAATGCGACGCAGACCATCCAGGTCCGGCTGGTCGTTAAACAGGAGGTCTCCACCGCCGTTCACCTGCAGGTCGATGAAGCCCGGGGCGAGCAGTCCCGACAGGACCTCGCGCTCAGCTTCCGCAGGCACTGCTTCGAGCGGCAGGACGGACTCGATGATGGCACCGGTGAGGGCCACGGCATGACCGGCTTGAAGGCGACCTTCGAGCAGGACGGCGTCCGGGCACAGATAGCGAATCACGTAGCCCGCCGCCCCCAAGGCAGCAGTGCCGTCCCCAGGCAGAGCAGCACGCCCAGCGGGAAGAGCCAGGGGAAGGCCACCAGGTCGGTGCCATCCGTAAAGCCGAAATTCTTCGCGTTATGGACCAGCAGGACGCCGACCATGGACACCACCACCCCCAGCGTGGCGCTGCCGATCCGCTTCACCGGTACGAACAGCGCCAGCAGCAGGAGTCCCAGCATCGGCCCATAGGTATAGGCGGTCATGGCAAAGGCCAGGGGGACCAACGCCTCGCCAGATCCGGACACCAGCAGGGCAAATGCGCCGAGTATCACGCCCCACACTGCCACGAAAATGCGCGACAGCGTTACTGCACGGGCGTCGGTCAGCTCACCGGTCAGGTGGCCCTTGTGGAACATTGTGAGCGTTACCTGGGAAAGGGCCGCAAGCACGGAATCGAGACTCGACATCGCCGCGGCGAATACGCCCGCCACCATCAGGCCCTTCACCCCTGCTGGCAGCTCGGTGAGGATGAAAGCAGGAAAGATCCGGTCCGCACGCTCGGCGACCAGGGCTGCGAAGGACCCGTCCAGGGGATGGTGACCATAGAACCACCACAGGGAGAGTCCGACGCACAGAAACAGCACCACCACCAGTTCCCCGAAGTTGCTGACGTACAGGGCGACGCGGGCATCACGCAGGTTACGGCAGCACAGCATGCGCTGGATGTTGATCTGATCGGAGCCGTAGGCAGCCAGGTTCTGGAAAGGCATGGCAAATACGCCGGCCCAGAAGGTGAACTGCACGCGTGGGTCGGCGGTGAAGTCGAAGGTGCGCAGCTTGCCCGCCTCTGAACCAGCCTCCAGCACCGCACCGAAGCCCCCTGCCCCACCCTGGGCGACGAAGGCGATCGCGAGGAGACCGCCGGCCACCAGCACCACAAACTGGATGGCATCGGTCCAGACCACGGCGCGGATGCCTCCCATCCAGGTGTGCAGGGTGGAAAACACCACGATCACCAGCACGCAGAGCTCCATATCGAGCCCGGTGAGCAGTTCCAGCACCAGCGCCACCGCGAACACCCGTACGCCCTGGCCGAGCACGGCGCCCACAAAAAACAGCAGGGCCGAGGCGCCCCCCAGGCGGGGACCGAGCTGGGCGCGGATGAACTGGTAGGGGCTGCTGAATTCTCCCGCGTACATCCGGGGCAGGATCCAGTAACCGAGCGCCGCCTTGGCAATGACACCGGCCACGGTGAACTGCAGGTAGCGGAAGTCACCCCCCTGGGCGAACACCAGGGCGGGGACGCCGATGAAGGTGACGCCGCTGACCGTGGTGGCGACGATACTGGCCGACACCGCCGGCCAGGGGAGCGAACGCGAGGCGAGCAGGTATTCGTTCAGCGTCGAGCCGCGGCGGCTCGACAGATGACCGACGACGGTCACCAGCGCGAAGTACGCGCCGGTGACCGCCCAATCAAGCGGGCCGAACACAGCCTAAGGACTGTCGGCCGGCGACGATCAGCGGAAGTAGTAGCTGAAGGTCGTCCCGATGGTGCGCGGCTGCAGGTAGATCGCCCGCAGGCCGGTGATGTTGCCGATCAAGGAGGTTCCCTGGAAGGAAACCACCTTGTCCTCGTCGGTAGCGTTGTTGATCCAGACGTTCAGGTCCCATTTATCCGTCGCCGCTCCGAAATTGAGGTTTAGCGTGGAGTAGCTAGGATAGGCGAAAATGACCGAGTCCGGGTTGTCACCACGATCCGACTGCTTCTTGCCCTGGTAACGCATGCGCGCTGAGGCGTTCAGGTCGAGACCACCACTGGTGGAACCCCGCCAGCGCAGGCCCAGCGTGTACTTGTCCTTGGCCGTACCGCCCAGCTTGCCGCCCTTGTTGTAGGTCCGGCAGGAGGTGCCATTGGCGTACAGGCAGAGGGTCTTGGTCTCGTCCCACTCCGCTTCGGTGCGGTTGGTGGCAAACGAGAACTGGAACCCCGCACCGAGCAGGAAGTTACCCTGTAGCTCGTAGCCTTCCGACCGGGCGTCCGGACCGTTGGTGGTGCCGTTGACCGGGAAGAAGTTCACGTCCTGCGAGAAGTAGGTCTGGGGATCGTTCCAGTCGATGGCGAACAGGCTGGCCTGCAGGTACAGGCGCCGGTCGAGCAGGAAGCCCTTCAGGCCCAGTTCGTAGTTATCGGTCGTATCCGGCTGGTAGTTGCGCAACTCGTCCGAGATCGCCCCGCCACAGGTGAAGCACTCGGGCCCCTCGCGCCAGTTGTTGGCACCGCCACGGCGGAAGCCCTGGGAGAAGGTGGCGTAGCCCAGGAAGTCGTCGGTGATTTCGTAGGAGGCGTTGAACTTGAAGTAGGACTCGCCGCTCTTCTTCTCCTTGTCCACCTTGGTGCCGGTGACCAGGTCGAAGGCGTAGTCTTCGACACGGTTCAGCGACTTGTCCTCGTAGGAGAACAGCCGGGCGCCACCGGTCAGGGTCAGCTTAGGAGTAACCTGGTAGGACAACTCGCCGAACAGTGCGCTCTCGGTGAAGTCACCAGCCTGGTTTTCGTTGTAGCCCTCATCGGTGCGGCCACCGCCGAACTTGTAGGGCTCAAGCCCCGGCATCCACTCCGAGAACTGCTGCTGACGATCCTGGTCGGCATAGTAGACGCCCACCACCCAGCTGAGCGGACCGTCGCCAGCAGAGACCAGCCGCGTCTCGTGCAGCAGTCCGCTGTTGCGGTTATCGAAGGTGATGTAGGAGGTCTCACCGGCCCAGTTCGGGTTGCCGAGTTCAAAGGGCGAGAAACCCAGGGTGCCGTAGAAGAAGGACCCATAGGCCAGGTAGTCGGCCTCGCCTTCGCGAATGTCCTCGTAGTCCGAGGTCGATGAAGTCAGGTTGGCGAAGCCAAGGTCCCACTCGAAGCTCAGGGTCGACATGCGGAAGTCGCGATCCAGGTATTCGGGGTAACGCGACAGCACCGTTTGGGAATTGAACGCCTGAGGTGCCGTGTAGCGCCCCGGGTCACCGAACCCGACCACCAGTTGCGCTCCGCGCGTGCCATGCGCGGTCTGGGACTGGTCGATGTGTGACAGGGTGAGGGCGAAGTTTTCCGACGCCTGCCAGCGCAGGGCGATCCGGCCGCCTTCCACCTCGTTCCAGTCATCATCCTTGTAGACGTCCTTGGAACCATTGGGCAGCGGCGTCCACGGCGAGTCGCTCAGGTAATCGGGCGTGGCGGCATAGCGGTCGGTGTACCCCTTCTCATCAAGGCGAGCGAGCGAGATGCGCAACGCCACCGTGTCGCCCAGCGGCAGGTTTACCATCGCATCGGTATCGTTGGACAGCCCGCCGTTTTTGGTCTGGTAGAAGCTGGTGGAAATACGCGCTTCCATTTCGCCGATCTTGGGCTGGTTGGTGATGTAGCGCACGGCGCCCCCCAGGGCGCCTCCGCCGAAGAGGGTGCCCTGCGGACCGAGCAGGGTCTCCACACGCGCGACGTCCTTGATGCGGTAGGCCATGAACGGCAGCGGCGCATCGTCGAGGTAGTAGGCCAGCGTGCTGCGGGTGAACCATTCGAGGTTGTTGGCATCTGCACGCGAGATATTCAAGCCACGTACCGTGACCGAATCAGTAAAGCGGGCACCGTTCTGCGGCGCATCGATACCGACGCTGTTGGCGATCAGCGACTTGATGTCGGTGATGTTCTCGGCACGTAGCTCGGATTCACCGATGGCGGTGACGTTATACGGAATCTTGTGCGCCAGCGCGTCCCGCTTGGTGGCGGTGACGGTGATTTCCTGAAGTTGCGTGGCAGTCTCAGCGGACGCCTTAGCCACCTCTTGTGCCTGAATGGGCAGGGCCAGCGATGCTCCCAGCCATAGAGAACCGCCGATCGATAGCTTGCTCTTCATGGTGATCCGTACTCCTTTCTGTGTGTTGCTGTTGTTGTTTAGCGCTCAGTCATTGTGTCGTTATAATGAAAATACCACATTGTGCTGTTTGGGCAACACCCGCCTTCGGGTTGGCGCAATCACGCGCTATAGCGTTGTTTAAATGAGACAAACGTGGGCTTGGGGCGTCGCAGACTATCGGTTAACTTGGCGACATGAAGCGCTTAACTTGTTCATTGCTCCTGTGCCTGACGTTGGCTAGTGGCCCGCCGAGCCGGGCCAGCCACCTCCCCGCCGCGGTGCTGGACGCTCTCGACACCGCGTTCACGGAGTTCGCCGCCCGTGAAAACGTGCCCGGGGCTGCCTGGGGCCTGGTTGTCGATGGCCGCCTGGTCCACGCTGGCAGTACGGGGCTTCGCCAGCTAGGCACCGATACCCCTGTTGGGCCGGACACGGTTTTTCGCATCGCTTCCATGACCAAGAGCTTTACCGCCGTGGCCATTCTTCAGTTAAGGGATGCCGGCAAGCTGTCGCTGGACGACCCCGTGGAAAGGTTTCTCCCTGAATTGCGCGATCTGCCTTATCCGACCAGCGATTCACCTCGCATCACCCTGCGCCAGCTGCTGACCCACAGCGGCGGCTTCCCGGAAGACAATCCCTGGGGCGACCGTCAGCTGGACCTGCCGGAGGAATCCTTTACCGAGTTGCTCACCCAGGGAGTGCCGTTCTCCACTGCACCGGGCACCGAGTACGAGTATTCCAACGTGGGCTTCGCCCTGCTCGGGCGTGTGGTCAGCCGCGTGTCCGGTATGGGTTACGCGGACTACGTGCAGCGGCACATCCTGGAGCCGCTGGGCATGCGCTCCACTACCCTCGAGCCCGCGTCGGTGCCCGACTCGCAACGTAGCGAAGGCTATCGGTTCGAGGACGGCGTGCATTCCGTTGAATCGCAGCCCGCGCACGGGGCTTTTGGCGCGATGGGCGGCATGCTGTCCTCGGTGGAGGACCTGGCCCGTTATGTCGGGATGTTCACTGCCGCATTCCCGGCCCGCGACGGCGAGGACACCCTGCCCCTGTCCCGCGCCTCGCTCCGTGAAATGCAGCAGATCTGGCGCAGCCGATCGGCGCGAGTCACTCGCGATGCGGAGGGCCAGACCGTGCTGTTTGCGGGCGGTTACGGCTATGGACTGCGCAGCTGGCAGGACTGCCGCTTCGGCCAGATTGCAGGTCATACCGGCGGACTGCCCGGCTTTGGCTCGCAGATGCGCTGGCTGCCCGAGTACGGCATCGGGTTGGTGGCCATGGGCAACCGCACCTACCTGAGTTGGAGCACGGTATTCGACCAGGTCTTCGCGCAACTCGACGCAGCCGGCGTATTGCATCAGCGCCAGCCAGTGCCCTCGGCAGCGCTTACCCGTGCTCGTGCCGACGTCGAGTCCCTGTTCGAGCAATGGGACGATGGGCTGGCCCGGAGGATCGCGGCCAATAACCTGTTTCTCGACCGTTCGCTGGCCAAGCGACGGCAACAATTCCTGGAAACTTCGGCAGCCGCCGGGCGGTGCATCCGCAGCGATGGCTATACCCGGCTGCCCAACGCGCTGCGCGGTCAGTGGACCATGAACTGCGAGCACGGGCCGGTGCTGTTCGAGATTACTTTGGCTCCCATCCAGCCCCCGCTGATCCAGCACCTGGAGCTGCGCCTGCTGGAGGCTGGCGCACCGACCTCAACGGAGACCTGCCCATGAGATCAGCCTGGCTAGTTGCCGCCGCCTGTGCCCTGTTGCTGACCGGTTGCGCCCGGGAGGCCGAACCGTTCGGCGCCGAGGTCAGGGTCGACTTCGACCGATCGGGCCCGACCCGCGTGCTGGCGCATGGCTGGGCTGACCGCGAGTCGGGGCGCAAGGTCACCGCCGAGGATCCCGTGCGCATTGCCTCGATTTCCAAGCTGGTGCTGGCCATCGGCCTGATGCGACTGGTCGAACAGGGCCAGCTTGACCTCGATGGGGATGTCTCCGCCTACCTGGGCTGGTCGCTGCGCCATCCGGCCCATCCCGACACGCCCATCAGCCTGCGCCTGCTCATGTCGCACCGTTCGGGACTGACCGACGAGGGCGGCTATGTGTCGCATGCCGCAAGTCGCACCCGGGAGCTGGTCGAGAATCCCGCGGCCTGGAATGCGGACTATGGGCCCGGCGAATGGTTCCAGTACACCAACCTCAATTTCGTGGTGGTGGCTGCCGTCATGGAACGCGTCACCGGCGAGCGCTTCGACCGGCTGATGGACCGGCTGGTGCTGGACCCGCTGGGCATCGATGCCTGCTACAACTGGGCGAGCTGTTCCGACCAGGCCATCGCCCGGGCCGTGGTGATCTACCGCGCCAGTGGCGAGGTGGGCGTGGACGCGCTGGGCGGCCAGCGACCGGCCTGCCCGGTGGTCGCTGCACCGGACGGCTCCTGCGATCTGGACGCCTGGCAGCCCGGCGAGAACGGTGGCCTGTTTGGCCCCCAGGGAGGGCTGCGCATTTCGGCGCTCGACCTGGCAAAAATCGGTCGGCTGCTTCTGCAGGGCGGCGAACTCAATGGCGTGCGCCTGCTGATGCCGGAGTCGGTAGATGAGATGTTTCGTCCCCTGTGGGAATTCAACGGCGTGAACGGCGCGACCTACGAGGCGGAAACCGGCGACCCAGGCGGTGCCTTCTTTTGTCGCTATGGCCTTGCCACCCAGACACTGGCCACGCAGCGACCGGTCTGCGACGACGACGGCTTTGGCGACGGCGTGGAACGGGTCGGCCACGGCGGCGACGCCTATGGGCTGGTGTCGGGACTCTGGATCGACAGAGACTCTGGAACTGGCGTAGCCTTCTACATAACGGGGGGCGACCTGGCTCGCAAAGGCCAACACTCGGCCTTCTACGCAGTGGAAGAGGACCTGCTCGAACGCTGACAAAAACGATCCGCACACGGGGGGCAAGACATGAGTAACTGGCTAAGCCGCTGGTGGCAACTGGACGAACAGCAGGAACTCCAAAGCGCGGACAATCCGCTCTCCCCCCTCGGCGAGGCGCAACGAAGGCCCGCGGGGCCGCTGCTCGCACTGGCCTTTGGCTGGGGCTTCCTGATCACCGGCCTGCTGGCGGGCGGCGCCCTCGGCGGCGGCGTCAAACTCTGGCCCGACCTGATCGTCTACTCGCTCACCGGCAACGCGATCAACTTCGCCATCGGTGCCCTGGTGGGCTACATGGCCTACCGAACGGGCTGTAACAGCGCACTCATCTTCCGCTCGGTGTACGGCCGCGCAGGGGCATACGTGCCGGTGATCTTCATTGCGCTCCTGACCATCGGCTGGCAGGGCATCGTGGTGGGCGCCTTCGCCCAGATCTGGACCCAGGCGCCGGACACTGCCCTGTACTACGGCGTAGCCATCTTCGCCGGCCTGCTCTACACCGGGACCACCCTGTTCGGCGTCAAGGGTCTCGAGCGCGTCGGGATTCCGGCCATGGTCATCTTGGTGGCCGTGGGGCTCTATGCGGCCTGGGTGAATATCGACAAGCTCGGCGGTATCGATGGGGTTCTGCAGGCCTCAGCCGAGCGGGCAGCGTCGTCGCCCATCAGTGGCATGGAGGCCGTCAACATCGTGGTTGGCGCCTGGATCGTCGGCGCCGTGGTGATGGCCGAGTACGTGCGCTTTTCCCGCAGCTTCGCGGTGGCCATGGCGATTCCCTTCATGGTCCTGGTAGTGGACCAGCTGCTACTGCACCTGGTTGGCGCGCTCGGCGTCATCGGCAGCGGCACCGCCGACTTCACGGCTTACCTGGCCAGCCTGTCTGGGGCCGCGGCATTATTCGGGCTGGTCGGCATGACGCTGGCACTCTGGACTACCGGCGACACCAACCTCTACCTGCCGAGCGTTCAGACGGCGAGCCTGTTCCGTCGACCCAAACGGGTCACGGTGGTCATCTGCGGTGTGCTGGGCACCATCCTGGGCCTGGGCATCTACCAGATGTTCCTGGGCTGGATCGGGCTGCTGGCCATGATCGTTCCGCCGATCGTTGGCCCGGTCATCGCGGAGTACTACCTGTTTCGGGGCCGTAGCCTGGCAGACCCGCTGGCCCAGTCGCCTGCCAACATTTCCGCGCTGGTCGCCCTGGTCGGGGGCGGGCTGCTGGCCGCCATGAATGGCAGGCCTGGTTGGCCCATTCATGTAGAGATGGTGCCGGCCCTGCTGGGGCTCGCCGGATCACTGGCGATCTACCTGCCGCTGCGCTGGGTGGAACTGGCGATGCGGCCCAAGGCGTGACCGATTTCTTGGTTTTGAGCCAAAAGTCCGCCTAAACTCACCCCCGATTTGACTTAACCGAGGGGGACCGATGGCCATTATTGACCGCGTCAAATGGGACGGGTCGCCGGATATTCTTGCCTGGAAGTTCGGCTCCGAGAACCTGTCTACGGCGACGCAGCTGATCGTCAGCGAGTCCCAGGAAGCCTTCCTGGTCAAGGAAGGCGTGTACCAGGGCCCCTTCCTGGCCGGTCGTCACACGCTGAGCACGGCCAACATTCCCCTGCTGAGGGGGCTGATTGCCGCACCCTTTGGCGGCGAGACCCCGTTCACCGCCGAGGTCTGGTACGTCAACAAGGCCACCAACCTCGACGTCCGCTGGGGCACACCAGACCCCATCCAGCTGCAGGATCCCAAGTTCCAGATCATGTGCCCGGTCAGGGCGTTCGGCCAGTACGGCATCCTGATCGAGGACAGCAAGCGCTTCCTGCTAAAGCTGGTGGGAACCCTACCGAAGTTTGACTCGACCACCGTCGCCAATTACATGCGCGGGGTGCTCACGACACGGATCAAGAATGCAGTCGCCGACGCCATCATCAAGAACGGCAAGTCGGTGCTGGAGATCTCCACCGAACTCAACACCCTGTCCGGCTTACTGAAGGACAGCCTGCAACCAGACCTCGCGGAATACGGCGTCAGTCTGGTCCAGTTCAATATTCATTCCATCAACGTGCCGGAAGATGACCCGGCGGTGCAGACGCTTAAAGCCGCCCTCGCCAAACGGACGGAACTCTCCCTGCTGGGCATCAGCTATCAACAGGATCGTAGCCTCGACATCCTGCAGACTGCAGCGGGCAACGAGGGCACGGCGGGAGGCGTGATGGGCGCCGGTCTCGGCATGGGCTTAGGCGTTGGCATAGGGGTGCCACTGGGTCAGGGCGTGGGCCAACTTGGCTCTGTCCTGCAGCCGGGAGGCAATCCTGGCGGACCCGGCCAAGGGGGCGGGGCTGGCCCCGGCTCTCCACCGCCGGCACCGACCATTACCTGCGACAAGTGCCAGGGATCGATGCCTCGTGGCTCCAAGTTTTGTCCGCACTGCGCCGACCCTGTCACCGCCTGCCCCAAATGCGGGGACGACAATGCCAGCGACGCTTCAACCTGTCGATCGTGCGGCGCCGACATGCCTCAGGCCTGCGTCAAGTGCGCGGCCGCAATTCCCGCCTCCAGCAAGTTCTGCCCCGAGTGCGGGTCGGGCCAGGTTGCCGCCTGCGCCAAATGCGGCGCGGCGCTCACCCGGGGCGCCAGGTTCTGCGGTGAATGTGGCACGGAGGTGGCGTCATGAACCGCGTAGCCGGGTTGGCGATTCCTGCCATTGCCGCACTCACCGTCCTTGCCCTTGGCTGGCTGCTGCTGGGCGATCGGCTTGAGGAGTGGAGTGTTGCCATCAGCCTGCTGGCTGTAGCGCTGGCCTTTGCCTGGTCGTTAGCAGTCGGAGGACTTTTGGCGGTCATGACCGGGCGGCACAAAGGCAATGATGCAGTACCGCTGGCGCTGCTGGGACCCGATTTCTTCCTGAACCTGGTGGTGATCGGCATCACCCTGCTGGCCCTGGTCCTCGCAATCGCAGGTGCCGAAAAGCTGTCTGTGGCACTGGTCATCGTCGCGGTGGCCGCAACGGCCATAGGCGTGCTGGTACTTGGCAAGGTGAAGGAAGTCGTGACTCATGCCACAACTACCGAAGCGCCACGCAGTGCACACCTCGAGTGGTATCAGCAGGTACAGGTGCTGAGCGCCCATGCCCGCGACGCTGGCATGCGCTCGGCCCTGCTGGCTCTGGCTGAAAAATGCCGCTATGCACCCAGCGACTCTGCAGAGGGCACGCCACAGAATGCCGACATTGCTGCAGCGATCGGCGAACTCCACCATCTGGTGAACAGCAGTCCGGAAGAACTTGAGGCCGGAATCAACAAGATTCTACGGCTGTTGAGTCTGCGCGACCTCCATTTACGCACCGCGCGAAGCAAGGGCTGAACAAGGAAGAAAAACATGCAAGTTACCGTACTGAACTGCAAGGGTTGCGGCAGCAACCTGGATTTTGTGGCCGGGGTGCCAAGCGCCGAGTGCCCGTACTGTGGCCAGACCATGGTAATCAGCGATCCGAATGCGGAAGCGATCACCTTCAATGCAATGATCCCGATCAAGCTTGGGCGTCAGGAATTCGAGGAAAAGACCCTGGAGTTTCTTGCAGCTGGAGAGTTCACCCCAGACGACCTCCTGATCAGTTTCGAGGTCAAGGAGGATCTCCACGCCGTGTACGCGCCATTTCACCGCCACAAACTTTCCTTTGACGGCGCGATGACCTGCGACGCTGGGCGCGAGGAAATCCACTACGTTCGAGTCAAGGTTGGCAACCAGTACGTCAACCAGAAGCGCACCGAAATTGCCTGGGAGCCCTTCCAGAGGAACCTCAAGGGCAGGCGCACGCTTGATGTTTGTCTTGCCCAGAGGATCGACGAGGAATTACTTCGGAACCTGCAAATGGCTACCGAGGACCAGGCACTGAGCAAGTTTTCTCCGGACCTGGTCAAGGATCACGCCATTGAACATGCGATCGAGCAGGTGGAGTCCGACGAAGTTTTCATGGCCCGCGGCTATCCCCGTCTTGAATCACACGTACACGGTCTGGCGATGGAGTCAGCGCCCACGCACCACCGTAATGTCAAGGTATCCTTTGACTATGACGTAGAGGACCGCACCCCGTTCCTCGCCGGGGTTTGGCTACAAACCTATGAATATGACGGCACGACCTATCAGGTCGTGATGGACGCCGGCTCTGGACAGGTCTTCGGCTATCGTCCGGAGGACGACAAACGACGTCAGTGGCAGGCGGAAATCGACAAGCTTGGGCACATGTCATGGCTGCCCGGCATCGCGAACGGCATGCTCGCCCTGGTGTTTGGCAAGGCCTTATGGGTGGCGGCGGCCATCCTCGGAGTGGGTTATTACCTTAGCAACTCCCTTGGCAAGCGGGTCCAGGAAAATAGCCAGCGCTTCCGGCAGGGCCTGCTCGAGGCCATCAAGACCGCCGGACGTGGGGCGGATTTCTCCTCCCTCAAGAACCAGGCAGAGGAGGAATACAGTTCCATTCGGGAAAGACAGAAACTGGTGCCAAAGCTCTACGCGGGTTCAGTGGCGCTCTCGCTGGTCTTGTGGGGAACTTCTTCGGTTTACGACTGGGCAACGGCTGCCAGCTACGATGAGGATTTCCAGGACGTCGAGGCATATGCCATGGCCAGTGAATCCCCAGCCTACGAAGATACCGGGACTCTGATGCCTGCGGCGGTGGATACGAATATGCCGCTGGATTCTGCAAGGGCTGCGCAGGCCGCCCAGAATCTGAGCGAGTTGCATGTCGTTGTCACCAACAATACGGGATACCCGTTGGGGCAGATTTTCATCAGCCCGGACAATGCCAGCTCCTGGGAAGATGACCTGCTGGAGGGCCGTATTCTCTCTAACGGAGAGAGCATGCGCTTTTCACTACAGGGCTACAGTAATCCCATTTTCGACATCAAGCTGGTCGACACCGATGGTGACAGCTACTCCTTCCATGATGTCGACGTGGAACGCTACGACGTCACAGCGACCATCGCCAACCTGGATCGCTAGCGTTCTCCTGGGCGATAGTCTTCGGCCACCCGCCCCGCCAGCTGTTCTTCAGTGAACAGTACGGGGCGCGTTTTCATTCCGGCAAACAAGGGAACTTGGTCGGCATAGTGGGGTGATTCGGGCCGCCCGGTGGCGCTGCCGAACTGGTGAACAACCTCGCTGGACAGCTCGCCTCGACGGTCCCAGCTGACGAACATTACCAGCGTATCACCCGCCACAGCGCGCAAGCGGCCGTCCTCATCTTCAGCCCCGTAGATGGCCCGCACGATATCCGGACCACCATCCACCGGCAGATCCACGCTGCCACGGCGCAAGCGGTTGACCTCTGCCCATTGCGGATCGATACGTCCGTGATGTCGCCTTAACGTGGCAGACACCTCAGCCAGCGTCTCCAGGACATCCGGTACTTTGCCGACCTCCCGGGCCTTGATGACGTGGGTTGCCGCGAGCACGCCGAGCGGCGCAGCCCGGTTGGCACGGTCGGTATTCAGGTCCCAGCTGGCCAACAGGTCCAGCTCCGCAGCAAGTTTCGGACCGGCCTCGGCTTTTCTCGCCAATACCTCACGGACGACGGCTGCCGTTTCCGAGCGGGGGCTGTAGGTGAGGTCGTACTTGTAGCGATGAAACTCATCGTCGGTGATTGCGGGATCCGAGCCGTAGGTTTCCAGCAGGCGCCAGGCCCGATTGGTCATGTCCTGCTGGATCCCCATCTCCGGGGCGAAGTCCTCTTCGTTCAGGCCATCGTCACCACCCGTGGCGACAAAGGGCGTGTTGTTGGCGTTGAACAGCAGCCCGGAAGCGGGATTCCATATCTGCGGCACGGCGTCGAAGTCCAGGTAGCCATTCCAGACCAGCTCTGGCCGATCGCCAGGCAGGATGGTGGACCAATCCACGCCCGCCGCCCGCCGCGGGAACTGCCCGTTGTAGACATAGCCGATGTTGCCATCTCGATCGGCATACAGGTAGTTGATGCTGGGCAGCGCTTGCAGGGCCATCGCCTCCTTCCACTCCTGCAGGTTTTCGGCTCGATTCAGGCGCCAGTACTGCAGAGCCTGGCGCGACTCCCCCATCCCGGCATAGCGCAAGGCGAAATGGCCGTGATCGGTGACCAGCACCGGGCCGTGGACACTCTTCAGTACTTCGCGCCGGAAGGTCCAGTGAAACGGCCCCCAGATCCGAACCCGGATGCCCACCCGCTGCTTCTCGAAGGGCTTCCATGCTCCATTGAATCGGTAGCGTTCAGGGTCGCCCGGATCCACCTCGAGCCGATAGACATCCACGAGGTCGGGCGCGTTGACCGTATTGGCCCAGGCGAGGTGCTCGTTGTGCCCATGCAGCATGAAGGGTGAGCCCGGAAAGAAGCCGCCGGCGACATGCCAGCCATCGTCGCTCTGCACCACGGCCTCGTACCAGGCCACCGGGCCCTCGAAGGGCTGGTGCGAGTTGACCAGCAGTCGCGTGGCCCCCTCCGCAGAGCGGGAAGGCGCCAGCGCCACGGCATTGGATCCCTTGGGGTAGGGGTCCGCCGGCGCCTCGGACAGGCGACGCAGCTCGCGATCCAGGCCGTAAAAGAAGGGGGTCTTGAACACGAAACCGGCGGCGATGTCGCGGTCCGTCACAGGCAGCAGGGTCGGGTTTGCCAGATCGGGATTCTTTGCGACGTAGAAATTAACGCCGTCAGCATAGCCCTGCAGCACGGCCCTCAGGTCGGCGGGCAGCGCCTCAAAACCAGCCTCGACGGTGGCCTGAACGTCGAGCAGATGAACCAGATAATCACCTACCGCTGCAGCAGGCCCGGCCTCCTCGGCCAGTCGGCCGCGGGTGGCCAGCAGCACGTCCTCAATGGTCTGGAAGTCGTCCTCGCAATGCGCGTAGGCCAGGCCAAAGGCAGCATCGGCAGAGGTCACGCCCTTGATATGGGGTACGCCCCAGGTGTCACGACGAATCCTGACCTCATGGCTTGCACCCAGTCCGATAAATGAACGTGGATCTGCTTGCGGTGGCTGGCCAATCGGTTCGAGCACGAGCCACGCGGGAGGCAGGCACGCCAACATCAGCAACACAGCGTAGCGAAATTTCATGCACGCATCTCAGCATGCCCGGTTTTTGACGGCAACCCGGAAGTCTGCCACGCCCATCAACGGTAGCTATCGCCGCGGAAGCGTCAGGCCAGCAGCATCCCCGCGATTAGAACCATCAACAGCACCAGAAGCATGCCGCCGGCGGGCGCAGTCACCGGTGCCAGCCGCTCGGGCGAAGGCAACCGGTCAATCAGGCTGACCATCCCCTGGCCGATTGCCGCCCGCGAGATTTCCAGCAATTGGCCGACCCCCAGCACCACGCGCTGCAGCGGCACCCGATAGAGCCAATCGAAATCCAGCGTGATGGTCAGCGTGCGACGCATGGCTGGCAGCAGGGCAAAGAAGGCCAGACCGGAAAACAACAGCAGCTGGAATTGGCTGACGAGGTGAGACGCCGTATAGGGGCGGTAATCCACAGGGTACGGCAGCAAACCGTACAACAGCGAAGGAAAGCAGCCAAGGACGATGCACAGCAGGGCAAACAGGCCCATGGCCAGGCGCATATTCCAGGGGGGGTCGGCCGGCCTGAGCCCGGAATCACGCTGGAAGAACACAAACCACGGAAACTTGATGCCCGCATGCAGGAACACCCCGGCCGAGGCGGCCGTCAGTGCCAGCCAGACCCAGGTCATCGACAGGTCAGCAGCCGCCTGGCTGGTCAGGGACTTGCTGACGAAGCCAGAGGTAAAGGGAAATGCGGAGATAGCGAGAGCGCCGATGATGCCGCAGGCGGTGGTGAACGGCATCGAGCGGTACAGTCCGCCGAGATCGGTGCACTTCCGTCGACCGGTTCGCCAGAGCACCGTACCGGCGCTCATGAGCAGCAGCGCCTTGTAGATGATATGGGCAAAGGCATGCGCCGCGGCACCGTTCAGGGCCATCCCGGTTCCAATGCCGACGGCGCAGACCATGAATCCGACCTGGTTGACGATCGAATACGCAAGGATGCGTCGCATGTCGTTCTCGAGCAGCGCGTAGACAATGCCGTAGAACACCATGAACAGGCCTACCCCGATGAGCAATTTAGTGCCGGGAAACAGGAGCATCAGGACCAGCACCGCTGTCTTGGTGGTGAACGCCGAAAGGAAAACGCTGCCGCCTGCGCTTGCCTCCGGATAGGCATCCGCCACCCAGGCACTAAAGGGCGGCGCTGCAGCGTTGACCAGCACGCCGATAAGCACCAGCCATGCTGCGGGGTGGGTCAGCTCCAGTACGCGTATGGACAGCGACCCGGATTCGACGCCCAGCCAGATGATGCCGGCCATCAGGACTACGCCACCCAGAAAGTGCAGTACCGCGTATCTGAAGCCAGCCTGGCGGGCACCGTCACCGCCGCCACACCAGATCACCAGCGTCGAAAAAACCGCCATGACTTCCCAGAACAGGAACAGGGTGAACAGGTCACCGGCAAAGCACACTCCCAAGGCGCCCCCGGCATAGGCGAGTGCGGCAGACAATTCGCGACCCGCCGACTGGCGCAAGGCGAACAGCGCACCGGTAAAGGCCATCAGGCAGAACACCGTCGCGAAGAGCCGGCGGAGGGAATCCGCGTACAGGGGCTCGAGCGTCATGCCCAGGTAGCTGATCGACCACAGGTTGCCGTCAGGCAGTTGCCAAACCGCCCACAGGGCCAGCAGCGGGGCCAGCAGGATCACCCCTTCCCGGGCTCGACCGGTCAGCACAGCAGACAACAACGCCCCAGTCATTAACCACACGGCGGGAAGTAAAGCCAGCTCAGTCATGGTCGTAGTAATCCTCAGGCCGCTTAAGCGCAACCCCCAGCAGCTTCGCCCCAAGCACCATGACCACGCAGGTCAGGAACCCCCAGACAGCGTTGAAACCGAACCACTCATCGAAGCCGAAATATCCGTGCAGGTGCACCAGCAGCTGGGCCGCCAGGCTCAGGCCCAGCGCCGCCCACAGGATCAGCCAGAAGCGGCGGGGCAGCCGCTCGCCCTCAAGGCGCTCGAACCATCGCTTCATTCCACTCTCCCGGCCAACATCACTGGCGACTGCATGGCAATCAACGCGTCTGCGGCCAGCGCACCGAGGAGGGTCAACAGCGCGGTGACGACCAGCGCAGCCACCATTGGCGGCGGAGCCTCACCGTGATTTTTCGGGACCGACTGCTCTTCGCGGAAGAAGGCGCGGTGGACAATGGGCATGAAGTACGCCGCATTCAGTCCCGTGGAGATGACCAGCACCGTGACGACAAACAGCTGGTCCGCCTCCAGCGCACCCTGCAGGATCATCCACTTGGAGATGAAGCCCACGGTCGGCGGTAAGCCAACCATGCTGAGTGCGGCAACGGCGAAGGCGGTCATGGTCACCGGCATCCGCCGCCCGATGCCGTCGAGCTGCGACACCTCGGTCTTGCCGGACGCCACGTAGATGGCTCCCGCCGTGAAGAACAGGGTGATCTTCGCAACCGCATGCGCTGCGATATGCAAGGCGGCGGCCAAGCCCGCGGTCGCACCGAGGGTGAGCGCAGCCATGACCACGTAGGACAACTGGCCGATGGTGGAATAAGCGAGCAAGCGCTTGAGGTTATCCTGCCTGAGGGCCACCAGCGAAGCCGCCAGGACGGTAAAACCGGCCAGCCAGAGCAGTGCACGCTCGAATGGCACGCCCGCCAGGAATTCCATCCCGAAGACGTAGACCACCACTTTTAGTATGACAAACACGCCCGCCTTGACCACCGCCACGGCGTGCAACAATGCAGAGACCGGGGTCGGTGCCACCATGGCCGCCGGCAGCCAACGGTGTACCGGCATGACCGCTGCCTTGCCGACACCCAGAACATAAAGCGCCAGCAGCAGCCCGGCTGTAGTCGCATCGACGCGGCCCGCAAGGATTCCACCAGGCTGAAAGTCGCCCCCCGCGGCGAGGTGATACGTCCAGATGATGGCTGGCAGGAGCAGGCCGATGGACGTACCTAGCAGAATCCGCAGGTAGGTCCTCGCCCCGGCTCGTGCCTTGTCGTCGCCGTGATGAGCGACCAGCGGATAGGTGGAGAGCGTCAGGACTTCATAAAAGACAAACAGCGTGAGCAGGTTGGCCGACATGGCGATGCCCATGGCTGCCCCGATGGAGAGGGCAAAACAGGCATAAAAGCGGGTCTGGTGCGACTCATGCTTGGCCCGCATGTAACCGAAGGCATAGATTGACGTAACGATCCACAGACCGCTGGCGATGAGACCGAACATCAGACCCAGAGGCTCCGGAGACAGCACCAGCTCTAGCCCGGGCAGGGGCTCGGCCAGCACCCAGCGCGGGGACTCGCCGGAGGCGGCGAGTTGAATGACGGACAGAAACAGCGCCAGGGCCGTCACGAGCGTTACCGACTCGCGAAGATTGGCATGGCGCCGGGCCGCCACGATACCCAGCACGCCCAGCGCCGGCACCCACAGCAGGCAGGCCAGCCAGTCCATTGAGCTCATGACCCCGTTCCGAGCAGGGAGAGGCTCGCGGCCTCCGCCCAGCTGACCAAGGGCGAGGAGTTCAAGCCCACCAGGAGATTAGCCAGCGCCAGCAGCATAGTCGGCAGCAGCAGGATGAGCGGCGCCTCCGCGCGGGGCGGCATCACAGCAGGTCGTCGGTAGGCTACCTCGACGATCCGCCACAAATAGAAGACCGAGAGGATGGACGACACCAGGATGGCAGCCACCAGCCACCACGCACTCTGGTCGATCACGGCCGACACCAGGTACCACTTGCCCACAAAGCCGGCCGTGAGCGGAACGCCGATCAGGCTCAGCGCACCCACCATGAAGGCCGCCATGGTCCAGGGCATGCGGTGCCCTACCCCCTCCAAACGCGCAAGCTCACCGCCGCCGCAGCGGTGGATCATCGCACCCAAGGCCAGGAACAGTGCGCCCTTCATCAGCGCATGATTAAAAAGATGCACCAGCCCGGCAGCCACGCCTGCCGTACTAAGCAAGGCAAACCCCAGCAGGATGTAACCCACCTGGGCAACGCTCGACAGGGCAAGAATGCGGCCGATATCCGCAGCGCGCAGCGCCAGGATTGAGCCGCCCAGCATGCCCGCCACTGCCAGCCACTGCAGCCCCTCCTGCAGCATCGGGACTTCGGTGAGTTGCTGCAAACCGAAGACCCCGAACAGGAATCTGGCGAGGGCATAGAGCGCCACCTTGGTGGAGGTCGCTGCCATGAAGGCACTGACCGCCGGCGGCGCCTCTGCGTAGGCGTCCGGCAACCATTGATGCAAGGGAAACATCGCTGCCTTGAGGCCCAGACCGACGACGATGAAAAACAATGCCGTAGTGGCAGCGGGACTCCCGGCCAGCGGTGGCATGCGGGCCGCCAGGTCGTCCATGTTCAAGGTGCCCGTCAGGGCGTAAAGCAGGCCCAGTCCGATCAGGAAAAAGGTGGCGCCCACGGTGCCGAGGATCAGGTAGCGGAACGAGGCCACCAGCGCACGCCGGCGTCGACCGAGCGCGATGAGCGTGTAGCTGGCGAGTGACGAGATTTCCAGAAACACAAATACATTGAACGCGTCACCGGTCGCGACGATACCCAGCAGTCCCGTCAGCAGCAGCAGCAGCGCGGCAAAAGCTCCGCCTGACCTCTCTCCCACTTCGTCGCTCAGGCTACGCGCGGCGTAGGGCAAGACGACGGCCGCGATGAGCGCCAGCAGCAATTGCACGAGGGCCGCCAAGCGGTCGAGCCGGTACTCGATGCCCCAGGGCGGCGCCCAACCGCCGAGCTGATAGCGCAGCACACCCGCCGCAGAGACCTCCTGCATCAGCAGCAGCGCAAGGGCCAGAACTGCCCACGCCACAAGAGTCGCAAAGACGCCCGGCAGACGGCGCCCGGGCAGCAGGGCGCAGATGGGCACCGCCAGCAACGGCAGCGCAACCACCAGGACCTGGGCATGAGAGAGGATCACGGCCTAGTCTCGTTGCCGGTCGAGCACATCATCGTCGATGCTGCCGTAGGCGCCGTGGATGCGAACCGCAAGCGCCAAACCGAGCGCGGTGGTAGCCACGCCCACCACGATGGCGGTGAGGATCAGCACGTGGGGCAAGGGATTGGAGTAACTCTCGACATCGGGAGCGAGGATGGGGGCGGCGCCATCGCGCACGAAGCCCACGCTGATATAGAGCAGAAACACCGAAGCCTGGAAGATATTGAGGCCAATCAGCTTGCGGATGAGGTTGCCACGCGCGATCAGTGCATACAGCCCCGACATCATCAGCGCGATCACGATCCAGTAGTTGTAGAGCCCCAGATCGATCACGGTTCCTCCGGACTCTCGGCAAACAGCATGGCCAGCAGCGCGATCGTCGAGGACACGGTCAACATGACGCCGAGCTCAATCAGGATAATGCCCAGGTGCTGGCCGGCCACAGGGCTGTTCGCCAGTACGTCGTAATCGAGGAAATTGCCGCCGAGCAGCACAGTCGCCACGCCGGTGCCGGCATATAGCAAGACACCAGCTGCCGCCTGCCAGCGCAGCCACCTCGTGGGCACGACGGCGTGCGCCGCGTCTGCGCCAAAGACCAGCAGGTAGAGGATCACGGCAGAGCCCAGAATGACCCCCGCCTGGAATCCGCCTCCGGGCCCATACTCCCCATGGAACTGCACATACAGGCCGAACAGCACAATCACCGGGATCAGGAACTTGCTGACGACTCGCAGGATCAGGTCGTCGCTCATTCCTCTTCCTCCGGCCGACGACCCGAAAGGAGCAGCCAGACACCGAGACCGGCGGTGAAAATCACCACGACCTCACCGAGGGTATCAAAGCCCCGGTAACTGGCCAGGACGCTGGTGACCACGTTGGGAATGCCAATCTCCGTGCCCGATTGCTCCAGATAGCGAGGCGCCACGTGCTCGTGCGCCGGATTGTCGGCCAGGCCGACCGGCGGCAGGTCGCGGATACCCCAGACCAGCAGACCACCGAGCACCAGGACGGTCACCAGGCCACCCCAGTGCACGCGCGGCGACTCCTCGGGTTCGCCTCCGCAGCGCCGCAGGGCGGCGAGCATCAGCAGCGTCGCCACGCCAGCACCGACCGCCGCCTCGGTAAAGGCCACATCCACGGCATCAAGGGTAATAAACAGCCCTGCGCAGACCAGGCTGAAGGCGCCGAAGGTCATGATCGCAGCCAACAATCCCCGGCTGCCGATGACCTGCAGGGCGACCAGCAGGAGTGCGACGAGCAACAGAACGTCGATCAGTTCCTCTATCACCGCTCATCCTCCGACTCGGGTTCGCGCAGGCCGCTGGAGTAAGCGGCCCTGGCCAGCGCGTGGCAAGCGGTCGGACTGGTAAACAACAGGAATATGAAGATCAACAGCAGCTTGATGGTCACGAGACCAGGTCCGAAATGAACGGCCAGGCCGGCCAGGAACAAGCCGGACGCTATGGTATCCACCACGCCCGCTGCGTGCAGCCTGGAGTAGAAATGCGGAAACCGGTTGATACCGAGGCTGCCGATCACCAGCATGGCGGCTCCAACACCCAGCAAGCCAGCGGAAATGACATCGGCCAGCATCATGGCTGGCCCTGCCGACGCGGTTCCTGCTCCGTGTAGCGCAGCAGGGCCACCGTGCCGATGAAGTTGAGCAGCGCATACAGGAGGGCAAGGTCCAGATAATCACCCCGACCGGACGCTTCAGCCAGCAGCGCGATGAGGAGCACGGTCTTAGTCCCGAAACTGTTCACGGCGAGGATGCGGTCGAACACGGTGGGTCCCAAAAAGGCCCGCAACAACGCCAGCGCCATGGCCACCAGGACAGCGATTGCAATCACAAACAGCATCAAGCCTGCCGCTCGCAATCCGCGGGAATCAGCCGATCCAAGTCCCCTTGCGAAACGCCTTCGCCGGACACGGGCGAGAGGGCGTGCACAAGCAGTTCGTCGCCATTGACAAGGACAGTCACGGTCCCGGGGGTCAGGGTGATGGAGTTGCCAAGGATGACCTTACCCAGGTCACTGGGCTGACCGACCTTGACCCGGAGGAAATAGGGGGCGATGGCTGGCTTCGGCGAGAGGATCGTGCCGATCACCTGGGCGCTGGAGCGGAGGATCTCAACCGTCAGCCGACCCCAGTAGGCCAGCAAGGCACCGCTGATATGCACCGGGTGGCTTTCGTGATCGACCACGTCCAGTCGGTGCGCGAACCAGAGGGTGAACACCACGCTCGCGGCACCGAGCCCCAGCAGCAGCGGCTTGGGATAGCCCGACAGGCACCACCAGAGGATAGCCAGCAGCAGCCCCAGGGAGATCGAGTGCTTCATAGAGGAAAATGATGCCACATCGAGCTCCCCGGCCGCCCGCGCGATTGCCGCTGCGGCGTGCGAAGGGTAGATTCGTAGCCCAATCGCAAGTTCCCCTCCGGAGGCCTTGAAATGTCACCCACCATCCGCGCGCTCTGCCTGTCTTTCGGTAGCCTGCTGGCCTTGGCCTCGGGCGCAGAACAAACGGCCGTCATGCCCGTCACCCCCTCCGTACCGGGCGCCAGCGTGTATTTCGTGGAGCCCGCCGATGGGGCGGTGATCTCTGGACCCGTGCGGGTGGTCATGGGCCTCCAGGGCATGGGCATCGCCCCGGCCGGCATCGATTTCCCGGCGACCGGCCACCACCACCTGATCATCAATGCTCCCACCCCGCCGGCTGGCGCCATCATTCCGATGGATGCCAACCACGTCCATTTCGGCAAGGGTCAGACGGAAACTACCCTGGACCTGCCCGCGGGATCCCACACCCTGCAACTGGTCTTGGCCGACCGCAACCACATCCCCCATGAGCCGGCGGTGGTTTCGCCGGTCATCAACATCACGGTGCGGTAGGGGGCGCCGGCCCGAACTCGCAATAATCCTCGCGCTCCACGAGGTCGAAGACGAACAGGAACTTTGCCATGCCGGTCAATACGGCCATGGTGATGCCCAGCTCCAGGATCTGGCCTTCGTCGAAGTGCTCGGACAGCTCGGCGTGCAGCGTGGGGGAGAGAGAGCCGGATGGACGGGTCAGGGCCATTTCTCCCGCCAGCCTGATGACCACCGCCTGCGCGGCGCTCCAGCAATCGGCGCCGGGGTCGTCGATGTGGCGCAGTTGATCGGGGCTGAGGCCCGCTGCCAGCGCATCCTCGCGGTTGCCCTTGTTACAGAAGGCACAGCCGTGCAGCGTCGAGAGCCTGTAACGGAGCAGCTCCTTGTAAGCAGCCCCTACACGGCCGCCGTGGAAAATCCGGCGGTAAAAATCACCGTACCACTCGTACATTTCCGGCGCATGACCCATCACGCGGATGAAGGTATCGTCGCCACGCAATTTTCGCGATCTGGCCACCGCCTCACGCATGGACTGGGGAAGCACTTCATCCGGGCACGGCGCGATAAGCGGTCTGGGCTTCATGGAACCTCCAGGCTGGACCCGCCCACCAGCATGAGTGCGCCGAGGAGCAGGAACAACGCTGCGGCGATTCTGTTCATGAGACGAGCGCGAACACGGCGTGCCGCGACCTCTCCCAGCAGGACTGCGGGGATGTTGGCTAGCATCATGCCCATGGTCGTACCGGCCACCACCGCCAGCAGGGACGCCGGTAGCGGGCAGCCAGAGCCAGCGCCAGCAGTTGGGTCTTGTCCCCGATCTCGGCCAGCGCCACGCCCCCGGTGGAGACCAGCAAGGCCTCGAGCGGATCAGTCATCGCGTGGGACGAGCGGCAGGTAACGGGTAGTTTGGACGGCCCCTTCGGAACGGGGGCCAACGATCAGCAAGCCATCCTCGAGACCGTCGCCGTCCGTGTCGGCCAGTACCAGCAGCAGGGAAGGCAGCTTTTCCCCCGCCCCCGCCTGGCTCACCAGGCTGGCCAGGGCTTGGTCGAGGGAAGCAGAAAATCGCCCGGGGACCGGGGTGCCCCCCGGCAGGAGTTGCAGTTTCTCCCGCCAACGGACCACCTCCGCCTGCAGAACCTCGGGGCTAAGCGCGGGCCTGGCGCCACGACCCTGCAGGCTCGCCATGGCTGCCGCCTCTGCCTGCAGCGCAGCCGGGGCGCCCTGGATGGCGGCGCGTGCCAGCTCGGCGATAACCCGACGCCCATCCTCGCCTGCGTCGAAACGCAGAAACTCCAGCGGACCCTGACGCGCCTCTGGCGTTCGGGCAGCCAACGCCCGGGCCCGTTGATCGACGATGCTCCAGCGCAGGGGGTCGCCAGCCGGCGTCAGGCTGAGCAGCAGGACCGCCAGAGCGACCAGGACCAGCCACAGGTTCACCCGCCTCAACTCGCCCATCCAGGGGCCGCGACGCCAGCTCGCATAGCTGTACCCAACCGAGGACAACACGGCCAGGCCGGCGATGGCCAGCCCCCAGAAACGTGGCGGAGTAAGTCCGAAGGCGGTGCTACGCACAATCAGTGAATACGTCGCCGTAAGGGCCACAACGAGCATCAGGGGCGGCGCCAGCCGCAGTATCTGGGCCAGCCATCGGCCGTAACCTGGCCCTGACTCGCCATCGCGAAACGCGGCGTTGAGCAGCAGCACCATTGCTACGACCAGACACAGCAGCCAGTGGCTGTCCATCACCCGCTCGCCACTGGCCAACAGCGCGGGCAGGCGCGGCACCAGTGCGGCCACGAAGGCCACCAGGATCACCAGGGCCAGCGGAGCCAGCCACTTGAGCAGGCCCAGCAACTGATCGAGCAGGCCATCCAGCAGGCGGTCGCTGCCGGCGACCAGGCGGACGGCCGCAGCAAACACTACGCAAGTGGCCGGGTAGACGAATCCCGGATGGGTGAACAGGTCGCGGAACAACTCGATACCCAACGTCAGGAACAGTGCGCTCCAGAGGCCGATCAGGCCCCAGAACAGCAGGATCACCGCAGCAGATTCAAGCAGCGTCAGGTAGCTGCGCGAGGCGACACGAAACAGCTCGGCATACGCCGGAGGCCAGCGCCCACCCTCAAGGGACGCCCGCCAAAGCGGCACGGCCAGCAGCCACGCCGCCGCCAGAGGCAGCAGATAGCCCAGCACTACCACTTCATCAGGCTCCTGGCCGGTGCCCGGCACCGGCAATTCGCCGAGCAGGGCGCGCGCACTGGAGGCCAGGAACAGCGCCATGCCGCCGAGCAGGAACTGAAGAGTGCGACGAGTGCGCTGCTCCCACAGGAGCAACAGCGTGGGGGGCAGCAGCAGCACCACCAGATAGAAGATCGGCCACAGGCCAGGGCCCGCAGCCGGCCAGACGCCGCCCGCCACAGCATGATGCAAGAACCACAACAGAAGCCCCTGGGCGAGGCCCACCAGCAGGACCGCCGGCGTGATGCTCATGGGTTCAGGGCCTCAACCACCAGCAGGCCTCTCAGTTGCCCCGGCCGGAAGCCAGTGGCCCGGTCATCGGGATAGTGGGCCGTGATGGCCTCGGAGACGGACGGGGCGATCGTTTCGCCATGGCAGGCCAGGCAGACGGCCTCGACGGGAATGGCACGGGTATAGCGGAGACGCCCGTCGGTCGTGGATGAGAGGTCCTCCAGAGCCGCTGGGTCCTTGCCTCCGGCAATCTGACGGGCGAAGTCCTCCATCAACTGCTGGTCCAGGGGATCGGCCACATTGCCCGGATTGCGGAGGCGCACACCGGTCCGCCTGACGAGCAGGCTCCGTTCGGCACCGACCGCCCTAGCGATGGCCGGGGCCTGCTGATGGCAAACCTGGATTGCCGCGACAGGCCCCCCTTCTCTCATCGCCGCCTGCAGGGCAGCGCGCAGCCGGCCGGAGAACTCGGCACTGGCTTCGACCATCCCCGCACGCCGGGCATCTGGGTCGGCAAACGTGACTGCCGGGGCAAGGAACAGGATGCTGAGCAGAGCCATCAATCCCGGGCGCAATCGGCAGATCGATCTTGCAGGAGCGCAAATCAAGATGTTGAGGACCTTTGGCTGGGTGAGCGAGCCCGACTCAACATACTCACTGACGAACAGGCCCGTCAATGCCCGCCGTGCGAGCGCACCTTGCCAGTCTGGGGCCCTCACCCGCTTGTGTTCGGCAGGCTCAGGGCTGGATACGGCCGTTGACGACAATGCTCGCGCCGGTCACGCCGCTCGCTGAGGAGGACAACAGAAAGGCGATGACCTCAGCCACCTCATCCGGCGTGACCCATGTAGAAAAGTCAGCGTCGGGCATGTCCCGCCGATTGGCAGGGGTATCCATGATGGTCGGCAGTACTGCATTGACCCGTACACCGTTGCGAATTTCTTCCGCCGCGAGGCTCTCCGTCATTCGACCTACGGCTGCCTTACTGGCAGCGTAGGGCCCCATGCCCGCGCCAGACCGGTAAAACGCCGCAGCGGCCCCGATGTTTACGATGGCGCCCTGCGCTCTGCGCAATATCCTCGCGGAGCCTTTTTCATGTCAGACTTTAGCCTGGCCTCGGAATAAGGCCCGTGTTCAACGACATCATTTTCAACGTGACTCAGGTCCGGAGGGCACTTGCTCATGCATGGGCGATTAATCATCTCAATTTTGCTTACTGTCGTTCCGTCCATGCCAACACTTTCAGCAGAGCCGGCGGTCTACCGTCGGACGACATTGATCGACGAAACCATATATGAGACGCCCAGGCCTTATCGCGATGTCCTCGGTCTCCGGATATTTTACGGCCGGGAGATCGAGCGCCAACCGTAATGCTTCCGCTCGTCGCTTTTACCGGACGGTTTCAGCCCTTTCATAGCCAACACCTGGAGATGGTGCGATTTGCGCTGCAACGGGCCACCCGAGTGTTGATTGGAATCACCAACCCGGAAGATGACCACCATGAGCACCATCCGACCAGCAGTCACCGCCACCTTGACGAGTCGAATCCGCTATCGGTATCGCAGCGCCAGCAATTGATCGAGGCCGCCTTGTTTGAGGATGGTATTTCGGCGTCCTGTTGGCAGGTTTTCCCGTTTCCGCTCGACCGTTGCGAGTGTTGGCCATTGCTGATCCCGCCTGGCACGCCACAGCTCGTCCGAGTTTTCTCGGCTTGGGAACGCGAAAAGGTCCGTCGTTTTGAGGCGGCGGGATATCCGCCACTGGTTGTGGAGGGGGACTTGGCTAACCGCTTATCGGCGTCGGAAATCCGACAGACCATACGGACTAGCGGCAGAGTCCCCGAGAGCGTCCCACTCGGCGCGCGCGAGTTACTCGGTAGCTGGCTGAGGTCAGGTATTGGGGTTTTACATGGTCGATGATCGGTTGCCAATTCTGTTGGTGATTCTGGACGGCCTCGGCGACCGCGCAGCCCCGGAACTTGACGGCAAAACGCCATGTGAAGCGGCGGCGACCCCAAATCTCGACGCATTGGCAACCATGGGGATTAACGGCGTCCATGTCCCATTCGGGCCGGGTTGCGCCACCTCCAGCGAGCACGCCCATTGGGCCCTTTTTGGTCTCGGCAGGGTCCCGTTTCCCGGGCGTGCCGCCATTGAGGCGTTGGGAGTCGGCCTTAGCCCGCCGGTCGGAGTGCCCCTGTTCCACTTGGCGCTGCGAGCCGGAATCCTGCGAAACAATGCCCTCTATCTTGGCGCTCGCGCCCGGCCAAAGGAGGACACCGAGGTTTGCGCAGCATTGTTCGCAGCGCTCAACGGCAGGACCCGAGCCGGTATCCGCTTTGAAATCATGCCACTGCGTACCGGTGAAGCCGTTTTATGCGCCCACGGCGCCAGTAGCCATGAAATCAGTGACAGCGATAGCCTGTTCGATCACCTGCATCCCTGGATGCGCCCGCTCGCGCTACCGGAAGCCGTCGATCGTCTGGCTGCACAGGAACTGGCGAATGCCCTCGAGAGTTGGCTGCTCGAAAGCCGTCAGATATTGCGCCATCAATCATTCAACGCAAAGCGGCACGCGGCAGGACTACCCATGCTGGATGTCGCTGTCACCAAGTGGGCCAGCCTGTTGGACCCGGAGCTGCCGCAATTCCACACCGCAGTCGGAATTGCCGGTGCGGCGGTCACCGATACCGCGCTGTACCGTGGGCTCGCTCGACTGCTTGGGATGAAATGTGTCGATATTCCCTACGACCCTACCGACGCAGCAGCCGATATGCAGCGCCGGATAGAAGCTGCCAGTCGCCTGCTGGATACCCACGCGTTCGTTCATGTGCATGTCAAGGCCACGGACGAGGCAGGACACTCCAAAAACCCATGCTTCAAGCGCGACGTCATCGCCGCCACCGATGCCGGACTCAGCGCGCTGCCTGCGCTGGCACGGCGCGCCGTGGTGGCAGTAACCGGTGATCACGCCTCACCCTCGGTCGGAAGTCTGCTACATAGCGGGGACCCCACACCTGTCGTGGTGGCGGCGCCCGGGCTACGTGCTGATTTGCTCACGAGCTTTGGCGAGCGCACAGGGCTGACGGGCGAATGCGGTCGGCTGCGCGCCTCAGAGGTATTGCCGCTGCTGTTGGGCCTCGCCAATCGTCCGTTCTTCATCGGCCATCGTCCAGGCGCTTACACCACCTTGGCTCTGCCGGATACACCCGAACCGATGCCACTTAATGCCGAGGAGAAAAGATGACCATCGACACCAACAATGCGTCGCCGCTCGATGCGGAGCTCAATCCACCACCACATCTGGAGGACACTCTTGCGCGCGTCCGTTCGTTGTACACCAATGAGGTACGGCCCCGCGAAGAAGCGCTTAGGCACCGCCTCGAGGATGAGCGCCTCTATCTCGATGCCGATGGCAAGTTGCATCCGGAAATAGTGGCAGCCAGACGGGAAATCATGCGCGCTGCCGGCCAAGCCGGCGTGTACAGCCTGCATTTACCGACCCATCTCGGAGGTGGCGGCCTTGGCCGCACCGACATGATATTCGTAGAGGAACAGGTCTATAGCTATGGATGCGGCCTGAATCCGGCGCTGCTTTCCTGGTCTGAAGGTGCAACGCCGCGTCTGCTGTACTGCCACGATCACCAACGCGAACAATTTGTTGCGCCACTTGTTCGCGGCGAAAAAACCAGCCTTCATGCCGTCACTGAGGCAGGTGCGGGCTCAAACCTGTTCGACATGAAGACGCAGGCGCGGAGACGGGGCGACGATTGGGTGCTCAATGGGTCCAAGGCCTACATCACAAATGCGTTCGATGCCGACGTCGTTCAAGTACTCGCCATGACTGATCCCGGTGCCGGCCGCCGGAGCTTTAGCTACTTCATGTTTGATGCACGCGAGATGATGGGGCGCGGCTACAAGACAGGTCGACTTTTCCAGACGATGTTCGGCGATGGTTATACCGGCGAAATTTTCTTCGAGGACCTCGTTTTACCCCCCAGCGCAGTCATAGGAGAAGTCGGACAAGGCTTTGACATTGCGGTCATGTCGTTTAATTACACCCGGATGAGGCGGGCTGGCATGTGTTCCGGTTGGTCAAAATACTTGATCGAGCGCAGCCTCGAGCGGGTCCAGAATCGCCAGATCGGCGATCGACCGCTAGGCGCCAACCAAGGCATCCAGTGGATGATCGCCGACATGTACCTCGACTGGTTGCAGACCAGGTCCTTGTCACTCGAGGTGGCTCGTTCGATCGACACGCCGGGACCTTGGTATGCCCTGCCCCGTCCAAAAGACGAGATCCGACGGATATGTGCCTTAAAGCTCAGCAATGATGAGTCGTTCTACCGCGTTGCTGATCGCGCACTGCAGTTACATGGCGGGTTTGGCGTGATGCGCAACAACCCGATCAACAAGCTATTCCAGATCGCGCGCAACCTGCGCATACCAGGCGGCACGGACGAGGTTCAACGCACCACCATCGCTGAGACGTTAGGGCTCCGCTTTGACACATCCAAATCCCAACCGGACAAGCCAACCCGGTGAGTTGCGGTACTGAGCCGTTGACCCTGATTGACAAGCCTGGTCTCCAGGCGCCCATACGGTTGCGCGCCCTGAGTGGTTCTGGCGGCTGCGCAGCGAAGGCTCCACCCGACTTGGTGTCGCGATTGGTGGAGACCGTTGCCGCCGCTGGTCTGGAGAACGTTCAGGAACTGGTGGGGCTTGATCCCGCGGACGATGCGGTCGTCTATCCTCTGGCTGACGATCGGGCGTTGGTTGCCACCGTCGATTTCTTTCCACCCTTGGT
>Ga0222713_10000394_pt1 | contig 49163 bp, 67 predicted proteins | sample C33_649DmetaG_FD_165061 | JGI IMG/M metagenome (GOLD analysis project Ga0222713, IMG submission 165061) | Estuarine water microbial communities from San Francisco Bay, California, United States - C33_649D | ecosystem: Environmental > Aquatic > Marine > Unclassified | place: USA: California...
GGCGTTTTGCTCTTCGCCAAGCGTGGCTAACACAACCGCCGTGACCACCAACGACTGCGCGTAAAACCGAAGGTCAGACAGGCTCCGTTCCATTGATCGGTTCACTTGGCCTTCTCCACCGCCCGCAACACGAACTGCCGGAAGTACGCCGGCCAGTGCAAGTCGCACGGCGGGATGGTGCGCCAATCGGGGTGAGTCTTGCACGGGCAGCTCACAGGCGCTCGTCCGCGTCATCGGCCTTGGGCTTCGGAGCGGCACGGAACAGTCCCTTGATGTCCCCGAGGTATCCGTGCTTGAGGTAGTCGTCTGCCGTCGTCGCGGGCGGTCGCGGCTCCTCGCGCAACGGAGCAGTCTCTATTGGCTGCGGCACCGGCCCCGTCTGCCGCAGCACGCGCGTGATGAGCCCGATGGCAAGCAAGACCGGCCCCGCCCACGAGTCAGCGGACAAGACGCCCGCCTCGACCAGTGCCGTTAGCACCGCGCCCGCCGTGGTCACGAGGTCAGAGAAAACCAGGGTCTTCGAGACCCCGCCAGAACGTCGCTGATAGAACTTTGCCATGAGGTTAGGTTGCCCCGTGGCTGGCACGTCGTCAACGTTGGCTTGTTGCTTGCGTCATTGGGTCGCGAGAGCCGCAAAGAACATAAGAGGTACCGCCCACCGGGACGCCGCGACACGCCACAGCCATCGACGACGACGCACGACCATCGACGCACGCCCTAGCGCAGTCTTCGCTCAAAATGCCCCACTCATGCACTGATTGACCCGTCTCACTCACGACCGCAAGCGCCCACCCATCCTCGCCGATGAACGTTACGGCGGCGTGTATGGCCTCACCTTGTAACTCTGATTCAAGGTTGTGGACCCGCGCCAGCATCGAGGCGGTGTCCTCGTCGAGTCGCTCTATCGCGGCGTTGATGCGGTCCAGATTTGGCGTCGGGGCGTCGCTCGCGCACGCCGCATCACCACTCCTGTTCTCGCACCCAAGCACTGTCAGCGTGGCGAGGAGTCCATGCGCCCTTCGAGCCGCGACAGCCGCGTATCGACGTGCCCAACCCGGTCGGCCATTTTCTCCACCTGTCCCGCGATAGGGCCTAGCTTCGCGTCCACCCCCGCGACTGCCGCCGCGAGCTGGGCTTGCGTCACAAGGTCGCCCCGAAGAGTCCAAACCGTGCCGATAATCAGGACTGCCGACGACGCAGCAACGCCCACCGTCATCTTCAAGTTTGAGAGCATCCATCACCACCTCTCCGAGCACGTCGGGTCGCAAGCCACAGCTTCCTGAGCATCACTCAGGCCGTAAACTGTAGGCCGCGACGGCCATGTTACGCACTGTAGCGAAACCTGCTGTTTTGCCCAAGCGTTTCGCGGGTGTCAGCCTGCGCTGTCTTGCTCAGCCGGATGGAGTTTTAGCGCGGGTCTTCGCACCAGCGAAGGACTAACCCCGCGTTGCAAGTGTTCGCGCCGGATGCGAGCCGAATCACCGTGGACACTCCCGACTTGAGCACGATGCCAGAAAGCACATGCGCGTTACCGCCAGGGCTGTTTGCCCCGAGTTGTCGTGTCGATATCACAGTGCCGCCCGAGTAAGTAAACGCCGCGCCCGTCGTGCCCGTAAACTTTGGCGTAATTTCGGAGGTCAGCGCCAAGTTGCGGTTTTGGTTGTACGCCACGGCCACCGCGCCCGCCGCAATCACTAGCGACGTCACCCCTTCTGCAATGGTCAAAGTAGCGATGTTCGAAGCAGTCGCCTCAATAACAGCGAACGCCGCCACTGATGCCGGGATCGTGAACCCGATCTCTAGAATGTCAGCCGACGTTGCAAGCGTCGCCCGCGTTGAAATCTCGTAGGCCGTGCCCCGGATGATTGCGTCCTGTCCCGCGTCGAACGTCATCTCGTAGGTCGTACCAAACACACCGCGCTGCTGGCTCATCGTTAGGCTCCTTGAAGGGCCGCAAGCGCGCGCCCGTAATTCACGTCAATCGACTTCATCTGCCAGAACCAGAGTTGCTCAGGCTCAAACCAGAGTGCCGCCGCGACCTGTTCGTTGATCTGCGTTTTCTTGGGCATGCCGTCAATGGGGTCGTAGGCTGCGAGACCCACGCCAAGACGACGGCCTTCAGTAAACTCGCCCCAGTTTTTCTCGGTCATCGCGACCGATTGCGTTTCGCCAGGCCAGAGGATGTTATCCGGCTGCGCCTTCAGTCCGTTACTCTCCCCGACAGAGTACGCTTGCGGGCGCAGCTGGACGCCGCACACAAGGAGTTGCTCGGTCACGCCTTGAAGATAGGCGTAGTCGTTGATGCTGACTCGCTTCGGGGGCACCGCATCGTAAAGCCGACCCACGACGTGAGCCCGCTCGCCGGCTGCGCCACGGCCACCGCTGGCCCAGGCCATCTCGGTATCGAGGTCCAACTTGACGTCGGGAAACGCCTTCAGGATGGGCAGGACGTAGGCAAGGAGCCCATCGAGGTACTTGGTTGACGGCCAAATCCACGCAGTCAGGTCCACACCGACGCCCGCCGCCTTGAGTTCGCTAATGACGCCTTTGAGATGCGCCATGCTGCCGAAGGGCTTGAACACTGGCCCATCGGAGTGCGAGTTGAGAAACAGCCCCAACCTCGCAGGCCGGAAGCCAGTCTTCTGATACAGCTCCTCGACCTCCTTGGCCGCGCCGTCCGTCGTGTTCCACCACGACCACTCACGAGAGGTCCACGCGCACAGGGGCGGCACTCGTCGGGGCAGGGGGTAGCCGTACTTCTCAACGGCAGCGCGCGTGCCGGGGCCGTACTTGCCGTCCACGGTGAGCTTCGCGCCTTGCTCGTTGAGCCAGCGTTGGTAGACCTTGACGAGTTCTGTCCGCTTGTCGCCGTAGGTGGGGATTAAGGGCTGTAGGGTGCTCATCAGTTACGCTCCTGCGCGGCCTTCGTGCGGGCCGCTTTTGCTTTGGTTCGATTCTGGATGCCCTCGCGCAAGGCGTCGTCAAAGAGCTTGTCTGCCGTCGCCATCCAGCGAATGTCGTTCATGGTCCCGCGCTCGAGTAGGTCGAGGTTCTTCTTGATGCCGCGTACCAGTCGCGATGGCGGGTAGGGCTCAACCGCTTCGGCGTAGACCGCCAAAAGCGGAGTTAGCCGCTTGCGGTACTCGGTCGCGAACGCGCGAAGCTGCGGCGGGCGCATCTGCGACATGGGTACTAGGATGCCGGTCGCCTCTTGCGCGGAACGGGCAACGTCTCGACGCTTGCCTTCCACCTGCTCCGTCTGATTCACAAGCGCGTCGTCGATGTCCACCGACTGACCGCGCGTGCCAAGAAAGACGTCCCTCACCGCGCCAGAAAGCGGGCGCTCTCGGCCTTGGTAGTCAGGCACCCCCGCTGCCGACGCGGCGATACGCTCGTATTGCGAGCCGCCCTTGATGCGTGTTCGGTCCATCGGCCCAGACCCAATCGAGCCTTCGCCGGCCATGTCGGACAGCGACGGCGTGATGGGCGGGAGGTACGATTGAATGAGATGCGACAGCCGCGCCGCCGTCTCTTCCTCGGACGTCATGCCCCGACGCACAAGCGGTTGACCCGTGAAGGTGGGCACGATGCCGAGCTGCTCTGCGGCAGGACGCACAAGCGGGTTGATGTCGATGTTCAACACCTCGCCCATGAAGTCCCAGAGTTGCGCGCTGTCAGAGTCGTACCGCGTCGTCTTGCCGCCCGAGTACTGCGAGACCGGCGAGAGATAGCCTGTGTTTAGAAGCTCGATGCGCCCTTCCGCGTCCTTGCCCATGCCCGGCACAATCTCGCCCATAGCGGTCATGCTCGACGGGGACGTGCCCCGAACGCCGCCCTTGGCTGCCTCGACTTCCTCGGACGTCATGCCCGACCGCGCAAGGTTGACGTCGCTCAGGTAGTCGCTCGTTTGCATCCAGAGTTGCGCGCGAAGCGGGTCTTCTGCAAGCCACCGTTGCATGCGCGGAATGGCCCGCGCGGAGAACGCCACGAACGGTTGGCCGGCAAGGTAGAACGCCGCGCGACCGCCCGCCCGTGACTTGCCCTCGCGCGTGACCGGGGCCATAGGAGACCGGAGCACTTGCGCAAACCCCGGAACGTTCTCGTAGTCAATGAACGCCTCGCGGGCTTTCATCGCTGCCGACGACCGCGCTTCTTGGCTCACGAGCGTCGGAGATACGCCTTCAGCCCGCGCCGCTTGGTCAATCATCTTCCGGTAGTAGGCAAGGCGAAACAGGTCATCTTGCGCGCCGTAGACCATGCCGGGGAGTCGAGTCAGCGCCGAGCCCGACGCCTTGGCCGCTGCCCATGCCCGCCGCGACGGGGCAAAGCTCTTTGGCTCCGGTGCGCCTTGACGCATGCGGACCCATTGGTCTTGGCCTTCGACATCGCGAAGCTTCGCGCGGGTCTGCCGCTCTCGCTGGAACGCACCGCTCTTGATGTCGTCCACGGCACCCTTCGCCGCTTGGCCCGCTTCGCCCACCATCTCGAACAGCCGCGCCATAGGCTCCGTCGTATTTTGAAACGCTCCTTCAAGTTGCGACGCGAGGTAGTCACGGCCCAGCTCAGAGCGCCCGAATGTGCCTTGAAAAACGCCGTCACGCTCAGCCATCCGGTAGACGTCGCTCTTCTTGCCGCGCGCGAGGTCGCTCAGCGCGTCGGAGTAGTAACCGAGGTTGCGCGGGTTCCACAGACTCATCCCGACCATGGGCGCGAAGACGAGCGCCGACGACAGCACGTTGCGCGCGTGGGTCGCGGGAGACCACACGGTCTTGGCGCTCTTCCATCGGCGGTTCATTTGCGAGATTGCGCTGCTGGCTTCTTCGAGCGCCGCCCGCTTGTTCACCATGTCGAAGAACAGGTCTGCGGGAATGTACTTGCCGCCGAGCGCGCCGTACTTCTTGAGCCCCGGCGAGCCCGCATCGTCCGTCATGCCCGCCGCTTTGCGCACGTTCTCCGGGAACCGCGCTTCGTCGGGGACCATGATCCAGTCATCCATGCCGGGAATGTCGCCGCGAGGGTTTACGGGGTCGATGGCTTCGGCGGCAATCTTAGCAGGGTTGCCCCGGTACTTCGCTGACACGCGCGCGTTGTGCTCTGCGACGGCAAGTGCCCGCTTCTGAAGAAACGCCGCTTCGTCGAGTGGGACGCCGGACTTGTCGATACGGTCGTACAGCTTGTACGTCTCCACGTCGTCGATAAAGCCCATGAGCCCGGCCATCGCTTCCTCAGCGAGATCGGTTGATAGGCCGTACTCCGCCTCACGCCGGGTCATCGGGACGCCTTCGCGACGCAGCGCGTTCGCCCGTAGCCGAGACCCTTCGAGGTACGGGTTCAGCTTCTTGCGGTCGCTTTTGCCCATCGCTTGCAACGGGTCCGCGATGGTGCCGTCACGAATCGCGCGGTCCATGACCTGCGGCCAGTAAAGTTGCCGAATCTGCTCCGCGTTCTCGAACATGCCGAGCGCCTTCGCATCCTCGGTCGCCGCGCGGGATAGCTCCGCAAGCCCTCGCCCGTAGCGATTCACCACGCGCTGCTCGCCGTCCATCTTGGCGACCCACTCGTCAGCGCCGATGGATTGGCGTCGAAAGTCAGCCGCCATCGCGGCGAGGTCTGTTGCGTTTGGAACGGTGCGCCCTTGCCGGCGAAGGTCTGCCAGTGCGTCGAGTTCTCTCACCTTGGCCGATAGCAACGCGGACTCTTCCATCATCCCAACGAGCGACTCGCGAGACTGCGAAGCGTTGCGGTCCAGTACCGGGCCGGCGCTTTGCGAGCGCGGCATCATCGGACCTTCAGCGCCGCGCGGCAGCCGGGGAACCGATGCGCCCATCCTCATGGCGTCCGATGGTCCTAGGCCCGTCTCGCGCCGAATGGCAGCGTTAGCAGCTTCCTCGATGCGGGCGAGGTCTTCGAGACGACTACGCGCCGCAACCTCAGCTCGGTAGGTTGACCGCCGCGCGTTGTCCCAGGCCGTCGCTGCCGCTTGTTTGGCTGCTTGCGTCGCCTTCAGGTCGGCCACCTCGCCGCGTAGCTTCGCCCCGTCCGCTGCGGCCTGTGCGCGCTCTGACCGCGTGAGGCTGTCTTGCCACGCTGCCCACGCCCGCGACTCAGCCGCACGCGCCGCCTTGATGGATAGCTGCGTTCGGAGGTCTTCGGCCCCTTGCGTGCGCGCTTGCTTCAGGTCTTCGGCCCGGCGCTCGGCACCGATGGCCTTGTCCCACGTCTCGCGCGTGGCCGTCTTGCCGCCGCGTGGGGTCGCGTTGATGGCCGCTTGCGCCTCTTCTCGGGCGATCTTCAGCGCATCCGCGAAGACGCCTTTCATCTCCCCGACCTTAGCCGTACGCGCGTCAAGAGCCCCGCCGATGGCCTCGCCCGCTTGCGCCGACAAGCCTTGACGGACTTCGGCTTTCGCCTGCTTGGTCGCGGCTTCGCGGGTCGCGCGGAGTGACGCGGACAGGTCGAGGATGCGGGCCTGTTCGGCTTGAAAGGCGTCCGCGCCCATAGGCCGGTTGTCGGCACGCCCGCCGAGACCTTGCGCAAGCTCAGCCTCGCGTACCTTCGCGGCGCCTAATGCGAAGTCGGCACCTTGCGCGCGAATGGTTGCGTCTTCGGCCTTCGATACTGCCGCCGCGCCACGCTCAGCACGAGCGCCGACGCTTTGGTCAATGCGCGCGTTGATGTCGTCGAGTCGTGCCGCCGCTTCTGCCCGTGCCACGTCGAGCGCCGAGTCGGCGAGGTTGTCGAACGCCTTGACAGCCGGTGCGCCTTGTTCAAGGTCGCCCGCCATCTCGCGCAGGGCCTTCGCCTCTGCGAGCTTCTTCGCCCGCATCATCTCGCCGTACTCGGTACGAGTGAACGCGGATTGCTGCCGTGCCTTGCCGCCGGGTCGCGCGGGCTTGCCGGATTGGTCCCATGACTTGAACTCGAACATCTGCCGCGAGCGGTCGTTGCCCGGCATCCAGTAGCCGCCTTCAAGCGGCGAGTGCTCAGCTTGCAGGAAGCGCCGCACCGTGGGTCGTGCCTCATCGGGGACGTTGGCGAGCGCCTCGGAAAGCTGCTGCTCTCGCTTCGTCTTGCGCCCCATGCCCTCGCGCTCCAACGCGCCGACGATCTCCCCGACTTGCTCGTTGCGTGGGTTGAGCCACCACCGAAGCTCCGGGAACTTGACGCCGAGACGCTTGATGCCGTGACTCAGGAGGTCGGTTGCGCCCGTCAGCCCGAGCGTCGCGACATAGGACGGGACGCGCGCCGCCGTCTCTGCGACAGCCCGCTTGGCCGCTTCCGTAGATAGCCGGCGCTCTAGGCCCATCGTCTTGGCGATGCCTTCGTTCAGTGCGCGACCGGGGACGCCAAGCTCCTCGAGCTTTGCAACTGCTTCTGCCATCCCGCGCTCTGCGTTTGTGCCAGCCTTGACCGCACGCGCCCACCCTTCGGCGGCGGCATCGGTCTTGGCGCTCGGTCCGTCAAACACCTCGACCGCGCGGCGAGTTTCGCGAACCCGTGCCTCTTGGGCGGCAAACCGCTTGCCAAGGTCTGCGCGCTCCACATAGGCCGAGTCGTCGATAGCGTTGCCGGCACGTTCCGCGACGTCGATGCGCGCGTCCATAGCGTCAAGCGCATCCTTCGTTCGTGCCGACGCGCGGGCCGCTTCGTCCGCATCGAAGTACAGCGATTGCCGGGTCAGTGCAGCGGGGGCGGTCTCGGCGCGTAGGCCATCTAACTCCCGCGTCATCTTGGCGGTTCGGGCCGCGCTCGCGTCGGTCAACGGCTCCGTCAGCTTGCGCACGCCTTGACCTGACATCGCGGCGTTAAGTGCCGTTCCAATAGGTCCGCGCTCGAACTCAGCGCGTGGGTCTAGTGCCGTTCGGGCAAACGAGCGAAACGCCCCGGTCCCGACTTCCTTGACGCCTTCGACGCCTTGCTTGACCACGTTCTCAATGTTGCCTTCGGGCGTGCCAAGCGAGCCCAGAGCCTCAGCGCCCGCGACGCCAAGCTGGGTAAAGCCCGTGGCGATGTCCCCGATCTCGGACGGGATGCGCTTGAGCCCGCGCAAAATGGACTCACTCCACCCTTCGCCCTTCGCTGCCGACGCTTCGCCCGGCATGGACACCGGGTCGCGGTCAAGGCCGAGACCCTCGTACAGAGCACGGTTGAACCCCTTTTCATCGATGGCCTTGTAGGCTTCTTCGCTCTTGCGCATGGCGACGTTGCCAAGTGCGGCGGGGAGCGCGGCGACGTTGCGGCCAATGTTCGTGCCGTAGTCGTCGCCCGATGGAAGAAAGCCCTCCGCTTGCGGCTCGCCCGTGACCGTCTGCTTAATTTGACGGTAGAGTTCGGATGCGATACCGAGCGGTGCCGTGACCGGGAGCCCCGCCACTTGGCCCACACGCTCCATGACGGACGGCTCACCGACGAGACGCCGCCCACCCGGCAACGTGCGCGGGACTGCAAAGGCGTCGTCCGGGTCGCCACCACGAGACGCGACCTCGCGCTCCTTGCGGAACTTGTCGAGAGCGAAGCGGGCTTCTGGGGTGTCGATGCTGCCGGGGGTCTCGCGCCCAAGCGGACGCGCTGGCGTGCTCACGCCCGCCTTGATTGAGCCGCCGGGATACATCTCCCTGCCGATGCCTTCGGCCCGTGCCGTGTCCGTGGCTTCGTTCACGAGCGCCGCGCGCCGCGTCGGGTCCAGCACGTCATCGAGCCCGCCGATGTTCGACGCTGCCCGCTCGCCAATAAAACGCTCTCGCACGCGCTCGCCAATGGGCTGCGGCGCGGCGGGAGGTTTAAAGGCGGGAGCTGGGGTGGGACGGAAAGCAGGTTCCGGCGCTACAGGTTCGGACGTGTCAGTGAACTTGAAGCTAGGCCGGGGCGGGGTTGCCGGTTCAGAGGTGTCAGTGAACTTGAAGCTCGACCGGGTTGCCGGGGCGGGCTCAGACGTGTCAGTGAACTTGAATGGCGGCATGGGCTTACACTACCGACCTCAGTCCAGATTGTCATCCCATCCGTAGGCGTTGGCCTCGCGCTTGAATAGCGCCATCTTCTGCTCTGGCGTGAGCTTCATTGCCTGAATCTTGTTGAGAAGCTCAGCCCGGTTGCCCGCGTTGATCGTGGGCGTTGCCGTCCTTGGCGTCACGGGCGGTGGCACCATCGGGGGACGTGCCGGGGCGGGGCCGGTTCCTCGGATGTACTCGGGCACCGGGAGCCCCTGCGCTTCGAGGTCAGCTGCGATCTCTTCTGGCGTCATTCCCGCAGACGCGGCGGCAGTTCCGACGACGGCTTTGGTCTTGTTGCGGCGGTCGGTCTCCAACTGATTTCGAGCCCTAGCGGCCTTCGCCCGAACGGCGTTGTAGGCCGCGAGGTCGGCGGCGCTTTGCGGATTCAGCATGTCGCCTGTTGGCTCCGCACCCCGGATCGCGGCGGCGAACTGGTCCGCGTTAAGCAAGCCCTCGCCCACGCTCGCAACGTAGTTCCCGAAGCCTGCGCCGATGGACGGGTCGCCCTTCACGATCTGCGCCACGTCGCCCACCGTGACCTCGCCTTCGGTGACGGCAGGAATGGACTTGGCGACCGCACCGGCTCGCTCGCGTCGCTCTTGCGTGACTCGGCCCGCTTCGGCGCGTGCTTCGGCGGTAGTGCGCGACTCGTCCACCCGTGCGGCTCGTGCCACGTCGGTGAGAGACGTGCCGAACCCTTCGCGCGTTCCAGCGACAGCCGGCGCGTACTTGGATTGAGCGGTGGTGATGAGGCGGATCATGTTGTCCCGCGCTGCATTGAACTTGCTAACGTCCTCGGCGTCGCCCTTCTTCTGTCCGGGTGCGGCCTCGTTATAGCCACGGAAGTACGACTTGAAATCACCGATGTCTTCGGCAGTCTCAAAACCGTGGTCAATGGGTGCAGCCGCTACCGCACGAAAAAGCGCCGGTCCTGCTGCGATGCGAAGCGGCTGGGACGGACCCGTTGGGTTTCCCTTCTTGTCGCGCTTCTGGACGACGATGGTCATGGCGTCGCCGTCGAGTCCGGTGTCTTCGCCTGCGCCCGCACTGCTTTGTCCGCCACCACGCCTGCCGCCCGTGCCGCCCTGCCGACCCATCGGACCCTGCGGCACGATGTCGCCGCGCAACCCGTCGTCGGTGTTGCCCGTGGGGAGCACGGTCTGCGGTGGCGTGTAAACGCCCAGACCCCGGACGTACTTCGGCGCGCCACGGCTTCGCGCGCTCATCAGAAGGTCAAGCTGCCGCATCTCTTCGGCCTTGGCCTTGGCGTCCGCCTCCTTGGCGCGCGCTGCCGCAATGGCCGTAGCCGACGCGCCGCGCTGCTCCAACATGCTGACGTTCGCCGCCGCCTGCTGCTCCTCCCAGAGCAACTTCTTGCGCTGAAGTTCTAGGCTCAGCATCCGCTCGTCCCGCACGTCCTGCGACTGCTGCGCCAGACCGCGCACCGAGGTCGGCATCGACGGGATGGCGTCGCGGTAGCCGGTTTCGCGCGCTATGGCAGCGGTCGTAGACGGCATCATTCGCGGGGGCTGGTAGCCGCCTGGAGCTTCGCGCATCTCACGGGGCGGCATCGGTGCGGCGCGCTGCGCCACGGGGCTTGGCGGGGCTGCCATAGGGCTTAGTGGAGCCGCCATTGAACGGCGCGGCGTCTCGTCCGCGAGGTCACGGCGGGGAATGGCCGGCGGTCCCAAAGGAGCGTTGAGCACGCGCCCAAACTGCGCTTCGATGTCGGGGGTGAGCATCGGGTTCGATGGGGTCGGGGCAGGAGTCGGAGCACGCATCGGAGCCGGCTGCGGGCGAAGCACGTTCGCCTTGACCCCACCGAGCGCCGGAGTTCCAAAGTCAGGAGCACGGCGACCGTAGCTCGTTTCAGCGCCACCACCATACGACGCTTGCGGTCGAAGCTCCGTCGCCGCGCGAGACTCCGCAACTTGGCGAATCGCCGCGCTGCTGTCCCCCATCACGTCGTCGTCAGGGTAGTAGGTGCCCGCCGCTGCCGAGCGCTCGTTCTTCGTCAGCGAGTCGCGGAACGCAGAGCCCGCGATGTCGCCGCCGATGTTGAGCGCCGCGCCGAGGACGTCACCGCCGAGACGACGGAGGAAGTTCTTGCTCCCTTGGTCGTTCTCGAACGCGCGTTGCTTCTCGTTCTCCTCGCGTTGGGCACGGATGCCTTTGACTTGGCCGAGGTAGTTCGGGGCGAGGTTGGGGATTGCCATGTCATTGTTCTCCGTCGAGCGTGGAGTACCAGTAGTCTTGGAACTCGGGGAAACTCATAAAGCCCTTGCCGCGCTCCTCGGCGGCTTCGCGGTATGCGTTCCACGAGTTGAGCCAGTTCGGGTCGTCGGGCTTTGTCCATTTCCCCGGAGCTTGGGCTTGCGGCCACTGCCAAGCCCACCCGTTCTTTAGGTTAGGTACCGGGTCGGCAACGCCCGCGAGACCGCTGCCGCCCGACGGGGTTCCGCCGCCATCCGTGCCCGCTTCCGATGCGTCTGCGTCTTCCGCCGCCTTGAGCACGGGCGGCGGTGTGGTGGTGTCTTGGTTCTGCTCTTGTTGGTCCGCATCTTCCGCCGCCTCGAGCACGGACGGCGACACGGTAATGTCTTGATCCGAACCCGTGAACATGGCCCTGACCACGTCCGAGTATGATGCGCCCGCGTTGAGTTGGTCGTATGCCCACGCGAGTGCGTCAACGTCCCACTGCTCGCCGCCGAGCTGCGCGAGGAGGTTGTTGAGCGTCATGTGGCGGTCGGATTCCTTCTGCTCGTCCTTCTCGTACTCGATTTGGTCTTTCTGAAGCTGCATCGCCTCCGCTGCAAGTTCGTTGCGCGTCTTGTCGTCGAGCTGTGAGCCGAAGGCCGCGAGGTAAGTCTTGATCTCGTTGAGCCTCTGTTCGATTTGGAGCGCCTTGTTCTCGGTCTTTAGGTCCGTAATGGCGCTGATAGCTCCCACGTCGATGTTGCCGAGACCTGCGATCTCCAAGCCGCTCCCGCCAAGACCACGGCCCGCCATCTGCTGCATCGCCTTTGCCTTGGCCTCTGCCGCTTGACGAATGATCTGGTCTTCCTGCGCCTGGAGCTCTTCGGCGTTGAACCCGAACTCGGACAAGTCCTTGTCCATGACTTCGCTGGCGTTCAGTGCGACCTTATCCTTCACCGAACTATACGGATCGTATTGCCACCCGTCGTTCATGTCGTAGTACCACCCAGGCGAGTCCGCCGTAACTCCGGGCGGCATCGGGACAGCCTTCCACTTGCCAACTTCACTATCCCAGTCGAAACCCGGTCCAGGGTTTTTCGACGGGTCAAGAACGTCCCAATCGATAGCAGATGATGGGTCCAGCCCCACGGTCTCTTCAGTGCGCACGGGCGGCTCAATATCGACTTTCAGGCGTTCTCCCAGATGCGGCTTGGTAGGGTCGTAATTGGGATTCATCCCCACAGACGACTTGGGGCCAAACACATCAGCACCAACACGCTCGGGATCGTACGGAAGCAAGTTGTCAGGGAGTAGCGCCGGGGGCAATCCTTGCGGCACCTTTGCCTGCGCTAACGTTGCTGCTACCGGGGCCGCGTTTGGGTTTGGCGGGACGTAGTTCATGGGAGCGGGAGCCAGCGACGCCGGGACCACGTTACCCACCGGAGCGGGCGTGTACGGATCGCCGGTCTTCATAAATGCGAACTGCGACGTAGGGCTGAGGAGGTCGCCCGCTGTCTTGGCTTTCATCGCGTCGATGGCCTGCGCGCGTGGGTCCAACGCCATCTGTTGTTGTGGCATCGGGTTTTTAGCCGGGGGCTGCTGCGCATAGGGCGAAGCCGGAGCAAGAGCGGGTGCAGGTGCGGGTGCAGGGCTGTACCGGACAGGCACTGGGGCCGGTTGCGCGCGCACGGGAGCAGCTTGCGCGGCCTGCGCCTGCTGCATTGCGATTGCCCTGATTGGGTCGTCCTGCGCCGGGGCCGGTGCGCCACTCGGGCCTTGACCGCGAAGCGGCGCTTTTGGGGGCTTGGCGAGCGTGCGCGGTGGGGCGCTAGGGGTCATTCTCGGGAGCGGTACTTGTGGCAGCATGTTGGACCCCTTACGCCTTGTGCAGAACCTTGACCAGCAGGGTACACGAGAAGTCTACAATCGTCGCTGTTGCTAGCGACACTGTGACCGTGATGGTCTCACCGGCACCAAGTGACACGTCGTTAAACGCGGTGGTGTACTTTACGGTGTTGGCGTCGCCCGATGCGGAAGTCAGCGCCGCCGTCAGGAGATTTATAGCACCGTTACTGCCCTGGATCGAAAGCGCAGGGCTGCCGGCGGTCGAGTAAAAGTACGACTCAAACGAAACCGGAATATAGGGGTCGTTGCCTTGCACCCGAAACGCCACGCGGTAAGTCCCCGCCACGAGGTTGCCGGCAACCGACAGGATCGGGATCGTCATGAACGAGTAGGGGTTCGCCAGCTCGCCCGTTGTGATGGCTGCGCCTGCGAACTTCGTGGTCACGGCGGCGAAGTTGGCGTTCATCGCGGACGCGCTGATGGTCTGCCCGTTAGTGAAGGTGTTGGGGATCGTGATGGACATGGGCGCTCCTACGAGACGAGAGAGAAGGCGTCGTTGCCGGTGACGGTGGCCGTGCCCGCCGTGTATTCGATGGTCCCGTCTGTGAGCACGTTACCGACAATGGTGCCGTGACCCACGCTTACGCCAAGGCGTATCTTGCGGCCTGCGGGAAGCGATGCGGCCCTGTAGCCGTCTGACCCTGCCGTGACCCCGGTTAGCCCCGTCCATGCTGCCGTGTAGGCTCCAGATTCGGTGTGCGCGGTCGTGGTTAGGTCAATGTAGCTACCGTCGTGACCGACTGCCGCCGAGGAGACCGTGACCGCCGCCGCGCCGCCAAAGTTCGTGATGGTGTAGTTGCCCGCCGTGGTCCACGTCGAGTCGCTTGGGACCGTGACTGCAAGGGTGAGACGGACGCGCGTAAGACCTACGGATTGCGCTGATGTGATGGTGGTGTCAGGCACGCTGGCCCCCGCTGCGACATAGGCCGACATAGACGCCGGGTCGGTGAATAGCCTTGTCGCTTCCGAGTAGGTGAACTCTACCGGGTCGGTCATGGCGACGACTGCCATCAGAGGGTGATGTCGAAGTGCATGGACAAGTGACCCATTACGATGCGGGTTGGCGTCGTGGCATGGTTCACGTCGTAGTCGTTGAGGGATGTGTCGATACCGCGCAGATGGTCTCCGAAGTTACCCAACATCGCCGTCGAGTTGCGGAACAGGTACACCGGGAGCGGGACGTAATTCCCCGCAAGGTCGCGCAGGATTGTCACCGCGCCAGGGGCTCTCGGGTCATCGTTGATGCCGACGCGAGCGTACCCCGCCGAGACCAACGATGTGGTTTGCGCGTACTCCACCACGCACCGGCTCAGCGTGTTTGCGTCCAGTGCAGACCGGCCAAACTCGTTGTTGCTCCCGCCATCGAGCTCAGGAACACGAGCCAACATGCACACGGGGTTGACGTCCGACGCGATAGCCCACGGGTAGTAGTTGCCCGCATAGGCCATCTGGTCGCAGTTGGCTGACCCCGTGTCCCGGATGTTGGCCCAAAAATAGGTCCCCGTGTTGCTGCCGTCGATAGCAAAAGTGCCGCACCCCAAGTAAAGCTGCGACCCTGCACCCGGTGCGGCTCCGTCGTTGAACTGCGTCGCAGCGGTCGCCGAGGATGCGCCGAACGCCGCGCCCGCGTTGGTCCACCCTCCGCGCGTGGAGACTTGAACGGAGTTGACCGTGGTTCCAGTGTTGTTGATGCGGATTTGGTGGCGGTAGTTGCCCGACCCCAATGCGGTCGTCGGCTCGATGACCATATACGAGCCCGCCGCGACCGCTGCCGCGTTGGCGAAGCTCGTGACGAATGTTGTGCCGTTGTGAAGGGCGACCGCCGTGCCTGTGTCATTGACGAGGCGGTATATGCTTTGGGAACTTGTATTCGTCACAAAGTCGTATATCCGAAACAGGGTCTCAGCGGTGCTAACGGTGCTGACTACGCGGTACTTGAAGCCCATCAGACGGTCCTATTGTTCGCGACGACGTAGCCGCTCGAAGTGCCTGTGATGTCCACGGTGACGGACGTGACGTTTTCAAAGAGACAATCCCGCACCACGCAGTAGTCCGCGCTTGCCAGCTCCACCGCCGACGACGCCCCATCAAAGTGGCACTCGACAACCTCGCAGTAGTCGCCCGTAACCCGCACCGTGTCGTAACCCGTGTTGAGCGAGTCTTTAAGCCTCAGCCCTTGCAGCCGTAGCCGTGAGCCCGATAGCGTGAAGATGGGGGCGGTTGGCGTCACCATGCGGCGAAGCACGGTCTTGCCCGGTGCGAGAGCGATGATCTCCAGGCGCGTGAACGCAATGGACAGGCCCGCCGCGCCGATGTCGTAGTCACCCTCAGAGACGAAGATGCGCGCACCCTCGCTGCCCGAGATGGTCCCTGTGACCGCGCGGATAGCGTCCTCGATGGACTGGCCGGGAAGCACGACGTGGCCGAGTGCAGCAATGCGGTCCTGCGCTTCGCCCAGACCGATGCCGTTGCGCATCGCAGGGAGTGAACCTTGCGCCACTCGGTTGAGACGCTGAGGAGCGAAGCCAAGGCCAATGGCCCCGCCCGAAACCGGCGCGACGTAGCGGGACTGCGTCATCGGTTCGGGCTCTCGGGCGAGCCGAGCTCTAACGTGATGCTCGCGACGTTCACGGCGTTCGCCCTGATGCCGCTGACACTCGTGTAGGGGTCGTCGATGATGGCGATGCGGAACCATCGCGACGTGATGTTGACGTCCAAGCGGGACGTGTACCAATCAAGCGGCGTCCAGACGCCGGTGCCCCACACCGCCGAGCCGTAAAAGGCCGAACCATCCGGGTTCGGGTGTAGCGCGGTCGTGCCCTTGGTATTGAAGGCTTGCGTCCGCGTGATTCTTTCGTCGTAGGAGTTCACCACGCCTGCGTCGTCAACCACGTCCCAAGACGCCTCTTCGCCCTCGATGCACGACATGGGAAGGTCAATAGCCACGGCATCAGAACCCGCCGTGACCGGCGTCCCGCTCTGTGTCGTGGCGAACACGCCCGCACTTAGCGCCTTGAAACGCACCGACCGGCACTGGCGGAACTCGTCCTCTTCGGGGGCGATGCGTTGGGAGGCCCAGAACATAGGGACGCCCACGCTCACTAACGACCCGTCCTTCGTGGTGGTCGGCGCAAGACGGAACATGCCGCCTTCAGCGCCGAGACCCAGGGTCATGCCGCCCACTTCCACAATGTCGTAGATGTCGTCGCCCTCGGACATGGACCAGATGTTCCACCCGCGCCGCTTCAGGTCGTACACCAGCAAGCACGCGAACTCATCAAACAGGGACCGGCCCTCTACGGGCATGCACCACGCGATGACGTTTCGGGTGCTGGAAACACGACCTTGAATGAAGGGGAAGCGCGCCGGCCCGAACGTCCACGGCCATCCAAGCGTGCCCTGTAGGCGCAGTCGGATGGGGTCGGGCAGGTTGTCCATCTGCGCCGTCCAGCCCGTCCAGAGCTGTTGGAGCCCGTCCGTGAGCTTGATGGCTTCGGGAGCGCCGAGGCCACCGAAAGCGTAGATGCCGTCGGTTGACGCGAAGTAGGTCACGCCCGCTTTGGTCACGATGGACTGGTGCGACACGCAGCCGGTGCCGGTGACGACGCGGGACAGTTGGAAGGTGTCGTCGCTGTAGCCGGTCAGGGCGTAGATGTTTTTGTTTGTGAAGACAAGCAAGACCTCGCCCGTCGAGTTCAGGCCCGTCACCGTCTCGCCAAAGCCCACTTGGATGAAGTGGTCCACGCGAATACCGGCGGGGTCGCTTTCGTCGGACCAGTACACCATCGACGGGTTGAGGTTGATTTCGGCTCGGGACGCCGACAAGACAGACTCTATCTTGCTCGACTGGCTTGCCGGAACCGGGGCTGCCAGTGTTGCCGCGACGCCGCGGTTGAAGCCGGCGTAGTAGACGCGCGTCTGGTGCATGACCGCAATGGGTCCGCGCGGGACCGATGACCAGTAGGAGTAGTTGACCGCGTTGACGCGAAAGGCGTCGGTAGCCGGGTCGAGCGCGCGCATCTGCGTTGCAGCGCCGGCCACAAGGCGAGGGTCGTAGACGTAGGTGGCATACGCCGTGACGAGGAGCGCGACGGGCACCGCCACGCCGCCATCGTTCAGGTAGGCTTGCACCCATGAGACGGCAACGGGATAGCTGCCAACCGGCCCCGCAGGGTCGGGGCAGTCAATTTCGGTGACGTAGGCTAGTGAGGCCGCGTTGGTGACGGAGACTCGCGGCACGCCGTTTGTGTTGCTTGCGTCGAGAATGACGGGCGCAAACGGGGGGCAGTCGAAAACGGTGGCAACCGGAAACTTGCCTCGGTTGTCCTCGTTCACAAATTGCCACGGCGGGCGAGCCTGAATCGTCCCCTGCGACACGTCCACGTTGAAGCCGAGCGCATAGGTGCCCTCTTCGGCGTCGGTCTCGCGGAGGTCCATGCCCTTCCAAGGGCCTTTGAGCGTCAGCATCGCCATGACCTACCACCGTGCCCATTTGACGAAGCGCGCGCCAGCTACCTGCCTCGAGGAGCCCGTGGCCGCTAGCTGCGATTCCCACTGACCCCAGATCGAGCCCACTTGCGGGTTGCTGCCGCCCTTGCGGTTGTTCAGGGTCCAGGCGGCGTAGGCCACGACCGCTTGCCCGTAGGCGTCCGCTTTGCCTGCTAGGATGGTGTCCGACGTAGAGGTCAACGTGGCTCGCGGCGGGATGTAGCCGACTTGGAACACCGTGCCCGTCACCGGGATAGGAGCCAAGTACAGGTCAGCCGTGTCCTTCAAAATGAAGTGGTATGGCGGGCTGTCAATGCCCGCGAGCGGCGTAATCGACGCGCGGTATTGGGCGTTGTTTTGAATCAGGTAGATCGACCGCTCGTCCCACCGCATCGGAGCGCAGCGGATAGGGAGGTTTGTGGTGCTCACGGCGGCGTTAGCCCCCAGGAGGTCCACAGCCACAATCTTGTACGGCTTCGCGTTCAGGTACTGCGCGCCTGACAAGTCCACGTTATCAACGTCGGACGGCCATGCGATGCGAGTCTCAGTCAACCAGAAGTCAGGGTTGACCCCGACCAATGCGCGCCACACGTAGTCGTCCGCAAAGTCGATAAGCGTGAGCCACTCAGCCGACGACACGGCAGCGGTGCCCTGCGTGTCCATCAGAGCTTGGACTTGGGTCTTGACGTTCGCAACAGTCAGCGCCATGGGCGGAACCTCTTAGGCGCTGGCGAAGATGATGCTCCCGCGCGCTGGCTTGGCTGCCGCCCCTGTTTGCCAGAGGCCGGCGCTGGAAATCTTCTTCGCGTCTGTGCCGGTCTTGCGGTGCGGAACGATGTTGTCCCTCGCCGCGACCTGCCGCATCGCCTGGAACACGTCATCCGATGACCGCTGGTCAATGACCGCGTTGCGAAGTTCGCGGTCTTTCTTCTGCCGCGCTAACTCCACATCGGCCAGAAACTTCTCTGGACCGGTGCGGAGTAGCGACGACTTTTGAATCCACGGAATCAGCCGTGGGTCTTCGATGGACAGCGGTGCCGTGTCAGAGTCGGTGGGGTCTTCACGCCACTCGCCCCAAACCCACGGCACCGTCTCCATCTCCGTGATCGTCTGAACTCCGAAGTGCTTGACCACCTGCACCTTGCGCAGTGTCGCCACGACCCAGCACCCGCGCTCTGGGTCGTAAGCCACTCGCAAGCCGTTATCGCTAGCCCCTTCTTGAACCCGTCGCGTGTACGTCGTGTTCCAATCAAGAGCCTTTAGCTTGGTCCAGCCCTCTTGCGAGAGCATGACCGGGGGTGGCGCTGCGGAGTTCAGTAGAATCACGCGGTCTCTCTTACGGCCACGGGTTGACGAGCACGCGCCCACGTCCCGCCGTCTTCACCTTGCGGTGATAGGCGATTTGTAGCTCGTAGAAATACAAGTCCTCCGACATGTCGGTGTCCTTGGTATCCATCTCCACCGCAAGCAAGAGCGTGCTGGTCGCCGCTCCTACTTTATTTGCGTTGATAGTGCCGCCCCGAGTGCCAGCAACCACATACGCTTGTGCCAGCGGGATCGTATCCACGGGGACAACCGTATCAAGCGCCGTTGTAACCGTGGCGCTCAGGGCGGTCACGTTCACTGTCAGGAGCTTGTACGTTACCTTCCAGAGCACCGTGTCGGCCACGTCCGTAGAGCCACTGGCCCAGCAGACGCGAACGTAACACGGCTTGCCCTCGTCAAAATCGGGAGGCACAGCCCACGCGGTGTGAGCCAGATCGCCATCGGTGTTCATCAGAGCACCGTTGACGCCAAACGTGCTGATCTCCTGGCACCTCACGGTGACGTCGTTGGAGCCAAGCAGCAGACCGGCAAAGCCAACGTCGAACGCCGCCTTGCTTGCGAGTGCGGCGTCGGCGGAGACGGCCCCGAACGGGAGAAAGTCAAAGTCCTTGGCCCGGAGCGTGACGTACTCCAGGGACTGACTCAGGTTGGCGGTATCAATTGGCATGGTAGAGCCCTCCTACGCGCCGATTAAGCGTTCAGCGAGTAGTTGAGGTCTTTCAGCACGCCCGAGGAGTTGCGCATGCGCGTTCCAAGGTTGAAGTACTTGCGGAAGGTAGCCTCGTAATTAGGCTTATCGACCACGCGAGCCAGCACGGCCCCGTCCTTGTCCATCCAGCCCCAAGGCTGAAGGGTGAATTGCTTGATGTGCTTCATGCCCAGGAAGTAGATCGCGCCGAGCGTGCATTGACGGTCGGTGAAGATTTCGATCGGCTTGTCAAAGCCTGCGAAGGTCAGCTTCTCGACGCCGCCTTCCAGCTTCTGCGGCTGGTAGCGTACGTCCTGAACCAGCAGGTCGGTGTACTCGCGCCGCATCGAGTCATGCATGATGACCTTCGTCGGGGCGAAGCCGCTCTTACGCTTGACCTGATCGCAAGTCGCGAACATGAGCCGCAGTTCGAGGTTGCGCAAAGATGCGCTGTCGTTGACCGTGCCGCTCCAGCCCGGATAATTGCCTGTGTCCACACCTTGAAAGTCGTCGTCTTCGTCGTTGACGATGAAGCTCAGGCCGGCAACCTCATTGGTATAGCCGTGATTTGCAACGCCGGTGCCGTCGCCGCGCACAACGATGTCGTCATCCACCAGGGTAACGGGAGACACCGACGTGATCGTGACGCCGTCGTCCGAAACCGTTGCAACCGTGAGCAAGACCGGCGAACCGGTGCCCGTCAGTTCGGCGGTGGTGCCGACCACGAGGGTCTGCCCCGGCTCAATGTTGTGGTTGTCGTCCATGATAATGGTGGACGACGCACCAACCGCGCCGTTCACCTTCGTGATGGGGCCAGTGTTCGAGTTGCCGGAAATCTTGTTTCCGTAGAGCTGGCGGTTGATGTCGTACTTCAGGGACTCAATAGCCCCGTCCATCTCCATCGTGACCGCTTCGACGAACGAGCCACGGTCGTTGCTCGCGGCGCTGATGAGGGTGTCTTCAATCTCAAAACGCGAGAAGAGCCGCTTTGCGGTGACGATTGAATCCTCAGTGGCAGTGAAGCCAGCGGTAGGCAGCGACGTATTACGCGCGCCTGCGCCGTTGTTGCGGGCGACCTTGACCGGGAACACGACGCGCTTGCCCGTGAACTTGGTTTGGTCCTGCTCCGTCTCGCTCAGGAGCGGGTGGGACTCGTTGATGATGGTCTCAATAGGACCGATGTAGTTGTCCTTGAGAATCGCATCAGCCGTGGTGGTTGTCTGAACAGCCATTGGTCTACCTCATCGCCATAGCGGCGCGTTTCGCGTCTTCAAGCGTCCGAATCTTTGCAGGCGGTGCCAACATGGCAGCCGTACCCCCAGGAGGAGGCCGGGGCGGTGCTTGTCGGGGCGGCGCAGCCACGAGCGCGGGTGGCGCTTGTGATGCTCGCGGGACAGGCCCGGTGCGGCTCTCGCCAAAACGATGCTGGAGGATGATGGCGGCGTCCTCGACTCCGAGGCCGGGGTTCGCCTTGACCATGTCCCACAACTTGCCCGCGTGCTCGCGGTTGCTCAGCACGGAGTATTTGCTTTTCGCAGCGTCCCAGTCTTTGCGCAGCCCGGTCTCGATGACCGTGGCCTTGGCAGAGAACTTCTCGGACTCGCGTTCGTTCTTGATGTTGTCGAGTTCGGCCTTTAACGCCTTGAACTCGGCCATCTCGCGGCGCATGGCGGCAAGCTGCTGAAGTGCCGGGTCGCCGTAATCGTCTTCTGCGTACTCGGGCGCGGCGGGCTCAGGCGGTGCCGACTGCTGCGCTTGCTGCTTCTGGAGGTAGTCCACGACCTGCTGGAGCTGGTCACGGAGCAAGCCAACCTCAGCCTCTGCGCGCATGCGGGCTTGCGTCTCGCTGTCGGCCTTGGCGCGGAAGTGCTTGACCAAACCAAAATCCGGCTTGGCCGTTTCCGCCTTGACCTCTTCCAACACAGCCTCTGCGGCAAGCGCTTCCTGCTCGACAGCGGGCGGGTTATCGCCACGCGCTGCCGCTTCGGTCAACGCGGCGGCTGCCGCAATCTGCGACATGGGGTCTGTAGACGATGATGGCGCAGCGGGAGCACTATCGCCCGACTCGCTCGACGGCACATAGTCCGACGACATCGCATTGCGCGTCGCCTCTGCCAAGGTCTTAGCCGTGCGAGCCGGTGCAGCGGGAGCCGCAACGGGGGCAGGGGAGGATGTGACGATTTCGGACATGCGGTTAAGCTCCAACGCATCTTGCGCGTCTCATATTGAGACTATGCCACGCGCGCTTGTCAAGCTACATCCCAGAATTGAGGTCCATCGCCGGGACGCCAGGACCACGAACGGACGGCATGCCGAACTCCATTGGCAGCGGTTCACCCACCGGCATGGACGGGTCCATCGGCATAGGCGTTGGCCCAAAGGGGTCCATTGGCATGCCCGTGGCGGGGTCAATCATCGCCTCAGTCATTGCCGGGGGCGGTGCCTGCGGCGGTAATGGCGTCGTCGGTTGCGGCTGCGCTGGCGGCTGCGCTGGCGGCGTCGGTGGAACCATCTTCGCGGCAATGTCAGGGGCGAACTCCTTCCACCACTCGTAGCCTTGACGCATCCCCGACAGATAGCCTTCGTGCTCGGCAAGGTGACGCACGGCCCACTGATACCGCTCCACCTCGCCTTCGCGTAGCGCGTCAGAGGTCAGCAGCATCTTCAGCTCACGGATGTGGGCAAGGTGGTCTTCCCACGGCTGCGCGCTCACCGGGCTTGGCGGTGACACCATCGGGTCAGAGGACGCCACGATGTCAGCGGTGAGAATCTGGTAGTTTTCCTCCCTCTGGTACTTGGCCTCCGAGTCCGCTTCGCCGTCAAGACGGCCAGCCTTACCGAACTCCATCTCCTGTAGTACGCGCGCTCGGGCTTCCGGGTCGTTGGCTACGTCGCCATACATGCCCATGTTCGCAAGCATTAGGACCGTCTCGCGGTTCACGGACGGGTGGCGGACTGCCATCGAGCCAGGAAGCACGCGGACGTTAGTAGTTGCGATATCTTGCGACTCGAACGCCAAGACCTCCAGCTTCGAGGACTTGCCCATTACCTGAATAGTTGTCTCGACGGGCATGTAATCCCGCCAGAGCTTCAGCAGCATTGAGCCAGCAACGCTAAAGGCTTCCTCGAGTTCGCGCGTTGTCGGGGCTAGCTTTGTCGCGTCAAGCTCTGCCATCCATTGAGCGGCGCGACCACTGATAGCCGCCGGGACGATGCCTTGCGTGATCTCGTTAATGCCCGAAATCTCGCGGAGATGCTGAATGGCTTCCGACTCCAGGGCCGCATGTTGCGGGCTCACCTGCGGGGACTGGATGGGTTGCGGCGGCACGGTCCCAGGGTTGTAGAAAACGGTCTCGCCGGGGGCCGAGGTCATCGAGCCCTCGTCAATTGAGCCCTTCATCACAGCCCACTTCGGGGCGCCGTTCAGTGCCACGACTTCGAGCCGCTTGCTGATTTGGCCGTTGAGCATGTCTTGGACAGGTCGCACCACGTCAACCATGCCCTGACCAAACAGCTTGCCAGGGATCGAGTTGTAGCGGACGACGACGAACGGCAAGCGACCGGCGGGTAGTCCCTCGTATTCCTCGAGGAGCACGGACCCCGAGGTCACGGCGTAGTACCCACGAGGGTGACGCGGGCCGGGTCGCTCGTAGTAGAACACGACGCGAGCGCGGTCAAGAGTCAGCTCCTTCGTGGAGCCGCCATCGGTGCGGATGTCCGCCAGAAGCGTGGCTGCAATGTTGTCGCCGCCCATCGCACGATCCGGTTGGACAAATTCGGCAAGCGCAGGGTAACGGTCGCGTATCACGTCGATGTGCAGGTATCGGACCTCAGCCGCCCATTGACAGTCGGACAAGTCCTTGCGTGCCGCGCCAGGGTCAAAAACGACACAAAACGGCGGCACCACCTCGAGCGACGGAAAGCCCTTTACAGATGGCGCAGCAGGCGTGCCGTCAAGCAGCTCTTCGCCCGTCTCGTACTCCGCACCCATCGGCATGGGCTCGGACGGGTCAGCGCCAAACGGGAGACCCGGAGCCTTGCCCTCCATGTCCGCATTAGAGCCGCCCACCATGTCCGTTGCGCCGGTGTCAAAATCCACGCGCAAGACGCCGACGCCCGTGATGAGTGCCCACTTCATCAGCTCTTGGGTCTTGCTGCCCATTGTGAGCTGATGCCAGAGGTACTCCAGCAGCTTCTCAGATGCGCGGGCCGACTCCGTGTCCTCTTCGTCGTCCGTGACCGGGATAACCAACCAACCCGGTTGATGCTGGGTCAGCTTTGCAACGGCGGTATCCACAGCGGGCCGGATGTAGTTAAGGACCATCTGGACTTGCCAAGGGTCTGCCGGCAGGTCTCGAAGGGTCTGGAGCCCGCGCGAGTACTCAATCCATTGCCGCCCGGTGTAGTACGCCACGCACTCCCACGCCGTCGCAATGAACGTCTGCCGCGCATCCTCGCCCGTCTGCACGAGTCGGTTGATGGCGGCAACGGTCTTCGCCGTGCGTGTGTCGGGGCTGTACGTTTGGCGCTGGTCGCGCTCGTGGTACCAGTCGGCAACGGGTGACGTGCTCACGCGCCGTAACCTCGTCCGGGGCTAGGCATCGGGCGACCTTGCGGCATCGAGAGGCTCTGTAGCAGCGCCGCAATCGACCCACTTGGACCGCGCTGGCGGCGGAGTGCTTGCAGTTGGATTGACGACGTATCGGGGCGCTGTGCCATCGCTTGCGCAGGCTGCCCCGCCGTCATCTCCCGCATCTTAGCAATTGCTTGTTCGCGCGCGTCGTCGTCAGACTGCCGCATCGAGTCGTAGCTGGGAGCTTCTTCCATCTTGCTTTTGAACATGGGGATCATAGTCCGAGCTTCCCTCTCAGGCTCGATATGGCCTGAAGTCGTGTGTCGTTGGGGTCGATACCGCCGCTCGATGCGCCGGGGTCGAAGTTCATCGGCTGCTGACCAAACTGCGACGCAGTGCGCTGCATCGGTTGAAACTCTGCCTTCGGCTTTGGAGGCGGGTACTTCCCCGTTGTCGAGCCGCCAGAGGAGTTCATGGCCGTCCCAGCCATGCCAAGAATAGGGCCAGCCAGCATCGCGATCAGGCTAAACGGGTCCATGCTAATCCCTCACTTCTGCGACGCGCTTCCGTTGCTCTGCCAAGGCACGCTCGAACGCGGGCCGGTGGTGGACCTCGAACCGTTGCCACGCGGCGTCCTGCGTGGGTGGCGCTCCAGCCTGCACCACTTTGGGCGCAATCTCAATATGAGACGGCGCAGAACGGCAACAGCGCAGGATGGCCCACAGCGAGAGGGTCAGCGACACAAGAGAGACAGCTAGCGCGAGCCAAACCATCGGTTAGTCCTTTCGGGGCGGTGCAACGACTCCCGGTAATCGATGTTGTTGGGGTCGTGGCGAACCACGGTGATTTCAACAGGGGCGGATAGCACTCGGTCTCCCGCCAAGGCGAGAGCCGACGCGATGATGAGGTCACTCCGCTTGCCGGGGGTGTGGTCCATGCGCCCTTGCTCGTCGTAGACCAGGGTTCGGCACTCGGCCTGGATGCGCGGTGAGTGGAGAACCATCGTCCCTTGCACCAGCGCCGCCCGCCACGACGACATCAGCACGGGCCGCGTGCTCTGGTTCGTCTCGTGCCCATAGATGGACGTCCACGCATCGGGCCGAGCTCCTGCGTGCGCCGTGGGGTGCGACCTCGTGAAGATGCGCGGATACCCCAGGTCGAGCAGCTTTCGGATAGTGGCGACGCCGTGGTTGTTGGACTCGGGCACCACCATCGCCGGGCCAAGCTCCCCACCGTACAAGCGCCCAATGGCGTCGAGTTGCACACCTAGATCATCGGGAGTGACGTCCTCACCGTGAAACTCGGCCACGATCCGCCGTGTAACGCGATCTAAGACCTGTATCGCGCTCGCGTCGGGGCCACCACCGCCCGCGACGTCACAACCGATGACGTACCGCTCGCGCCATGACGGCACGGGCTCCGAGTAGATGCGCCAATACCGCCCTGCGTTGGCGATGGCCGTGCGCCACCGCTCGGCAGGCTTCCGCTTGTCGCCGGGGGTCTGCATCGGGAGACACCCTGCCCAGATGGGCGCGGGGACTTCGGGCTCTGCAATAGCATCGACCACCGACGACGGGAGCACAGGACGTCCCGACGCCGCAAAGGCATGGGCAGGGGATAGAGGAAACTCTTGGTCCACGATGGTGATATCGCGGTTCTTCTCGTTCCACTTCGAGACGTACCAGCGAACTTGCGGCGGGGTCAGCTTCCACTCGTGAGCTCTACACGCAAACAGGTCGGCAGCCTCCGGGTCAAACTTGCCCTTGGACGTGACAAAGATGCCCGACGCCTTCCACGCTTCGATGGGGTCCGAGGCTGCCGCGATGGCCTCGACCACTTCGGCGTCGCCCGCTCGTAATGGGTAGACGTGCTTTCGCGCGGTCTGCCACGGGAAGAATAGCGGAGTCCAACCGCTCTCGCCCGACGATGCGCGCTGCCACCGCTCGTAGAAGCTGCCCTGCTGGCCGTTGGCCGTGCTCTCGATGATGGCGATAGTGCCCGGTGCTGCCGTCTCGCCGTCGGTCTCCAGGGCGTCGAGGGTCGCCGCGATGGACTCCTCAGCCGTGCTCGCTCGCCGCCCGTGGTCCCAGAGACCCACCTCAGACATGTGAAGCAGCGACGGGGACGACCCACGGGCCGCATGATCCGAGCGTTGGGTCTGCACCGACATTGAGGAACCGTTAGCCCAGACGATGCCTCCCTCTCGCGGGGTCGCGCCCATGAAGGGGACGAAGAGCTCGGGGAGGTGCTTCGCCATGTCCACGCCCATGCGCCCGATGACACGCGTAGATGGAGCAATGTGAGCGATGGTGACGCTTTGCCAGCCAGGCCGAAAGCAACCAAACCAGAACGCGAGCGCCTGCACCACGGTCGATATCCCGAGCTTGCGGGCCTTCAGCACGATGATGCGCGAGCCACGACCCTCAGCTTCGTCTTTTAGGATGGTCTCAACCACCGCCCGTTGCTCGTCGTTCAGGCGTAGCGGGATAATGCGCCACCGCTTCGGCTTGCCTTTGCGCGTCGGCGCGTCGTCGTCTTCGTCGTCTGCGAGCGCGCGAATGCGAACCGCCAACTCGCAGAACGCCTCGAAGTCGTCCCGCAGCTCGGCTAGGACGCTGACGGCTTCGGGCGAGAGTGCTCCCACTGGTAACGTTTCTCCGCTTTAGTTAGGGGCTTCTCTGTGACCTCGGCACCGCCGGGACGGCTTGCGCGAAAGGCAAGCGCGTCTTGCATCTGCCGCCACGCTTGCGCTTGCATCGCGTCGTCGCTCTTCTTTTGCTCGACGTCTGATGCGCGCGAGATGATTTCCATCTGGACCTTGCGGGCGTCGGCCACGGCCTTCAAGTCGAGCGCGGCCTGGCGCTTCTCATCGGGGTCGATGGCGTTTTCGAGAGCCCACCGCTTGCTCTCGATGTCCGCGCAGAGCATACGCGCCACCCAGATGGCCTCAGACTCACCGCTCTGGCGCTCGCGGTCCAGCCACGCTTGAACCCTAGTCGAGAGCCCGCCTACGGCCACGGCGTCGATGTCGTCAGTGTTGCGTTTCGTTGCCACGTCATCCAGTCTCACTTTGAGACAACGCCGCGTCAACTACCAAGCGGCGAAAAGGATGACCCATGACGCACGCCACCCGCAACGCGCGGCACGCCACCGTCGAGCCCGTCGATGTCGTCGAGTTCGCCCCGACCGCCGAGACCCCTATCGAGGAGCCCGCGACCGTGGCGCTCTCGCTGCCCAGCGACCAGCCGGCGCTCATCACCCTGCTAGCGAAGCGGCTCAACATCTCACCGGAAGACCTGCTCTCGTTCTGCGTGGCGCTCGGATGCGGACAAGCACGCGCGCAAGGGTTCGCACGCCACGACCTGCCACCACAGCCCGAGGGTGGGTACGCAGGGGCTTACGTCGTCTCAAGGGATTGGTACGAGCACCACGCCTTGCGCGCGGCAGAGCTGGGGTGCTCGGTTGGTGTGCTCGCTTCGACCACCCTGCGGGAGCTTGCAGGCTGGCTTGGACGCTCGCCCAAGATCCGGTTGCGCGGACGCTCGCTCATCGAGCAGGGGCTGACGCGGAAGGCGTAGTCAGTGCGCGCGCGAGCGCGTGACGGTTGGAAACCGTGACTAAGCGGTCATGTTTCCTTTCGGTCTTTGCAAAGCGATTGCAAATGCAAACGGGTTGCATCTTGGGCCCCAAACGACAAAAGCCCCGAGGCTGACCCCGAGGCTTTCGTTGTGACGCTCTCACCTTGACGTTAGGGCCTGCTTGCGTACTCGCGAGCCGCGCGCTGCGCGCCGGCCAGCGTTTTGAACCACCTCGTGGGCCGCGTGCAATTGAACCCGTCCCTGTCTTCGTAGCCAAACGCAACAGCGTAGCAGGTGCCGCGATCAGCGCTCAAAACCACCGCGACCCGCTCGCCAACGTGCTTCTCAAATTTGACCATGGCTTGTTCTCCGTTCGGGCGCTCAGCCCGTCTGCACTGGCACCCTTTAGCCGGGGTGCCATCGGCTACTCATCACGCCGCTACGAGGTCTTCGCTGCACCACCCTGTCCCAATACCACACTTAGCCCACCGGACGGTCCACACAACGCGACCGTTGACCCGAGCGTGGTAATGCTCGGAGTCGGCTTCAACAACAATACCAACGCCGAGGTTGGACTTGCCCGCGCGTGCCTGCCGGACTTGGGAACCTTGCTTGATTGCGTTCATGTTCAGCTTCCTTCGGGCGCTCAGCCCGTCTTGTGTGGTGGCACCCTTTCGCCGGGGTGCCGTCGTCCGTGTGTTTAGAGAGCGCCGACCTTGACGCCACCCTCGTCGCCGCCGAACTCGTCCGTGGCTTCGCACCACGCACACATCCCCATTCGCGCTTCCATCAGTGGCACGACTGCATGCACGTCCTCGTTGTCCGCTGCGATGTCGCGGCACGTCCCGCAGCAGTCTTCCTTCGTTCCCGTGTTCCACTCGACGACAAACTGAATCGTGTCCATGGTCTTTCTCCTTCGGGCGCTCAGCCCGTCTTGGTGTGAGAGAAGAATACCCCTCTAACCGACCCTTGCAAGCAACTTTCTACTTTCAATGTCGTTTTGTCTAGGCCAGCGCCCCCACCGGCATCGTAACCACCAACCGAGACAACCGCTCCACCAACAACTCCCGCACCGCCACCTCAACCCTCGCCGCGTCCCCCTCCGTCGGCGCAAGGTACCGACCTTCCGCAAGTTCTGCCCAGACCCTAAGCCGGGACTTGCTCACCCCGACCTTCTCGGCCACGTCCAACTCGCGCCCCGGCCAGATAGCGAGGGCAGTGGCGATGCGCTCGGTCGGCGTCACGACCGTCCCCGATTGACGTAGGCGTCAATGGCAGCCTGTAGCCGCGCTTTGGTCGCAGGGCATACGCCCTTTGCGTCATTGTTCGCGGCCACGGCCTTTCTGATTGCGTCCTTGAGTTGCTCCACGTCCATCACTCACCCCCTTCCACTCGCAAAGCGAGCCGCTCCCACCGTTCCGCAACAGTCAGCCTGCCGTGCGCTCGCTCGTCAGCAGCAAGCGACAAGTACAGCGCCACTCGCTCAGCCCACGTCTTCGGAATGACCCGGCGTGCCCGCTTCACCTTGTCGCCCTTGTTGTCCGCCGCGAACCGCGCCGCCGCCCCATCCACGTACTCTGCCGTCGTCTTGACCATGATGTTCTCTCCTCGGGCGCTCAGCCCTGGTTGTGGCCCCTTTTGCCGGGGGCCGTCGGCGTCCTATCACTCAGCAGTAAGCATCTTGACGCGCTGTAGCTGATGCTTCGTCAGGCTGTGCGCAGTGGTGTAATGGCGCGCTGCCGAGTCCCACACACGCACCGTCTTGCCATCGTAGTAAGCTTGCGAGGTCTGGTTCTTGTTGGTGCCGAAAGGGTTCTTTACAGTCGTCGTCAGCATGGTGTTTTCTCCTCGGGCGCTCAGCCCGTCTCGGTTGATGTCCTGACTATGCCGCCCCTTGAATCAGTCCGCAAGTTTTTTTTTGCGCACGCTGCGCTTTTCCTCACGGCTCCGGTGGCGACAGCGTTTCAGCGCGCCCTACCGCCAAGCACGCCGCCTTCGCCTCACCCACCGCCGTCAAAAGCTTGCCCAGCGTCGTCACCGTCTCCGCCGCAACCCCATCCTTCAGCGCCTCATCGAGCGCCCGCTTCAGCGCGTCTCCGAGAGACGGGTGGTAGCCCATCACGGCCCACTTCCCCTTACTCATCTGACCAGCCGAGAACCCGTGCTCCATGAGCTTCGGCTCCTGCCACCGATTCACCGTCCAGTTGCGGTCGATTCCGTCGATTCCAATGCTCTCCGTTACGCTCACCATACCCCACCTCTTTCGAGCCGATTCCTGCCGGCTCCGTCCTGTGAATTAGCCCCGCGAGCGACATGCTCGCTAGGGTGGTAGCCTCACCACTCCCGCGCGCCTCCTAGGTACATCTACGCCCGCAAATTGCGCGCGCCCGTTTCACCGTCTCGGCGGCAGCGGCGTCGGCAAGTGCGCCACCTCCCCGCCCATCCCCACCGCCTCCGAGTGCCAGTCCCGAAACCGATAGCCGTCCCACGCCACGCAGCCGAACACCCCGCCTCGCTCCACGACGTACCAAAGCCCACCCTTCGGAGGCTCGCCCGCCACCCACTCGCCCGCCTGGACCGCTGCCGGCGTCGAGCTCTTCCGCACCAGTCCAGCCATCGCGACCCCAACGAGGTCATCGTCTGCCGCGTCATCGAGTCCGTTGCTTGGCTGTTCCGCCAACGGCTCCACCAGCTCCCCGCACCGCACCGCAATCGCCGCCGAGAGCGCCACCGACGCCGCATGACCTTCCCGCTCCAGCGTCACCGCCTTCCCATCCCGCGTGCTCACCTCCACCCCGTTGCTCAGCACGTCCACCGCCGTGACGTCATCCGTCTCGACGACCACGAACCCACCCTCTCGCTCAATCACCAACCGCATCACGCACCTCCTTTCGCCGCCAGCGACTGCGACCGCTCCACGAACGCCGCCATCCCTTCCTCTGCAAACACCGCCGCCTCATCCCGAAACGCTTTGACCGCGACCCGGTACGCCTTGACCTGCTCGCCGCTCATCTCGGCCATGCACTGACCCACCGCCTCCCTCAGCGTTGGAGCGTCCACCCCGCCCAAGTACGCCTTAGCCATGACCGTGACCGCCGCGAGTCCCGCAGGACCGCCCTGACGCCACGCTTTAGCCGCACCGTCCGTCGCAAGTGCCACAAACGCACTCAACACCCCAACGTCATTCATCTTTCCGTTGCTCACGCTGCCCTCCTGCCCCGACTACCAGCCGAGGTCTTCCCCTTGGTTATTGACGGAGTACTAAGTACAGTCACCATTCCGTCAATAACTCCGTCAAGACTTTTTTCCATGATTCTATGCACTTGTATGGGTACTGACGATATTGACGCAGAAATCACGCCCGCGCTCACGCGCGCACGCAGACGTACCCGCAGACGTGCAGACGTACACGCACCTGCACACGAACCTCGAAAACTCCGTCAATTCCGTCAGTGCTATCCTAACCACGCGCCGTCGTTGAACTTCGGCTTGACGGAGACACTGACGGAGCACTGACGAACCACCCGTCTCCGTCAACTCCACCACGTCTCTTCCTTCGCATCAGTCGTGGCCAGCGTCGAAGGACCGGCGCTCGCGTCTAGCCGCTTGCCAGTCGCAACCGCTTGAAACTGCAAGCCTCTCAGTCCGCGCTTTGCCGATGGCCCGAACTTCAAACCCGCCACAACGCGACCCTCGTTCGTCGCCACCGCCCGCCTCAGGTGCTTCGTGATCGCCGCCGCGTCGATCTGAACCCCGCACGCGGTCACGATGGCGTGGGTCAACCGGCGTCGCTTCGCCTTATCCACCTCCGTCATCGACCCACCGCCGCCGCCGTGCTTCAGCGCCACGAGCTCCTCGACCGCTTCGGCCAGCGACACCGGGCGCTCGCCGTAAACGTCGAACCACGCCGCCGCGAGCTCTAGGTACGCGGTCACGTCTTCGTCCGAGTCCACGCGCTGCGCTTCAATGCTCGCGATGACGTCGCCCCGACCCAGCCACATCAGCGGCTCCCTCACCATCGCGTTCCATTCGCCGTACTCGCGAAGCGGCGCGCACTTGTTGGGCCGCCCCGCTAGCAGGTACGCCCTCGCGATACTCAGGCACGCCGCCACCAGTTCGGCCCGATGCTCTAAGACGTACTCCACGAGGTCGGGATACTTGAACGTTCGCCCCACGTCGGGGCGCTCCATCATCGTGATCATGCGAGCCCGCACCGTTCGCCCCACTCCGTCGCCCCGAAACTTCACGTTGCGCCCCGTGATAGTGATCAGCGTCCGGTTCGGCACCGACTCCGTTTCGCTCTTGCCCAAAACTCGCTGCGTGTAGACCTCCGAGGTCATCATCGTGTCGTAGGCTTCGCCGCCGAACGGCAGCGTGATGTTGTCGATGGACAGATGCTCGACGCCATCCCGCAGAAACGAGAACACCGATTTGCGCAGTTCGTCCTCGCCCCCCGGCTGATTCATGTTCGCCGGCATGCGCCCGCTCATCAGCATCGAGGTCATGTTGACCAGAGTGCCCTTACCGATGCCCGAGCTGGGAGAGTCAATCAGGAAGCCAGGACACAGCCGAAACGTGCGGCGCATCGTCGCCGTAATCAGCAGCGCCACCATCGTCGAGCGGTCAAGCTCTGACTCCCATGGGAAGTCACACACGAGGTCTTCGAGCCATTCCACCGCCTTGACCGCAGCCTCCCGCGTCGTCTTCGGCTCCGGGTACGTCGCCCCGCTGAAGTCCACCAGTAGCTTCGAATCGGGGTCGTATCCCTCCCCGATCATCGACCCGTCTATCCGCAGCACAGGCAACCGATGCACCGCCCGAACCTCCCGAATCACGCCGCCCCATCGCTCGGGCATCGCCAGCACCGCATCAACCAGCCGGTCATCGACCCTACACCGCTTCATCGTGGGTCCGTCCTTGCCGCGCCGCTCCTCGAGAAACACCGCGCGCTCTTCCATGATGACCCGTGCCGACGCCTTAGACACTGTTCGAAGCTGCGTCAGCCCGTCGCCGCCGCGCCCTGCCATCACCATCGAGTTCGTCCGCGAGTAGAGGTCTGGATGCTTAGCCAGCGCCGTGACCACCGCGTCCACTTGCGGGCCTAGGTCGCCATCGACCACGATAACCGCGTCTCGCTCCACTTGCGGCTTCGACGCTTGCGCGGGCGCAACCTCAGCCGCCACCGCGCCGAACTCGTCTGGAATCCGCTCACTGGCCCATGCCGGCGGCTCCGGCTCAGTCCTTGCCACTCGCGCCGGTCGCTCCTCCCACGCCTTCAGGTATCCCTCGGTCACAAGATGCTCTTTCGGAGTCCTGCCCGCTGCGTGCGCGTCAATGTCGAGTGCGTCCCCGGTCACGGCGTTCTTACCCTCCGCGAAGCCGCCAACCCCCACCCCGTCCGTGTGTCCCGATGACCAGCAAATCCACCGCGACGGCGCGCCAGCCAACTCCTTGAAACAGCCTTTGTGATGACACACCGGACATTGCGCGGTTGACGTCGGGTAAGCCCGGCTGCGCTCTGCGACGTAGCGTGCGGCAGCATCCTGAAAGCGCGTTGACGCTGCCCCGCTTGCGCCACTGGCCCACACAGCCGGCGTCGTCCTTGGCGCGGCAACCGGCCCCACAAACGACTCTATCTGCTCTTGACTAACCGCTGCGCCGTCGCCCCATTCCAGCACCGTCGCCATCCGGTGCGGGCGCTCCTCAGTTGGCTCGCCCTTCGCGCTCCACGTCCCCGGCACTCGCCAGATACGCGCCGCGTTGCCGACCACCGGGTCAACCGTCGCGTAGCCCGTCGAGAACCGTATCAGCGCCTTCAAAAAGCGCATCGGCAAGTCGCTCGCCGCTTCGAGCTCACACGCCCACATGATGTGCGCCCCGTTGCCCGAGTCCGTCACCACCGGGCGCGGCCACCCTAGCCCGTCGCACAACTCCCCGATGACCAACGACGTCACGCGCCGCGCATGCCCGCGCTCTTCCTCCGTCGCTGAAACGCCCTTCGGCCTCACCGCGTCGATGTCCACCAGCAGCCATCGCCGCCGCGTGACGTCCGAGTCCTTCGAGCCGTCGCCAGTCTTGGCCTTCGCAAGCGCGCCGGTCACGGCTCGCGTCACCGGGTTTGGCGTGAAGTAACACCCCATCCACCCGTTGCGCCTTCCGTGCGCGGCCACCGCCTTGACGCACGTCGCCACGTCGCCGGGACCGAACGTCCCGATGGTCACGCCACGCTCGCCCCGGCTCAGTATGCGGACCTCGAACGACTCACCCTCTCTCAGTCCGTGCGCCGCCAGCGCATCGAGCGCCACCATCACCGCGTCCTCATCGACCCATCTCACGCCCGTGCTCTGACCCATTCCCGCACCCCCTCACGCCGATAGATCGGCACGTCCCCGTTCAGAAGCGCCCACGTCGGAGCCGTCCTCTGCTTCCGCAGAAACTCCAGCGTCACCGCATCCACCCCCATCATCGCCGCCGCCTCCACCGCCGAGACCCAGCCTGGCGGCAACTCGCGGACTCCCGCCCGTTTCAGCGTCCCCATTCAACACCCGATGAAGCCACGCGCTTGAAGCGACGGGCCGGCAAGACTCCATGAACCAGTACCAAGACAGCGGATGCACCGGCACCGTCTGCGTCTCGCCGCTCCCCTCGTGGCGCACCAGCAGATACAGCGTCCCGAGCACGGGCGACACTAGACGCACTTCGTAGCCGCCCCGTCGCATCGCTTTTGACGCCGCCGCTTGGGTCACGGCGTCGCCTGCTGCGCCTTCCCGCGAGCCCACTCATCGAGGTCTTCGACCTTGTAGACCCAGAAGCGCCCCACCTTCCCGCACTTCGGACCTCCACCCGCCACGCGCATCCTCGCCATCGTCATCGGCGTCACCCCAAGGTGCTCCGCCGCCTTCACTTCGCGCATCCATTTACTCATCGAAGCGGCCTCCTATGCCGCGCCGCCCACCCTACACAACGCAACATTCACTCGCAAGTAACAACTTTCAACTTGACCACTCCCCACCCCACCGCCATCCTCCAGCCACCACGACGCACTCATTAGGCGTCTCACACAGGAGCAACCGATGACCGCCACCGACCTCTGCCGTCTCGCCTCTGCGGCGTTTCCAACCCTCACCTTCGCCCCCATCGACACGGCCCGCACCATCTCCGCGCGCTCGCCCGAGCTGCGCATCCTCCAGTTCGTTGGAGAGGACGACTTCGCCGCCGTGGTTCGCGGACGCCTGACGGACTACCAAGGTGCCGGCCCCACCCTCGAAGCCGCCCACGCCGACGCTCTGGCCTGCCGCGCCAAGCACGAGCACGAGCCCGCCCCCACGGTGAGCGCCCCCGCGCAGCTCCCGTTGTTCTGACGCCCTAGCGCTGATACCCAGCCGCGTGCCGTCGGGGCGTCTACGTCAGGTCAAGCGCCTGCTGAACTGCGTCGCTTGTTGATTGTGCGCCATCGGTCCCGGCGACTTCGATAGGCTCTCGAAACACCCGGACCCACCGCGCTTTGAACTTCATCATGTGGTCTCGGGCGACGGCAGCAGGTCGCGTCGTGCCGTGCGTCCACCAAGACCGCCCGGTGTCTTCGCACTCGCAGACCCACCCAGCGCCGCGAAGCGATGCGCCGGGCTCCTCAGTCAACGTGTAGGTGATGATGCGATGGGCACCGATGGCCTGCGCCGCCCGTGCCGACGCACCGAGGAGCGCGCTGCAAGCGTTCACCGTGCCATCGGTCGCGAGCCGCAAGACCTCAACGGTCTGCCGGTTGTCGTTGTTGCGGTTGGTCGGTCGCCCACAGATAGCGACGCCGACCAGTTGCCCATCGACGACCGCCCCGACGCAGTACCACGCGAACCCGCCAGGGATAGGCGCGTGGTGCCGGTGCCACTTCACAACCGCCGCATTGGCGACCGGGAGCGTCACCGGAACCACATCCACGCGGCGAGCGCCTTCAGGCTTCAAGCGCGTCCTCCAACTCGTCGGCGCTCTCCTCAAAATCCATCCCCGCCCACGCCGCCCGCCGAGCTCTACCAATCGCGCACCCATCACAAGGCGTCCCGCGCTCGCACGCCGTCGCGTCCACATAACCATCAATGCAGTCCGCAAGCCTCACGGTGCCCTGGCTCGGACACTCGGCGGTCTCGGCGCTCACCTCCAGCGTGACCCATTGGGCCATACTGCTCTGGCTCAGTAGCTCATTCGACGTCTCATCATTCCCGTCCTCGATAGCGACCCCATCGGTGTTTTTCACGTCGCCTCGTCCGGGTCCATCCGGTCCGAGCAAGTCCGGCGACGGTGCGCTCCACTCGGGAGCGGTGCCGACAAGCGCCCACTGTTTGGCCGGCTTGCCCCCGCCGTTCGCGCCGTCGCTGGCTCGCACCATGCCGACGCACACGACCCACGGCAACTTACCGATAGCCTTAACGAGCCCGTTGTAGGAGCACCTCGTCTCGGCCACCATCTCAGCCACCGTGAGTCGCCGCCCGCCCTGGAGTGCGGCGCGGAGTGCCTCGACGGCTTTCACTGGCCAAATTCCGCAAGCGCATCACGCAAGCCCTTAGCCCGCGCTCGCAACTCAGCCGCCCTAACCCGGCTCTGTTCCGCATCGCCCATGTGTCGCACCGCCAAGGCTTCTGCGTTCACCCGCTCCCGGTCGTAGCGGTCAGCCATCTCCTCCAGCCCGTCCGCCTCATTATCGACGTGCGCCCGTTGAGCTTCCGCTTTGGTCTCGTGAAGAATTCCCGGCTCTGACGCCCACCACGGCTCACCGCCACCGCTCACGAGCGTGATGCCGTTCTCCACGCGCACTTGAACCTGACTCACGCTGCCGTCGCTGCACCACATCGTCTTGCCTTCCATGATTCCTCCTCGGCCTCAGCCTGTTCCGATGATGCCCGGAGAAACGAACGTGTCAACGTTGTTTTGTTGTTGACGCGGACGATTCTCCCGGTAGTCTGCTTTCCATAGCCGGGCCGTGCGCCCGAAGGAGCCTCCAATGATCGTAAACTTGACTCCGCACCCCATCACTCTCCGCGCCGCTGACGGCGCAGAGACCACCATCAACCCGCGTGCAACTGCGGAAGGTGGCGCTGCGCGCGTCACCTCGACGCCGGGGGCTCTCGCCACGGTGGACGGCATTCCCGTCCCCGTGGCAAGCCCCACCGCGTTCGGGGAGGTTATTGGCCTTCCTGCTCCGCACTATCAATGCGGGTGCGGCAACGGGGTTGAGTGCCCCTCGGCATTCCGCCTCGACATGGCAGGGGCGCTTGAATGCCCACACTACGTGGTGGCAGCCCACTACGTGGTATCAGGGATTGTTGGTGCGGCCCTCCGCGCCACGGGCTCGACGCGGCGAGACGTGCTCTGTCCCGGAACCGGCCCCAACGACGGGGCCGTGCGAAACGATGCTGGACACATCGTCGCCGTGACTCGGTTGGTGCGCCCGTGACGCCCGCCAGCGTCAAGGCAGCCACCGACGCTGCCAACGTCCGGGCTCGTGCGCTCTACGCTGCCGATGAGGCAGCACGAAACGCCGAAGCCGACGTGAAGCGCCGGCACGGTGCCCTCATCGACGCAGCGTGGGCACTCCGCGCAACCCCGCGTGAGGGGAGCGCCGCCGTGGTCAAGGCCATCGAGGCCATCGACGACGCCAAGGAGCGCGCCGCCGAGTTGCTGCGAGCCGGCAAGTGGGGCGGCACCCACCGGTCCAAGTTCTCCGGCGCCGAGGCCGAGCGCATGAATGCCGAAGGCGGCGCGCTTGCCGGTGCCATCCCGGCAATGATCGAGCGCGCGGAGCGCCTGCTTCATGGGCTTGGGTCGGCCTGATGGACTTCTCCCGCATGAATCTGGACTGGCCCCACGTCATCGGGGCTTTCGTGTGTGTGGCGGTCGTCGTGGCCGTTTGGGTTTGGGGTTGTATCAACAAGGAGTGGGGACAATGAGCGAATACGAACTGTTCAACGAAGACTGCGTCACGGCCATGCGACGGCTCGCGGAGGAAGGTCGCCAGTTCGACCTCGCCGTGTATTCTCCGCCTTTCGCATCGTTATTCACCTATTCCAACCACGATGCGGACATGGGCAACTCTCGCGACTCCGACGACGAGTTCCTTCTGCATCACCAGTTCTTCGTCAATGCCCTGTTTCCGCTCATCAAGCCGGGCCGGCGTGTCTGCGTCCACGTCCAGAACCCCACCCGCACCAAGAACTCCCACGGGTTCATGGGGATCTGGGACATGCGCGGCGACATGATCCGGCAGTACCAGCAAGCCGGGTTCATCTACTACGGCGAGGTCACGGTCGATAAGTGCCCGCAGGCTCAAGCCATCCGCACCAAGTCTCACGCGCTCATGTTCGTGAACCTCAAGAAAGACTCCGCGATCAACCGCCCCGCGCTCGTGGACTACGTGATGATGTTCGTGAAACCGGGCGTCAACCTCACCCGCATCGACGGCGTAGACCGGGGCGAGATCACGAATGAGGACTGGATTCGGTGGGCTCGCGGTGTCTGGTACTCCATCAAGGAAACGAACACGCTCAATGCCGCCCTGGCCCGCGAGGACAGCGACGAGCGCCACCTCTGCCCGCTCCAACTCGACCTCATCGAGCGGTGCGTGAAGCTCTGGAGCAACCCCGGCGAAACCGTTTTCTCCCCGTTCACAGGCATCGGGTCCGAAGGCTTCGTGTCCCTCACGTTCCGGCGCAAGTTCGTCGGCACCGAGCTGAAGCGCGCATACTACGAGCGCGCCAAGCTCAACCTCGATACGGCCATCCGTGACCGCGAAGCAGCGGGCTCGCAAGGCGACTTTTTTGGAAGCGCCGTGCGCCAGACCTTCCAGGTCGAAGGCAAGGACATCGAATGAGCGCCGTCACCATCGACATCCCGCCGACCTCCGAAGGCTACGCAACCTTCATCCGATGCAAGTCGCTCCCGTCGTACCGCGTCGTCGGTCGCACCGTCGAGACGGACGAGGCAAGCTACCGCCTCATCTTCGGCGCGGGCCAAGACCGCCAAGTCTCCACTGAAGACAACCACCTCTTCGACTATCAAGCGTGGGTAACGAACCTCGCGCTCGACCGCCAGCGGTTCGCGGTCTTCATGGATTGCGGGCTCGGCAAGACCGCAGTCGAAGTCGCATGGGCTCACGCCATTGCGCGCAAGTTCGGGCGCGTGCTCTTCCTCGCGCCGCTCGCCGTCGTGGAGGACATTCAGCGCTTCACGGCAAAGTTCTACGGCTACCGCATGAGCAACCTTCGCAGCGAGTCGTGGCAGACGGACGTGGCGATCCTCAACATCGAATCCCGCCGTGACGTCGACATGACCAACGTCGTAGGCGTCGTTCTCGACGAATCAAGCTGCCTGAAGAACGAGTCGGGCGAGACCCGGAAGTGGGCCACGGCGCTCGTGAAGCAGTGCCGCTTCCGTCTCGCGTGCTCCGCGACCCCCAGCCCAAATGAGCTTGCGGAGTACGCAACGCACGCCGTTTGGCTCGGTCACGCGACCACGCTCAACGAGTTCTATGGGCAGTTCTTCCGCAAGGACGGCACCGACTGGCGTCTGAAGGGGCACGCTCACGCGGCGTTCTACCGGAACCTCCGCTCGTGGTGCACCTACATCCAAAGCCCGTCCACGCTCGGCTTCAAGGACCACCAAGCCGAACTCCGCGACCCGCCCAACTACCACGAGATCCGCACCGACGCGCCTGACTACAAGCCCAAGGGCAAGCTCTTCCAAGATGCCGTGAGCTTGGGCGAGTCCCGTGAAATCTTCGGAGCCATGCGCGCCGACGTCACCCAGCCCCGGTTCAAAGAGTCCGTCGCCGCCATCGAAGGCAAGCGCGCCATCGTGTGGTGCTCGCGCAACGCAGAAGAGGACGCCTTCCGCCGCGCCATCGGCGGCCACGTTATCAGCGGCGCGACGCCCATCGAGGAGCGCGTTGACCTCATTGACGACTTCCGTGCCGGTCGCACGAAGACGATCATCAGCAAGCCGTCGGTGCTCGGGTTTGGCGTGAACCTTCCCGAAGCCACCGACATGCTCTATTCGGGCTACACATTCAGCTTCGAGCAGTTCTACCAAGCTGTCCGGCGTGCTCACCGATTCGGGCGTGAGGGTCGGCTCACGGTTCACGTTCCCGTGACCGACATCGAACAGCCGGTGTGGGGCCTGCTTCAGTCCAAGATGCGGACGTTCGACAAGGACGTCCAAACGCTCCAATCCATGTTTTCGCAGCAGCAGGCGTCCGCATGACCCACTCCCAAGCCCTCCTCAGCATCATCCTCCCCGCGCGCCAAGCATGGTCCCTCCCCGAACTCCGGGAGGCCATGCCCCAACGTGCAATTGGAGTTGCCGCTATGACCACTCTCTCCGCCCTACGCGCCATCTTCCGCCACCACCGCCGCGCCTGGACCAAAGCCGAGCTGGTCGCGGAAACGGGCAAGCGTCTGAGCTCTATCAGCCCCGCGCTGATAGCCCTACTCGAAGAGGGCACCGTGCTCCTGACTGGCGACAAGTACCGCCAAGTCATCGCGCGCAACGCCGTCATCGGTCAAGGCCGTCAACGCATCACGGACCACGACGCCGAGCAGGCACGGTTCGCAAGCCTCCTCCCTGCGACCGTCAAGGACTTGCACGCCAAGACCGGCAGAAGCCCGACCTACATTGTGCGCGCCCTCAAAAAGATGGGCTGTACCCCCGGCTTGAATTGGGTCTGGGGTACCGAGCCCTCAGCGCCGCCACGACGCGAAGCCAACCGCGTGCTGCGCACCCCCGGCGACGAGTACGCGTGCGTCGAGTCGTCTTCGACGTCCTGGCTCGAGGTCGCCCCGACCACCGAGGGGTTCGCGTGCGAGCGCCGACGTATGTTCGTGACGTTCGCCACCTGCTACGACGACCACACCACCGCCGCGAGCGGACGACGCGGCCTCATCGAAACGTGCCGCAAGTGCCCCAGGGGCGAACAACTACGCGCCGACTACGCGCAAGGAGCCTAACCATGATTCTGCGACGACGATACTGCTCTGACCGCATGTGCGGCGCTACCGACTGCTCTACCTGCTACGGCCCCGGCTACGACCGCGAGGACGACGACGAGCCCAAAGAGGTAGACGAGGAAGACGTGGAAGAGGACGAGGACGAGCTCGAGGAAGACCCCGGCCCCGACCTCGATGACCTGTCGCCATGACCGCCCTTGTCCTCGGCATCGACAGCGGCCTCGACGGGGCGTTCGCGTGGCACTACGGCGGGCGAATCCTTGGGCAGCTTGCGACCCGGCAGTTCCTCGACCCCGAGCGCCGGCTGGACTTCGGGACCATCCGCGAGTGGGTCCAACTCATGGGCGCGAAGCTCCCCGACGCGCCGCGCGCCGCCTTCATCGAAGAGCCCTTCGCCCCACCGGGTCGAGAGCGTGGCGTAATGGGGTCGTGGCGTCGCTTCGGGCAGCTTGAATCCCTGCTCTGGACGCTGGGGTACGAGGTTGTCGGCGTTCAGGCGAAGACGTGGCAGCGGGAGCTTCTGGACCTCGCGCGGTTTGAGGTTCGGACGGAGCGCCCATGCAAGCCCCGGCTCGCAGAGGGGTGGACGCTGAAGGCCACAATCGCAGCGGGCGCTTTTGCGTGGTCGCTCCGTAATGGCGGGCGCGTGTTCATCTACAACCGCCAAGAGGGGCAGAAGCGCGCAGACGCCATCGAGGGTCTTTCGGTCACACGCGACGACTGCACGGTGTCCGTCAAGACCGTCGTGTCCCACGACACCAAAGCCGCCTCCATTGCCTACGTCCGCGAGCACTTCCCCGACCTCAACCTAGTACCTCCCCGCGCTCGCAACCCTCACGACGGCCTCGCGGACGCTGTGTGCATTGCGGTGTGGGGCTCACGACAGATCAAGGAGACATCACCATGAATCGCGTTCAACTCATCGGCAATCTCGGCAAGGACGCCGAGGTCAAGACCATGCCCTCGGGCTCCACTCTCACCTCGTTCTCGGTAGCAACCGAGGAGCGGTACAAGGACAAGCAGGACCAGTGGCAGGGCAAGACGACATGGCACCGCGTCGCCATCTGGGACGCCAAGCCGCACGTTCAGGCGCTCCACAAGGGCCAGCGCGTCTACATCGAAGGGTCCATCGACGTCCGCGAGTACACGGGCAGCGACGGCGTGAAGAAGACGACCACGGAGGTCAAGGCGTTCAGCGTCGAGATTCTGTTCGTGCCCGAGCGTCAAAGCGACCGCCAAGACGCCCGCCCGCCCCAAGGCAACCAACCCTACGGCGGGGCTCCGAGCGCGGCTCAGCGTGGGGCGCAGGGGCCGGCTCGTGGCAACCCTGCCGTAGACCTAGACGACGTGCCCTTCGCCTTCATGCTCCTCGCCCCCATCGCGGGCTATTTTGCGCAGTTCATGGGGGTGTGACGTGAAAGTCGGAGACGTCGTTTACCAGCCGTCGTGGAAGTGGGTCGGTGGCCAGCGCGTGCGTGAAATCAGAAACACTCCCGTAACGGCGGTCGGTCGCACTTGGGCACAAACCCGGTTCGGGCGCGTCAAGGTGAAGCCAAATCTCGACGGGTCACACGACGTGGATAACGTCGGCTACGGAGCCGGCAATTATGCCTACACCAGCGAGCGCGCTATCCAGCTCGCATCGTGGTCAAACCGCGCCACCACTCACCTTCAGCGGCTCCACTTCCGCACGCTTACCATTGACCAACTCGCACAAGTCCTCGCCATCGTCGCGCCAGACTTCGAGCCAATACCAAAGGAGACCCCATGACCCACACCAACTACACCACCAAAGCCCTGGAGACACAAAATCCAATGAGCACGCGCACTGAACTAATCGTCTATCTGAACGAGGAGGTGCGCCTCGCGAAGAAGCTCCGCGACCAACTCCTCGCGGCCAACATGAACGCCTCCAACACCGTCATCGTCACGGTCTCCACCGACTACTCAGCCATGATCGGCCAGTACCTGCGCCACCAGCTCAGTCACGACGGCGAAATCTGCGACGGGTTCGGGGTCGATGTGCCGTACGCGGACCAGCGGTTCGACGACACGTTCGAGCGCAACATCCGAACCATGTTCGACATGCACGCCGACGCCATCACGAGCAAGACCATCCTGCTCGTGGAAGCCGGCGTCATCCGTGGCAGCAACTACGCGACGCTCGTGAGTCTCATCCGAGACTACTTCGACGACGTGCCGGTCAAGACCAAGACCCTCGCCATGTACGAAAACATTGGCAGTTGTTTCAAGTCCGACTTCGTAGGCGAGTACTACGACGACGCCACGCACGACCTCACCTTCTGGTGGGAGGTTCCGAACAACCATTGGAAAACGCTATGACCACCCTCGACCCTCGCACCGTCATCTGGATGGACCCCGCATGGCTCCCCGACGGCCCCGTGTACCGCCGCAAGTACATCACCCCGCACCCCGAGGACGGGCGGCTCGTGTCATGGACGGCGATGGTGGAGAAACACCACATCGCGCACAACGGGTGGCGCTTCTCGCTACGCCAGAACCACATGTCAGAGGTCACCTACCAGACCGTCGAAGCGGCTCAACTCGCCTGCCAAAACATGATCGTCGTGACCGCCGCCGCCGCCCCGCTATGCACGCCCTGACCACCCTCCTCCTCACCCTCGCCCCGCCCCCATTCCAATGGCACTGGCCCGCCGTCCGCGAGCACTGGCCGCACGTCAGCGTAGAGCTCGAAGCGTCGGTGCAAGTCGGCGCGCTCGTGGGCGGACTCATCGGGGACATCGACCCGCGTTGGCTCGTGGCGACGGCGTTCGTGGAGTCGTCGTTTCGCCCCGAGGTCGTCGGGGACCGGGGGACGAGCTTCGGGTTGTGCCAACTGAAGCGGCGCACGGCTCGCGGAGCGTGGCCCGTGGCGACGACGGAGCTCCTGTTTGACCCCGTGGTCAACCTCGTGGTCGCGGGTGGCGTCTACCGCCGCATCATCGCCAAGTACGGCAGAACGCGGGCTCAGCAGGTTTACGGGTGCGGGTATGCGTGCGGGGTTACGAAGGGGGCGAAGGCAAAGTGGGCGTGGTGGCGCAGGCTCGCGGGCTAGGCTCCGTCGTCGTCCTCGAACTCGCCCGGCATCGGCTCAAACTTCATCGGCTTCGCGTTCGCCATCGAGAAGCGAGAGCGCAGCCGCTCCACCTCCGCAATCAGCGCCTCGACGTCAGCCCGCGCCGCCGCGATGAACTCGGCGTCCTCGATGCTCATCGGGTGCCCGTATCGCCCGACTTGATGCGCGCACACGGACTCCCTGCGCGGCCCGCTCACGCCGCCCATGTCGGGGCAGCACATCGCGGAGTAGGCTTCCCACGGGCCGGGGGTTGCAGCAGCGAGACGCGACTTGATGGCTCCGAGGTCAATCATAGCCCGCACTCCTCCAGCGTTTCCGCCACCACCCGCGCCGCTCCTGCCGTGAGCCCGAGCGCCACGCCGAGCGGAAACAGGGGCCACGCTACGATGCCGACAAAGAGACACGCCAGCGCCGTCCCGGAGGCACGCCGGGCTATGCACCATGCCGCGTTGGATAGTCGTCGGTCACTCACTTGGCACCTCCACCCCATGCGCCCGCAGGAGGGTGGTTAGGAGGGCGCGGGCGATGGATTCTGGGGTTTCTCTACTATCAGGCGCCGAGTCGAGGCGTATGCAAAGCATCCCGTGGTCCCGTCCGAAAAGAGGCCGCTGAGTCTTACTGAACGCCAGAATTGCCGCCATCGCGAGCGCGGCGGGGGAGTTGTCCCACTCCCAGCCGGGAAAGACTTCGCACTGACACTCCCCGTAAACAAGGTAGCTACGCTCAACTTGGCCCGTCCCTCCGCACTTCGGGCAAAACTGCTTTGGCCTCTGAAACCTTTCCACTTTAGCCGCCAGCGCGGCGAGGTCGGCGAGCGTCATGGCGTCACCTTCGGTCGCTTGAACACAGCCTGTAGTCGGAACTCTTCTGCCGCTTGCGTGTGAATGACTGCCACTAACTCCCATCCGTCAGAGCCCATCGGCCCCATCACGGCATAGGTCAGGGCGTCGCCCCACCATAGTAGGTAGTCCCACATCACGCCTTCACCTCACTCCGCGCCCACCGCAGCGCCGCGTGAGCGAGCTTGTGAGCCGCCTTCTCAACGCTCACCGCGCCGGGCGAAGACGCGCGCCTTGTCGCCACCTCCACGGCCTGCTTTGTCCGGTCGTAGGTCGCGGCGATGGACGCCCAGCTTTCGCCGGCAGCGCGCCGCCTCTTGATGTCCTCGAAATCGTAGGGTCGTTTCATCGGTACAGCGCCTCCTCGCGCTCCCGACACAATGCCGCGCGGAATCGTCGCGGTCAATGTTGTTTTGTTGTTGACGCGAAAGCGGCGGGCGGCATCATGAGGGAGCAACCGAGGAGGTTCACCGTGATTCACAATATCTACATTCGCATCGAGCCAACACTCAACTACTGCGCGTTCCCCGTGCCGTTGCAGGGCTGCTTCGAGGCTCGTCAATGACGCCCGCCGCCGCGTTCAAATTGGCCGACCCCGCCGCCCGCGAGGTCGCCCTGATGGCCCTTGAGAAGCGTGCAAAGTCACTCGGCATCGAGGCAGATGCGCACCGTGACGTTGGGCTCAACGACGTCGCAGACGTGCTCGTCGGGCAACAGACCGCCGTGACCGCTGCCCTTGCGGTCCTGCGCGAGTTGCACAACGGAGGAGCGAAACATGTCTGATACGACTCTTGCCAACTGGCACGACGTACGCGGCACCGTGACCACCGCATCGAACATCGCCGCACTGGCGAAGCTCTCGAAGTGGGAAACCCCGTGGTCGCTCTACATGCGCCGCAAGGGCCTACTCCCGCCCGTCGAAGAGACGGAAGCAATGTGGTTCGGGACAAATCTGGAGCCCGTCATCATGGCGCGGCTCGCCGTGGTCCTCGAGGCCGACATTATCCCGTGGCATGAACTCGCACCGTGGGGCACCCGCTCGCCGGGGGCCATCGACGAAGACCACCTCTACAACTCTGGAACCGTCGTAATCGAGACCGACCGCTGCCCCGTGCTCATCAACGCGCGTCTCGGCACGGGCGGTACTCCCGACGGCGTGGCGCTCATCGACGGCAAGTGGTGGATCGTCGAGTGCAAGACGGTGGGCTACCAAGCTCACGCGCAGTGGGCCAAGTCGGACGGGGAAGCCACCTTCGACGGACTGAGGCAGCCACAGCGCGAGCTCCCAGACGGCTACGTCACGCAACCGACCGTCTACTGCGGGCTTCTCGGGCTCGCCGGCATCGTAGTCCCCGTCCTCGTCGCGGGCCAGCGCCTCGACGTGTACCGAGTGGAGTTCGACCGGGAGTTGTTCGATGCGCTCTGCGTGCTCTCGCAGGAAGCGGCGACCGCCGACAAGCCGCCCGAGTTCGACCCCTACCGCGACGGTGAGCGTGTAGGCCAGTGGGCTGCAATGATGCCCGGCGCGGACATCGTGACCATCGACGACCCGGAGTTCGTGACGCTCGCTCGCGAAGCCGACGCCTTCGGGCAACTCGCGAAGCGCGCCGAGACCGAAAGCAAGGCACGCCGCGCCGCGCTCCTGCACCGCATGGTTGAGGCCGGCATTACAAAGGGCACGGTGCCCGGCGTCGGTAAGGTGTCCGTCACCACCATGAAGGCCGTCCCTGAGCGCACCGTGACCCAGAAGGCCCGCGCCGCAACCTGCTACGCCCGTATCGCTCTCGGCAAAGACGCCGAGACCGCAACCGCCATTGAGGCCGCGTCCGAGCAGGTTCGGATTCTGGCCTTGAGCGACAAGGAGACCGAGGAATGAAGCTGACCCCCGTCCAACTCTACACCGTGAACTTCCACGGCGACCCTAACCATTACCCCGCAGACGTCGTTGTGTGGGCCAGGTCACCTGAAGAGGCTGCGGCTAAGTTCGTGCAGGGAGACATCACCCCGTCCTATCGCATGATTCACGTCATGGGCACTGGGCTCGACTTCACCTACCGCATTGACTGTGACCCCGACCAAAAACTGATGTACCCACCTTACGCCCCGTCCGCAACGGAGACCCCATGAGCAACGAAACCGCCATCCAAACCCTTGAGCCTGCTACCCGTACCGACGCCCTGACCACAGGCGACATCTACAGCGACGGCGCTGCGTTCGCCTTGGCTCAGCGATGGGCGCAAGCGTTCAGCGCGTCCAAGCTCGTGCCAGAGCACCTGCAAGGCAAAGCCGCCGACTGCCTCGTGGCCTTCGCCCTCGCGCGCACCATGAAGCTTGAACCGCTCACGGTCCTGCAAAACATCCACTTCGTGAAGGGCAAGCCGGGATGGAGCGCACAGTTCCTCATCGCTCGCGCCAACATGAGCGGAAAGTTCACGCACGGGCTGCGGTGGCGCACTGAAGGCAAGGGCGCGGACATGTCCGTGACGTGCTACGCGCACACGACAGACGGGGAGATCGTGGACGCCACCGCGTCGATGGCGATGGCCCAGGCCGAAGGGTGGACCTCGAACTCCAAATACAAGTCGATGCCCGAGCAGATGCTGCGCTACCGATCGGCCACGCTCCTCGTGTCGCTCTACTGCCCCGAGGTCAAGTTCGGAATCCCGACCGCCGAAGAGCTCGAAGACGTCGCCGCCGCTGCGCCGCCCGCGCAAGCGCAAGTCTCGCGCATCAAGGACCGCGTTCTGTCCGCTGCTCGCCAGCAAGTGACCGCCACGACCGCCGACGTGGTAGACGAGCCCGTCGTGGACTCCAAGACCGCCGCACGGGTCAAGGCCACCGACGCGCTCGCAGACGGCACCATGGAGCCCGGCGAAGCCGTGGCGTCCCTCGTTGGCGCGGGGTTCAGCGAAGGCGAGGCTAACCGCATCGTCGAAGCGGCGCTGGACGTCGCTCCGTAACCACTGACCCCCGCCACCCTGCCGCCGTGATCTCTTCTCGGTTCTTCGTCACGCGCGGTGGGGTGGCTCCTTCCATCGCTCCCGATCTCGCTTCTCGACCGCCAACAGCGCATACCCCGCGATGTCGCGCCACGGCGACTCCCCGAAGGCGTCCCGGTCGCTGGCAATCCTGAACAGCTTGTCGAGCACGCGGACCACGGCGAGCGCGTCGCCCATCTGCGCGAGCGGAATGCCGTTCGGGTAGAGCACCGCCATGACCGCGCCCGAACGCTCGAAGCTGTCGCCGTAAGCCGCGTTCTTCTCCGCGACCGTGGCGGCGATTGAGCGGGCGATCTCGTCCCAGTTGCGGGTCAAGGCAGGCGCGGGCGTCCAGTCCGCAACCCGGCCTGTTACCGAGCCGCGTACCACGGCGTCATCACCCATTCGCCTTGTCCTGCACCCCGCGAAGGTCGCTCACAATGGCCCCGCCGTGCTCCCGATAGTCCTCGATGACCACGCCGGGGGCCGAGATGGCGACCTCGTGGAGTGCAGCGTAGAGAGCGGAAATCAAGTATTCCTCGACAAGCGCCAGCGCGAAGTCAAGCCGCTGATTGCCCTGACCTTTGACAAGCGCACGGACGTTCTGGATAGCACGATTGACGATGGCTTCGGCGCTCATGTCCAGTTCCTCTCGCTCAGGCTGCGGTTGATGCGCTCGCGCCGGGTGGTGCCCTCGACCCTGATGAACGGGACGCCCAGACTCACGGCGAAGATGTCATCGCGCACGATGTCGCGGACGGCGCTGGCGTAGTTGATGGTCACGGCGTCACCGGGTGCGTGATGGTGACGATCTGCCCCGAGGACGGGCACTTGACCGTGGTCTTGGCGTCCTCGAGGGTCACGACGGCGGGAACCGGGCACGTCCACGAGAGCGTAGTGCAGCCAGAGAGGAGAAGGGCGAGAGCGAGTTTCACGGGGTCTCCTTCGGCTCCCACTTCGGCGGGAGCTTGGTATCAGGACACTGGCCGCACATCGGCCAAGCGTGGGCTTTCGAGTCTTCGGGGACGCCGCCGCCGCAGTAGGCGCACGAAGGCCACAGTTCAAGCGCCGCTTCTACGGCGTCGAGCTGAGTGCCACCACTCGCAAGCGCGCACTCGTCCCGCCACACGGCAAACTTGCCCGTGAAGTCGTCGAGCTCTATTCGGCACGCAGTGCCCCACCGGGCTGTCAGCGTGGCCAGCTTCGCCGAGACCTCGAACGCGGGCGTCCATGAGGGGTGGTCTACGAGGCCGCGCACTAGGGCTTCTCCTCACGCCGCGCCACCGCCCACAGCAGGCCGTAACACGCCGACATGATGGCAGCGAACACGGCGTTTTGCTCTTCACCAAGCGTGGCTAACACAACCGCCGTGACCACCAACGACTGCGCGTAAAACCGAAGGTCAGACAGGCTCCGTTCCATTGATCGGTTCACTTGGCCTTCTCCACCGCCCGCAACACGAACTCGCGGAAGTACGCCGGCCAGTGCAGGTCGCACGGCGGTACGGTGGTCCAAT
>Ga0222713_10000395_pt1 | contig 49097 bp, 62 predicted proteins | sample C33_649DmetaG_FD_165061 | JGI IMG/M metagenome (GOLD analysis project Ga0222713, IMG submission 165061) | Estuarine water microbial communities from San Francisco Bay, California, United States - C33_649D | ecosystem: Environmental > Aquatic > Marine > Unclassified | place: USA: California...
TTCGTTGCATTGGGTCACTCTGCCACCGCGACATTAAATGGTGCCCTCACGACGACTCGAACGCCGGACCTGATGATTACAAATCAACTGCTCTACCAACTGAGCTATAAGGGCATGAAATTTTACCACACTCTTTCGAATGTGGGTACTAAAACACACTATGCAAATGTGCTTTAATACTCTAGGTTTTTACCACTGGTAGTGTCGCCACCAGCTTCTCATCCCCTAGGCCGCCCACGTTAATAGCAATTTATTTATAGTGCCTTGCAGGACCGCGTTCCCTATTAGCACTTTACTTACTATACGATAACTTTACTGTTGTGTCAACATCTTTTTTGATCTAACACTAAAATAAAAAACCCCCGGTTGCTTCTGCTTCCGGGGGTCTTATAAACGTAAAGTTATGCGTATAACTAGATTACGTTAAACCCCCAATATCAAGTGTAAAAGCACAGCCGTATTGGTTCACGTGCCAATTACTTGGCATGCGTCCTTCCGGTTTTGCTATTGATATATGTTGTTTCATCATAACCTTATTATACATGTTTCTAGGTTGTTGTCAACCTTTTTGTTAACTTTATTTATCTTTTTGAATTATAAAGGGTTTTATATACCGAAAATATCAGACATTGTTAAATTGTGTTCTTCTAAAAATCTTGTCCAATACTTTTCTTCGATAGTCCTTACTTTTGGTGTTAGGTACTTTGTTTGGTACGAAAGCCAGACATCGGCTGACTTCCAATGAATTGTGTGAGGCTCTAATTCTGCATCATTGTTGGCAGCAGCATCGGCGACCATCTGATGATGTTCGTTATCAGCATAGGACCATTCTTCTTGTTCTTCTGCTGATAATGTTTTGACCCAATCGTGCATACTAAAAGTTTTACCATCAGCATCCTTAGGCCATGTCACATTTATAGTAGGCATTTAGCCTTCGTAAACTGCGCTGTTTGCACTGTGCTCAAATACTTCTGCACTACGCAACTTAACGCCTTGTCCTACTGGGTAGCGACAGGTAAATGACTTGCCATTGGGTAGTGTATAGCTTTCACCACGTTGAAAGGTCTCCAGGATTTCCTGCATGGTATTGTATGCAAGCTCTGCAAACTTTTCGCAGCCTACGCCTTCAACGATTCGAATGTCACATACAGCACCACGTTCGTTTGGTTTCTCGCTGGCTGGATCATTATACCCGTTGATTGTAACAAGGTCATTCATCTGTTTGAAGAATGGTAGGTGAGGATCATCGTGAGCAATAATCATAGTGTGGTCGAACATGTATTCGCTCCACTCCTTGAATGCCTTAAGACCACCAAAGTCCATAACCCAGTTACGATCGTCTAGTGTTTCACTTTCAAACACTAGCTTGATACCAATCGAATATCCGTGCAGTAGACTGCAATGGCTATGCGAGCTGCGCCACTGTCTAAATGTGCAGCTAAGGCCGCGGTCGTTTCCGTATGTTTTTGTTGATAGATATTTTGCCATTGTTATTTCTCCTCGAGTAGCAATGACACGCAGAATCTTTAAAGAGGGATGAGCGTCCTAAGTCCTCTATTACTATTTAGATAATACGTTTACTATACTATAGTTTTATTGGCTTGTCAACTAAAATTACGGAGTATGATTTTATTTACACCAACTTTGCTTTGCATCCCCGTAGTATTCGCGAGCGAAGCCGTTCTTAATAAGTTCGGCACGTAGGCTCTTACCATCTAGAATCATGTCTCCGAGTATACGGCCGCCAAACTTATCCCACGAATATAACACAACTTGGTGCTTCTTAGCAGCCTTGATTAAATCTTTTGTAAAGATAGAAGCTTGTTCGCCGCGCTGTTTTTCGCTTTCGCACAGACCGCGAAAACCTTTTTCAGGAGTGTCAACTCCAAACACTCTTACAGCAAGTTCTGGCTTAAGAGGAGCCGGAAGGTACGGTGCTGCAATCACCACAGTGTCACCATCTGTTACTCGCACAATTTGAGCATCATAAGTTACACCAACTGGTGTTTTTTGTGCTAGTGCTGGTGTTGCTGAAACTAGTAGTGCTGCTACTAGCATAATGTGTTTAATCATAAAAAATCTCCTGTGTTGATTATAGTAGTATTTATATCAACACAGGAGACTGCTAGACTACATTAAGCCCTATAGAAAATATGATTTCCTATACGTGTAGTTTTTCTAAATTTGCGAGACCATGAAGGTTTCACGTATACGGCATGAAAGAATAGCGCACCGTGTGTAGGGTCACTTATATGACCTGCTAAGGTTTGTTTAGCTATTCTAAGACTTTCCCGCCAAGTTTCAGTGTGTTGTTTAGGTGGGGATTTTCTCATACATACCCAACTAAACTGGCAAACAGATCTGCTTCGTTGTTTCACTACATTACATATTGAATTCGGAAACAGTGAACTGTTTGATCTGTTGAGAGTGACGTGTGCTACTGCTGCTTTGCCTTTCGCACTTTCGCCACCTGCTTCATAGTAAATGTTTTTAGCCAAGCAAAGAACTTGACTATTGTTTACTACAGGTTCTCTCTTTTTAACTATAAGCATGGATGACCTGTCGGGTGCCGGTACGTATAGTGGTAGTAAGTGTTTTTCAATCTTCTCTATGTGTTGTTTTGCAACGTCTTTAGGACCTTGCTCTGCTAACGCATTAGTTGACGCAAATAAAACTCCGATTGTTAAAGCTACGACAACATTTCTAATGGTTAGATTAATGCCTTGTTTAAGGGTCATTACTCCTCCTCCTTATAATGTTTGTTTTTGCCCTACTTAAAGAATATCAATGCCATCAATATTGATTGTGCAATAAAACCAAAACCAATGATATTCAACGCTACGAAATTTCTTTCCAAGGTTGCCTTGATATAGAAAAGTCCTAACGCAGCCCAAAGAAGAATAACCATATCAATGGGCGGTGTGTTGTCTGTAATTCCCGTCATCAGTCCAAGTAAGGAAGGAACTGTGACAGCATGGAGCGCAATTAGAGCAGTCCAACCGATAGTATCGATTGAAACTTTTCTAATGCTGTTCTTAAACTCTTGCACACCTTTATCAAAAAAGTGTGTTAGTTTGAGCTTGAGAATTTCTGTATTCATGATGTTTCTTTACCTTTGTAAAAAATATGCTGACCGATTTTAGTAATCTTTTTAAGACCCCAATTCGGGCTTACATAATCAGCATGATAAAATAGTGCCTTATCGAGCGACTCTAGTTTAAAGTCTTCTACTAGAACCATCTTTGCTACTCGATAACTTTCGTCATAACTTTCTTGATCGATAGGACGATTTCTATGCTTAGAATCGCAGTACCAGCTAAACTGGCATACTACTTTTCTAGTAAATTTATTTTTCTGATACACTACGCCGCAAACGTTGTTAGGAAAATCCGGGCTCTGTGTACGATTAAGTGTAACTTGGGCTACAGCAACTTTACCTTCAAATGGTTCGTTGCCTGCTTCCCTATAAATGTTTATTGCAAGACAATCCAAATCTTTTTGAATTTGCTCAGCTGACGCTGTGGTCATTCCTGTTTTAGTATCGGTGTGGCTAAACTTATATGCTGTTACTGTTGAGGTCAATAGACCTACAATTGCAATACCAGCAAGAAGATTAACTCCCCTCAATGAATTTTCTAACATGTACTTCCTCCTTGTGGGCATATGCCCTCGGTTGGTGGTAATGGAACCTATTGACAACTTTACATTGTCTTTATAGTATACAATACTAAAACGGATTTGTCAAGTCTATGTGTTGTTGGGCACGTTAAGCTAACTTGATAGATGAAGTAGCTTCTATGTATGCTTTTGCAATTTCGGCGTCTGTGGGCGCATGTGCAATAACAGTGTGTTTATTTAGCTTAGTTGTCTCTGGTTGAGCAGTCATCATCCAGGGTACAATTCCCATTCCCTGCTGTCCCATAGCTAAAGTACTGGGTTTTTTAATATGAATCTCCGAGTCTGTTTCATTAACAAACCTTCCTAATACTTCTTCTCCAGTAAGAAGTTTAATACTAACAATATCCCCCGCGGCAAGCGGCTTTTGAATTAACATGTATTTTACCTTTTCGTATATTCTATTTAATGTTTTTTAGCTTATTATACCGCTCTTATTGATACTATATATTGCGCTTTATCTTGTTTTTAACACGCTTTATCGCCAGCACCTAAAAACACACCGTTTTCTAATGATTTTTTAATGTTTGCGTAAATAATAGCGTGGACAGAATATGTTCAGTCTAACAAGTAATGTTTTTTGCGTCCCTCTTAGAATACGCTATATAGTAGCCCAGTGCTGCAACTGACTGTCCTAATTTAAGAGTAATTGGTAGGCGCCTACCAAATACTTTTATAATTACAATATTATTGTTTCTTCTTGTATGTCAACAGGTATATTAACTGTGCCTGCGATTTGTTTCATTGCATCGACTCTCGATGCTGTATCTCTACTGCTGTGTAAATGAATTATATTAGCATCTGTAAATTTACAACCATTCCAATCTTCTGCAAAAGGTATATTTAAGTTAAAGATCTGAAAGGCCATCTTTGGATCATGTACCTCAGATACATCTAGACCTTGACTCCACAACTGATAATTGTGAATTAACTGTCCCCAACTCCAATCATTTTCCTTGTGTGTAAACCATTTGTCCATAAGCCTTTCACCTAAGTCCCAAACTTGTGGATCCATCTCTGCTGGATAGTATCTAACATCATCGTTAAAATAGTGTGGTATTTCTTCGTGGGTTTTAGGATCAGTATAGTTAAACATCATCATGTCATTGTATCTACCAAACACTTCGGTAGGTTTCAAAAACATAGTATCTGCACCCATACATAAAATGTTACAAGGTTCTTTGTGCCAAAGCTCTTTGATCATATACCAATGTGCGATTTGATATGCCCTAGAATCTAGCACCGGTGCAGTAAATTTAATTTCTTCCCACTCACCTTGTAGATAAGTTTTTGCACTGCTTCTGCTGATAGAATACATGTTCTCATAGTCTACTAGATCTCGCTCAGCCTTTGGATTGTCTCCAGTGCCTTTCCAATATCCCCAGTGTTTTATAATTGGGCGCACAGCGCCAATAAGATAATTTTTCATAGTTTCACCAAATAAAGTTTTCTTTATAATATTTTACAATTTTTACAAGCTCATCGTCAAAATTGGCTTTTGGGTTCCAACCTAAAGATTTAAGCTTACTATCGTCAATAGCATATCTAACATCTTGACCAGGTCGCTCATAATTTGTATCTAAATAGTTTTCTTCGTTTTCTGTTAGTCCTAAAAGATTGATAATCTTTCTCGCAACTACAATATTTTGTTCTTCGAACGTGCCTGAGATATTATAAATCTCATTAACAATACCTTTTTCCATAATTGTTATTACAGCTTCGGCAGTATCACTTGCATGTAACCACGTTCTACGTGGTGTTCCTTTGTTGTGTAACAAAACTTTTTTGCCCAGCGTTAGATACTTAATAGCGTGTGGTATAAACTTTTCAGTATACTGACCAATGCCATAGTTGTTTGTAGGTCTAACAATTACATAAGGTAAGTTATATGTTCGGGCCCAAGCAATAACTAACATATCAGCAGCAGCTTTTGTTGCGCTGTAAGGGTTGCTTGGCTTTAACAGGTCTGTTTCTTTGTGAAAGCCTTGATCTATGTCACCATATACTTCGTCAGTACTGAAATGCAGTAGAACAGGAGTCTTTTTTCTACCACTAATTTTTGTCCTAATAAGTTCTAAGATATTATGAACGCCACTAATGTTACTATCTACAAATTCGATACTACTAACAATGCTGTTGTCTACGTGAGTTTCTGCGGCAGTATTAATAAAATAATCGCAGTCATGAATCATTGTTAGTTCATTAATGTCTTTATTTTCAAACTTAAAATTCTTGTATGTTAGCAGATCATTGAGAAGATTCCAATTGGCAGCATATGTACCTTTGTCAACTCCACAGACATACCAGCCTTTTTCTAAACAAGATTTAGCAACGTGATAGCCGATAAATCCTAAACATCCTGTAACATATACAGTTTTATACATAGAGCCATTCCTGATTGTTCAAATACCAATTGACAGTTTGCTCAAGCCTTTGTTGATAAGAAACTGGTTCAGTCCAGCCCTTTGCATAAAACTTGTGTGGATCTACGGAATAACATAAATCGTGCCCGGGTCTGTCAACTGGTATAAAGTTATAATTTAGTTTTTTACTCATTATGTCCGCTATATTATTGGCGAACTCAAAATTGTTAATAAACTTGTTTCCGGCGCTGTTCCATTTTTCGCACAAGTCCTGTTGTTTGTTAATTACAAAGTCTGTGTGACTAGCAACGTCCCCTGCATAGAACCACCGGCGCCCGCCTATTTGATTTTCCTTGCCTACATGAATGTCCAATGTCTCATTGTTAAGCAATTTTTTAATAATAATTGTAGGCAGTCTATTTGGCTGGCACATTGGACCAAAGGTATTATTAATGTGTATAATACTTACTGGCAATTTGTATGTATGAGAGTAACTCACGCAAAGCTCTTCGCCCGAAGCCTTTGATGCTGCATACGGACTGTTAGAATGATACGCATCATTCTCTCCGCTGTCATTACCGATTGGAATCGGGCCAAACACTTCACCAGAACTGTAATAAACAAATTTTTTAAGATTAATATGTCTCGCTAGTTCTAATAGATTCAATGTTCCTATTACATTATCTAAAACAGAATCAACTGGTGCGCTAATGCTATCAGCTGCACTAGGATTTGCACCAGCATGAAGAATAATATCTATGTCTTTAAAGGTATCAAAATTATATGGGTCTCTAATATTGTGTTCTACTATTTTAATCTTATCAGAGAACTCAGAAATTCTTTTTAGATTTTTTGTTCCTGGTCGAACCAAACAGATAACATTATTATTTTCACAAAAATGCTCAACGAGATAACGACCTATAAATCCTGTTGCGCCTGTAATTAATATATTATTCATTTTGACACATAAACTAAATCTGTAGCGTGTGTTGCTACATGTTCGTAGTTCCATTGGGCTAAGAATTCTTCAATCATGCTAAACGTAACACCATATCGTTCCGCCCAAGGTTGATACCATTCTATAGAAATAACAGGTTTAAACTTGTCAATTGTTTCTTTTGCTCCTAGAAGACCAAAATATTCATACCCTTCGGTGTCTAGTTGTATTAAGTCACACCGATCAAGTTCTAGGTCATCAATTTTAAATGTTGGTATAGTCCCCGTGCCTTGAACATGAGTTGCGCCAACATCGTGTGCATGATGATTTAATGCTATAAATCTGTGTGCGTCGCCTACAGCAGCATTGAATTTCACAACATTAGGATAATCACAATTCATTGATAATGCTAAAAAGTTCAATGGTTCTGGCTCAAATGTGTAAACTCTTTCAAACTTCTCTGCATATTTACGAATGTAAAATCCAGCGTTGCCGCCTGCTTGCACAACAACTTTTCGTTCTGGAACATGTGTGCAGAGATTGTCTACAACATCACTATGCTGATGCATATAATTCCAGCAACCTTGGTCTCCGATAGGCCAATACCAGTCTTCTCGCTTTTCTAATTTGTCAATAAGTCTATCCACAACTATGTCCTTTTAATATTTAGATAGCAGGGCTCATTACTGTAGATAAACTCTTGCCAAATGCTCGCTAATTCTTCTTCGCTATTAGGTTTGTAAATTTTAATGTTGGGGAACACTTTTAACGCTGTTTCGTCATCTACTGCCCAATGGCTAAATCCTAAGTGCCCATAATCTTCATCTCTGCCGCTGCCTACAAGTTTTACTGGTGCACCTTCATGATTGAGATAGTTTCTCAACCATTCATATGGTCTAAAAATCACAAACGGAGTAATACTATAGCAAACAGGAATTTTGCTGTTATGTGTTAGACCTACGGCTGTGCCTAACATTAGCTGTTCAGCAGCACCAACATTAAATGTCCTGTCAGGTGCTACTTCTCTGCTCTTGTTTAGTACACCAAAGCCTAGATCGCCGGTGAGTAAATAAACTTTATCATCATTGGCTAATGTTTCAGCCATCAATTGTCCAAAAAGATTTCTCATAGTTTATCTAAATCCTCGGGCTTTAAAACATAATAGTGTGTTAGTACACCTTCTGCAAACGGCCACTTTGGTGGCTCTGTGTTACGAATGTTGATACGTGGCAAGAAAGCACGTAACCTATTGTTGATATAATCTCTATCAATCATATCGTAGGCAATCATCCCGTTTACATTGACATATACTTCTAAGTTATCTAACTTTGCTTCGTATATAAAACGTAGTGCTTCCCAAATAGATCCTTCGCCGCACTCGCCGTCACTAATCAAACAATATACCTTACGATCTCTATTAGCTAAAGCGTAGCCTGTTGCTACAGTAAGGCCCATGCCTAAACTACCGGTTGAACAATATATACCATCTTCTAAGCAACGATGTGGGTGTACTCCGTGCTTGTGAAAAAGTTCTACTGCATCACGCCCTTCATACTTTTCTTGAACTACATACATTGCAAGAGCCGCATGACCTGAGCTTAAAATAAAAGGTTCGTCTGGTTGTTTTGTTGCATAAATTTCATCGATAATATTAACAGCATTGAGCGTAGAACTAAGATGCCCTATCTTCTCGTCAAAGCTGATATCTATAATTCGTTGCTCTAATTGGTTCACGTAAATGCCCTCATAAATTCGTCAACCTTTTCACCAATATAAGCAATTTGTTCTGCTGTGATTACAGGGCTTGTTCCATGAAAGAAGGTATTAGTCAACGAAAATGTTGCATTTGGAAAATTGTTCTTAGCTTCCATTGGATCCATTAAGTGACTATAAGCAGGCTGTAGCATAATGTTACCCGCAAAATATGGCCGGGTTTGAATCAAACTATCCTCTAAGTGATCAACTAATTGTGTTCTAGTAAAAGGTGCAGACTTTCTAATTGTTAGCGGGAACGCAAACCAACTCGGATTACTGTGTTCTCTTGCTCGAGGTAGGTGGAAAAACTCTTCGTACTTTTCATAAACCTTAAACAACAGATTATAATTCTGTCTGCGTCTAGCATGAATCTCATCTAGTTTTTCTAACTGCTTTAAGCCCATTGCACTTTGTAGTTCAATAGGCTTTAGATTATAACCAATCTCATCATAAACGTACTTATGATCGAAAATCTCATCTGGCATAGTTGGGATCCAATTTGAGAAACGTGCCTTACATGTTCCGCACTTAAGCTTGTTTGCTTCTGGCCCAACGCAATAGCAACCTCGACCCCATTCACGGAAACTGCGTAGAATAACTTCTTGATCCTTGGTGTTACTAGCAACGAAACCCCCCTCACCCATTGTCATGTGGTGTGCAGGGTAGAAACTACAACTTGCCATCTCACCAAAGCTACCAAGATGTTTATCCTTATATGTACTACCTAGTGCATCACAGCAATCTTCTAATAGTACTAGATTATACTTCTCAACCAGTTCCATTAACTGATCCATATTAGGTGGATTACCTAGTACGTGAGCAAACGTAATAACTTTAATATCGGGATCGTTGGCAAGTACACGTTCACAGTGATCAACGTCGATGTTTAGGGTGTCAAGTTCAATATCAACAAAAACAGGAGTAAACCCTACTTGCAATGTAGGATTTAGTGTTGTTGGAAATCCTGCAATAGGCATCAACACCTTTGTGCCTTTTGGAAAATTATGACCCCGCTTACTAGTAAGCGATGCCATCATCAAAAGATTACTGCTACTACCACTGTTAGTTAGAATTCCAAATTCTTTACCAAACAGTTTCGGAAATCTTCTTTCAAACAACATACTCTTATTGCCCATTACTAGCCAACCGTCAAGTAACGTTTCAGCTGCGGCAACAATTTCTTCCGCGTCAAAAAACGGTCCGGCGTAGTTTACAAAATCTTTGCCCGGTTCCCAAGTCTTTTCTGTATTACGCTGTTCAATAAATGTACGAATTTGTGCGAGGATTTCTTGTTTCATGTTTTCCCTGTAGTCTGCGTGTTTCGTGATATTTATAGATGTTATTGTAGTTAAACAATGTTTTATTGGTTGTTCCAGCGAAGTAAGAATAAGCTCATATCAGCTTTGCTACTAAATGCAAATGTATCAAAACTAGTACGCTTACCGATGCCAGTTTCCTGGCACCATGCTTGTATAGGATCAATATCCCCTTCACTTGCGTTAAAGTCAGCTCGTAAGGTTAAAGGCCGAGTAAAGGTAGGAGGTCCTTGTGTCCACTTAATCTTACTCACGCCCACCTCAATAGGAACATGGCCAAGTCTTCCTTACACTCAAATGTAAGCACCATGCCTTCGTGCTTGTATCGAGTAGCAATGCCTGACTCTTCTAGCCATGATTCGATATCGAAGATGTTATTGAGCCACCAAGTGGCGTTTGTAATGATAGCATAGTTGCCTATGTCCTCTAGTTCACCAACGAGAAAATGTCCAGCTTTGTCGCCTAATGTTACTTCACCCATTCTATCACTAACCTTAGACGTTTTGTTTTTCGTGTTCATATAGTGCATGGCTAGCAAGGTTCTTGGCCTTGCTTTCGCACATGATATCAAACTGATCTCGGAATGTAAGGGCCCAGTCATTAACTGCACGATTCCAATAATAGTTACTGTGTGCGCGAAGTTTTGCTTTCTTGTAGCCCTGTTCTAGCAGTGCGTTAAGATCGGGTCGAGTGTCCCTACAGTGTTCCATGAGCAGGTCTTCCCTGCTAACTGAGTAATGAATAACAGGACGCACACCGCGCCAACTATCAATAACCCTTTTAATACGATCGTCATTAGTTTCAATGTATTCTCCATCTCTAATCCAATGGTGATGAATGTCCAGCACTAGCGCACAATCATCAACCAGTTCTAAACTTGCGTCAAGCCCCCAACACATTTCGTCGTTTTCGATTGTGAGGCAGTTCCGTGCTTCCGGGCTAAGCCTTGGTAGCACCGCTCGAATTCCATCGGGCCCTTGCCGTCCGGAGATGTGGACGTTAATCTTAAAGTCCTGAAAAGACCTTCCGTAGCCCATCCAACGTGCCATGTCTGCATGATATTCAAACTCCTCTATACTTCGGTTAACGATTTCTGGGTTGACACTGGCGAGTACACAAAACTGTCCTGGATGGAAGCTGAGTCGTACCCCGGTGCGACGAGCAAGCTCACCAATAGCTGCAAAACGAGGTACCATAGTATCAATGACATCGCGGCGATGCCAAAAATAAGACCAAGTAGGCTCAGTATAAACGGGAAGGATATCACTGCCAAGACGCACCATGCGAAGATCTTTAGGTAACGTGGAAACATATTCGACTAATCTCCTTGCTGATTCTGTGTTGTGTAGCATAATTTCCCACAGGCGAGTTTCTGCTACGTCCTGTGACTGTCTGTTCAACCAAGCTACAGTGGTTGATTTGGTGTTTAGGGGACGTTGTAATTCCTCTAAAATCTTCTTAGTCTGAAGTTGGTCTGGGTGCATGTACTTACAAGCAAAGCCAATACGTTTAACTGAATTATCGTACATTATCACCTCTCAAAATAGCTGCTGCAATGCGAGCAGCGTCGTTAACATCGTGCTTAACAAACATATTAACATCAAGTGCAGGTTTAGTCAAGCTTGCACTAGAATGTAACACAACAGATACTAACTCCTCTAGCGATTCTGCTGAGAGGTCGATGCTCTCAGGATCAATTCGGACTGGATTACCCTGATCATCTAGATAAACTTTCCGAATCTGTAGCACATTTTCGGAAAACACAACAACTCTAAGTTCGTAATTCATAGTTTCAGTATACATTATAATCATCAGTGTGTCAACCTACTTTTGATAAATATGTTTATAACAAATTTCAATGCAGGAACCATTATGCCCACCGTCAAAAAATATAATTTAGCTGGCTTAAATGCTAATGTCGAGCTGGGCAAACAAGGCTCATATATTGCAGGCAATGCTAGTGCAATTGGTTTTTACACTAGTGCAGGTGCGCTACAGAAGATTGCTATTGCTAACGCTACTGTGGGAACAGAGGCTGTTACCAAAGCACAATTAGATGCGGCTTCTGGAGAACTAGTACAGTACATTACTGTTGACATTGATTACGACTCTGGTAGTGCTAACTTAGCAACTGTTGCTGCTGGCAGCAGAATCCTCAGCGTTACTGTTGATATTCCGGGCACATGGGGCGGTACTGCTGACAACACTACTACATTTGTTGAAGTAGGTGATACCAGCAACGGTAGTAGATTTATCCGGGCACAAGACGTTGACGTACTAAAAGTAGGCCAATATCATAGTCAATACCAATATGAGTACACTAGTGCAGGTACGCTAAAATATACAGTCACACAAGGCAGTGCAAGTAGCGGTAGTGCTACAATTAGTGTTGTACTAGCTAGCGATGCTGTGGTTGTAACAGATTACGGTTCAATCAACCAAGCACAGAATAGCAACAATGATCTCGGCAACATCACATTATAATAGGCAAACAGCATGGTAGACGCAGTCAAACAATATAATTTAGCTGGTGTAGCTGCTAGTGTTGAACTAGGCAAGCAAGGCCCTGTTGTTGACGCTAGTAACGCGAGTGTGATTGCGTTAAAAGATAAAAACGGTGATCTAGAATCGATTGTTGTTGCTGAAGGTTCTGATGCTACACATGCTGTTACACTAGATCAACTAGGTAGCATTAGTCTTAACGCAATATCCTATTTAACTACCACAGTTAATTACGACTCAGGTAACGTTGTTGTTGGTGCTGTTAGCGCAAATACATTTATTCACACTGTAACTGTGGACAGCAGCATCGCTTGGACTGGTGCAGGTGCAAACACAGAAATTACTGTAGGTGATACAGGCAATGCTACAAGGCTGTTTAGCGGCTTTGATGCTTCGACACAAGTAACAAATGAAACAAAATATAAGTATACCAGCGCAGACACTATTAGCATTTTTGTTGCACAGGGTGGTGCTAGTGCTGGTGCAGCAAAAGTAACTATTTGGTATTCGGGGACAATTAACTAATGAAGATCACAAATATTGTAGAAGGCTATAAAGTACTTCCTCCTATTTCTCCTATTGATAAAGAAAAGTATCAACCACGCAGTGGGCTAGAAGGTCCTTTCCGCTTACGCAACGGTAAGGTCGTGTATTACGATCCACAAGAAGGTTCCTATTACGATCCAGACACTGACTTGTACATCAGCTATGATGATTACAAGAAGATGGATGAAGAAGAAATTGACGAAATTTCCGATAAAACAAAGCTGGGATATGTAGCAAAGGCTACTAAAAATATTCCACAGCTTCAAGGTAAAAAAGGCCACATCGCCCGAGGCACTTCCGACTGGCGAACAACAGGTGATGAATATGCTGCCGCTGACGCAAAAACGAGTGCATTAAACAAGAAGATTGCGAATCGTAAGCAGGGCATTAATAGGGCACTTGCAGAAGAAGAAGCTGATCTCGACAAAGATGTTAGCACACAGATCGCCGATTTAATTCGTAAAAAGAATTCAGTGTCAAGTCCGATCGCTCGCAAAAATATTGATTCTCAGATTGCACTGCTAAAGAGAAAGCGTGATAAAACAAACGAAGAACAAGGTGTCGTAGAAGGCGATAAGCGTCCTAAGTATGTAGTAACTACCAAGGACAAACCAAAAATAGTTAAGCCTAGCATGGGCGGTGAGAGTCCACATCCGTATCAAGGTAAGCTAGTAGGTGCTACTGAAAGCAGCCAATGGGGTGAACCCGAAGATGTACTAAGACAAGTGCTGCAAACTCTAGAGCGTGAAGTAGAGTGGCCGCTAACAGACGTTATGGACCCGCAGCAAGTAAAGCAGTTACTTTCTCCATTAATGCAAGCCGTAAGCCAGAAACTAAACAGCCTCGATGAAGCTGAAGTTAGCAACACCGACTATGAATTCACACACGGTAAGAAGCCAGGTGGCCAAGGTAGTTGGTTCTTTGTTGCACATCGTGGCGGCATTAACTTTAGCAAAGATGTTGAAGGCGAAGACTATGTTGAGTTACATGGCATGAGCTATGGTGATGCTAAGAAGGCTGCTGTAAAGTGGGCTAAGTCTAAAGGCCACACAAGCCTGTTTGTTGCAACTTAACTCTTTTTCTACTCACAATTACTATTTTCCGGCGTAAATACAAGCATGGTATATCATGTAAAGTATCTGAGCGGCTATGTTTAAAGTTTTTAAAAATCCCATAACTGAAGCTAATGGCTTCAATGTAGATTATATTCAGCGCATAAAAGACAAAAAGCCGCTATCTTGGATTAAACACTGGAACGAACAGCAGTTTATCCCGGAACACTTCTACAAGAGTCAAAAATTAAAACCATCTGTTGACAAGGACACAACGGATCGCTATATCTACCCTATATTCTTTGACCCTGTTGTTGCGTCTGTAACAGAAAATGTTTGTGTGGATTCGTTTGATATTCCTACCAAAATATTAAAAGACATTGACAATGGCAAGTGTAAACTATACATAGACCATAGTTCCGAAGGGTATGATATCACTTATCATATGAAGGGGTTCGATGACATGACTCATGACATGATTTGCAACACCTCTGAAATATATGGTATTGATCATAAAAACATATTACTAGGAACTGCAAATCTAAAACCATACACTGATGTTCCTTATGAAATTTTTAGTATTAATGGACCAATGTTCTGGAGTGAAGCAGAACAATCACAAGAATGGTGGGAAAATCTAAAACTAATTAAGAGCAGATATAGGCGTCCTAAGAAATTAATATCGTTGAATCGAACAATTAGGCAGCACAGACTACAGTTTGCTAGAGAATTATATGTTAATCAATTACTAGCAGAAAATATCTACACATTCCCACTGTTCAATGATTATGAAATTGAAAATGATTTGTTTGTGTTTAAACCTATACCAGAGGCGATGCTGAAGACACTACCATGGTATTATGATATCAGGACTATACGTGATATTAATCCGGTCACGTTAGCATTACCATCAAGTAGACGATTTTATCAAGAAGGTTATATCAGCTTTGTAACAGAGACATTCTTTTGGTACAGCGATTATAAATTTGCTACTAAACCGTTAGAATATGAATTAGATATTAGCGAAAAAACATTTAAACCAATTAGTATGCTGCACCCATTTATTATTATGGGACAACCAGGTATTCTAAAACATTTGCGTAGTATGGGATTCAAAACTTTTCATGGCTGGTGGGACGAGAGTTACGATGATATAATTGATCCTAATGAACGATTTAAAGCTCTCTTAGAACTTTATAAAACCCTATCAGGATATAGTCATAAGACACTAGCTGATATGATGTACGAAATGTCTGATATATTGCAGCATAATTTTAATTTGTACAAAAGCCTAAAAGACGACGAAAACTATTTTAACGGTTTTATTAACAAAGTAGATTCGATGTTTAAATCATAAGTTACTGATAATAGTGTGTTTTTATAAATAATGCGTTATTATATAACACACAAGGAGTAACACAATGGCAAAAGCAAAATCAAGTGGTGGTTCTAATAAAGGATCAAAAGTTTCGTTTAGTGCTCAAGCAAAGGGTAAAACCACAATTGGTTCAACTCACAGTTCAATTAAATTTTCCACAATGAACAAACGTAAGCGTGCAAACTATAAAGCTTACCGAGGACAAGGCAAGTAATTTTTGATAAATAGTTGCAAATAGTTTAAGGAATATCCCCGATGAAGATATCAGAATTAGGCTCCGGTGAGAAAAGACATGCGTCCATTAAGGATACAGGCGATTTCGATCCTGCTAACATAGAAGTATATGTACATGGAGTCGGAGTATATTCCTTAAACACTCTTAAAACTAGACTTAAGCAACGCCTCTCAGACTTTGCTGATATGGTTGATGGTAGTCCCGATCAACTTGAACGTATACTCAACGATAAAAGCATGGATGCTTTTATGAGTATGCTAAGAGGATATAATGAAGTACTATCAGACTTAGCAACACCTCAGATGAAACGCAAGCGTTCATTGACATTAAAAAGATCAAGAACTGAAAGTGTTGACACATTCATTACAGCGTTACGCCACATAAAAGAAGGCGTGCCATTTACTAAAAGCATATTACGCTATGGTAGCAAGTCATATTCAGAGGCAGTAAACATTGGGCGAGAAATTCACAAGGCCGGTCTTATTGAGAATATGGATTGGGAGCGGATTGATTCGCCTGCGGTAGGTGACTACTTTGACATCGAGTTATCTGAGTCTGAAATGTTGTCCACTTGGGTAGAGTCTATTGCTGCTGACGGTGTTGTATTACACGCAGACGATGAGTTATTTAATGCAATAACAGAAGCTGAGTATCAAGGTCGCGATGTTCCGCTAGGTAAACCTATGCAAGGCGATGTTAAGAAGTTTAAAGTATATGTTAAGAACCCCAAAGGTAATGTAGTTAAGGTTAACTTTGGTGATCCTAATATGCGTATTAAAAAATCAAATCCAGCAAGACGCAGAAGCTTCCGCGCTCGTCATAACTGCGATAATCCTGGTCCAAGAACAAAGGCACGTTACTGGAGCTGCCGCAAGTGGTAATGAGAAAATACATCAACTTAGTTGAGGCTGCTAACAAGGGTTGCCCTATAGCTACCTACGACATTGATGTGAATTTAAAAAATAGACAGAAAGCCATAGACGAATACTATTATGGTCCTGCTAATCCAGATGTACCAGAGGACTATTGGAAGAAAGCTGCCAAGCGTTGGAATATAGCTGAAAAAACTGCTAAGACTATGACTTGCTCAAATTGTGCAGCATTTGATGTAAGTGATAAGATGTGGAAATGCATCGAAGATGGTATCAAAGCAGGTAACAAAGAAGTCGACGGCCTAGCAACTATTCACAAGTCCGATCTAGGCTATTGTAACTTTTTACATTTTAAGTGCGCTGGAACTCGTAGTTGCACAGCGTGGGTCACTGGCGGCGCCATTGACAACAAAGATAGAACTCAATAAAGATGATCACAATTCATCCTATTGCTCATCACGTAAATTTAAAAATAACTAACCCGATCGATAATAAGCATTTAACCGATCCTAGTCTATTAGAATTTTTTGATAAAGATGGTTACGAACTAACCCTGCTAGAAAAACTGTATTACGAATCGCAAGGATTCAACGTAGTACCTTATACAGCATATCATCCCGGATTGTTCGAACAGTGGATCGAATTTGACCACCCAAATCTTAAAGTCGATCATAGTTGTGCGCTGTATCGTTGTTCGTTTGATGGCGATGCACTTGATCAATTACAACAGAATAGACCACAACACTATCGTTTAGGTTGGTTGGCTGATGTAAAACACAAATGGGGATTAGATTTTAATCTAGATTATTGTGACGAAACTCGCAGTTTGGAAGTAATACATGTTGAGGCTGATGCTCCTACGTTAGATTTGATTCTCGAAGAGCAGTACAAAATCGAACAATTAGTAAAAAATACCGATTGGGTTGATGCAGCGAATCAAGTATGGAACCTAAGAGAAGAGTGGATAAATCTCAAGGGATGGTACGCACAAGCACATTGGAAAGCCAAATACTTTGGTCTAGTGAGACCCTGGCACTAAGTACCAAAAAAACAATATTTACTCGCATAACTAGTGTTAAATAGTTTTGGTAGCACATATGACCTTTACAAAACTCATTCACACAGATATAGACCACGAGCGTCTAGCCAAAGAAATATATCAATTAATTGAGCATTTCGGTCTCCAAGAACATCCTCAGATTAGTCTTACTAGTCTAGCTGGGGAGAATAACTGGATCAATAGCACCGGTAAGCGCCACTTGCTCAAATACCCAGAACGCTACTTTAATAAAATCAACGAATATCTAGAAGGCACATATATTGCAGAGTGCATTCATCGCTATCCAGACTTTTATCGTTGGAGGCTAATGAAGGTGATACCGCGGTCCACATATTCTATTCATCCGGACGGACTACCTTTTAGAGAAAACATTAGACTACATATACCAATTGTTACTAACAGCAGAGCGTTTCTAACGTTCTACGATGTTATGCCCGGGGATGATACAACTGTAACAGTATATCACGCTAATCTAAAAGCAGGTAATAGCTACGAAGTAAACACCACTAAATTACACACAGCCGTTAACTACGGCGACCATGACAGATATCATATTGTTGGTGTAAAATATATCAAAGAACAAGTGCGAGGTGCAAAATGAAAGTAGCAATCACAGGACATACTAAAGGCATCGGTAAAGCAATTGCCGAATTATACTACACCGACGAAGTTGTAGGATTCAGCCGTAGCAACGGCTATGATATATCAGACATCTCGTCTATAGATAGTATTGTTAATGCTAGTCTTAACTGTGATGTGTTTGTAAACAACGCCTACTATAGTACAGCACAAGTAGATATATTTGAAAAACTATTAGTGCATTGGAACAATGATCCTACTAAGACTATTGTTAATATAAACAGTAGGACAATATACAATGGGCCAAATCAGCGTCAGTACACCACAGATAAAAAGCTATTAAAGTCTAGTGCTGTTAATGCTATCCGTGACATAGACAGAAAATGTCGAGTTATTAACATTAATCCTGGATACATTAAAACTGACATGGTTTTAGATGTACACGACAAATTTAACATGATGTCCCCTGAGCAATTGGCGCAGATAATCAAGTGGTGTCTAAACCAACCTCAGGAAATTGAAATCGGTGAACTAAGCGTTTGGTGCACCACACTGTAGCAATAGGTGTTATAAACGTCAATTTGTGATAAATACTATTATGAAACAAGTTGTAATTTATCCAGGTCGTTTTCAGCCTATGCTAAGTCATCATGCTGAAGTTTACAAGCAACTTCAGGCACAGTTTCCTGATTCTGAAGTGTTCATCGGTACTAGTGACAAAGTTGAACTACCAAAGAGCCCGTTTAACTTTAAAGAAAAACAGCAGATCGCGGCCGCGCACGGTATTCCTGCGGATCGAGTGCTAGCTGTTACTCGCACATATCATCAAGAGGATTACGCTAAGTACTTTAATCCTGCTGAAACTATTATTGTTTTTGCAGTAGGTGAAAAAGATTTGGATCGGTTCCCATTCAATAATGTGGATCCGAAAACAGGTTTAGATATGACTGTGCGGGGCGAAGCAAAGCCTAAATACTTTCAAAAGATAAATACACTAAAGGCAAGTCCAAAGCCAATGAGTGAGCGTGGATACATTACACTAGCGCCTACTATTAAAATTGGTGATGAAGTTGCTAGCGCCAGCGCATTTAGAGACGCATTAAAAGCTGCTCCGGACGCAGAAAGTGCTAAACAAATTTATACAAAACAGTTTGGCACGTACAATGACAATGTGTTTAACTTAATTTATAACAAAATAGCGAGAGCAGATATGAGCGAACAAATTAACATTCTAAGAAAATTAGCAGGACTTCCTCTAGAAGAAGCAGCACCAGTTGAATTTAGCGGTGCTGATGCTAAGGCAGCAAAGTTTTTACCACCTAATGCATCAAGTGCTAAGATGAGTATTGCTAATCGTTTCCCTAAGGGTGCAGATGTTAGTGATCCAGCAACTAAGCAAGAGCAGTTTATTCAAGCACTATTACGCTCTCCGGAAGCATTGTTAGCAGAGATCAGCGAAAGACTTGATCCTAAAGACAACAACAGCCTAGCAGTTGATCAAAAGGTAAGCGATATCGTACAGCTTATGAATCAAAAAGACATCGGTATTTCAGGTCTACCAAAAGACCTAAAGCAGTTTGTGCTGGATTTAACAGTTAATGCAGTTAAAAACATGGACCTAACTGCTGGCGACAATAGCCCTGCGTATGATGATTCAGCAGATGAAGATGAGTTCAAAAAAGAAAATGTCGACTTAAACAGCATTCGCACTGACTACGGTGTTGAAGAAGCTAAAGAAGAAGATGACGAAGATGAAGAAGATGAGGACGAAGATGACAGCTGGTTAGACGACGACAGTTGGATTCCAAGTGTAGATGACTTCGAGCAAGAAATTGCACACGGTTACAGAGGTGTCGGTGCTCTCAGAGTCGAAGGTTTCAGTTCAGAATCTGATATGATACTAGCAAAAGCTGGATCAGGCGAACTAGATATCTATGATGTTATGACTAACCCAAAGACACCTGCAGAAGCTACTGCTGCTAAAATTATTCAGCAAATGTACGATGACGTATCAATCGATCATCACCTACACCCAGACGATGACTTTGAACAGATCCTAGACATTGTTGCTGATCAATTAGAAGCAGACTATGGCAACAGTGATGCTGACGTTCGTGAAGACGATCAGATTGCTGAAATTTCCGATAAAACCAAAGACTCGTATGTAAAGAAAGCATCGGGAGAAATTGGTAAGCATTGGGACAATAGCCATGACGATGCAGATTCGGCACGCAAGTACTATAATCGCAAAAACACAATGCGTAAGATTTCCAACGAAGAAGTCGAAGGAACAGCAGGCAATGCACTAGATGCAGCTATGTTAGAACTACGTAAACTAGCAGGTTTAAGATAATGAACGACTTAGATAGATTACAAAAGCTAGCTGGAATTCTCAAAGAAGAACCAGAAACAGGCGATGAAGTTGTAAAGACTGTGGTCGGTCATGTTGACGACGAACCAGACATGATTCGTCAAGAACTTTATAAGATCGGCAAGTATGCTGTTGAGCTACACAAGATGCTAAAGGAAGTACCAAACGGTGATCTTCCTCAATGGTGGACTGCTAAGATTGTTCGTGCAGGTGATTACATCAGTAGCGCAAAGCATTACTTGGAAGCAGAACTATACAATCCAGGTGATGAAGTTGCTGTTAGTGATCAAGTACAAGACACCACTGACCCGAGCGGTGTTAGCTAATCCACTTAGTATTAAGAACTAATTGTTCTGCATAAACGGGCCAGAAGCGACCAGCTCTTGGCCCGTTATTTTTTCTCCCGTCGCTCTCCCCAGGAATCTTAATCCATAGGTATGCATCGCATAATGCGTATTCAGTGCTAGTTGTGGGCTGCTGGCCAATTGCACGACCAGGTGGATTGCACCATTCATTGCCATATGGGCCGTTTCCGTTGCGACTAGTATCAACTACGTAGTGATTGTATTGTGTATACTCCCCTACACGCTCTGCCCAACTAACAGATTCCTGCGTAGTACGAAAGTTGCTTACGTTAACGCTAAAGCCGCGCACACCTGGCACACATACACTGTTAAGCAGTTTGCCAGCTTCTTCAGGGTCAAGCCAATTACTGTGACCTATGTCAACATACACTAGTGCGTTAGTACGCTCGGTTAGTATTGCTAGTGCTTGTTGCATTAGTTCATAGCGCCACTGTGCTTCAGCAGTAGCCATCTCTGCACTATGTGGTAGCGCATCCGGTTCAAAGATAACAATAGGTGAAAGTTTGCCTACACCCAATGCAAAACTTTCAATAAACTCTAAATAGCTGGCAGCACTGTTGGCGCCGCCTTTGCTGTAATGTCCCATGTCTCGGTTAGGAAGATTGTACAGCACAAACACAGGAAGAGCCGGCAATGTTCTACGGAACAATCGTGCCAAGCTCTTTTCTAAATGCTTTACGGGTTTGCCGTTTCTTTGTCCGTACCAGAACGCAACTGGATATGCAAATATCTTTCTTACTAGAGGATATTTTTCTGCGTAGTTCTTTACACGATCAAAGTTGTTAACATAGAACGGATAGTCCATTATCCTCTCTTAACAGAACGTTCCAATCTTTTAAAACGCTTGTCGCGCTTTTGTTTAGCCATTTGTAGTTTAAAGTTGCCCACTAGATCAATAAAGTTTGTGCCTTGCAAGTGATCGTATTCGTGTAAGAAGCACCTTGCATCAATACCATCCATCCATGTTTCAACAACAGTCTCACCATCTGTTTTAGTGAACTGTACTTTGATTTTAGCTGGTCGCTTGATCTTTAAGTAAAGCAACGGCCAAGTTAAACAACCTTCTTCAATTTGTACTTCGCCTTCAGTTTCGATGATAGAGGGTTTGTAAACACCTATGTCACCTAAGAAACTATGAGCCATAACAAACATGTTATAACTACTACCAACTTGCGTAGCACTAAGTCCTACACCTAAATTGGCATGCATTAACTCAAGCATTTCTTTTTCGCGTTTAGTCCAGTCAATGCCGCATTTAAATGGGTCAGTTGTAGCACTTCGATGTAATGCAGGATCTCTAGGGTCAACTAGTTCACAGCGCCATTCTTCGACAATGAAATCGCCTAAACTGACATCAGTGCTGGATGCATATTTGCTATATGGGTCGTATCGTTTAATCATAACTTTATTTAACTACCTTACTAGAAAATCTTTTTTATCTTGAACAGTAGCCCAGTGATCTGCATCCGGCAGTGGCTCACGTTTGTCTGTAATATTACTAGTTTGCCACTCTTTGCTAAGTTCAGCATTTAAGTCAATCATGTAACGCTGTTCCTGCGGCAAGTCGTTATCAGAGTAGATAGCATTAACAGGACACTCGGGCTCACACAGCGCACAGTCAATGCACTGATCTGGGTTAATAACTAAAAAGTTTTCGCCTTCATAAAAGCAGTCTACAGGACACACTGTAACACAGTCAGTGTATTTACATTTAATACACGCTTCTGTTACAACATATGCCATTATAGTTTCTCTCCAGCCTCAAAGCCGCGGAAACGTAGGAATCTTGGAAAACGCAAACTATAAGTTCCGTCTTGATTCTGTGTAATAGCATCAGCGCGAACTTCAACTACCTGACCAGGAAGAGAAGCCCTTGATTGATAAAAACTATCCCTAGCACTATCACTGAAACCTGAACCCACATTGACCTTAATAAGTTTCCCATCGTCTTCCCCTTCACATACTAGTGCGCCTAATTTACCCACATTGCGGCCAGTGCCTTCTTCTACAGCCGCCACAGTTAATGATACTTCGATGAAGGGCTTGAGTTTGAGCCATGCTGTGCTACGTTTGCACTCGTATGGAGCATCCAAGTCCTTGATCATAATACCCTCGTAACCGTTCTCTACTGCACTCTTGTTGTACATAGAAAACACCTTCTGCCCATGCTCAGTATCTAAATCAACTACTGCATGATCGAGAACAGTTACGCTAGGTAGCAGGCTCATATGTTCTTCGTACCACTGCTTGAGCCATGTTGTGCGCTCGCTTTGCTTAACTGCAAACTTACCTGCAAGAAACTTGTCAAGTGGGATGATATCAAATAAGTGTAGTACTGCATCACCGGCTGTTACATTTGCCTTACGGTGAACCTGCTTCATTAGATCCTGGAAACTACTGCTCATAATCTCCCCGTCAAAAACGGTCGGTGAGCCTAACTTGTTTGCTACGCTGGCGAACTGCTCCTTGATATGTCCAAAGTTTAGCAACTCCTTACCATTACGGCTAAGCTGGTCCACTCGTCCATCTGGATAGACTACAGTTAACACTCGCACACCATCCAACTTCACTTCAATCATTTTCGTGCCGCACACTTTACGTTCATGGTTAGCACTGTCGTGACTAAGCTGACATTCAAAAATAGGAATAGCACCTTTAAAAACTTTGTTAACGGTCTTTTCACTTACGCCGCAACGTAGGTCCTTAATAAGGATTCGTCGATACCAATGATTCCACTGCTCTTGTGTAGCAGAGTCCATCATCCTAGCCACAGTATCACGAGCAAGATTGCCTGTGAGTGAGCGATTAACAAAACCAGTAAGTACTAGAGTAAATGCATCCCAACTTAGTCCGGGTCCGTCTTCATTTTTTTTCTCCGGAATCTGCTTGAGACCAAATGTAATCATCGGGTCAAGTGCCAGCCGGCAACCCTCTATAAATTCTGCATTATCTCTGTTAGCATCAATAATCCGCTCTTTGTCAGTACGCAGATTATGTGTTTCCAAATCTTTAATGATTTGCCATGGGCTGTTCATCGTGTTACCTTATTATTAAACTTGATAACACATTATAGCAAACATTGCATCAAATGTCAATGTTATTATGACTTTTTACTTTCAAAGACGTAATCATGTAGCTGCAAATTAACATACTCAGACAGTCCTGGATAGATGCTTTTCCAATCTAAGTTCCGACGTTTATCCAATTCATCTAAGTGTGATCGGAAACGATACATTTCATACTTGTTTGGTTTAGCATTTACTAACTGCTTACGAATACCTTCTAAGTAAGAAATATCTCTGTTAAAAGTTTGATTTCTGCTTTCAAGAGTACGTATTAACTGATCAATCTCAGGTACACAATAGTCACCAAAAATGCTAGGATTCATCCACTTTGGATCTTGAATAGTGTTCCAACTGTAGAAGATTGGCTTGGGCTTGCCCCAAGGCATAATTTGATTATCTTCCCACTTGATAATATTGTCGTACAGTTTCCACATTGTGGGAGTAGTTAGCGATGTGATAGTGCTGTGTACTTGTAGCTTAACCCAACGCTTGTTATGCAACAGCAGGAAGTTACGCTCCCATTGCTCTAAATCCATACCATAACGAGCATATTCTGCTTCTGGTCCCCAGCAATCCATACTAGCAACAACCTGGAAGCTCTTAAGCTTCTTGTCAGCAATTAATCGTTCAATCTTGTCTAGTTGCTGTTCTAATCGTTCTGTTTTATGTTTGAGGTTACTAAAGATGTGCCATTCTAGATTAGGGCAAGGATTTTTATCAAACCATTCGATGCAGCGTTCAAACTCAGGTTGATACAGCGGCTCACCGCCTAGGATCTGAAACTTGTATAATTCTTTGCCGTACTTGTCCATCCAGTTCCAGAACTTCTCACGCATAATGTCATAATCAGGATTGTTAGGCCACTGATATACTTCTAGATCGTCTTTGACGATTTCACCATGCTTTACAATTTCTGCTTGAATAACACTGCTGAACTTAGCACTGCAATAGGTGCAGGCTTGGTTACATAGACTACTAAAATAAACTTCTAGCAGTCTAGGTGTAACTTCAGTGGCTTTGGGATTATACTGCATCTCTGGAGGCAGCATCGCCAGGTCTTTAATGTAAGCTTGACGCTCGCTGGTGCCGCCTACATCTTCTACAACTTTACAATACTCACAACCATTACCGGGCCATTGGCCCTGCAACATCTTTTCTCGGTCTTGTAGTTTACCCGGAACATTATGAAAGTCTTCAATAGTGTCAACTGTAACAGGCCAATGCTTGCAACGGTGGCAACTACTGGTAGTACCGAAGTTTAAAAACAGGGTACTCCATGTCCATTTAAATTGACATGACGTATCCTTGTTAATAGGTAGTTCATTCCAGTGCTTGTAATGTTTTGTGTGTATCTCATCCATACCAATATTTATCAGCTAACTAATGTGTAACCGAGTTGTTATGGCATAGGAATTTCTACTAGATTCTGTTCCCGATCTAGGTATTTCATTTCTACTAGAACTGGTTCGAATTCTTGGATAGCAGCTACTACATCGTAAGGATCCAAAGGTCCACAAGTGTAAACATCTAGTTGCATCATTGCAGGGCTTTCTTCGTCCCAAATATGCATAGCGATGTGACTGGTCTCGATGATAGTTACTGCTGTAAGTCCTCGATTACCAGGAACGTCACAATATGTTGCATAAGGACCCATTAGTGTTTTCATGCCAATCCTATCAATTAGATTAGGCATCCACACTTCTGATACATATGTCGGGTCTACTGCGGGTTTTTTAATTTCTGCACGAATAATAAGATGTTTGTGAAACTGAGCCAATAGTGTGTCCTCTTAGTCTTTGCTATCTAGCGGGCAGAGTTCAATCTCGCCGTTTACTTTACGCCACTTAACAAAGTTTGCAGAAATAAGCAGATCCACTGTTGCACCTGAACCGCGAATAACGCCGCGCTTATATGCCATGATACCGGTAACAATAGAACCAACAACATAACCTACAACTATTGCAATTTCTAAAGACATGCTTATTCCTTTAAACTGGTGTCCGCGCCCGGACTCGAACCGGGACGCTTTCGCGAGAGATTTTAAGTCTCTTGTGTCTACCATTTCACCACGCGGACATGAAAACTATTTAATACTAAACCATACATTCTACGCAATTAATTGAACTAGACCCCGCACTCGTTATATCGACTGCACCTCACGACCCCACCTCTTTCAAGGTTTTCAACACGCTGACGACGCCGTCTAGTTCTTGCCCTCTACTTTCCCTCGGTTGTCTGGCCTGCCCGGAGGGATTCGAACCCCCGACCCCATGCTTAGAAGGCACGTGCTCTTTCCAGCTGAGCTACGGGCAGATAAAAACTTTTTCGCTAACTTCTAGCTAACTTATATACTATACTAAACTTCTTCGTCGTTGTCAAGATGTTTTTTGAATTCGTTAGGATAAAAAATTGATAAATTGTTTGCGGAAAAGTATTTAGCTTTTAGTGCTAGGTACGTTTTATCTTTAGGCATGGTTGCTTCAACTCGCTTATCGCGATAATATTCACGCACCACTCCGCCGTGGTTGAAAAACAGTGTTACAAAGTCGCGACCAGTTTCCATGCCTATTCGACGTTCACTGTTAATAATGTATTCAAAATCATTTTGAAGTTCGTTAGCTTGATCTAATGTGTACATATTAAAATACGAAGTTGTCTACAGTATATTTAGGACCAAGTTCTGCTATCACAAACTCATGTTCGCGAATTTTGACAGGGCGAGCATCAGCACTTAGCCATAGTTGCTTAACATGGTCAAACACAGCGGTTACAGGCAGAAGCCAATCACTACGCAGAGATTTAAGAACCACAACATAGTTATTATCAGTCTTAAAGTAAAACTCCTTAGTCTTACTGCCCCTGCGGAAAATATCAATGCTACCAATGTATGATACTGGTGTACTTTTAAGCACTAGATCATCTCTGTTTGGTAGAGTAGTATACTCTGCTGCAATACGTTCTTTAAATGTATCTTCTTTATAGAAGTCATCCATACGGTATAGCAGTCTAATATGCGGCTCTTCGAGAACACACTTAGCACTAAGTTTTAGCGCCTTTACCATATCACGCTTAAAGTCACTGTCTCGGAACTGGCCGCTTAGTTTCTGTGTGATTACCTTATCAAGAAAGTATTCACGGACAGTCTGTGCTAGCTCAACAGTTTCCTTATTTGGAACATGACGTTTGATTAACTCAATAGCAGGAAACTGGCCGCCTGCTTTAAGCTCAATAATAGCTGCTAGCGGATCAATGTCTAGGTCGTGTACTACAGATTCTTTAGTTTCAGCAGAAATCCTTCCGAAAATATCATCAAAAGGATTAGGCTTGTACGGCGTAGCATTCTTGATAGTAAACGTAGGTGGCGGATACGACTGTAGAGTTACGTCTACGTCGGTTTCTTCCTCAATACTCATAGTAATTGTATCACTTGCTGCCGTGCCATGGCCGAGGATAATAGACATATTATCGTCATCATCATTCATCGTGGTTGTACTCCAAAATGTTGAAAGGTTCGTTGCACACATACTGCCTGCCAGTATGAGTCTTCATCTGCACTATGTAAGTTTTGCTGAATTGCTTTGCGAGGATCCACAGGCATCATATTAAAGATTGTGCGGCAATCACTTATCTGCCAGTATGCCCAACCCTTGTGATGATTAAATTGTCGATATAGATCTTCTAAAATAACCATATCAAACTGTGGACCTTGACACCAAATCTTATCCACACCAACTAGATAGCGATTTAGATCTTTAAAGAACATATCTAAGTCGACACGCCCAAAATCGCTAAACGCTTCTTCTTGAATATGTGCTGCTTGCTTGCCCCACCACTCAATTGTACCCTGATCCACGCTGCGGTCAGCGTTTAACTGTTCGTCGACGCTGGGTCGCCAAAGTGTTTTAGAGTGTGGTTCGTTAAGTGTAAAAGGGTCAAACTTAACAGCACCGACACTGAGTACTGCACAGTCGGGGTCAGTACCCAGTGTTTCGATGTCTATCATTGCATGTGTTGTCATAGTATTACTATAACATATCTGCAATATTTGTCAAGTTATAATGTGATAGTTTCTTCGTCTGAGATGCGATTTTTTTCAACTGCATTTAGCTGCCCTGCGCCTTTAACCCCGTCTACCCATTTCATTTTTTCAAATGGGTCTTGGGTTCCGGCTACAACCCCATCCCACCAATCACTGTGCTGCCCAATTCTATTTAAGAACCATGCAATCTTGTATGCAGTTGCTACACGAGCTTGTTGCATACCTGGATGGCCGAAGTCTTTAGGATCGCTGGGATTACCTTCCATGTACTTGCGGTTTTGGAATGTAGGATCGTCGTTGTTTCCTGTGATATCTGCACGGTCATGAATGAATTCAACATCAATACGCTCAAAGATATCTAGCATATAAGCAATATGACTTAACCATGCATCATTTTGTGCGTTCTGACTAAGGTGGTCAATCAACGTATACCAATCCCTTGGCACAATAGGGAAGATCGCATAAGGATGTCCGTCGTGATTATCGCGAGGTGCTAGTAGTTTAAACTGTCCTGTGTAGCTGCGAATAACATCGTCCCAGCCATCAGTAACCATTATACCGTCGTCGTTCCAAAAGAACAACCATTCACCGCTGGCATTGCCTGCAAGTGTGTTAACATAAACATGTAGATTTTCGTAACCCAGTGGCTTAAAGATGTTTGCTCTGCACTCCACTTTATATTCTCGTAGCATTGGTGCAATTTCTTGCTCAATGTATTCGCGGGCGCCTTCGTCATCTTCATCAATACCCAACAGCAGTTCTACGTTCTCAGGATCTGTTGCTTTAGAGATTAAGCTTTCTAAGCTGCTCTTTAAAACTTCTCTGCGCCCTCTTGTGGGCAATAGTACTGAAATAGTTGAATTACTCATTATACGTTTTGCTTCCTGTTATGCTTGTTTTCGCCAGTAAATAGCTTGCGAATGTTTCCACGGAAGGTGTAATGACCAACGTGGTTAAGTGCTGTGCGAGGATCTAGATATACATCACCACCCATGTTCTGCCACAAGCGACAGAACATGTAGTCTTCGCTAAGATAACGTCTGCTCTCAGGGTCAATCATTGTATCAAACAATGCGTACATAAATGGTTCAAACTTTTGATCAACGTTGATGTCGTTAACATATTTGAGTTCCGGGTGTGCATCCATCATCTGCTGAATAACTTCTTTCTTGATACACATGAAACCTGTGCCTGCATCCTTAAGTCTTACTAGGTTATCAACAATCTGTACCTGTGGTGTACGATTGCCGTTTTCATCCTTAAGGAAGTCAAAGTTTACAACATAGTTAGAGCTATGACCTTCAATGGTCTGGGCATTTTCATCTAACTCTGGATTGCGGGCAGCACTAATGATACTATCCCAGTTAATAGCCTTCTTCGGATATGCACCAACAACAACAGGCTTGTCATAGGCTACTTGACGTAGTAAGTCTTCTGGATTGAATTCAATGTCAGCATCAATAAAGAACAAGTGCGTAGCATCTTTGTTCTCCATAAAGAAACTAACCAATGTGTTACGGCCTCGAGTAATAAGACTTTCGTTAGCTAGTGTGCTAATAGTGTATTTGATATCAAACTTATTGCAAAGAATAGCTAGACGCATCATACTACGAAAATACGGTTCGCCAATTTGTCCACCGTAACAAGGTGTAGCAATAAAGATGTGCTTTTGTCTAAGTAGACCTACGGGGATTTCAATTTTAGCATCCAGTAAACGATACATAACATCATCTGTTGGTGCTGTAGTTTCCTTTACAGGATTTCCTGGTGCAGCTTGTTTCTTTTCAGACTTATTAGCCGTTCTGCGTTGATTTCTGTTTGACATATTTTTCTATCATTCCTGTGTGTGTTTACGATACTTATTAATTATAGTATGTATTTTAAACTCTTATTGGTATAAAATCTAAACTGATTGTGGTGCCCTCACGACGACTCGAACGCCGGACCTGATGATTACAAATCAACTGCTCTACCAACTGAGCTATAAGGGCGTACGAATATTTATGATATGCGAATTTTACAGACAAAAAAATAGGCACAATAATGTGCCTATTTTAAAGAATATCTTAAGATTACTTTCCTTCGTGGGGCTTTTTGCTTACAAAGTCATTGAGCTTTTCAGCTTCAGCAATAACATCTTCAGTGCTAGGCATATCATCATGATTCTTTGCTTTACCCTGCAAGATTTCTCTAGCTTCTTTTACTAGATCCAATCTAATTTCATATGGAGTCTTGTTAGACATATTTTTATTACTCCCGCAATATTATACATAATATTTATCTGTTAACAGCTATAGAGTAATCTATGTACTTAACTGAAAGTGGCACTATGGCTAGAATGGTAGCGAATCATTCAACGCCCAGCAGTTCCCGCTGTTGACGCCCTGCCGTTTTTACGGTCCTAGGACTAATAGTATTTATTAAAGAATGAAGTTATAAATCTCTAAGGGTTTTATATCGGGTGTCGTCTTACAAAATTCTTCAAACTCACTTTTTATTTCGTCTAAGTAATCATTAAAAATGCAGTTAAAGATGTCACGGTACCAATTTTCATCTGTTAGGATATGCTGTAACGGAAATCTGTATTTCAAATCGTACTGGTTATATATTCCAGATTTTTTTGCTAAATGCATCTTTAATAGTTCAAACCCTGTATGTTTTAGTAGAGGTGGTATTAGTTCAGCGCCCAGATCTCGATAAAATAATTCGCGCAAGGGCTGCAAGGTGCCTGCTCCGGGTGCAACAGTAGCAGCAGGACACACTAATTTATGCTTTTTAGTTGTGTTTAAGAATTCTTTATAAGAAATTGCGTGAGTTTTAGGACACATCCTAAACAACTCTTTTATAATCACTTTGTTATTCTGTTCGGCGTAATTTAAAAATGCATAAGTCATAAATGGTTGGTGCCCTATTCCTAACATAGTCGCACGTTTAGTTGAAAAATCAAAGTATAAGAATGGAACGTCGCCGCCTAAAAATATAGGATTATTATTGTCTACATAATCCAGCATTTTTAATTGCAATGCTATTTGTGGACTTATTGCTTTATATTGTCGGCAGTATTCGATAAAGCCGGTTCCTTCTAGAAAAGCCTTATAATCTATTTCTATGTTTTTGTACGTATACCCAAATCTCTCACAGTAACGAATTGCATGAATTACATCTGGAGCGTTGAAAACACAATCTTCCCAAACAAAAGAAAAAATGTAAACGGTGATGTTTTTTTCTAACCTAGCGAGCATGGACAGCACAAACTGACTATCAATACCGCCGCTCAAACACATATTAACACTGGAAAATCCAGCAAATTTTTTGGACCAAATTTCTAATAATGTTTCGGATGCGGTGTTGTCCACTAGTGGTTCGATGGTTTTATTCTCGTAGCTAATATCAAACCCTTTATAAAATTGTGCCGGATCCACTAAATTCATTATAACCCCTTAACTATGATAAATACTTATATAAATTTACCGGTAACCCAACCATATTATGGAGCACAAATGTCTAGATATTTAATCACACTTGACTCGGAAGTTCATGCAAATAATGCTGCTGCACAAACAGCTATTACTTCAGCAGGTGCTTCTGTAATAAAGTCATATGCATTCACAATGACTTTTGAAATCGAAGCAACAGCTGAGCAGTTAGCAATTGTTGCTGGTGTAAAAGAGTCAATTGAGAAAACAGCAACAACAGTAGTTTCAGTTCAAGAACTGAATCAAGTCCACTTAAATAACTTAGCAGCAACTAGCGATTCTGGTGCTACAACATATCAACCAGAAGATACAGGTTTAGGCGGTCACGTTTACTTGATTGATACTGGTCTTTATGCAGAACACGAGCAGTTTACAGGAAGAACTATCAACAACTTGTATAGTAACTTCGGGTCTGACTTTACTGATAATACAGGACATGGTACTGCGGTAGCAAGTGTTATTATTGGAAACACTCAAGGCGTTTCTAAAGATGCTACACTGCATGTTGTTAAACTGTTTGATACAAATACCGGTAACATCACAGTCGGAGAAATTGTTGATGCGTTAGACGAAGTGTTATCCCATCATTTAGGTTCTACCCCATCTCAGGTTAAAGTAGTGTGCTTACCGTGGGTTACTGCACAAAATAACTTCTTGGATAATAAAATTATAGAAATGAATGCTAGCAATTTAGTTGTTGTAGCAGCAGCAGGCAATGACGGTGCAGATGTCAACACAGTGTCTCCTGCTGGTGTTGATGTTGTGCTCACAGTTGGTGCATACAATCAAGACTACGAAGTGACCTCGTTCACGAACGTTCCGTGGACTGATCCTGCTACACCATACAATAATAACTACGGTGCTGCATTAGATGTGTTTGCATTAGGCGTTAATGTGTCATGTGCTACAACTACATCAGATAATGCATATGGTTTGTTTTCAGGGACCAGTATATCGTCTGGGCTAGTTGCTGGTGCGGCGGTGCAATGGATTAACAAACTTCCAACTAAAACCTCAGTTGAAATAAAAGACATTATTCTGCAAGAAGGTCACTTACTGGGTATGAACATTCTAACATTTGATGAAGGTTCAACTATCTCCACATCAAGTGTTAATCGCTCAGTACTAACAGTTGCTCTTGCAGGTCAAATCACTTTAGGAAATCTACCTTCAGGTAGAATATTAAATGTACAATTAGGTCAAACTGTAACAAAAGATCTAGAATTAAATTTAGCTAACGGTGAAGACTTTTCTATTCTCAATTTTGCTCCTTTACCACCATGGTGTGTATTGGACGCAGCAACAGGTATTCTGTCTATTGATACCAGCGAAATAGATCCTTCGCTAGCTCCTGGTTCGTATTTATTCGGCATAAAGGGAACAATTTCAGGTAAAACAGTGGTTGAAGAATATTCAATCGGTTTGTACAATACTAGTGAGTCTGAATTAGAAGAATCTTCACAATATTATTATGATTCTGATACTGATTCGTATGATGAAGTTGTTAGCTATCAGGTTGCTCCAAAATTTAAATGAAAAAACAGTGTTAAATACTTAGCACGGTTTTTATGATTAATATAGACCTAACTACTAAGAACACAGTATATAACACCCTAGGCCCACAAGCACAATGGGTACAGCATCGTTTTGGGCGCAGAGATTACCCTGAGATCGAATTAGCTGTAGAAACTGTCAAACAAGTAATAGCACAATCATCCGACACTGTTAATTTTACCTCTGTGTTCGGAGATCCGAGTCAACACAGCAAAATAGTTGAGATTTTAGAAAGTGTAGAGCCGGGGAAAATAGTTTTTAATAGTCATTTAAATTTTGATAACAACTCGCTTATTGATATGTTAAATAACAAACAAGCATATGTTGTTGTTCCCTGCTACGGAATAGACGATCTGTCAAATAAAATACTATTGCACACTGACTGGCTAACTGTTGATTCAAACCTAAAAAAGTTAGAGTGTACAGTATGCATAGAATTTAGTGTATTCGAACATAACGTACATCAATTACCCCTAGTAAAGAACATATGTAAAGAACGTTCTCTAGAACTAAAAATAAAAGAGGGAGTATCCTTACATCCTGACGGATTTTCTCCCGTAGTAAATGAAAACAAAGAATGGTTATACGATGTTTATTCAGCTAATGAAAACATCTCAACTATAAAATGGCCCACTTTACACCAAACAGTGGACGGATATAATAGTTTAATACAATATGTGAAACCAACTAAGGGTGCATCTATATTAAATAGACCAAATTTTTACAAAATAGCTAAATCCTTCGACAGCGATAATATTAGTATAAGTGCTACAGGTCATGTGTTCCCAAGCTTTGAGTTACATCAAATTTTTTCAAACTCACTATGCACAGATTGGAATTTTTCTTTCAGTAATATTACAGAATTTAATAAAATTAATATTAAACCTGAATATGCACACCTTTGTTCAGCTCTTACAAACATAAGTAAAATGTTAAAGTTTAATAGTTTGAGTACAAATCAATATAGCGATATATTAGAAAACTTTGCTAATAGCAATGTCTGAGATATTGTTACAATATTCGTTAGGACATTCTGTTAGGCTTTCGGGTAATGCCCAACTTTGTAATGTAGCAATGTTGCCGAAGTGTTTTGCACCGCACCAACTACTGTATATATCCCCGCCGGCATCAATATTTAAACTTTCGAATCCTAAATAGCATCGCATACCTTTAAAACTGTTTAATCCCTCATTGATGATCTGATGACTTTGTACATACTTTGCAGTACCATCGTCATATAAGAATTCAGTCATCCAGTCTCGGGGATCAGGCTCAAACGCAGGTTGGTTAGGATCTGGTGGGGGCATTGGCAAAGGTTTGATACCTGGACGTTTAATAATTTCTAGGTCTGCTTCTGTATAAGGCCAATATGTTTCTTGTTTGCTGCCTCTGCCCAACAACTTCTTATACATGGTCTTAACGCATATGCTTACATTATTGTAGTTGTTGCGTTCACATTCTTTGAACAGTTCACGTATTTCTTCAACATCGTTGCCTAGCTCGTTGATTCTATCGCCAATGCCTGCAATGTTAATGTCTATGTTAACATAGTCTTTGATTTCGTTAATAACATTGATAAGATGTTGCTTATCCATGCTTTGAGGATGCCATGTGATAACAACACCATTTAGATAGTGCTTTGCTTTACTCCACCAGTTAACAGTGCGACTAGCATTAGTAAATGCAACACTACTGCAACCATGTTCGTTGATTTTGCGTATGATATCTTCGAAGCCAGCCATTACTGTAACTTCGCCACCTATAAGCTCAAAGTGTACGCTTTTACCTATATCAGCATAATGACTGCATATACGGTCAACAGCATCTAAATAAGATTGTAGGGGTAACCAAGGACGGCTACCATCGTGCAATATAGGGGGGCAGTATTCGCACTCGAAGTTGCATTGATTGCCCATGTTCCATTGTACACGGATTGGACTGTTAGATTGTCTTGCGTGGGGGCCTTTAACTGATATCAGTTGAACCACAATAAAACCTTATGGACCTACAAATACCGATGTTGCTCCGGTGCTAACTTGATCTTGGCAAACTGCTTTGCTTACGGTTGCTACAGTAACCGGTTTTCCATTAGCATATACTGAGGTACTGCCGTTAGCAATAGTAGTTGCAGAGTGTGGGGTTTCCCCATGAGATGCGACCGTGTCGCCTACAACACTAACAGTCTTAAACTCGGCTCGAACTAACGGGCCGACGGCGCCCGGGCCTGTAATTAACCCAGTTTTTACTAAACTACCTTTTACTAATCCTAATGCCGGCATAATAGTATTTATCCTTCGTCATCGGCTGCTTCTAATGCCTTCTGCTCAGTAATCAAGTCATTGTAGTCTGCGACAGTACTAGCCAAAGTCTCCATTACCGCCAAAAACTGTTTACCCTCTGTGATAATCGTATCAGCTCGAGCTGTCAATGCAAAAGGTGCAAGTGCTACCGTGTCGCCTGCTACAACAACTATCTTAGGATATTCTAACGTCATCGTATCAGTTTCTTTGTCAAAACCAACTAATGTAGCGATAATCTCGTCGCCTTTAGTGGTTTTAAGTGTAACCACTTCGCCGAGTAATTCTGTTATATTATACAACATATGTGTGTTCCTGTGGTTATAGTGAACCTAGGCTAGTTAGGCCTAGCTTAGTTTTAATAGTGTCTACACCTAATTCGCTAAGTCCTGCGAATCCGCCTTCGACAAACAACTTACCCTCGCGATAAATCTGAGGCATAGTTCTGTGGCCTTCGTTGATGACAAACTCTCGAGAAACGTCATCTGTATCTATGTTTACTTCCTCAAACGGAATATCATTGTTTTTTAATAGAGCCTTTGCTTGTAAGCAATAGCCGCAATTGTTCTTTGAGTATAGTGTGAGCATTATAAACTTAATCCTTTAAATGTATCTTGATCGACGTCTTGCTTTGTGCCGCCGATTACATAGCTTGTAATTTCTGTTTCCTGCGGTGCTACCTGTACTTCGCCGCCGCTGATCCACTTTTGTGTCCACGGTAGAGGATTACTTGCACTAGTAGCATACGGCACAGTTAATCCCACTGAGCGCATACGCTTTGCAGCAATCCATTCAACATACTGCTTAAGTAATTCAGCATTGAGGCCAATCATGCTGCCATCTTTGAACAGATATTCAGCCCAATCTTTTTCTTGGCGCACGGCTTCCATAAACATTTCCAGCGCATGTCCTTCGCACTCAGCAGCAATCTTTTCAAAGTCTTTGTCGTCTTGAGGCAACAACTTCAGCATCTGTTGTGTACTGGCTAAGTGAACGTTTTCATCGCGAGCAATTAGCTTAATAATCTTAGCGTTGCCTTCCATCTTCTTTAGTTCAGCAAACGCCCAACTACAAGCGAAACTTACATAAAAGCGCACACCTTCTAAGATATTAACACTCATTAAACATAGCCATAGCTGCTTTTTGAGCTCATATAAGTCAACAACTACTTTCTTACCGTTAACAGTATGTGTGCCTTCTCCTAAGAGATTGTACCAACTGTTCAGTTCGATTAGTTTATCATAGTTCTTACTAATAGTATCAGCACAACTTGTAATCTCTGTCATCGAACTCATTTCGTCAAACACCTTACTCGGATCCGAATAAATGTTACGAATAATATGCGTATAACTGCGACTGTGAATAGTCTCACTAAATGCCCATGTCTCAATCCATGTTTCTAACTCAGGAATGCCAACAATGGGTAAGAACGCTAGATTAGGGCTGCGACCTTGTACACTATCAAGTAAGATCTGGCGTTTTAGATTACTGGTAAAGATATGCTGCTCATGCTCAGTCAAGTCTTTGAAATCCTTAGCGTCACGAACAATATCAACCTCTTCTGGTCTCCAGAAGAAACCCAACTGCTTTTCAGTAAGTTTATCAAATTGGCGATATTTTAATACGTCATAACGCTGCATAGTGACGCCGCCGTCAGCATCCAGGAACATCTTAGACTGAGTGTGATCTTTTGTACTTTTAGAATTATAAACAGAAGTAGCCATAATGTATCCCTAACTTTTTAATTAAATTTTGCAACTGTCGCAGTCGTCTTCTTGAATAACAGCATCGTCTGCTAAAGGTGTAGAGGGTTGTTCAATATCCATTTCACCTTGTCCGTCAAAAGTGTTGTTGTAATATAGCTGCTTGCCGCCATACTTGTAAAACATTACAATATGCTGTAGTAGTAAACTCATTGGAATCTTTTCATCCTCATAATGTTGAGGATTATAGCTTGTGTTTACACTAATGCCTTGGTCAATATACTTCTGAAGCACTGCACAAATCTTCAAATAGCCTTCCGGGCTCTTTTGATTCCACAATAGATCGTACTTGTTCTTAAGGCGAGGATAACCAGGTACTACTTGCTTAAGTTGCCCGTGCTTGCTGCCCTTGATGCTAACGTAACTACGTGGTGGCTCAATGCCATTAGTGCTGTTACTGATCTGTGCAGAAGTTTCTGCAGGCATAAGTGCCATCAGTGTGCTGTTACGCACACCATATTGCGTTAGATCCTTGCGTAGAGTTTTCCAGTCCATGCGCTCTTTGTGCTTGACTAATTCATCAACTTCACGCTTGTAAGTCATGTTTGGTGTTACACCGTCTGCATACTTAGTTTCGTTGCTCTTTAGACATGCACCCTTTTCCTTGGCTAGCTTTACACTTGCTTTAATGAGATAATAACTCCAAGCTTCTGCCCATTCATCTACAAGTTCTAGATTTGGATCCTGATAGTTAGTGTCATTCTTAGCTAACCAATAAGCAAAGTTGATAATACCAATGCCTAGTGGGCGACGGTTCATTGTGCTTAGTTCGGCGGCAAGAACAGGATAGCTTTGATAATCAAGTAACTCATCTAGCGCACGTACTGCTAACTCACATGTCTTTTCGAAATCCGATGGATTCTTAATGTTGCCCCAGTTAATTGCGCTCAATGTACAAAGACTGATTTCACCGTTGGTATCGTTGATATCATTAAGTGGCTTTGTGGGCAAGTTGATTTCACAGCAAAGATTACTTTGCTTAATTGGTGCGATATCTTCCTTAAATGAACCGTGAGTATTTGCATGATCGACATTCATTAGATAGATACGACCTGTGTCTTTGCGCTCTTGCACAAATGCACTAAACAAATCAATTGCTTTTACGGTCTTTTTACGTAAGCGAGTATTACGTTCTGCTGTTTCGTATAGATCACGGAACTTGTCTTGATCATTAAAAAACGCATCATACATTTCAGGAACATCATGCGGTGAGAACAGTGTAATGTCACCGCCCGTGATCAGGCGCTCATACATTAGCTTATTAAACTGTACGCCGTAGTCCATGTGGCGTACACGGTTATCTTCTGTTCCCTTGTTGTTCTTTAGTACAAGGATATCTTCTACTTCTAAATGCCAAAGGGGATAATATAGCGTTGCTGCGCCGCCGCGGACGCCGCCTTGCGAGCAGCTCTTGACTGCTGCTTGGAATAGCTTGTAGAAAGGAATAACACCAGTGTGCGTAGCATCACCGCTACGAATAGGCGATCCAATAGCACGAATGCTTCCTGCGCCAATGCCGATGCCAGCCTTCTGACTTACATACTTAACTACTGCACTAGATGTTGCGTTAATGCTGTCTAGGCTATCGCCGCTTTCAATTAGAACACAACTACTGAACTGACGCTGTGGAGTACGGACACCTGCCATAACAGGAGTAGGCAAGCTGATGTCAAACGTACTGATAGCATCGTAATAATCTTTAACGTACTGTAAACGGGTCTCAACTGGGTACTTGCTAAACAGTGTTGCGCTAATCATTATGTAAGCAACCTGCGGCGTTTCAAATATTTGATTTGTTGAACGATTTTGTACAAGATACTTGCCACGGAATTGTTCCATAGCTGCATAAGTAAGCATGTTATCGCGTTCATGCTTAATATAGTCGTTTAGTTGGCTGATTTCATCTTCTGTATAAAACTCTAGAATTTCTTTATCGTAGAAGCCTTTATTGATATTGTTTTTGATAATTTTCAACAAGTGCGGTGGATCGAAGCTACCATATACATGCTTACGCAAATGGTAGTTAATTAGTCTACCAGCTACATACTGATAATTTGGTGTTTCTTCGCTGATAAGATCAGCAGCGGATTTGATCAATGTTTCTTGAATATCGCTGCTTGTGATGCCATTATAAAATTGAATATGGCTTTTAATCTCAACTTCACTAGGACTTACACCACTGATACCCTCACAGGCATGAAACACTACCTTATGAAGTTTATCTAAATTTAGTTCTTCTTTACTACCGTCTCTTTTTGCAATTAGAATAGGCTTGGACATCTACTATATTTCCTGTCGTGTTATTATGAGTTTTGTTTCTAGAATGTATATATGTATTATATAGCATTGTACTTATCTTGTCAAGAGCCAAATTTATCTACAGCTATAATATGACTAGAAAATTTAGTAGAATTGTTTTCGCAATAATCTAAGCTAACTATAGAATCCTGCAGGAAATTATAGACACGCTCGTTATAAACAAATACCAAACCATCGGCTCCAGTTATGTGATTACTTATCACATCAAATCTGCATTCAGAGGGTTTAATGAGTTGGAGATTAAGTAGAGTACTAGCAATGACTAATGTTAACCCAGATTGACAAAAGTGTCCCTCACTTACAATCTCAAATGGATCGGGCCAATTTTCTGGAGTATAGTAATCAAGTATTCGGCGGTCAATTTTAATTGTAGAGAATGCATTTATTACATCATCTGCTGTTCCGTTAGCAGGGAATTCTTGGCGGAACTTTCTCCAAGCTGCTAATCGCTCAGAGTTACTCTGTGTCTTTGTGAACATATTATTTCCTAATTATAATGAACTCCAACGTTTAACAAGATACTTCATTGCTAATTCGCGGCCCACTGAATTGGTTACATTAAAAATGATATTGGTTCCAACTAGCGATGCAGTAAATGTTACATTGCCGGAAAGACCTGTATCAATCATTTCGCTAGCCACGTCTTGGAATAGCACTGCACCGCTTCCGCCATTAAATTCAGTTCTACCGGAAACAAACATTGTACCAATTCGCTGATAGTTTTCACCCGTAACTATCACAGAGCTTGCTTCAGTAATACTATAATCAATTTGATACGTATCGTATACATCAACGCTTTGTGTTAAGCTGCTAATGTTGCCGCCTCCGGATGGGATACTTGCAGAGTTTAATTCTGCGTACGATACAGTTCTGTCACCTAGTGCAACACTGGAACGAGTTTGTAATTCAATATTTGTTTTTAAATTTACCAATCCTTTAATATTTTCATTGTCAGGATCTGGTCGCTCAAAGAAGATAGTGTTTACAAGTTTGTTAAAGTCTCGTGCTTCTTCTCTGCTAGAAAAATCAATTTCGTCATAGGTGTTATTTATTGCTGCTTGATACTGGCCTACAGATCTTGTTAGGGTTGAGTTAGCAGCGTACTTAACACCTACACCAGCAGTAGAGAATAAATCAACTAAATCGCTTTCCAAACAACTGTTCATCCATTTTTCTAATTTAGCTTTAACTGTGTCGTCTCTAGTATATTCACTGGCAGTTAAGGAAAGCTCACTGAGAGTAGGTTGATTGTAATCTTCGTGTAGTCGGAAGTCCAACCCTACACTAGTATATTCAGGTTTGTGTGTAATATAAATTTTATTTTCGCTATCAGGAATAATACCTAAGAACGGCCAATCATCAATGTCGTTTACAGTAGAAGAAATTTCTGCTAGTGTAGTGTTACCGCTTAGATCAATACTTCTAACAGGAGTCACATTAACTGTGCTAGGATTTAGATTAGGCGAAAGCAAACCGGTTATATTTCCTGTTGCTGGAGCAGTTGGATCTATAAAGAAAGTGTTCTGAGTAACAGGTGCCAGCACACTAAATGTGGCATTAGCAATTGCTGAAGTATTAGAAGATGTAACGTTTGCCTGATCAACACTACTATATCCGTGTAGTGTACTAAAAACTTGAACTCTAGAGTTACCAGTAACATCGTTGCCGTAGTTAATATACTGAACATTTGCGTTTGATAAAAATGGTGAGGCGCCTGTATTAAAAGTAATTACACCTGTTGCAGGGTCATTTGCTACTACAACTACTGTACCCGATAGTCCACTAGTATTACTACCATCAACAATTAAAATATTTGCACTTTGGCTTACGCCCTCAACATTACCAGTAAGAGTAACAGTAGTATTGGCTCCTGTTCCTGCGGCATTAGCTGTAACTGATCTTGCTATGCTAAACGCATTTGCAGGCATCACTACCGTTACACTAGGTGTTGCATTACTAAATTCTGAGATTTGAAACACCTTACCATTTAGATATCCTACTGTATTGTCAACATAGATATAATTATAAGGGCCAGCTACATTATATGTAGGTACAGTTCCAACTGTGAATACAATGTTAGCAGTGTTGGGTGTAACGTTAGAGCTTGCACTCCAGTCACTTCTGCTTAATAATAAATTACCTAATGAGAGACTGGTTGGTGAATCTATTTCTCCACTGTCTGCATTTACAGCAATATGTTTATTTTGTAAACCAATAAAGCCTGTGCCAGTTGTAGAGCTTACTGTGATTAATTCTCTAGGAATTTGTCGGTATGCAGGAATACTGTATGCAGTATAAAAACTTGGGAAGGCGTTTTCATCAACATTATATAAGGAAATGTTTCCGTTTAACGCAGTATTACTTTGTACAGTAATACCTTCGATAGCTTGAATAATTGCTGTATTGCTGTAGTAGCATATTGTAACCTCTTCAGAAGCCAGCGGCGCTGTTCTAAATGTTACAATGTGAGTATTTGCTGCTGATGTGTTGGCTGCAAAACTATATTCATACGCTGCTGCGGGTGTGGTATTGCTGCTATCGCCAGTAATCCTTACTCCGTTCTTAGTAACAAGTAAGTCTGCTGCTTTAAATGGTAAATTTGTTTCAGCATTTACAAGATTGTTAGGAACAAAGGTTAATGTGTTTGCTGTTGTTACGCTAACATTGTTTGAAAGGGTAACAGTATTACCCGAAATTGCTTCTACAGTAATAAAGGTGTTAACCGCTGAACCAGTAACAATATCGCCTACTGTAATGAACACATTAGGTGATGCCGAGAGTGTAATCACGTTTGATGTGATATTTGCGCTAGGTACAGCAGTTGTACTTACTAGTGTGTTTGAAGGAAATATCTTTAGGTTTGAACTTGACGTAGTATTTGCGCTAGGTAGATAGCTTACTATTTTAGTAATGCCATCAAAAAAGCCTTTTCCGTACTTTTTAAATGGAACGGTAAAAGCAACAATGTTATTGTTAGCAATACTAGAAGTAAAATCCTTAGCACCAACTGTAGTTTCAAAAATACTTTGCGTATTATAACCACCACTGATTGCGTCACTAGGATCAGCACCAATAAACACCTGACGGGTGTCATAAGCGAATCCAAGTTCACCAGGACGTAAAGGTTGCGGAAGGTCTTGCTTTAGACCCCTACGATTTTGAATACGGGAAATAATTACTTTGTTGTTATCTTCAGCCACTGTTAAGTCTCCTAACGCTTAACAGTATTTATCACTTTGTGTTCAGCGGCTGTAGTATTGTGCTACCCGGTCAGCCCATAGACTGCAATAGTGATCAAATTCGGCATCTTTAATAACATAGTCACCGAATTTAGATTCTCTGTCTACCATTAAGATACTTACTTTTCGAATGTTTGTACCAAACATTTCATTGTGTGCTAGTGCATATGCACAGCCTTGTAGGAAATAGTCCTCGATCCATTCGCGCTTTTTCAGCTTCTTGGCTGTCTTAAAGTCAATAACACTATCTTCGCCTTCGTAGATACCAATCGCATCAGCAGTACCGGCATACAAACCTCGAGCAATGAGACCTACTTCTGTACCCCATAGTTCGTTAACTTTGCCTAACCCTTGATTAATCATCACTCGGCTCATACTGCCAGCCAACACACTAACCAGGTTAGTACCAAAGTTGTCCCATTCTTCACCTAGAATGTATTTTTCTAGAGCATTGTGTACTTTGGTGCCTAGCCCTGCTGCTTGCTGGGTTTGGCGATTAGCTTCTTCTTCACCGATGCGTTTCTTCCATGCAATAAGATGAGTTTTGTCAGCAGTACTATCAAGGATAGTGGTTACGCTGGGTACAGGTGAGTCGTCATCGCCTACATACTGTCGGCCAGCTGGTGTTTGTAATCGTTTTAGTTGTGGATAGTTGTATTTGTTTATAAGCATGCCTTAGTATAACATACTTATATCAAGTAGTCAACGATTTTCTAAAAGTTCTATAAGTTTACTTGCTAACTGTTCATGACCTTTTTCGTTAGGGTGAGAATAATTAGGTTTGATCCATTCTTTTTTAGAAAAGTCTAAATTAACATTAGATGGGTTAGGTACTAGTTTTTCGTTAAACGTTAGTTCTAATAGAGAAATGTATGACAATATAGATGTTTCAAAGAGTATCAATTCTTTAAAGACCTCGTTGTCCGGTATTTCTAAATCACGGAAAATTGGTATTATAAAACATTCGATATTAAAAAGTTTACAAGTGGTATAAAATCCATTTATAGCCATAATAGAATCGTATATAGCTGTATAACCTGTTGATTTTAGATTAGTGTTATTCCAATGATAGAGTTCATTAGTACTATGATCTATCCCAAAACCTCTTATTGGTGAGGTGAGACACAAAAATGCAGTATGCTTTTCATTGTTAGAGGTCAAATCAGCGGCGTTTTTTGAACAAAACTTAACTAGCTGATGGTACGAAAATTCTATAGAAGAGCCGCTCATAGCAAAATTTATATAAGATTGGTTTCTATATTTTGATACATGAGCAGGAAAGGCTTTTAATGGATTGTCAAAACCGTCTACTACATTTGGAAATATATTTCTATCAAAGTTAAGGGAGTCATAATTATTGTAGCTTGAAACTATTAATTTTCTGCCATCTTTATCGTATTTTGTCGTTCCATTACGTTTAATAGCAAACATTACTGCTCGTTGCTTTAATGATTGATTTTCATCAAAATCATTGTTAAACACGGATATGCCTATTTCTGATCCAATTACCCAACTATCACCAAACCACAAATCCATTAATCACCGTTTACTTAAGAAATGGTAAAAATGCGTTTACCTTATCGATGTACTTCTGCAAATATTTTGCTTGAAGATTTTTAGCGAATTGTGGTTGTGGGAAGTTCCATCCGATAAATGCGCCAACTACGATCCAAAATAATGTTCCTAACATATCGATACCCCTTTGATTACCAACTGATGTTCCACTGTATTGTAGTATTAGTTGTAGAGTTTGTTGTAATATTTACTCCGTAACCTAAGTCAACAAAATAGTTCTTTACATAGTTAATTTGATCTAACTTTGTAGGATCGCTAGTAACACCGTTATATACAAAATAGTAAGCATTACTATCTGTCATTGTTGTACCGCTAGATACATTGGCGTATAGTACACCTGCATCAATATTGCTTAACACAGAATTTTCAATACTACGCACTTCAGCATGTATAACACTGTTATTGCGAGTATTCAATCTAGCTTGTGTAGCAGTAACAAAAATATTTGCCATTACAGATCCGCCTTAATATCTTGCATGGCTTGATCGCCAGCCATAGCACCTACATCACGTGTCTGTTCTGCATCTGTATTCATGTCCGCAGGAAGTTCACCTTGCGGGACAATCTTCTCTGCATCTACGCTACTAGCAAATCCGCTTTGGTCAACAGCTTGAATGAGTTCATCTGTTGATGTAACATAGCCTTGCTTTGCTAATAAACTTTTAAATTTTTCGGTGTTAATTTCTTTAATGCCCTTAGACATATAGCGAGACATAAGGTCTTGAACAGCGACAATTAATTCGCTGTAGTACCCTTCTCTAAGAACGATATCGCGAATTAACATCTTATACTTCTGCTCTACCTAAAGGCTCATCCTCTGGGCCTGCTGCTGCTGGCTCGTTAAAGTCCATAGCAGGTTCTTCTTCTGGCATATCTGGTTCGGCTAAACCGCCGGTGCCTAGTTCGCCAGTGTCGCCTAAGCCGCCGACCATTTCTTCACCAGTCATCGATCCAACTGCACTGTCAAGTCCTGCCTTAACACTCTTAGTTGCTTCTATGTGAGTAGCTAGTAAACCATTTACACTATCAACAAAGCTCTGTGCTGCTTGTGCGCCCATTTCGCCGCGCATCTTATCAGCAATTGCTGGAACGTCTTCGTTCATCATACGACCGATACGTTCAATTTGATCTTGTACATCGTCAGCTAGAGCGCGAACTGCCATTACAACTTCTGCTTGTTCAACATCAACTTCTTCGTTGATCATATCGTTGAGGATATCATCGAACATGCTTTCTTTGGTTACTTTCTTTTCGTCTGAAGTATCGCCAGTTACTTTAAACTCTTTGCCGCCTACTGTAAATGTTTTTTCGCCTGCTGCAATTGCTTTGCGGCGTGCATCAACAAATGAGTTTGCTTCGCCAATCTTACGACCAAACATTTGAATGCCAGCTAGTAATGCAGCTTCGTCTAGACCGTTTAAAAAGCCTACTACTGCATCACGGCTCTTGCCACTGACCTTAGCAAAACTATTCAACTTTTCTTCAATTGCTTCATAGCTTGATGCAGTAACTAGGTCTACGCCTGCTTCTTTAGCAAGAACACGCAGAACCTGCTCTGCTACGTTCTTTGAACTTAACTCATTGTGGGGAGGCATACCGGTAATAGTGTTACCAATAGTAGCGCCCATTGCGCCGCCTGCTAGATCTTCTCCCATGTTATACTGCTCCATATATTCTTTAGCTGCGGTAATAACAATAGGCATCACATATTCATCATCATATGCAAAACGATCGTCCATTCTATAACGGTTCATGCATTCGCTGCTAGCTTCGTCCATTGTATAACCACTGTCCATTAGGTTATGAACTGTTTCTCTGATCATCTCGCACATAGCTTCGTGTACAGGAGACTTAGCATACATACCTTCTTCAAGCATAGTTTCTACAACATCCTTGATGCCTAAGAACTTAGCATAGTCTGGGTCTAACTGAAACTTTCTATTAGTGCCGCGAAGTTTGATTAGTGCCATATTGGTATTTTCAAGCACTTTTTTCAACTTCTTTTTAGAAGGGAAATTAGTCTTTACTGTGATACCAAACTGTTCCTGTAGCACCTTGTTGATCTTGGCTACCTTAGTGGCTGGGCTTGTGTTGAATTCTTTTAAAAACATAGTTGTTCTCGCTAACGGTTAAGTAATTACAGTTATTTATCACTTTTTAGATTTTTAATTAACAACTTTTGCGAATGTATGATGCTGCTTGTTTTAAATACTCAATCGAGATATCTAGTCTAGTAACCGTAACTGATCGTTTAAAGCTATCTTTAGTGTTTCGAATGGTATTTTTATAAAATTCGCAGTCATAATAATGCTTTGCGTAAGTATTAACATACTGCTGCATACTGCTAAAAGGTGAAAATGATTTCCTTTTATTAAAAGAATCGCACACATATACTGCTAAAGATTTGCTAGGAATATTAACTAACACCGGGTCTTTGCTGTAGTAGTTAAGTATATCAAATGCACCGTTTCTTGCAAGAACAACAAACACAGGAGTTCTTGCTACATTATTAGCGATATCTGTTAGCCTTGCAGCCAGTTCTACTTTGTTAGTGCGGTTGACTTTCATAATAGTATTTACTTGCTGCTAGGGGCAATACTTTCTTTTTTCGGAGTCCGCTTCTTTTTAGTCTTATAGATGCTGGGATTTGGGCGTTTAATTACAGCACCCAAAGGCTGAATTACTGCTGCTATACCGCCTGATGTAGTTTCATTAATAATTTCATTTATTCTCATGTTGGTTCTCGCAAAGTAATTCGCTAGCTGTTGTTTTCCAGATATTAGGAAATAAGCCATGTACTAAACAAATAAACGCTATTGCCCATGCTCTACGCAAGTGTGCAAAGTAACTGTAGCCTGTTTCTGTTAAGTGTGACACTATTTCTTTCCGCCCTTCATGTTAGCGCACCAGTGTGCCATACGCTGCTTTTCGCCTGAGCTATTCTTAGCAATCTTACGTAGCTCTGTTTCGCTCTTGCTGCAATCAACACCACTACGTTTAGCTAGTCCTTTGCGGCCAGGCTTCTTGCCGTCTGCAAAGTTTTCTTCAATGTGATGCTGTACGCCTAATGAGTTACCTAGCATATTCAAACTACGCAAATACTTCTTCTGACTGGAATCTACTTTAGCTTGTTCCCAACCCGACTTGTCACCTGTGTAGTTTTCGTAGTTGTCTGCATACTTGACCATCATTGCTAACTTGTTACCACTGTTGATAATCTTCTCAATGTTCTCTTTATAAGTCATCGACTTGTCTTTGGTGAGCAGAGCAACTGCTTCAATAACCTTCGGATCAAAGTCTAACTTACTCAGTTCATCTAGTCCAACATATGTATCTTCAACTACATCATGCAAGAATGCTGTTTTGACTGCATCACTTGTAAACCGACTGCCGAATATCTTTCGACCTGTTAGCGCAACTGCTCTCGGATGAGTCCAATACGGCAGTTCACCATAAAGCTGATCGCCGTGTGCGTGTTTAATGAATTGCAGCGTTTGTGAAACGTTAAGTTCGTCGACTCTATCTTCGCTAACAGTTTCGCCAACTGGAATTACCTCTAGTACTTTTACTTGACTTGGGTCTAAAATAACATAGCTGATGTTGCCCTTGTCTTCGTAACGATTTTTGTAAACAAAGCCGTCATAACCCAGCTCTTTAACTTTAGCTAGTAGTGCTGCACGAAGTTGTGCAGGATCTTGTAGCATTGTAATCTTTTCCATTTCTTCTTGCGAAATCTTTTTCTTATCTCGCAAGTCAAACGCATACACTCTATCATAATGATTGCCGGCAAAGTCTTTGATAGTAAACGGATTGTGAATATTCAACTGAACTTTGTAGATTTTACCGTTTGCATTCTTCTTGTAGTCCATACGGTCTCTAGCAGCCTTTTCGGTGCCAAAATGAGTCAATGGACGAAACTGTGTAATACTATCTACTGTGCCGTGATAGGCGATAATAGGTGTTACTACTTCAACTATTTTCATTTCTTTGCTAGCTCGATGGTTAGATATGGATTGCCGTCACCGCCGGTAACTTGTCGTTCTCTAGCTACTTCATAACCAGGCATCAGCTTTGTTGCTCGACGTGCTAGTGTTCTATAAAGTTTTACTCTACTCTCATCATCTGCTTTACTAGCGATAATAACACCTGTGGGATCTTGATCAGCTACTTCTTTTTGTAAAATACTAGCAACTGTGCTAAACACACGAACAGCATCACCTGTGCCGGTCACGCCTGACTCTGGCTTACCGGTTTTCATATCAGTTAAATCAAAATGTATTTCTAATTTGTTAGCATCGTCTTTTCTGCGATTGAACACCTGTACTCTGTACATTAATCCTGCATCAGTTTGAAAGCGATACGCTCTCTTATCAGGGGTCTTTACATTTCGAACGAAATCATACGGACTATCTGCTATTTCACTTAATACAGTGAATAGTCTACCAGGCAATTTAGGTTGTTGTGAATTAAATACTTTGTCTAATGCTTTGCCTGCTTTGGCTTTTAATTTAGTTGATGTTGGAATTTTAGCACCATCTCTTGTAAGATAGTACGTTGTGAGTCCACCGTTACTAAATGCGTCGGTAAAATTATAGTTAGGTAATTCTTTATTTGCTTGAGAGGCAAGCATCTTGTAAAGTCTTACTCTGCTTGGTTCGCTATTATCAGCACTGAATGCTATTATCCCTGGATTAGATTTTCTGATATAATCTTTTACAATTTTAATAACTGTGCCAAATATCTTTCTACTGTTACCAGTGCCAG
>Ga0222713_10000396_pt1 | contig 49091 bp, 47 predicted proteins | sample C33_649DmetaG_FD_165061 | JGI IMG/M metagenome (GOLD analysis project Ga0222713, IMG submission 165061) | Estuarine water microbial communities from San Francisco Bay, California, United States - C33_649D | ecosystem: Environmental > Aquatic > Marine > Unclassified | place: USA: California...
GGGATCCAGGCCCACAACCTGGCTGTAAAACGCCAAGAGGTAATAATCGAAGCCGTTGGATTTGATACCAAAGGCCATAGCGCCCATCCCGTAAAAGACGCGCGTGTGCCAAGGAAGCGGTGGCGTAAACTTGGCTACAATTTGAATTGTCGATTGCATAATTTCCTACCAATCTTGCTATTGGGGTCCGATCGAACAATCTCCAGATCGAAGAATTGCGCCTTCTTTTTCGTCAGATTGACCCAGGCAATCTGCTCTGATCAGTGTGTTTCTTTCTGTTATTCAGCTGCAAATCCTTTTGATAAATGAACGGCGCGGGGTTGTATCGCCAGCATCAGCCCGCCCTATACCACTACGAAACTGAGCGAGCCCAGAGCGCCATAATCCGCTGTGTATTCGCCAATTTCCGCAGGGACAGCACGCCCGCAAGCCCCGGTTAAAAACAAGGTTTGATCGCCAAGTGGGAAACCTCGCATCCCAGCCTCCTGCCACATCCACCGCGCAGCCTCCTCAGGCCCATTCAACGCTTCTTCCAAAGCCGCATGATTGGCGCGCGCGCCATTGCAAACAAGCGTCACCCAAGCTGTGTTGAAACTTGCGCTCCATGGCTGCCAGGCGCCAACAATATAACTCTCGGCGCATAGATTGCAGGCAATCAGACCAGAGGCCGTCATTTCAGATTGCCGGGCAAATTTGGGAAGGACAAACTCAATCGCCGGGGCAATCGAAACCGGAGCGCCCTCCTCGTTGACGAGAAGCGCCGCCTCGCATTCAATAAGCCTGCCTTCAACGTAAGGCAGTTTGCAATTATTGGGCAGCTTTGCATCAGCATAAAGGCTCCCAATCAGGGCGTGATCTATCTGAAAATATTCCTGTGATTTGCGGTTGGTAACGCCAGCCTTGATGCCTCCGATTTCGGCATTTGCTCTGAACCTCGATACTTCGTGTTGAAGCCGATAGGCCTGAGGCAAATCCAATTCTCGATCGAATACGGGCAGTTGTGATTGTTCTGCGATTGCCGATGCCATTGCCTTGGCGAGCGTGATATCAACTAGCATCGCACACTCCGCCTGTCAGTAAACAGTTACTCTGTGGAGCTCTCGCCTATACCCCTCATAACCACCTGTCGCCTTGTGAACGACACTGCGATTGTCCCACATCACCAACATGTTCTTTTCCCATTTCTGTTTATGGACAAATACCTCTGTTGATTGCCAGGCATTCAGCTCAGCAAGAGTGCGCAAGGCTTCGGATTTGGCTACCCCTTCCAAGCCGATAATGTACGCGCCTCCGCCAAAGATTCCGAGCCGTCCTGTTTCAGGATGTTCGAGTATCAAAGGGTGAGTGTGCTGCAAAACACCGCCCTCGTTCGGACTTCTGATGTCCATTGCTCCATGGCTGCTTGTGTCGCCATAAATTCCTTGAGCCGAATAAGTGGCGGCGGAAGAATGTATAGACTTCATTCCTTGCAAACGTATCTTTGCCTCATCGGGAAGCGATTCAAACGAAATTTGCTGGTTAGAAAAATGAGTGTCCCCACCGACTGGAGGGATATCGACACCATACAGAACGGTACCTATTGGTGGGCTCTCCAGAAAGCTCCAATCTGAATGCCAGCCTTCCGCAAATATGCGGTTAGTATCAGTCGCTTCGCGTTTGACGGCCGCAGTATATTTTCGCGCCGGCAGAGGGTTAAAGAATGGGTCTTCACTGAGTTCGCCGAATTGGCGGCAAAATGCTTCTAGCTGGTCAATATCCAACTTCTGATCCGGAAATGCCAATACATGATGAGTGAGCCAAGCCTTGCGTACTTGATCAATTTCATCAGCCGCCAACGACTTGCTTAAATCAAGACCTCGGACAGTTGCCCCACAAGAGGCACCCGAAGGTGTTACTGCTATAGCCATCAAATTATTCCACGATATCTATTCAATTCTCAGGATCCGTGCCGCAAAAAGGGTGTCAGCTTGGAAAACGTGCTGCTGGAGCTCAGCCTGGCTGACTACTTCTTAGAGGCCGAAAACATGTTTTCCCATTCTTTGGAACCCGGCTTGGCATTCCATTTCATATTGTCCGAGAGCACGCTTAGGCCTTCAGAAATTGCCGGTCGCACTTTGATTGTATCGTACCACCGTTTCACATTGGGGTAGTCATCAAGGTTTTGCCCCTGCATCTTGCGCGGTCGGACCCAGGTAAATGTAGCAATATCTGCAATCGAATACTCGTCGGCCAAAAAATCATGGTCAGACAATCGATTGTCTAGGATTTTGTACAGGCGTTCTGCTTCTTTGGTGTAGCGATTGATCGCATATTCAATTTTTTCTGGCGCATAGGTTCTGAAATGATGGGTCTGGCCCAGCATCGGCCCCATACTGCTCACCTGAAAAAACAACCACTGGATAGCTTCTAAGCGCTTGAATTCAGATTTGGGTAGTAATTTCCCTGTTTTTTCCGCTAGATAGAGCAATATTGCTCCACTTTCGAATATCGTAACTGGCTTTCCGCCCGGACCATCGTGATCAATGATCGTAGGCACCTTATTATTGGGGTTGAGTTCAAGATATGCAGGATCAAACTGTTCTCCAGACAGAATATCAATTGGCGTAACTTTGTCCAACAACCCCAGCTCGGCCAGAGTAATAGTTGCTTTGTAGCCATTTGGTGTCGGCCAGAAGAACAGTTCAATCATTGTAACTTTCCAATACTCTAATCAGCCGACCATCTTGAAGTGCGCTGGTCGGTCAAGAATCATGCCAGGATTCATAATCCAATTTGGATCGATCGTGTTCTTCGCACCTGCGAGCATTGCGCGGTACAACGGATCCACTTCTTTGTCGTACCAAGGACGGAAGCTCCTACCCACCGCATGGTGATGCGTAATCGTTCCGCCAAGCTCGGTAAGCGCGTCAGAAGCTACATCTGAAAGTGCCTGATAATCTTCCAAACTCCTGCTGTGATCTGAAGGCGCAACAACTGTATAATATGGCGCCGGGCCATCCGGGTAGAGGAATGAGAAGCGCCGACAAACAATACCGCCGCCTGTGATCTCTTCCTGTGCCTTTTTGAGGCGGCGAATAACTTCGGTATCGATGGATTCGAACTTATCCCAAGTGTACGCGGTTTCGAAGGTAAAGCTAACCACGCCCATCGCTGCACGCGTATGCATCATTCGCGGCAAATAGCGAAACTGCTTGCGCCAGTTGCCTTGAGCCCCGGAACGGCTGGATTGAAGCGCATCGCCGCCCGAGCCAGTTTTGGTTTCAACGCTGCCGCCATGGTCCTTACAAATTTCAATGCCGCGCTCCAACCATGCGTCGACCGGATGATCGGCCGATTCAAAGCCCAACAGCAACACCGATTTAGAGCCATCGCCGGCGCCATAAAATTTGGCATCCTGTTCATCAAGATAGCGCGCATTGGCAGGAAAGAGGCCAGCCTGAGTGATTTCACGAACGGCACCAGCACCTTGATAGAAACTGTCAAAAGTAATGGTTGCATTGGCGCGGAATTTGACCCGCCCCTGAAGGCGCATCCAAGCCTCTGTAATAATTCCCAAAGAGCCCTCAGACCCTATAAACAGGCGGTCTGGATCTGGTCCAGCACCAGAACCAGGCAGGCGACGATTTTCAATTGTACCCTTTGGCGTGACTACACGCAGACTTTCAACCGATTCGTCAATATGGGTCAGGTGTGTGGCATAATGTCCAGAAGAGCGTGTTGCAATCCAACCACCAAGAGACGAGAATTCCCACGATTGCGGAATATGCCGCAAGGTAAGCCCCTTAGGCTTTAATTGTTCTTCCAGCGCTGGGCCTAATATGCCGGCTTGAATCAAGGCGCATCTAGAAACATCATCAACTTCAAGAATCTTGTTGAGATTGCCTAGATCAATAATCACTGCGCCCGGATAGTCTTCTGGACAACCAAATCCGTCGGTCACACTAGAGCCGCCACCAAAAGGAATAGCGGCGTAGCCCTTGTCGCCGCACCAATCCAACACAGCAGCAATGTCTGCCTCATCTTTTGGATAGGCCACAACGTCAGGAGCATTGTCAAAATCGCGGCGGTAAATCTTGGTTAGATCTTTAAAGCTCTTGCCATAGGTATGGAAAACGCGATCCCATTTGTCGGTTGTACAAAATGGCTGCAAAGAAGCCGGAATTTTGATCCGCGGCTCACGGAGCACAAGCTCTTCTAGTGTAGGATCTGGAAGAATAACCGGCTCATCGATATTGAGCCGTTGAGCCACCCTTTCCGCCATCTCTTTGACTTCTGCAGGCGTAATACCTTCATCCTCATAGCCCCAGCTGTGCCATTTCCGTCGCTTTCCGTAGTAACCTGATTCGCCGCTCATTGCGTTTTCCCTTGATTAGGTGATCCAAACTCCGAAGCAGTATTGACGATCCGTCAGCATTCTGCCATTGCCGCCAGCCTTCAATTATTGACATTTTCGATCAATTTGTTAGTCAGGAACCATGCAGAAGACCAATAACAATTTGATAATTAAGCATTTTTCTAGAAAAAGAGAAGCCACCGCCTTGAGGCTATTGCTTGACGTCGCCGACAAACGAGGGGTTTCGACACCACATATTCTTGAAGGCACTCAAGTGACTGAAGCTGACCTGAGCGACCCCTATTTTGAAATCGAGGCCTGGCAAGAGCTAGTGGCAATTCAGAATCTGGTAGAGAGAGATGGTGACGCATCCCTTGGTATAATGTCTGGATTGCAGCAGCATCTAACATGCTATGGCATTCTTGGTTTTGCCATGATGTCTTGTCGAAACCTTCTGCATGCGTTGGAGATTGCAGGGAAATTCAACAATATCTCTCTTTGGATAAATGACGTGGATGTAGCCAGGCACGGTGACACGATAAAATTTCTTATTCTGGGCCATAGATTGCCCGAGTATTCGCAGAATTTTCTTGCAACCAGAGGCATGGCAGCATTGGTGGTATGGGTGAACGAATTGATTGGACGGGCGGTCATGCCTGTCACTTGCACATTCAAGATACCCAAGCCTGTCGATGCTCAGGAATTTGAAAAATGTTTTGGGCAGGGAATTCAGTTTGGGGCCAAGCAATATTCGATATCTTTCGAAAGATCGGTGTTTGCCGAGCCATTGAAATTTAGGAATAGATGGACGCGAATGCGGTTGGAAAATGAACTTGAAACAACGTTGGAAAAAAGACGTTCCACCGTAAGCAACAAGGTCAGAGACTTATTGTTAAATCTGTCGGATCAGAAATTGTCCACTGAACCAGCTGTCTGTGCTGCCCTTGGACATTCGACCAGCACGCTGCGCCGCAGGTTGCAGGAGGAAGATTGCACATTTCGGCAGATACAGTCGGAAGTGATACATGAACGCGCCAGTCAAATGCTGCTGTCATCAACCATGACAATTGATCAGATAGCATATGCGCTGGGCTATTCAGAATCGGGCAGCTTTGGTCGCGCATTTAAGCGTCAGGCTGGGTGCTCTCCTGGAGCATGGCGTAAGAAACACACGCGTAAATTTAGCTAATTCATTCGAACAATTTGACTTTGTCTAGTCGCTTCGATCGACAGTGTTATCGGTACAAATTTGAGCGAAAATGACGACAGAAACCCGCAAAATGTCAATGACCAAATCTACACAGACATTCTAGCCTATTTTTAAGTGATAGCCAGTTCAGCTGCTTTATATAGTGGCAGATGCCATGTTCTTTGTTGGACTGATGGCCTTGCCCTCGCGCTAAAATAGGAAACTTGGAATGAAGAGGTTTGACTATGTTGTGGTAGGCGGGGGTTCAGCGGGCTGCACAGTAGCAAGCCGACTCTCGGAAAATGGAGAGTACTCAGTTGCACTCCTTGAGGCAGGCGGAACTCATAATAATCCACTCATTTCGATTCCATTCAATTTTGCTTTTACCGTTCCCAAGGGCTCTCACAATTGGAGTTTTGAAACGGTACCGCAACCTGGATTGAATGGGCGAATTGGCTACCAACCTAGAGGAAAAGTTTTGGGCGGCTCCTCGTCCATCAACGCTATGGTCTATATCAGAGGGGCCAAAGAGGACTACGATAACTGGCAAGCATTAGGGAACAGGGGTTGGTCCTATGAAGACGTACTGCCCTTTTTTAGAAAAGCACAAAACAGGCAAAAAGGCGCTAATGAATTTCACGGCATTGGTGGACCGCTAAGCGTATCTCCACCTCGCAGTCCCAATCCACTGAACGATACCTTTATCCAAGCAGGCGTGGAGTGCCAGATCCCACGCAATGACGACTTCAATGGTGCGACGCAAGAAGGTATTGGATTTTATGAATTGACTCAGGACAATGGGCGGCGTTGCTCAACCGCTCATGCTTACTTAACGCCAGCGAAAAATCGAGAAAATCTCACCATTTTCAAACGCTCCATTGCGGAAAAAGTAATGATCGAAAATGGACGCGCAATAGCGGTTAGAGCAAAAATCGATGGGCGGGCTCAGATAATCAGGGCGAACAAAGAGGTTATCCTATCTTGCGGTGCGTTTCAGAGCCCGCAATTATTACTGCTTTCTGGTATTGGTCCAAAATCCAAACTGGAAGAGCACAAAATCGATCAGGTCCTCGAACTTCCTGGAGTCGGTGAAAATCTGACTGATCATTTAGACTACAGTTTAATCTATGAATCAGATAGCGAATATTGCTTAGGAAGAAATGCCCGCTCAGTATTTCGTGTTGCTATGAATCAACTTCAATATCTGATTTTCAAGCGCGGTGTGATGACCACAAATTTTAACGAATCTGGGGCCTTTTACTACACTAATCCTGAAGAACCCTCTCCTGACATTCAACTGCACTTTGCCTTTAGCATGGTCGACCAGCATGGTCTGAAGAAACATGGGCGTGGCGGCTTCACCTGTCACATTTGTGTCCTGCGTCCGAAGAGCGTTGGCAGTGTAAAACTGGCAGATGCGAATCCGAATTCTCCACCTTTGATTGACCCGGCATTTTTAAAGGATGAGCGCGATCTTGATACAATGTTAGCTGGGGTGAAACAGGCTCAACAAATCATGCAAGCTCCGTCATTTGATGCACATAGAGGAAAGGCGCTCTACGCTGGCGCAAGCAACGATGACGAGGAGCTAAAAGAAGACATCCGCAACCGAGCCGACACGATTTATCACCCCGTTGGTACATGTAAAATGGGCCCAGATAGCGATCCGAATGCTGTTGTCGATCAGAGGCTAAGGGTGCGAGGAATCAAGAGTTTGCGAGTTATTGATGCCTCGATCATGCCAAAAATAGTTTCCGGAAATACAAATGCCCCATCGATCATGATTGGCGAAAAAGGCGCCCATATGATCTTGGAAGATGCTTGATCCATTCGGGACAAGACTCTTCTCTATTTGCAAAACGCAGTTGAACGAAAACGCTCTATTTCGAAATATTTCGTTGGTTTTTCGTAGGATGGCGCAACATTTTTCGAGCCGCATATTGGAATTGATTATTTCTGATCCGAACAGGTTTGTGACCCTCAATGCGAATCTTGGATGAATTGGTCGAAGATTTGTTTCATTCGGCTCTGTCTATCAAGTGCCGAATTTGTGCAAAGTCGATGTCCAAAGCGATAGGATTTTTGGAAGGAAACCGAGATGGATCGGACTGATGCGATTTCGAAATTGACTGCTCGAGGTGAGCAATTCGAGCTTCAGGATATTACGATCAATGGGAATGTGTGCAAATGGTTTGTAAACGCCCCGAGCACTTTGCCGCAAATGATCAAAGAATCGATCAGCGACCAAACTTTTTACGTTTATAAAACAGAACGATACACATTCAATGAAATGTATCAGCGGGCCTCGAGCTTGGCTGCCGAATTGATCGAAAAATATGGTATTTCGCCTGGAGATAGGGTCGCCATTGGCATGCGCAATTATCCAGAATGGCCAATCGCATTTACAGCGATCACATCAATCGGGGGCATCGTAGTCGCGCTGAACGCCTGGTGGGAATCCGATGAGCTCGAATACGGACTGAATCACACCGGAACAAAAGTTGCAATTGTTGATCAAGAGCGGCTTGACCGTATAATTGGAAATGACCGCTTGAATGAAATGCACCTCATCTCGGTTCGATCCGAACCTGAAGAGAGAGCCCAACCGATCGAACCTCTGCTAAGTCGCAAAGTCGATATGCCAGAGGTTGAGCTGGGACCGGACGATGATGCGGTCATCTTGTTTACATCGGGATCGACTGGCCACCCCAAAGGGTCCGTCTCGACGCACCGCAACATCATTGCGGCGCTCTTGTCCTGGGAGCTTGATCTGGCAGTTTTGGCAACAATCCACGGTGGCGCGCCCAAAGGGCAATCGAAGCCGCATTATCCGGACGCAGCCTTGCTTGGCATGCCGCTTTTTCACGTCAACGGACTTCTTGCTGTATTGCTGACCAGTTTCCGCAGAAAGCGGAAGACTGTTGCGATGTACAAATGGGACCCGAATGTCGCTGTCGAGTTGGTTGAGGCAGAAAAAATTGTCAGCTTTGTTGGAACGCCCGCAATGACGGGAGACATTATGCTGGCGGCGCAAAAGCAGGATAAAGATGTGAGCAGCTTGCTCGCCGTGGGTGGCGGCGGATCGGCGCGCGCTGAATCTCAAGTGAAGGGCATTGACGAGACATTCAAGAATGCAAAGCCGCACACCGGATGGGGGATGACTGAAACCAACTCGATCGGCACGTCGATCGGTGGCGAAGAATATCTAATGCGACCATCCAGTTCGGGCAGGGTGAGCGCGGTTCTTGAGCTCGGAATTGTTGACAGCGACGATAACTTTGTAAAGGCCGGAGAGCGCGGAGAATTGCTTGTTCGAGGAACCTCGGTGATTCACAAATATTGGGACCGACCAGATTCGAGCGGCGATTTTCTGGAAGGTGGTTGGTTCAGGACGGGAGATATCGCTTATCTCGACGAAGATGGATATCTCTACATCGTAGATCGGTTGAAACAGATCATCATTCGGGGTGGTGAAAATATCGGTTGCGCCGAGGTGGAATCGGCAATGTTAAACGATCCGGCAATTATTGAGGTCAGCGTTTACGGCGTAGCCGACCAAAGGCTGGGCGAGGATGTTGCGGCGACAATATATGTTGATCGGGAAGTAGACGTCGACGCCATAAGATCAAATCTGAAGCTCAAGATTGCCGGTTTCAAAATCCCAAAGCACATCCGGGTCACAACCGAGCCATTGGTTCGTATCGCGTCCGGTAAGATTGATAAGAAGACGATCCAAAAAGATCATCAAAAACTCCTAGATTTGGAGTGACGCAGATGAATATTCCAGGCTGTCACAATGTGACTGATTTTCATCGTCTCGCCCAGCGTCGAATTCCATTTCCAGTGTTCGATTATTTTGACGGCGCGGCCGAGTATGAAATCACGCGATGGCGCAACAGAGAGGCTTATGAGAGCTGCGACTGTTCCCCGTCAGCGTTCATGAGACAGATTAGCGGTTGAAGTTTAGGAGGGTTTTGGTTCTCGTCGTAGTGACGAAGGAACGAACATGAGAACCAAAAGTCGAGGTCGAAGCGCCCTGCCGAGTAGGTTGTAGCTTGAGCAGTGGAATCGCTAGGATGTATTCGCTTTGCGCCAACGACCGGGTGCCATTCCACCGACCCGTTTAAAAGCTCGACAAAAACTACCTGCTTCAGAGTATCCAAGCGTGTAAGCGATCTGCTCTAATGTCATGGTTGATGATAATAAGAGCTGGCAAGCACGTTCAAAAATAACTTCGGACTGGATTTGTCGAAAATTTGTTTCTTCTGTATGCAAACGACGCCTCAGAGTACTCATTGAGCACCCTAAAGCTCGACAAATTTCTGGCTCAGTGGACAGCTTTTCATTTGACATCTGCAGAAGCATTTCCTTGACTCTGTTTTTTGTACTTGAGTGGCGCCTTTCAAGGGTGTTGCTCAGCTTGTCCTCTAATCTCATGCGTGACCAACGGTCATCGAATTTCAATTGCATACGAAACAAGCTGCGATTGAATGAAATTGAATAGTTTTTCTGCCCAAATAGCGTTTCTGTTCCAAACGCCTTTCCAACCTCATCCATATTGTCCGGTCTATCGTTCTTGAATGAAGTTTGGCATGGATATACTTCGGAATTGGTTAACTCTTGGACCCAGGTAACCAGGGCAGCCATGCCTCTTGTAGCTAGAAAGTGTTGACTGAATGGTGGCAGCTTGTGCCCAAGAATCACGAATTTGATGGTGTCAGGATCTCGGACAACGGAAACTTCGTTGATCCACAAAGATATCTTGTAGAATTTGGCGCCAATCGTTAGCGCTTGTTCCAGCGTGCGGCTAGCCATCATGGCGAAACCTAGTGTTCCATAACAGGTCAGGTGTTGGCGCATTCCCAAAATCACGCCGTTGGCAGGATCATCGTCTATCTCCAGCAAGTTTTGAATTGCTCGGAGTTCTTGCCAGACCTGAATTTCGCAATATGGGTCTTCAATATCATCCAGATCTAATTCCGTTCCTTTCAGGATTTCGAGGGCTGGAATGTCGTGTTCGCGCGCGAAATCAACAAGGAGTCTCAACGATGTAACTTGTCGAATATCTGAAAATTCTTTTTTGTATGAGATGTGGGTCATTTTCGCGTCACCAAAGTTGAGACCACTTGTCTCCGATTGGAGCGGCAATGACAAGACTTCACCTGACTTCGGATCGATGAACTGGGCCATAGGCGCTGACGGGGAACATTGAGATTGAAGACATTGAAGTGAATAGCGCCTAGTGATCTAGACGCCTTCATTGTTTGTTTTTTGCTGTCGTTCGAAGTTCACAGGTGACAACATGGGGTTTGTGGCGTGCTTTCGCACGGGGTTATAGAATTTCGATGTAGTCGAACTCATCCTGCCGAGCTTCTGCGCGGGTTTTTTATGTCCGCCTTCGGATCCGTTCGCGTTTGAGCAGGTTAAGGAAGCTCTCAGCGAACGCATTATCATGGCAGTTCCCGCGCCTGCCCATTGAGTGCTTGAGATTGTGGGCATGGAGGAGCCAGGTTCATTCGCGGGAGATAAACTGTGAGCCCTGATGGAGTGGATCAGAACTACGTTCTTCGGCTTTCTGCGCCACACCGCTATCAGCAGTGCCTGGCAGACCAGATCAGCGGTCTGCCGACTTTGTATCTGCCAACCAACCACCGCCGTGAATAGAGATCGATCACCACTGAGAGGTAAGCGAAGCCCTCATGCGTTCTGATGAAGGTGGTGTCTGTTACCCATGCTGCGTCGGACGCTGACACTGCAAACTGGCGATCCAACGTATTGTCGATCACAACTGATGGCGTGCCACAATAGCTGTCTGGACGCCGCTTATAGCCAACTTGAGCTTTGATCCCGGCTTGCCATGCAAGGCGAGCCACACGGTTGGGACAGCTCTGCTCACCCTGATCAAGCAGAACATCATGCAGATGCGGTTGCCGTACACCCTGCCACTCTTCCCGTGCCTCGTGGATGAGCTTGGTCTGTCGGGCATCTTCCTGCGCCCTCTGAATCAACTTATGAGACCTGACCCTGGCTGGGAAGTGTCTCGGGATCGACGCTGGAGCCAGACATGCAACGGTTCCTAACAACGAATCACTTCGCAGGCAGCGACCGCGAGCAGTTGAATTGGCTGATGGGCTTCTCGCGCCTGAACATGAGGCCTGTAGCAGCCCGCAATAGCCGAGGTTCTTGTCTGAATTTTCCAATCCAAGGGAGATCCCGGCCGCGCACGAAGTTGAATGAATCTGTCAAAAAACTGACTTCAATGGCAATAGAATAGGTTCGTCGACCCGTTAACTTCTGGTGCTCAAACTGATTTCTGAGGGCATTGAATCATGACTGAGCAAGCTGGCTACTATGGTAAGAGGCGCAAATGGCATAGCTGGGGATACGAAGACGAGGTCATTTCCCAGGCTGAGGTCAAGGAAATGGCCGTTCGCGTTGGCAAACGCCTGGGCATTGATGAGCCGGTGGTCTTGTCTGATCCAACGCTCGAGGAAATCGAGTTGAGGGAATCGCGGATCTCCATCCCTGCTTCCTTGTCGTCTTTTTGTAATTCAGACAAATGGGATCGCGTTTCTCATTCCTACGGCAAGAGCTTCAAGGACCTGACGCGCATTTTTCGGCGAGATTTTACCAATCCGCCTGATGTGATTGCCTATCCTCGCAACGAGGCCGAGGTTGCCGCAGTTTTGGATTGGTGCGGTGATAATGGCTATGCGGCAATTCCATATGGCGGCGGATCAAGTGTCACGGACGGCTTTACTGCCCCGGAGGATTGCGACGGTTCGGTAATTATCGATTTGGGGAACATGAACCAGGTGCTGGAGGTTGACCCGGTCTCCCGCTGCGCACTTATCCAGGCAGGTACGCTTGGGCCTTCGCTTGAAGATCAGCTAAAGCCGCACGGCCTCACATTGAGACATATTCCGCAATCCTGGGAGTTTTCATCGCTTGGCGGCTGGATTGCGACGCGTTCTTCGGGCCACTATGCTACCCACCTTACCCATATTGACGATATGGTGCAGAGCCTCAGGGTCGTAACGCCGCGCGGAACGATAGAAAATCGCAGATTGCCGGGATCAGGTGCCGGCCCGGATCCCGACCGCCTCTTTATCGGTTCTGAAGGCTCGCTCGGGATTATCACACAGGCATGGATGAAGCTTCAGGGGCGAGTGGTCTTCCGGGCGAATGCGACCATCACCTTTGACACGTTCTATCAAGGTGCCGCAGCCATTCGGCAGATCACACAGGCAGGCCTGTTTCCTGCGAATTGTCGTTATCTGGACGCGCAAGATGCCCAGTTTTATGGCGCTGGTGATGGCACAAAATCTGTGCTGCTGCTTGGCTTTGAATCTGCGGATCATCCCGTGGATGTCTGGCTGGAGCGCGGCGTTGAAATTTGCCAGGACCACGGCGGTGAAGTCGTGACCAAGACCGGATCGGGCGGCGATGCCTTGAAGTCAAGCCGCAGCGGCGCGCAGGGGAATTGGCGCGAGCAATTCCGTTACCTGCCGCGATTGATGCATACGCGCGCTGCGATGGGCGTGGTCAGCTTTACCTTTGAAACGGCCTATACCTGGGACAAATTCGAAGCCGTGGACACGGAAATTATTCGCCGGGTCAGCGAGGCGCAAAAAGCGCTGACCGGCGGTGGCATTGTTTGCCGCAGATTCTCCTTCCTCTATCCCGATGGGCCGGCGCCCTATTATTCCGTCGTTGCGCCTTCCACGCACGAGACGAGCCTTGAACATTACCAGGCGCTTTCCGACGTGGCTTCTGATGCGATATCGGAGCTTGGCGCGACAATCACGCACCACCATGCGGTCGGACGCAGCTTCCGTCCGTGGTACGACAAGGAAGTGGACCCGCTTTTCCGGGATATGTTGGCTGGCGCAAAGAATGCTGTTGATCCAGATTGGATTATGAACCCGGGAATGCTTCTCGACCGTTCGAATCATCTCAAGATCGTCGGATAAGGGGAGCAGGTCGCACGCTATGATCGAACTGTTTTTCTGGCCTACTCCCAACGGATACAAGGCGACGATTGCTTTGGCGGAATTGGGATTGCTTGGCAAAGTTACGCCAATCAATATTCTGGCCGGTGAACAGTTCGATCCGGCATTTCTTAAGATCAGTCCAAACAACAAGGTTCCCGCCATCATCGATCACGATGGTCCAAATGGCGAGCCGGTTGCGATATTCGAATCTGGCGCCATATTGCTCTACCTGGCTGAAAAGACCGGAAAGCTTCTTCCCAAGTCTGAAGTGAAAAGGCTGGAAGCCCTGCAATGGCTTTTCTTCCAGGTGAGTAGCATGGGGCCGATGCTCGGGCAGGCACACCATTTTAGAACATACGCGCCCGAGAAGATCGAATATGCGGTAGACCGCTACACACAAGAGGCCGCTCGCCTTTACAAAGTGCTCGATAACCGGCTGGCGGATCATGAATATCTGGCGGACGAATTTTCGATAGCCGATATAGCTACGTTCACATGGGTCAGGCCCCGAAAAATGCAGGGCCAGGACCTTGAAGATTATCCAAATGTGAAACGTTGGTATGACCAGATCAAGGTTCGCCCGTCTGTCTCTGAGGGCCTGAGTGTTCTGTCCGACAAGATGAAATGGCAAGCTAAGCCCGGTTCCAAGGAATGGAAATCGATGTTCTCCGGCTCGGAGAAAAAGTCAGATTGATCGGTCGGGCTTGCAATGCCTGCAATGAATTGCCCGAGAATCGCCCCACCGACGAGTTCGGGATTGTGAAGCAGGCAAAGTTGCCGGTCACGGCGACATTGATGATTCATCGGCATTCGGACAGAAGCCCATGATTTCACATCATATTTTTGAACAGGATTTGCCGCGATGCCTTATATCAATGTCCAGTTTACCAAGGGCGCTACCAAGGAAGCCAAGCGAGAGATCGTAAAAGGTGTCACAGATTTAATGGTGGAGCACCTCGGTAAGAGGCCCGAGCACGTCCATGTCGTGATTCAAGAAGTTGAATTTGAAGATTGGGGGTTCGCCGGAAAACTCGTTGCGGAGCTGTCAGACTAACTGTACCTGATTGAAAATTGGACCCAATTGGGTGCTGTCAGACTTGCTACAGCTCGTCTCCGATTGACAGAGCCATGGCAAGGTCGCGCTGAGATTAGGCAGCAAGAAACTGCCACTCGCCAAAATCGGCCGTTACTCGCTAATCTAACTCAGCTTCACCAGCAGCAGCTACTGCGTTCGGTGTGCACCTCTGTCCCCAGCTTAGAGGGTAGGTCCCAGTGTCACGACCTGCACGGGATCGGCGGTTTTGACGTCCCAAGACCCGGGGATGAATACCATGCCGCTCGATTGCCGATTGTGTTAAAGATCGATCGAGTCCGCCGGCAGGAAGAATGGTGTCGCGGGCACCCCACCAGGAGCATGGCTATGGCGGATGTAACACTGAGCGCGACGCCCAAAGGCAACGGATTCCAGGCAACCGTGACCTATTCGAGCGGCGTGTCGATCAGTTCGGCGGAAGCCTTTCCGACGAAGGCCGAGGCCATTTCAGCAGCGGCCATGAAGGTACTCGAGTTGCCCGATCGGCTGGAGGAAATCGATGCGTCTACCGCCGAGGGCTGATGCTGCAGGGAATGCTCGCGCGATGCCTACGGGAGCGACAATACGGGACCCGAGCAAAAAGAAAGGAGGAAGCCCTGACGGACTTCCTCCTTTTGTGTGGCATCAGAATTCATCGCTCAGCTTTCCAGGCACTGTGTCGATGACCCGGTCCAGCATGGCCTTGGGCAGTGCGCCGTAATCGCCCTCATCGACCGCGATGTAACCTGCCTCACCATCGGTCAGGACATATTGGGTGAAGTAGCTGTGAAGGGACCGGGCATGAGCCTTGTCGAGTGCGGCAACGAAGGCTGCCTGATCTGCCTGGAATGAACCCTGCGCGATATTCAGTGAAGCGTACATGATCTTTCCTCCTGATGTTCGATGCGTCGCATCAGGAGCTGCGAGGATGTGGGCGACGGGCCGGGTCAGGGACCGCGCGTAGCGCGGCCGCGAAGCGGCGATGGGGGAAACGATTTTTGCCGGGCTTGCCCGGTAAAAATGGTGGGGCCCCGTCGTCCTTGACGCGGCCCCAAAGCCCGCATCACACTTGGTTTTTCTGCGAGAGAGACCTCTCCAACGTCAGCGTGAGAAGCACTAGCATCGCGGCAAAAACCGTTTTCCTACATGGCCCCATGCTGGCACTGTCGCGCGTGGAGGGGACCAACGGCCAGCGAAAGGACAATCTGATGGCCAGGTCCAAACCGAGCGCGCGTAATGCGCTCAAGAAGCTGCGCGAGCAGCGCGAAGAACTCGATGCACAGGAGGCCAGGCTCCGTGATGAAGCAGCCGGCGAACTGGGCAAGGTTCTTCTTGAATGCGGAGCCGAGACGATCGAACCCGCGCAACTGAAGCAGCTCATCCGCGCATCGCTTACCATCGGGATCGGCGATGCTCTCAAGCGGCTTTCCCCCGCCTGACACTTCAACCGCGGCGGGGTGTGGGCTCGATGCCCCGCCCCGCCGTTCACGCCAGCGATCACAAAAAAGGCCCCGATGGCGCGAACCATCGGAGCCTTGTTGTTTGCGGAAGGCGCTCAGTCCTCATCGATGTCGGGCGCACCCTCATTGTTCGACGCCCGCCCCTTGGTGAGGAAGTCCACCTTGTCAGCGATGATCTCGCAGCCGTAGCGCTTGGCGCCGTCCTGGTCTTCCCACTGCGTATAGTGGATGCGCCCCTCGACCGTCACGAGCTGGCCCTTGGTGCAGTACTTGGCGACGTTCTGGCCGAGACCGTTGAAGCAGGTCACACGGTGGAATTCGCTGTCCTTGGCGGTGTAGCCGTTTTCGTCCTTGTAGGTCTTGCCGTCCTTGCGGGCGGGACGGTCGGTGACGACCGAGATCGAGGTGATGTTGGTGCCGCCCTGGGTAGTGCGGGTTTCGGGATCGCGGGCAATGCGGCCAACGAGGATAACGAGATTGGTCATGGTCTTTCTCCTGATCGAGCATTCCGGGTCCATCCCGGCTGCAAACCCGACTAGGAAGCGGCCCCGGCGAAGCGCACCGAAGGGAAACCTCGATTTGGTTCGGGTGGTGCGGGCAGCCGGGCGCAGCCCGGCAACTCGGCCGGACCTGATCGGGGTTGCGCGTCTCGACGGGGGTGCTTCAGGAAAGGTTTGCTTACAGGCCGGGTTGGTCCCGAGTGCCTTGCACAGGCTAAGCCATGACTTTTCGCATTGACGGGCTGCGACGTGCCCCCCCCCGACCTCGCCTGCCTTCAAGGCGACATCATATCTCGACGACGAAAGCTCCTCCCGAAGCCGACGAATGACCACCTGAAAACGCACCGCTAGCACCAGTCTCCACAGTGCCAAGCGGCATCGGCCCGTCCAGGCGATGCCCCCGCAACATCCAGTCTTGGGGCGTGATGAGGCGCCCCCAATCCGCAAAGGAAGGGATCGCACCCAAGTCCTCGCGGACGTGCTGCTCGCCTATAAGACGAACGGGCACGACACGGCTGTCGGCGTTGACGATGGTAGGCCCGAACAGCGTTTCAAGCATGAAAATGCCTTCGGCATGGTGCCGAAGGGCCCGGTGCCGCGGATCAGCAAAGATCGCCTTCGACTGGTCAAACCATTGGTGGAGCGGCAGGTAATCTTCCACCACCCCTCCCCATTTCCGGACCGACGATAGGGCGTGATAATAGCAATGAGCCATCGCACTTCTCCTAGAGATCAGTCGAATGGTCGTCGGTCGCCGTGTAACGCAGCTGGCAGTCCAGAACGAAACTCGGCGTAGCCACGTCGATGATCAGTTCGCCGCAGGCACCATCATTGATTTCCCATCCGGGATGATGGCGTTCGAGAGCAAGGTACGTCAGTTGCTCGATGGCGGAATGGAGGCTCTGGTCGTCGCCTTCTCCAGCATAGTCGATCGTCACTTCGGGACACGGAACACTCGCCCCGACGGCATCAGAGAAGACGCATTCTTCGACCGCACCGCTGTCGCCGCACCCATCGAAGCGGATTTCTACGCGGGCAATTTCGGCATTGCGCAGCGGGTCAATGATAGCTGCCTTGAGCCGTTGGATTTCACTTTGCGCCTGCGCCGCGCGTTCGGCCTGGCGGACAGCAAAGTCCGCCATGATTGCCTGAAAATCAGTCATGAGAAATCTCCTGATATGTGCGGGCAAGCACCAATCGTCTTGCCCACGATAACAAGCGATCTCTTTCCTCTGACGGGCTGCGCCAGCGCCGATAGCGCTGGCGCGATGCCCGACGCATCAGTCGGTATCCTGCGCCGCGCGCTTGGGGGAAGTGCCCAGCGGACCACGGCGATCTACAACCGTGATCCGACGGGATTTGGCTTCGATGACGAGGCGCTCCAGGACTCCGTTTCCGGGAAAGGCGACGACATAACGGGGGTCGAGCGAGAGCATACGCTCGTTGCGCTTGAAGCCTGCGCGTGCCCCGAGGCGCATGTCGAGGGAGAAGCTGATTTGCGGGATGTTGCGTCGTTCCGCCCATGAGGATGCCAGACGGTCAACACCCTTGGTATCACCGCCGTGGACAAGAACCATGTCAGGAACCCGGTCGTGGACCTTGTCCAGAGTAGCCCAGACATTGTTGGCAAAGGTGAGAGCGTCCTGCTCGTTTGGATGGCGTGTGCGGCCACCGGCAAAGATCACCGGCGTACCTTCTGGCATGGCGGCGCGGCGTTTCGCTTCGGACCGAGCTCGGACGAACTCGCGGCCCTCGACAAGCGCAGAAGTCAGCATGGCACTGTGATTGAAGCGCGAGCTCGACACAGGTTTCCACGAAGATCCGAACTCGTTGAGATAGAGGGCAGCGGCCACCTCACGCATCTCTTCGAGAGCAAGCATGGCGCCTTCGGCACACTGCGCACGCTCAACCTGGGTCTCGAGTTCATGGGTGTGAATTTCGGATCCATCGGCAGTGGCGAGGAGTGCTCGGACCTCGTCGGTTGCGCGGTCGACTGCGGCCGATTTGCGGGTCGCGGAACGATGGAAGATGTTGACGAACGCCCAACCGAGGTCCTCGGCATCGGCCTCCAGCGCAGTCCCAGAGACCATCGCAAATAGATCGGACCAGACCGCTTCGAGAGTCTGGACGACCGCTTCGTGGACCGGAAAATCATTGGTGGAAACCGGGGCAGGACCAATCGAAAAACCGGAAAGGTCGAGGCCGGCAAGTTGCTCGGAAAATGATGAGTGCATGGGTATTGTCCTCCTGACTGGCGTGAGGCTGACGCACCCGCTCATGGCTGCGCCAGCGAGAGCCCGTCAGGGCCAGCTTGAGGCAGTCTCCGCACCCGACAGGGGGAAACCCGCTTGGGCAGGCTGGCGCGGGCAGGCCAACGGCCCAAAGGGCCGGGCCAACTCGGGCCTGCGCAAGCCGGGTTGCGGCAGACTGGCGGCTGGCCCAGGGCCTCTCTCGCATGGCTTCAGACCATGAGTGCAAAAGCAAGCTTCGTCAGGGAGGACAGGCACTTCGCCACGACCAAAGTGACTGGCGCATCAGGCTACCCGTTTTGCGTAGACGCCCTCACCGTTCGACATGTGACCGAGGCAGACGTAGTCGCCGAACAACGCTTCAAAGCGGGAGGCGATCTGGGACAGCCAGCGTTGTGCCCTCGGCGATCTGGCCGTGCGCCAATCGGCATCCCAATAGGCGCCATCGTCACGCTCGACGATCCACACCGCAACCAGGCCGGCGTAAACCGACACGCCGAAATCCGCGTAGGCATTGCGCATGAGGATGCGGTCTTCGCACCCCCGCCAACCGTCGTGCGCGATCAGGGAAGGGAAAGCCCGCCCAGCGCGCTCACGCAGATCCTCGCGGAGCCATTCATATTCGAAGTCCCAGTCGTCGTCGTTTTCGACTTCGAGCACCGTGAAGGCCACGATGGCCCCGCTGGGGGAGCTAACCGATCGGCCCATGACACCCTCCTTCAGGCGGCCAACGCAGCGTCGGCAGACGCCTCGTCGGTATCTTCGGCAGAGATCCGTCCTCCGAGTTTGAGCAGAAGCCTTGATGCTTCCTCCGCCTTTGCGGCAGCGGTGAGAATGGCACGGTCATCCTGCTTCAGGAGCTTGAGCCAGTGCTCGATATAGCTCGCATGGCTATCGAGGTGGGTGACTGGCAGACCGAGCTCAGCGCCAAGCATGGCGCTCGAAAGTTCGGCGATGAGTTCCTCGGCGGCGTAAGCTGCAGAACCAAATCGATTCTTGAGATTACGGTCGAGGCGGCTGGCATGGCCGGTCCAATGCGACAGCTCGTGTGCGAGCGTCGCGTAATAGTGGTCGAAGCCCGAGAAGAGATGCGCGGGCGGCATTGTCACCCGGTCAGCCACTGGCTCATAATAGGCTTCGTCGCCCTGATGCCGCAGGACGGCCGGAACACTGGCAAAGAATGAGTCGAGTTCAGCCTGACGGCCCTCGGGTTCAACCACTTCAAGCGTCGCGGCGGGATGGAAACGTTCCGGAAGGCCTTCGACCTGATCGGCATTGAAAACCGGATAGGCCTTCAACACGCGACGACTTTCGTCGGTTTTTTCGCCGGTGTCGGGAGCTTCGACTTCCTTGGTGTAGCTCTTGTAGAAGATGGCGATGGTGGATTTTTCGCCCTTGCGCACCTGCGCACCCAATTCTTTGGCCTGATTGTAGGTCATCCAGAACGGCGAGGCGTAACCGCACATATCGGCAACCATCCAGAGCCAGAAAACATTCATGCCGCGATAAGGGACGCCGCACGCGCGTAATGGGCGCGAGATTGGCACACCGCGCCATGGCTTGATCCACGGCTTCGTGCCGGACTCGAGGCGGGCGATGATTTCCTGGGTGATACGGGCAGCAGGCGACAATCCGCTGCTTTGTCCCTTGCGATAGGCCATGTTGGATCTCCTGAAATGGCCTGACGACAGTTTCGTCGGTCAGTGCCGGAGATCCCGGAGCCCCCTCCACTCTCTTTCCATGAAGGAAGCGGCCCCCCGGCATGTGCCGGAGGACCGCTTCACGGTGGCGAGCAGCCGTTCCTGTCAGGAGGAGGTCAGGCGGCCAGCTCGCTCGGGGGCTGATTGTCGTCGTTGGCGACACAATCCGCGTCGGGACCTTGCGCTTCGTTATGGGCAGGAATTTCCGGCTGCTCGGCAAAGCGCATGACTTCGGGCACCCAGGCGAGCGCCCTTTCCCGAACTTCGACCTCGGTAATGTAGGTCCCCGCGAAGACGCGCTCGGCGCTCATCGCGAGATCGCCCTTTTTCACCGATGCGAAGCGCGAGGACAGTTCCAAACCGCCAACGTCGGTGAGCGCATCAAGGATGACCTGCTTCGAGACGCGGTCGAAGTAGTTCGCCGCGGTCGGACGCCACCATTGTGCCATGTCGATGCCGATCGTGCTGCCCAGATGATCCTGGAACGTGATCTGACGTTCGCCAGCCATGTTAAGGCTCGCCTCGAGCGTACGAGCGACGACGAAGCCGAGCCATGCTGCGCGACTTTCATCAGCGAGTGCCCGAAACATCTTGAAGCGCGACGAAGCGTCTTCGCCAGATCGCCAGCTCTCATCGAGACCCGAGCGCAGGTCCGCAAGTGATGCGCTTGCCGGCGCATCCTTCGCTTCGAACCCTACAATCGGACCCGCGGGGACGCCGCCACGCAAGGTCGTGGCCGCGTGTGACCGCCAGTCGTGGGTGTCGGCATCCGCGAGGGTGAAGACCATGATGTCGAGCGAAAGGCCGGGATCCGATGCCACGTGGAGCGCGAGCACGTCACGACGTTGCATCGCAAGTTCGTCGACCAGACGCTTGGAAAGCGTTGCACGGCGTCTGCCATCACTGCCGACACTCGCAACGACTTCGACGACATCTTCGTCACCAACGACTTCGATGTCGCGCTCGCCGTAGAACACCGGCTGGAGAACCGGTGTGCCGTCGCGCGAGAGAACGAGGATCATTCCGGCATCGGCCTTCAGTTCGGGTGCCAGCTCCGGGGGCTTTGCCCGAATGTCCTGGCATTCGCGCTCGATAGCTTCGATCGTCGCCTCGGCCGCAGCAATTGCTTCTTCGGCGCTGTCTTCGTCCTCAAGAATGGCCGCATGCTCGTCGTACGAGGCATCAAGCTCGTCAAGGCGGGCAAGTTCGGCGTCAGTCAACGGAGCCGGCTCGGCTGGAAGTCGAATGAGGCCTTCGACGAGATCGTGACTGGCATAGGCGTCAAGCGTCGGCCTTACCCAGGCAAGACCCTGCTCTGCTGCGAGCGCCTTGGCGCGCTTTTCCATCTCCTCTGCGGCGAGCGTTTCGAGAAGCGCGACATCGACCCAGGACTCGCTGTCATCGTCGTCGAAGAGTTCGCGTTCGATCCGGCCACCTGCAGCGATATAGGCTTCGCGACCTACAAGGCGGGCCCGAGCATCGCTGCCGCGAACCGTGCCGGAGAGCACCATGCGCCGGATACTGTCGGCGCTGGGCGCATAATACCCCGAGGACGCCTGTTCGTAGACGCGAGCCTGAATTTCCTGGTCGGAGGTCGCGCCGAAAGCTTTGGCGAGATCGAGAGTGATTTCACCGGATGCCAGAGCATCGAAGACGACAGGCGCGAGTGTCGCGAGACGCAAACGGCCTTCTACGAAGCGTACCGTCAGCCCGAAGCGGCGCGCGACATCTTCCGTCGAGGCACCAGCATCAATAAGGGCAGCGAACGCCTGTGCTTCGTCGGCGGGGTTCATCGCGAGGCGATGGAAGTTCTCGGCCAGGCTCGTTTCGACTGCGATTTGCGCATCGTCCTCAAGCACGAGGCAGGTAACCTCGTAGCCCTTCGGCAGGACTTTCTCTTCGGCAAGCGCTAGCAAGGCGCACCGGCGGCGCTCTCCGGCTTCGACCTCGAATTTGCCACGAGCCGCAGGACGAACGATGAGGTTCTGCAACAACCCATGGGCTGCAATGCTCGCTTTCAGTTCGGAATCTGCGGCGGGGTCACCGTAACGGCGCACATTGCGAGGGGACTGGACCAACTTGGTCAGCGGGATCGTTTTGATCATGGTACTTACTCCTGAATATGAGCACAGGCATCGACCTTCGACGCTCATTCGGCTCATTCAGAACCAAGCCCCCTTCCCTCTTGGTGACTGTGGGCGGGCCGGCCTCCGCCTGCCCGGTTCAGGACACAAGACTTAGGAAAGTATACATTCGGCCCAAACAATGGGTGGGTCCGCAATCGCCGACATAGCCGACGGGCGCCCCCAAGATTGGGCAGTTCTGAAGCTGCAGCGAGATGTGATCCCGCCTGCCGGATACGGGTCACCGGATGCATCCATTGGGATGTCTTCAAGCAGCAAACGATAGATTAGAGCAGTGGATAAATACCTCCGGGACTCAACCGCCAAAAATGCATAGAATATGGCAGTTTGACTGCAACCGGTCGCTACTTCTGGGGGATGACCTGTCTGACATCACGGTCGATGATTTGAATGCCGCACTCACCGGTGACCCGGAGGCCCTCGAAGTTCACCTCGAACTCGTCGAGCGCGACGTCGTTCTCGACGGGCATCTCGTAAAAATTCACTGCCATTGCCTGACCGTCGACGCCAATGGCCGCGTAGAACCCCATCGGCTTGCCGAGTTTATGCGAAATGCGGTGACCACCTACGCAATACCTCGGGCAAGGATGGCCGCAGCCAAGGCGCGGGACGAAAAATACAAGAGCGGTGAGGCTGTTGCAGCGTTGCACGAAGAGGCCAAGCGGTCGTTCACGGATCTCGCGCGAACCGGCGAAGGCGGTGAGATGCTGCTCTTTCTGCTGGCCGAGCGCTTTTTGAAGCTGCCGCAAATCCTCTGCAAGATGGACCTGAAGACGGATACCAGACAGCACTATCATGGCGCTGATGGTGTATATGCGGGGGTGACGGACGACGGAATTTTGAAGCTTTTTTGGGGTGAATCCAAGGTATACAAAGACGTCAGCGAAGGGATCAAAGATTGCTTCGCTTCAATTGCCCCCTTCCTAATCGAGCCGGACCACGAAGGTGCCGAGCGCGAAAAGGACTTGATCCTTCTGAGCGACAAAGCCGACCTGTCTGACCCGACTGTCACGGCCGCGCTCCGGCAGTATTTTAACAAGGACTCAAAGCAGTCAAAGCGCGTCAAATACTGCGGAATCGCGCTGATCGGGTTTGATGCAGCCTTCTATCCTAGCGACGGCGTCAAGGCGGTGGCGGAGGAAATTACAAAAGCCGCCAAGACTGAGCTCGAAAACCTGAAGACGCGGATTGGAACGCGACTGACTGCCGAAAAGCTGGATCAAATTGAGATCGAGGTGCTTTGCATCCCTCTGCCTTCAGCGGATGGGTTCCGGAAGGCATTCCTCAAAGCGATGGGGCTCACTGAATGAGCCTCGAAGAGTTGACCAAGTGGCTGGTGAACGAGGGCATCAAAGACGATGTAGCTGTCCTAACCCGTCGCACCGTTAGGACTGAGCTGGACCATCTTGAGCCTGAACCCGCGGAAGACCCCGATATCGACTGGCATCGGCTCTTGTTTGCCGGAAGTATCCTGGCTCGATCCGAAATCCGACAGCATCAGGAGATCGCGCTGCGAATTGCGACCGGTGCCGTCACGCTGGCAGATTCACAGCCCGTGAAAGATGCCGGGGCGGTCCTGCTTGATAAGCTATCCAATTTCCGCGCGGTGGCCCTCGCGAACAATCGCGAATTGCTGGAGACGGACTTGGAGGGCCGCTTAGGTCTGGGACTGCGAATGGAAGCCCAGCGCCGAAAGTTGGATCATTCTGTTCTCATGGAATCCAGCGGAAACTGGTTGCAAGTCAACGATTTCCAGCAGCGGTTTTGGGATAGCGCCACGAAAAACACATGGTTATCGGCGTCCGCCCCTACAGCTTCCGGCAAGACGTTCCTCGTCTTGCAGTGGCTGATCAATCATATGCGCTCGGCTGAAACGCGCGTCTCGGTCTATCTCGCACCGACGAGGGCACTGGTTTCGGAAATCGAGACGAACTTGACCTTGCTGCTGGGCAGAGGCGCAGAAATTGAGGTTTCATCCCTCCCGCTCCGGGAGAAATATGATGCCGCGTACGAGGGGGGAAACAAACTCATCCTCGTGTTCACGCAGGAGCGGCTTCACCTTCTTGCCAACGTACTCGGCGATGACGTCCACGTCGATTTGCTGGTCGTCGATGAAGCTCACAAGATTGGCGACAACCAGCGGGGCGTCATTCTGCAGGATGCTATCGAACGGCTCGAGCGCACTAACCCCAACCTGAAGGCCGTGTTCATCAGCCCTGCGACGCAAAATCCTGAAGAATTACTGGCGGACGCTCCAAGTGCGGCAGACGTAGATTTTGTTGACAGCGACTCGCCGACCGTCATTCAAAACCTGATCGTCGCTGAGCAGGTTCCTCGTAAACCAAAACGATGGAAGCTTTCGATACGCCAAGGCGTCATTTCTGAGCAGATCGGTGTGTTGGAGCTTAGCAGCTCACCAGGCACATTGAGCAAGAAGCTGGCCTTCATAGCGGCGGCAGTCGGGGAGCGCGGCGGCACCTTGGTATATGCCAATCGTGCAGGCGACGCCGAAGATATCGCCGACCTGATTTCCCAATTGATCCCTCCGGTCGATGGTACAGACAAGGAGTTGGTCGAACTTGCCGATCTGGCAAAAAAGGGCGTCCATCCCAATTTTTCTCTAGCATCTCTCGTTCTTAAGGGCGTGGCGTTTCATTACGGCAACATGCCATCCCTGATACGTCAGGAGGTGGAGCGCCTATTTCGTAGCGGGAAAATTCGCTTTTTGGTTTGCACTTCGACGTTGATCGAAGGCGTGAACCTGTCGTGCCGCACGATTGTCGTTCGTGGCCCAAGAAAAGGCATTGGGCATCCGATGGAGCCTCATGATTTCTGGAATCTCGCGGGACGAGCTGGCCGATGGGGTAACGAGTTTCAGGGAAACATCGTTTGCATCGATCCGGACGACACCACCGCCTGGCCCAACGGCGTCCCCATACGATCCCGTTATCCAATCAAGCGCGAAAGCGACGCCGTTCTTGAGACGGGTGACGGCATGGCCGACTATCTTGAAAGGAGGGCAGATACGCCACTGTCAGAGCTGCCTGATGTTGGTCAATTCGAACAGGTTGGTGCATACCTTCTGGCGACTTACCTCCGCTTGGGTTCGATCGAGCAGGCGGGATTCGCGAAGCGTCATAATCCCGCAACCATCGCGAAGATCGACGCGCAACTTGCCGCTTTGGCGGACACGATCGAGATCGGCTCTAACATCGCCGAACGTCACCCGGGCGTGAGCGCGCTGGGACTCCAGTCACTGCTCAATGCTTTTCGAAACTACCAAAAGGATGTCGAAAACCTGATCCCCGCTCCGGTCGAGAGCCAAGACAGTTATGATCGGTTCGTTACGATAATGCGCAGAATCAACGAGCACCTATATCCGGCTTTCATGCCTGACAGTCTGATCCCGCTCTATGTCGTCATCGTCGTGCAATGGCTTAAGGGCCTTTCGCTCGCAGCGATGATAAGGAAGAATATCGAGTATCACCATACGCATGGACGGTCTTACGTCCTGCCCACGCTGATCCGGCAAACGATGGAGCTTGTCGAACAGGTCGCCCGATTCAGAGCTCCAAAATATTTGTCAGCATACATGGACATTCTCCACCTCCATCTCCGCGAGATTGGCCGCGAGGACCTGATCGACGACTACCTGGATATCGGGACACAGCTCGAATTTGGCGTTTCGACGCGCACTCTCCTGTCATTGATGGAACTGGGCCTGTCTCGCATGAGCGCGGTAAGCCTCTACGAGAAGATTGCCAGGGACGACCTAACTAAAGAAGGATGTATGCAATGGGCACTAGAGCGCGACGCCCAGTTTGAGACAATGGACATCCCAGCTATCATCATTCGTGAAATTCGTGAGAAGCTATTGGCCGATGATAAAGATAGCCAAGACACCTTGAGTTCTTGACGTAGGAGGTTGCAAATGCCTGCCAAGCCGTTCGATTTAGGTGATCTGCATTTCGACAAGAAGGGCGACGCCGTCGATTATTTGAACACGATGCTTCACAAGTACGACGTTGGCGACAAAGTCAGTGCAGAAGATGCAAAGGTGTTGATGGCTGCGTTAGCCCGCCATCCCGAAGGTGACGAAAAAATCGGAAGCGGTGTCGCCGGGTTCAGCGTCCGGACCGCCGACTTCAATACCAAATGTTTCTGGGTGAATCGGACGGATGGCAGCACCATGAAGTTCGCGCATCGGGCCTGCGTCTACGGAAAAGTTCGGCCTGGTTGATTGCTGAACTGGCCGAACAAGCAAGCGACGGGAGCAAGGAGTCAGCCTTTTTTGAAATCGTCGATGCCTTACCGTCACGACCCAACACGGACCTGGTATTTGGAGCCGAGCTGCGCGACGAGCGCCGCCGCCTGATCCTTCTCGGAAAACGCTCCTGCGAGATGCCACAAGCGCTCGGCCAAGATATTTTCGATGCGTGCATTCGGGAACATGCCCAGAGTAATCAAATGACTGAAATTAAATCGTAAAGTTACAAAGACCGAAGCACCAAAACCTTGGGGCTGGAGCGTCATTCTACGCAGTAGCCACCACTCGAAACATCGCCCCTGTACCAGCGTCTCGAACCAGATCGACACCTGTTCCGTCCCAGTGGTAATCGAGGTGACGTCCCTGAGTGGGGTCGGATACACAATCCGGGTAGAACAAGCCGACACACTCACCACCCGGATGCCGGATGCTCGGATAGACAAGACCTTCGGCCCCGCCCCCTTTGAGTTCAACAGCGAGGGCTTGCGATGCAGCATAGTTGTCGGGATCAAGCGCGGAATCGCCTGCCGCAAGGCTCCTAAGATCGTGAAGATCGGCGCTTACCGAAAGGATGATCTCACGGAACTGTGAGGTCCAGCCTGGCGCTTCTACAGTGCGAGCCATGAAACGGGCATGGTGATGGATTGTCTCGAACAGCGCAGTTTCGAATGCATCCCCCGCGTATAGGACGCCGTAGGTCCCATCGGTGAAGCGACTTGGCCGGTCAGTGCTGACATGCGTGAACGGGGCCATCAGATAGGATGCGCCGTTGCCCCCTACCCGGCGGTCAGCAGGTACCAGATCGAGATTGCCGATCGTCGCCATAATGCGGGGATTGGTTTTTTGCTCGGCGGAGATCAGCAGCGGCCAATCTGCAGGGTCTGAGATGTCTTCGAACAGGTCAATCGGTGGAAAGGCACTGCGGATAATCCGTACAGCACCTTTCCACTCGACCTGCGCAACCGGAATCGCCTTGGGATCAATCACCAGGCACCACGTTCGGCATCAAGATAGCGACGCACCCGCATGATATCGGTCAGCTCGCCGCCAAGCATGACGTCGAGCGCACTCGCTCCGGCAAAGGCGGCGTTACCTGCCTTGATCCAGGCGTAGCCACGTTGGGCTTCGGAAAAGATGATCCTCAGCGCCTTGTGGATACCCATCAGGTTGGAGAGCCGCGCCGCACCATCGCGCGAGACACGGCCCGGCCCCTCAGCCTTCCATCGCCGGTAGGAGCGAACCGGCATGTCGAGCAAAGTCGCTGCCTGTTCGTCCGTTACTTCCCATTTCCCAAACAGGTTCAGCACGGCGCGGAACATCGCCGCTGCTTCCTCCTGGGTTACAGGGTCGGGCCGAAAGGCGTGGGGGACGGTATCAACGGGTTGCAAAGCCAGCATGACTATTCTCCATATGGCAGCATATAGCATTTTAATGCCATTTGGCAAGGTTCGTCAAAATCAGATTGCAAGCCGCGCCAAGACCGCCACTGCGTTCGTGGTCGGAACGAAAAGCCGCGTCTGATAACGGATGATCTCGGTGAAACACCCATGTGCCTTGTACCAGTCGAGGCGCGACGCCGACCAACCTGCCAGTTCGAGCCGCTGCGCGCCGTTGACGAGGCTGCGCTTGAGCGTGAGCGCTTCGCGGCTCTTGATTTGCATCGGCCGCCCGGTCCCGATCACCGCATCGACGACTTGCTCTGCCGAGAAGGCATGTTCGTCTTCAAGACCAAGCACCTGGCATAGTTCGGGCACGCAATGGAGCGGAACCTCCCGGCCTAACAGCGAGCGTCCGTCTCGCGCCGAAATCCGGCTGACGCGAACATAGTCGGAAGGGAGTTTGTCCCACACCGGAAGCAGTAGGCCGGTTGCAAGATGGAGGCGCTCGCGCTTGTGATTTGAGGCGGCGTCATCGACCTCCTCCTGCCACAGGCGGCGAAATTCGGTTGGATCCACCGTTTCCCAGTTGCTCTCCTCGAGTTGATCGGCGGTGATGTGCCCATGCTTCAAGGGACGGACAAGCTCGAAGCGGGCCACACGCATACCTTCGTCGGTGAGCAGACTACGCGCCGGGACAAGCAGCCCGATCCGGCCTGAGCGCGCATTACGCAGAAGTTGCTGACGCGCACCTGAAAAGCCGTAGAGTTCCTCGAGGCGTTCGAGACGCAAAGGCTTGAGAGCGCGGGCGATCTCGAGTTCCAGGAGATGCGTAGTCGCACCCGACAGCGCATCGGTGCGCAGTAGCGTGTCGGTCACCACCTCGTAATGCTCTACCGCAATGGTCTCGACCCCAATGTCGAGCGTGCCGGCCTGGCGTGCTGCATCGATCCGCGCTTCGACGAGGCCGAGAAACTCGTCAAATATGCCGTTTTGCAAAACAATCGGCAACGCGAGGATGCGATTGAGCCAGCGCTGGATTGTTGGCAGGTCATCGACCATCCCGCCGTCGGATCCTTCGACCCTGAGCCCGCTCAATTCCTCAAACCGAGAAAGCGTAACGGCTTCGAGCTTGCCTGCGAACAACAGGCCGAACCAGCGGTGAAGCGCCTCCTTGGCGTATGTGCTCTCGAGATTGTCGGCAGGATCGAAGAGGTTCTGCCCACCCGTCTGGCGCTGCCCGCGGGTCAGTGCGCCGAGGCTGTCTAGCCGACGTGCAATGGTCGAAATAAACCGACGTTCGCCACGCACATCGGTGGTCACCGGGCGAAACAGCGGGGCCGATGCCTGATTGGTGCGGTTGGTACGGCCAAGGCCCTGGATTGCGGCATCGGCCCGCCAGCCCGGCTCAAGCAGGAAGTGGACCCGGCGCATCTGGTTCTTTGCCGCAAGGTCGGCATGATAACTGCGGCCGGTGCCACCGGCATCAGAGAAAACCAGAATCCGCTTTGTCCCGTCCATAAAATCTCGCGTTTCGGCGACATTGGCGCGCGGAGAGCGCGACTGGAGCACCTGGCGTCCATCGCGCCCGACGATCAGGCGGCGGGTACGGCCGGTGACTTCGGCGACCTGATCGACACCGAACCGTTCGATGATCGCATCGAGCGCCGTCGCGATCGGCGGCAAGGCACAGAGCTGCTCGATCATGCCATCGCGCGCGGCAAGCGCCGAGCGGCAGAGAACAGGGGCACCGTTCTCATCACTCATCGGTTCGGACCGGGCATTGCCGTTCTCGTCCGTAAACACGGCCATCAACCGCACCGGAAAGCTTTTGGTGAGGTAATCGACCACGTATTCGCGGGGGGAGAGATCAATTTCGAGTGCTTCACGTTCCGCATCGGAGAGATCAGCGAGGCGGCGGTTGAGCATGGCTTCGGCGGTCGAGACGAGTTGCACTACAACAGCGTTGCCGTCGGCAAGTGCCGCATCAATCGCAGGCAGCAGGCTCGGCAGCTTCATGGATAGAAGGAGCTGCGCGAAGAAGCGCTGCTTGGTGCCTTCAAACACCGAAAGCGCAGCCGATTTGGCACCTGAATTCAGGGTATCGCCACTGTCAGCGTCGACGATCCGCGTTGCCTCGAGAGCTTCGCGCAGGTTGGCATGAATGATTGCCCAGGCGTCTGCATAGGCGTCATAAACCGCTACCTGGTCGGGGGTCAGGCAATGCTCGAGAATCTCGTACTCAACTCCGGCGAATGAAAGTGCCCTCGCCGCGTACAGTCCAAGTGACTTCAGATCACGGGCGACCAGTTCCATTGCAGCGATACCGCCATCGCGAATGTCTGCGACGAAGGCTTCGCGATTGGCAAAAGCCGTCTCGGGACCCCACAGGCCAAGACGGGTGGCATAGGCGAGATTATTGACGTCGGATGCCGCGGTCGCCGATGCGTAGAGCACGCGGGCGCGAGGCAGCAGATTCTGGATGCGAACACCGGCAATGCCCTGTTCCGATCCTTTGACCGTACCACGTGAGCCTTCCCCGCCAGCGGCGTTGGCCATCGCATGGGCTTCGTCAAAGACAATGAGCCCGTCGAAGTCCTCCCCAGCCCATTCGAGAATCTGCTCGAGCCGTGTCGCGTCGCTGCGGCCCGAGCGTAGTGTCGGATAAGTCACGAAGAGTATGCCTTCGCGCATCCCGATCGGGACACCGAGCTTCCATTGGCCAAGGGGCTGGACGTCGATGGGAAGGCCGCCGAGCGCGGTCCAGTCGCGGCGGGCATCTTCGAGCAAAGCTTCGTTCTTGGAAATCCAGATGTGGCGCCGTTCGCCCCTCACCCACCGGTCGAGGATGACGGAAGCGACCTGCCGTCCTTTCCCTGCACCAGTTCCGTCACCAAGAAAGTAGCCCATGCGGTAGGCGTGCCCGTCGGCGCTCGCCTTCAAGGCGCAGCCCTTGTCGTCGGGCTCAAACCGTCCCGGCAGATCGCGGGCATGCGCGCTTGCGGCATAGATCAGGGTCTCGGCCTGCGCAGCGGAAAGGACGCCCCCAGCAATGAGGCTCGACGGAAGCTGAGGCACCACTTCGGGCACGGGTGCGGTTATCGAACCCATCGCAACGGATTCAACCAGCGGGGTCGGATGCGGGACCGCATCTGCAATTGAGATCCGGCTCGGCCGGTAGGGCAAATAATGCCCAACCTGGCTTTCGATCGGCGCAGGTGCTTCGAGCGGAGTAAAATCAAGCGGCAGGATCGACGGCGCCGCAGCGGTTGGATGGACCTTAAGTGGAACTGGTTTCGTCCTGTTCGCAACCAGCCGAAGCGGCAATGCTGGCTTGATGCCGATGCTGGGCTCGGCGGGCAGGCTTACCCGGTCAGGCAGCATATCGATCAGCAGATGAAGCTCGGCAAAGTTTGCCGGCTGGGCGATGATCGGGCTGGTACCATCCTTAGCCTTGTCGAGAACCAAGAGCCGGGTTGAGATAGATGTGCCCTGCTTGACGAAACCGCGCTCGATCGTCGCGTTGAGGCGCAACGAGACGGGACCGGCGATCCCGACAAGAAACTTCGGAAGCTCGAACCATTCGGGCATCACTGCGACCAGGCGGCCACCGGGCAGAAGGCGCTTCCAGGCAGAACGCAAGTGCCGATCGCCAGTGCGACTATCGTGGCCCCTTTCGATTCCGTGTGAATAGGGCGGGTTCATCAGCACCACGCTCGGACCCACGTCGGGCTTGAGAAGTTCGTCGATCAGTTCCCCGTCAAATCCCGTGACTGTCGCCTCTGGAAACACGGCGCCCAGGCATTCGCGGCGCAGCGGCGATATTTCGTTGAGAGCGAGACGCGCAGCTGCTTTTGCTGCCCATACGCACAGCATCCCGGTCCCGGCCGACGGTTCGAGAACCAGTTCAGCGGCAGAAATCGCGCATGCCTTTGCAGCCATCCAGGCCAGACGGGGCGGCGTCGCGAATTGTTGCCACTCGATCTGCTCGTCGCTCCGGTTGGACTGGGTCGGGACCAGACCTTCAAGGCGCGTGAAAGCCTCATCGGCAAAGCTGGGTGACATTGCAGGTGAGAATTCGGTCGCCTGCGCCAGAAAGAACACCTGCGCCAATTCAAGTGCCGCATGGGCATCGCGTACGGACCAGCGTCCTTCGGCGTCGCTACCGCCGAAGTGATCGGCCATCGTTGCATTCACAGTGAGCCGTGAAATTGCTTGATCTGCAGCGAGCCGGGCGGCCAGCGCCCTCGCCGCTGCCAGCACTGGCGGCTCGGCGGGATCGGAGAATGCGAAAGCGGTATTTGCGTGTGACATGAGAGACCTCCTGAAGAGGCCCTGGGTTTGTCCGGGTGTCCGTTCAGATGGATCCGTCCGGGGGCCTCACAAGGCCCCAAGCCCGCTTTCCTCTCACCGACATTCAGACCGCAGCTCGGACTGAGCGCATGAGCACATCATTCCAATCATCGCCGGTCTGCTGCGGACGCCTGGTGACAATCAGCCGCCCTTCGCAAGCGTAAGCATTTCGCGCGCGCTCTTCAGCAAGGCGCCCACCCGCATCATTGTCGACAAAGAGATACAGCTCGCGCACCGATTCCGGGATTGTGACCTGGCCGAAGCGTTCGTTTCCCAGCGTCGCCCAGCAGGGAACATTGAACATTTGCATCGTTGAGAGGGCCGTTTCGTTTCCTTCTGCGAGTCCAAGGCGTCCCTCATCCGGGTATGCGAAACGCACCGCGCCAGAACCGGGACTGCCTAACGCACGCCTGGGCTGATCAAATGAAGCCAAGCTGCTTTTTTCCAGATTGAGGAAGGAGCGGTGCAGCGCCAGAATCCCGGCATCACTGCGCACGGCCGCGACCATCGCGGGTAGAAACCGGACAGCACCCTTTGGCCCAAGCGGCATACGCGGGTGGAAACGCAGCTCCGGCGAAGAAATCGTGATGCCTCTGGACACGAGGTACTTCTCGGCGGGGCTGCCAGCGATGGTCGACGCCTCACGCCAGAGCCTCAGCGCATTCCGATTGGCGACTTCCTCGCGCGGTTCGGCCACGATCGGACCACTCGTGCCATCGAACAAGTCCGCAATTCGTATCCCGAGCCCGGCCATGGCTTCTATCACCGCCTCGTTCGTGCAGCCGGCAAAGCAATGAACAAGAATTGCACGCTTCCCGAGCGTGATGCTTAGCGAAGGAGTGCGGTCGTCGTGGGCCGGGCAGCAGCACATCCCGCGCGAACGCGACCAGGTGCCGCCCAGCTGCTCGACTATCTTGCGTGCGCGGGTTTCCATCTGCATGCCTTGGAATTGGGATGATCGGTGTTGGTTCATGGGGGGCATCTCCATCGTAACGTGCCTCCACCCGCGCAGCCTCCGCTCTGCGTCGCTGACGTTTCATTTTCCTACATGATATGTTCTATATATGTTCTTTCTCGATTCGACCAACAAAGGATTCGGGAATGAGACTGAAATGGGCAGTTGCCGCAGTGGCAACGGCAGGATTTGGGTCCGTCCTCCCCGCTAACGCGCAGGAGATGGAGCCCCCTCAGATGACCGTTGCCTCGGAGTTGACGACCGACGGCTTCCGCGTTGCAGAAGGGACTGATGGCTTCCTTCTCGTCGAACATGGCATTTGGAGAAAGCCTCCAACGGCCTCGTCCGAGCCGCCGGCTACCGATGCGGGTCGAACCTACTTGCCCTATCGATATCCAAAGCCCCAAGGCAGCGCGCCATCGGGATTCCGTCGGGCAAGCTACCTTCCTCATGTTTACGCTGCTGAGGCTCAATACTCGCTACCAAGCGGCCTTCTCGACGCTCTTGTATGGACGGAATCACGATATAATCCGATGGCCATCAGCAAGGCCGGGGCCGCAGGCTTGGGGCAATTGATGCCAGGGACAGCGCGGGACCTTGGCGTTTCAAATCGCTTCGATCCCAAGGCGAACATCTTGGGTGCGGCCCGATACCTACGCCAGATGCTGGACAAGTTCGGGGTGGTTCATCTGGCCCTCGCCGCATACAACGCAGGTCCAGGTGCCGTCGAGCGCGCAGGCGGTATTCCTCGCAATGGCGAGACGCCGGCCTATGTGCGTGAAGTGCTGCGCCATTGGCGGTTTTGAACGGGGGACGTTGTGAGCGTGGGTCGAATACGCGTCTCGGGAATTTTGAGCCGTGGTAGACGCGGGTTGTTCCTGACCACGACAGACGAAGTCGTCTGGATCATCGAGAGCGAAGAACCCGAATGCGAATTCGTCGGATCAGCGGTGATTGTCGAGGGGGTTGTCGCAGGTCGAGATCGTTTGCGCGCAGAGACTGGATTGGACCGGTCTGATCGAAGCCATAGTTATCAGGCTGCGCGCTTCCCTGCCTTCTTGATGTCGATCACCTTCCCGCCGCTCAGATAGTCAGCCCAGTCCTGCATCATCCGGCGCCGGGGAGCCAGGTATTCAGCGGCATTGTAAGCTCCACGCACGTCGTTTTTCTCCGAATGCGCGAGCTGTAGTTCGACCCAATCCTCATGGTATTTCCTGATCCACATGGGCGGCTTGCCGAACTCGACCAACTGCTCATTGGCCCAGGTGCTCGCCAAGCCCCGGAAGCCGTGTACGGTTTGGCGACTGTGGTATCCGAGGCGATAGAGCGCGTAGATCATTGTGTTCTCTGAAAGCGGCTTGTTCGGGCCATTACCCGGGAAGAGAAACTCGCCAGGCGCTGCTGCTATCATGGATTTCGCGATGTGCGTTGCCTGCTGCGAGAGGGGCACCAAATGCTCTCGTCCCATCTTCATTCGCTCGGCCGGTATGCGCCAGACAGGTGATTTGCCGCCGAGGTCTTCGAACTCGGATTTGGCGGCGAAGCGGAGCTCCTTCGTTCGAACCCAAGTCAGGAGCGCAAAGAGAACTGCGTCACGGGTGATTGAGGACCGCCGTTCGCCCTCTTCCTGGTAGGCATGCAGCTTCTCGATGAATGCGGGCAATTCGCTGAGCGGCAGACGGCTCATATGCTTCACTCGTGGTCGCGGCTTTAGCGCCCCACGCAGATGTGTCGTCGGATCATTCGAGGCCAGGCCACACGCGATTGCGAACTGGAAGACTTGCCCCACCCCTTGCTTCGCACGCCGGCTGATATCGAGCGCGCCTCTTGCTTCGATTTTGCGTATCATTGCCAGGACGTCGGGCGCCGTGATTTCATGAACGAGTTTCTCGCCGATGGCTGGAAAGACATCCCTTTCCATGCGCGACCAGACGCGTTCGGCGTGCGCGGCATTCAACGCGCTCTTTCGATTTTCATGCCAGCGCTTTGCGACATCAAAGAAAGTGGCACCCTCCTGCGAGATCACTTCCCCCTTGGATTTCATTGGATCCTTGCCCTCGGCTAGCAACGCCTTTGCGGCTGTGCGCTTGGCACGCGCTGCAGCTATCCCGAGGTCTGGGTAAGCGCCGAACGAGAGCAACTTCTCCTTGCCTGCGAAGCGGTACTTCATCCGCCACAACTTTGATCCGTTCGGCTGGACGAACAGGAATAGGCCCTCCCCGTCGGCCAGCTTGTAGGCGCGATCACTTGGCTTGGAATTTCGGGCCTGAGTCTCCGTGAGAGGCATTGGGGGTATCGCTCCTTTCCGACACTCCGCGAAAATACCCCCAAAATACCCCCAAACCAAATCTGGCTGCATGTGGAAGACCATGGGCGCATGCGGACGCGAATCACCCGCAAACCTCTGCTTTTCTTTCGATTTTTGGAAAAATGCGGAAGCTAGTGGAAGCTTCCGGATCAAGGAATGGTAGCGGAGGAGGGACTTGAACCCCCGACCTACGGATTATGATTCCGCCGCTCTAACCAGCTGAGCTACTCCGCCAACCTTGCGAGTCCGGGGCAAGCCGCCGGACAGGAGGCGGCCTATAGGGTCGCACGTTCCTCCGGTCAATAGCAGGTTTGTGCGACTGCTGACTCAAAAAAACACCCCGGCAGGTCGCACTGCCGGGGTGTCGCTTTGCGGGCATCGGAGGACCAGTCTCCACCGCCCAGTGGGCTCTGGATTAACGAAGCAGGTTCAGCACGCCCTGCTGGCTTTGGTTGGCCTGCGCCAGCATCGCGGTCGATGCCTGCGAGAGGATCTGCGCTGCCGCCAGCTTGGTCGATTCTGCAGAGAAATCGGTATCGGCGATGCGCGATTTGGATTCGGAGAGGTTGGTCGCGGTCGACGTCAGATTGTTTAAGTCAGCAGCAGCGCCGCAGCGTTGTTCACCATATGCGCAACGATGTTCACCCGCAGCGATCCGGTCTTGTGGTACAGGATACCGAAAACCGCACCCATCGCCATCAGCGCGGGAAACGCGTGATAATCCATATGGACTGCGCCGAAAATTGCCGAGGCCCCCAGGATTGCAGCCCATGCCGGTAACTGTTTTGCAAGCGCGTTCTGCACCAGCCCGCGAAACAGGATTTCCTCCAGCAAGGGGGCGATACCCGCGATCGCAACAAACAGCATGACCGTGTTCAAAGGCGTATCGGGCAGGGCTTCGAACATCTTTCGAAGCGCTTCCTGCACCTTGATATCGGGGATGATATAGGTGGCGTAGAGATGGTTGAAGGCGAGGCCTGCAGCAATCAGCCCAATCGCCAGTCCGATGGTCTGCAAAAGATTGACGCGGCTCCAACGCAGCAGTCCGATCCGCGCTGCACGGTCCTCCTTGCGCAGATGGAGCCACAAAAGCCCGAGCATGACGAGGCTCGATGCCACCAGTGAGAGGATTGTCGGCACCGCGACGAAACTGGGATCCTTGGCCAGCGCCGTCGGATCGCGGCCGCTATCGTCCATGCCGATGGCCATGCCCAAGGCCATCACGCCTGCGACGACCTGCAACAGCAGGAAGATCACCACCCACCCCAGCGCCCCCAATATGGTGGGGAATTTGTGATCGGGATGGCTGGCGTTATGCACGTCTTCGGTCATTCGTCCCCCGTCGCTTCAATAGGCTTCGCCATGGCTAAGCGAGCGTCGGGGCAAAAGCAATCACACCAGGCCCATTTTCATGAGGTCGCCGAGCATCTTGGGCGGCATTTCATCGCGGCCATCCGCTCCCTCCCCGCCAAGGTCGGGCGGCGCATCCTTATCTTCCAGATAACGCCAGCCCTGATGCGCGCGTTTGGGGATGGAGCGGCATGGGGGCTATTTGGGGGTGCGGTAATCAGCCCGCAAGACCGGCAAACACCGCAAGCCCAAGAAAGATCAGGAAGCCCATGGAGTCGGTGATCATGGTCACGAAAATGGAGCTTGAAACCGCTGGATCCTGATCGAGGCGGTCAAGAAACACGGGAATGGCGACGCCCGAAAGCCCAGCAATCAGGATGTTGAAAAGGATCGCCGCTGCAATCACGCCGCCCAGTGTCCAGTTGGTGAACACCAATCCCGCACCCAGCCCCGCGATTACCGCAACCGTGGCACCGATGAGCACAGCGACACGCACCTCGCGCCAGATTGAACGCACCGTGTTTGATTGGGTCAGCTGGTTGGTCGCCAGCGCGCGCACGGTCACCGCCAGCGTCTGTGTGCCGGCATTGCCGCCGATAGAAGCGACGATCGGCATCAGGATCGCCAGCGCGACCATGGTTTCTATGGCCGCACCAAATTGCGCGATGATGAAGCTTGCGACCATTGCCGTGCCCAGATTGGCAATAAGCCAGCGGACACGCGCCTTATAGCTGTCGGCGATTGGCTCGTTAATGTCGCCTTCGCCTGCACCCGACAGGCGCAAGATATCCTCACCCGCCTCTTCCTGGACGATGTGGACCACATCGTCCGCGGTGATCACACCCACCAGCCGCCCGGCATCGTCGACCACAGCCGCCGAAATCAGCGCATATTTCTGGAAGCGCAGTGCCACCTCTTCCTGGTCCATATCGACCGGGATCAGCGTCTGTTCGCGCTTCATCACGTCGGAAATCGAAATGTTGCGCGGCGTGCGCATGATCCAGCTCAACTGGCAGGTGCCAATCGGGCGATGCGCGGGATCGACAACGAAGATTTCCCAGAATTCAGTCGTCAGATCCTGGTTTTCGCGCAAATAATCGATCAGCTGGCCGACAGTGATATGCTCTGGCACCGCGACCAGTTCGCGCTGCATGATACGGCCGGCGGATTCTTCGGGATAGGAAAGCGCATCCTCGATGACAGCGCGGTCTTCGGGATCGAGTTCGGCAAGGACGGCTTGCTGCTCGTCCTCCTCCATATCCTCGATCATTGCGACCGCGTCGTCGGTCTCCATCTGCTCGGCAAGGTCGGCGATCTGCGCGGCGGGCAGCGCATCGACGATATCGTCGCGCACCCAATCATTGATTTCCGCGAGCACGTCGGCGCTGAGCAAATCGCCCAGGGCAATGGCGAGCGCGGCGCGATCCTCACGCGGGGTCAATTCGAACAGGTCGGCGATGTCGGCAGCGTGCAGCGGCTGGGCGAGGCGATAGGCCTCTTCGCGATTGCCAGCTTCGACTGCATCGAGAACTTGATCGACAAAGTCGGCTTTCAGCCGGTTATCCTCGTCGAGCGTGCCATCGATTGTTTCAACCGGGGGGAAATCAGGATCGGCTTCGGCAGTCATCGTCCCCCCTTTGCTGCAGATTGTTACGACCGCGCCCCTCCTACGCCGACCAAGAGAAAATGCAATTTACTTTTGGCCGGGCTGGCCTATTGCGAGCGCAAAGTTCAACAAAAGGATTCCCCCGATGGCCGAAACCCTCACCATGCACCTTTCGACCGGCGACGTCGTGATCAAGCTGCGCCCTGACCTTGCCCCCAACCATGTCGCGCGCATTGTCGAACTGGCGCAGGAAGGCTTTTACGACGGTGTGAAGTTCCACCGCGTAATCGACGGCTTCATGGCGCAGGGCGGTTGCCCGAACGGCACCGGCACCGGTGGTTCTTCAAAGCCGAACCTGAAGCAGGAATTCAACGACGAGCCGCACGTCCGCGGTGCCTGCTCGATGGCGCGCACGATGGATCCGAACAGCGCGAACAGCCAGTTCTTCATCGTTTTCGACGATGCGACCTTCCTCGATCGCCAGTACACTGTCTGGGGTAATGTGATCGAAGGCATGGAAAATGTCGACGCGCTCCCCAAGGGCGAGCCGCCGCGCGAACCCGGCGTGATCAACTCGATTACGGTCGCCTAAAGCATCAAATCCGGAAGGTGCCATCCACGACGGTGACACAGTCACCGCCGACATGGATGGCATCTCCCTCTATCCGCACGCGGACATTGCCATCGCGGCCCACTTGCCGCCCTTGGCTAGCGACATATTCGCTTCCCGCCGAAACCTGCTGTGCCTTGAGGCGATAGGCAGCAACCGCGCCATTGCCGCTGCCGCAGACAGGGTCCTCGGCTATCCCGTCAGCCGGGGCAAAACTGCGCACCACGATGCCGCCATCGGCCTTGTCGGCATAAACCGTCATGCCGGTTGTCGATTGCGCGCGATCATAGTCGGCGAGGATTTGCAGATCGGGCTGTAGCTGCTCAACCGTTTCCGCCGATGCCAGTTCTGCAATCACCCAGCGCGGGCCGACATTGACGATTTGGGGTGCACCCTTGATCGCACCTTCGCCCAAAGCGGTGGCCAGCTGGCCAGCCTCGGGAGCTTCTTCATAGGCATAGCGCGGCAGGCGGAAGGAAAGGCCTGTACCCGCCACGCTGACCTCCACCAAACCTACGGCGCATTGCTGGACAACCTTGCCATTCTTGGGCATCGCCAAACCGGCTTCGATCACCGCATGCGCCGTGCCCAGGGTAGGATGCCCGGCAAAGGGCAGCTCGCTTTTCGGGGTGAATATCCGCACCGAATAGTCTGCTGAAGCATCCGTCGCCGGAGAGACAAAGGTCGTTTCAGACAGGTTGGTCCAGTTGGCGATCGCCTGCATCTGCTCCGCCGACAAACCTTGCGCATCGAGGATGACCGCCACCGGATTACCCTTCAACGCCACAGCGGTGAAAACATCGACCTGCTTGAAAGGTCTAGGGTTGGCGGTGCTCATGTTCGTCGTCCTGATGCTCGATCGTTTCGCTTGGAATATAGCCCAGCTCGTCCTTATGCCCTTCCGGATCGGGGTGGATCAGCACCTCAACCCCCGGAAATTCACGCATCAGTTCGGCCTCGATCTCGTCCATCACCTCATGCGCCTTCAGCACGGTCATGTTTGGATCGACCCAGACATGGAACTGGCAGAAATCGTGCGCGCCCGCCGAACGCGTGCGCATGTCGTGGATGCCCTTCAGTTCCGGGTGGCGCATGGCGACTTCGATGAAACGCTGTCTTTTTTCGAGCGGCCACTCCTTATCGAGCAACTGGTCGAGTGCGAGGCTGGCTGCGCGCCAGGCGCCCCAGAGCAACCACAACGTAATCGCAATGCCGAAAAGCGGGTCTGCACCGCGCACATTGAGCATGGCATCCAGCGCCAGTGCGACAATCACTGCAATGTTGAGCAGCAGATCGCCCTGATAGTGCAAATGATCACCATGGATGGCGACCGATCCGGTCTTTTTGATGACGTGGCGTTGGTAAGCGAGCAACGCGAGCGTCGCGACAATCGCAACCAGTGATACGCCAATACCCATTTCGGGATGCTCGGTCGGCGCGCCGCTGCCAAGACGATCGATGGCACGCCAGCCGATGAACAATGCCGAAACCGTCACCAGCATGACCTGCACCAGTGCCGAAAGCGCCTCCGCCTTGCCGTGGCCAAAGCGATGGTCGTCGTCCGCTGGCATGGCGGCGTAGCGGACACTGAACAATGTCAGCAGCGAAGCGAGCAGGTCAAAGCCGGTGTCCGCAAGCGAGCCCAGCAGCGCGACCGATCCGGTTTCAATCGCAGCCCAGCTTTTGAGAACGGTCAGGAAAAGCGCCATTGCCACACTTGCCAGCGCGGCCTTGGAGGTCATCGAACCATGTTCGTGATGATGGTGGTCGTGCGATTGGCCCATGGCGCGTCAGGGATAAAGCATGAAGCTGCGCCAGCCATCGCCGTCGCGTTCAAAAACCCAGCGTTCGTGCAGGCGGAATTCACGGTCCTGCCAGAATTCGATACGCTTGGGCGTCACGATATTGCCGGTCCAATGCGGTGGGCGGGGCACATCCTGCCCTTCGAAGCGCGCCTTCACTTCGGCAAAGCGCGCTTCAAATGTCGCGCGGCTATCGAGCGGACGCGATTGATCAGACGCCCATGCGCCCAACTGGGAATCGCGCGCCCGGCTCGCAAAATAGGCATCGGCGGTTGCATCGCTGACCTGGCTGATCGGCCCTTCGATGCGCACCTGTCGGCGCAGCGATTTCCAATGAAAGAGCAAGGCAACATTGGGGTTTGCCGAAAGCTCTCCACCTTTGCGGCTTTCAAGGTTGGTATAAAAGATGAACCCGCCTTTGCCGTCGGCATCGGGGCCATGTCCTTTGAGCAGCACCATGCGCACCGACGGGTGACCGGCGGCATCGGCGGTGGCGAGCGCCATGGCATTGCCATCGTTGATTTCGGTGGTGCGCGCCTCTTTGAACCAGGCATCGAAAAGGGAATAGGGATCTTGGCTTTCCATATCGTCCCGATAGGCTAGACTGGCCGTACAAGGAAGGGGGGACTGCCATGCAAATTCCGTGGGAAAGCATTTTTGAGGTCACGAACATCTATGCGATGCTCTGCTGGCTGGTTCTACTCTTTGCGCCAAGGCGCGAACAGGCGTTGCCCCTGCTGTTCATGGCGGGGTGCGGACTGCTGGCGTTGACCTATGCGGTGCTGATTGTCGGCCTTATGAGCGGCATGTTTGATGCAGACGGTCCACGCTCGCAGGATTTCAGCTCGCTTGCCGGAGTCATGGCGCTGTTTGACAGCAAGGGTGGCGCTACCATCGGCTGGATCCACTATCTCGCCTTTGACCTGTTCGTCGGTATTTGGGCAGCGCGCAACGCCGACCGTCGCGGCATAGCGCGCTGGATGCAGATATTGGTTTTACCGTTCATCTTTCTGCTCGGCCCCTTGGGGCTGGTGCTTTACCTTGGCTTGCGCACATTTGCCGGAAAAAGCGTCGAAAATGGCATCGCACCGAGTTGACTCATGGCGCTGTAATGCCAATCTAATACAGGGACGCAAATAAACAGGGACCATAATGGCCGATCCATATTCCATATTGGGCGTATCGAAGGGCGCAGACGAAAAGGCGATCAAGAGCGCCTATCGCAAGCTCGCCAAGGAGCTGCACCCGGACAGGAACCAGGACAACCCGAAGGCAGCCGAGCGCTTTGCCGAAATCACGCACGCCTATGACCTGCTGTCAGACGCGCAAAAGCGCGGCCAATATGATCGCGGCGAGATTGATGAAAACGGCCAACCACGCTCGCCCTTTGGCGCCGGCTTTGGCGGAGGCAGCCCTTTCAGCGGCGGCGGTGCTCGTCCCGGTCAGGGCGGCTTCGAATTTGGCGGCGGTATCGATCTTGGCGACATATTTGACGGCCTGTTCGGGGGCGGCGCCGGTGCGCGCCCTGGCGGACCGCGTCCGCAACCAGGACCGCCACCCAAAGGTGCGAACATCGCATATGAGCATCTGGTTTCATTCACCGATGCCGCCAAGCTCGAGCCGCAGCGCATCACTTTGCGCGACGGCAAGACGGTCGAGTTCAAGCTGCCGCCCGGCGTGGTCAGCGGGCAGCAGATCCGCATCCCCGGCAAGGGTCAGGCCGGGCCGGGTGGTAATGGCGATGCAATGGTGACGCTGAAACTTGGCAAGCACCCTTTTTACGATCGTGACGGCGACAATATCCGCCTCGACCTGCCCATCAGCCTGAAAGAGGCGATTGCGGGAGCGAAGGTAAAGGTGCCGACAATCGATGGCCCCGTTATGCTAAGCGTGCCCGCAGGTGCCCAGTCGGGAACCACGATGCGTATCAAGGGCCGCGGCTTTGCCAAGAAAGGCGGCGAGCGCGGGGACCAACTCGTAACCCTGCAAATCCGACTGCCTTCGGACTTGAGCAAACTTGCCGCACTGGCCGAGGCACTTCCCGACGATCCCAGCCTGCGCGCCGAACTTGGTGTCTGAGCACTCACCCCTCTCGCCCGAGGCGCGCGCGCACGATCCGCGCCCGCACACCGAAAGCGAAGAGGAGTGGTTTCACCATCTTGATCCCTATCACCGCGCGAAAGAGGTGATCCGCCGCGTCGTGGTCGGGGTGTATACCGAAGGCTTCGTCAATGCTGGCAATTTTGCCTATCTGTCGATCGTCACACTATTCGCGTTTTGTATAGTGGCGGCTGCGATCGCGGGCAGCCTTGGCCAGACCGAATCCGGTCTGGCGCTGATCGACGCCTTTTTCCGGACAGTTCCCGGCAGTGTCGAAGCCGCGCTCGAAGAGCCTGTCCATGCCGCGATGTCAGCCCGTTCCGGCCCGTTGCTCTGGCTAAGCGCCGCGGTCAGCCTGTGGACCACCACCAGCTTGATTGAGACCATACGCGATGTGCTTCACCGCGCTTATGGAACCCAGCCCGAACGCTGGTTCTGGCAGTACCGGCTCGGCAGCTTTGCCGTCATCGTTGCTGCCGTCATCCTCGCCATGACCGCCTTTTCGGCGCAGGTGCTGGTGGTCACGATAGAGGATCTGGTCTATCGTTATATCCCTGCAGCGGAGCGTGCGGCCGGATATTTCGCATGGGGCCGGATCATTCCGTTCGCCGTGTTATTCTTGGCAATCTATACAATCTATCGTGGCCTCACCCCACGCAAATACCGCGTCAACCTCTATCCCAAATGGCCCGGTGCGGTCTTGGTCAGCATCTGGTGGGTTGGCTGCACTATGGTTCTGCCCTGGTTCGTTTCCACGGTCAGCAATTACGACCTGACCTATGGCAGCCTTGCCGGCATCATGATCGCCCTGATTTTCTTTTACCTGATCGGTTTGGGCATGGTAACCGGGGCGCAGTTGAACGCTGCACTGGCCAACGCCACCGAAATTGGCCTAAAGGGCGCCAAGCACAGGAATATAGACAATCAGGAGTTCGTCCAAAAATGACCGGATTGATGGCAGGGAAACGTGGCCTCATCATGGGCCTCGCCAATGACAAGTCGCTCGCTTGGGGCATCGCGCAGCGGCTGAAGGCCGAGGGTGCCGAGCTGGCGATCAGCTATCAGGGTGAAGTGATGGAAAAGCGCGTGCGCCCGCTGGCCGAGCAACTGGGCTGCGATTTCCTGATCGATTGCGACGTGTCCGACATGGCCAATCTTGACGCCGCTTTTGAAAAGCTGTCTTCGCGCTGGCCTACAATCGACTTCGTTGTCCATGCCATCGGTTTCACCAACAAGGAAGCGCTGCGTGGCAAATATTTCGACGTCACGCTCGACGACTTCCTGATGACGATGAATATCAGCGTCTACAGCTTCACCGCCGTCGCCAAGCGCGCCGCGGCGATGATGACTCCATTCGATCCGGAGACCGGCAAAGGCGGCGGATCAATGCTGACACTCAGCTATTATGGTGCCGAAAAGGTTGTGCCGCACTATAATGTGATGGGCGTTGCCAAGGCGGCTCTCGAAGCCAGCGTGAAATATCTCGCCAACGATGTCGGCCCCGATGGAATCCGAGTGAATGCGATCTCCGCAGGCCCGATCAAGACGCTGGCAGCGTCGGGCATCGGCGATTTCCGTTATATCCTAAAATGGAACGAATATAATTCGCCGCTGCGCCGCAATGTCACCATCGATGATGTTGGCGCATCGGCGCTGTACTTCCTGTCGGATCTTTCGGCAGGGGTTACCGGCGAAACCCACCATGTCGATGCAGGCTATCACACGGTGGGCATGAAGCAGGAGGATGCTCCTGATATCGCGCTCGGCTGATTAGGAAAGCGAGGTGGGGATGTTCGAGGGACATAGCAACCAAGTGGTCCTCCTCCTCATCGGTTGCGCGGCTTTGGTCGGGCTTTACGGCTATCTGCACGCCAGACGTTTCTGGGAGGGGTTGCCGCCACTTCTCGACGGCTTTGTTTCCGCATCGGGTTTCCTGCTGGTAATTGCTGCATTCGTTTTCGGCGGGCGTTTCGGTGGAGCATATGGCCACCCCCATGCAGGGCGCGTGCTCGCGGTTGCTGGCGCAGTCATCGTCTATCGCACACTGCGCACCTGGATCGGCAAGGAACAGGTGAAATATCGCAAGGTCAGGGTGAAACCACCCGAAGACGCATGATCCTTCGCGCGCTGGAAAATTCCGAATTCGATATGGTCGATGCCGTCCATCGTGCTGCCTTTGCCAGCACATCCTTCGGCTATCAGGGCGAAGCAGAACTGGTCCGCGCCATCCACGCCGATGGCGATGCTCTGGTTTCGCTGGTGGCTGAAGTGAATGGACGGATTGTTGGCCATGCCCTTTTCAGCATAATGGATGTTGAAGCCGATGGCGGCCCACTCAAAGCCGCAGGCCTTGCCCCTGTCGGCGTGCTGCCCGAGATGCACGGCACGGGGATCGGCTCGGCATTGATCGTGCGCGGGCTCGAATTGCTGCGTACCAGCGGCACTCAGATCAGCTTCGTACTCGGCCATCCCGACTATTATCCGCGTTTTGGCTATAGCGCCCAAGTCGCCAGCCCCTTTGCCTCGCCCTATTCCGGGCCGCATTTCATGGCGCTTTTGCTGGACAAAGGCGTGCAACTTCCCGAAAGCGGCCGCGCACGCTATGCTCCCGCTTTCGGGCCCGAGAGGTAAGATGAGTTTCAACACGTTCGGCCATGTTTTCCGTTTCACCACCTGGGGCGAAAGCCACGGGCCGGCATTGGGCGCTGTGGTCGATGGCTGCCCGCCGGGAATTGCGCTGTCCGAAGCAGACATCCAGCCTTTCCTCGACAAGCGCCGCCCGGGCACCAGCAAGTTCACCACGCAGCGGCAGGAGCCGGACCAGGTCCGTATCCTTTCAGGCCTTTTCGAAGGCCGCACCACCGGCACCCCGATCAGCCTGATGATCGAGAATGTCGACCAGCGTTCAAAGGATTATTCGGAAGTCGCGAAGGCCTATCGCCCCGGCCATGCCGATTACAGCTATGACGCCAAATATGGCTTTCGTGATTATCGCGGTGGCGGACGCAGCTCGGCGCGTGAAACCGCCGCGCGGGTCGCCGCGGGGGCAGTAGCGCGCGCCGTTATCCCCGAAGTCGAAATCCTTGCCTATGTCGTCGAGATTGGCGGTGATGCGATCGATCGTGCCAATTTCGAGAAAAGCCAGATCAACAAGAATCCGTTCTTCTGCCCCGACGAAGCCGCAGCCGGCCGTTGGGAAAAGCTCGTCGACGAGGCGCGCAAGGCTGGGTCTTCGCTGGGTGCCGTTGTCGAATGTGTCGCCACCGGCGTTCCACCCGGTTGGGGCGCCCCGCTTTATGCAAAGCTTGATAGCGAGCTTGCCGCAGCGATGATGGGCATCAACGCGGTCAAGGCTGTGGAAATCGGCGCAGGTTTTGAAGCGGCCCGCTTGCGCGGAGAGGAAAATGCTGATCCGATGCGCCCGGGAACCAACCAGCCGCTGTTCCTTGCGAACAATGCAGGCGGTATTGCAGGCGGCATTTCGACCGGCCAGCCAGTCGTCTGCCGGGTCGGGTTCAAGCCGACAAGTTCAATCCTGACCCCTGTGGACACCGTCACCCGCGAAGGCGAGGCAACCGAAATCGTCACCAAGGGTCGGCATGATCCGTGCGTCGGCATCCGCGGTGCACCGGTTGTCGAGGCGATGATGGCATTGGTACTGGCCGACCAGAAACTGTTGCACCGCGCCCAGTGCGGTTGAGACACTCAGTAATGCGCTTCGAGCGTTAGCCCCAATATATGGTCGTTGCGTACGGGCGCGCCTGAGCGGTTGATCAACTGCCATGTATAGCCGGGCATGATCGCGAAATGCTCGCCCAAATCGAAATGCACGGCTGCCCCTGCGCGGTTCGCGGTAAAGCCGCTGGCCTGTCCGAAATCGGTATCGTTGAGCGCAAAGATCGCTTCTTCAGTCAGTTGCAGCTCGATTTCGCCATCTGCATCCAATGGCTGGCGCAAACGTGCGCGCGGCCGGAAACGCAGGCCCACTTCATCACTGCCGGTTACACCGAAGACTTCTTCAATTTGCAATCGGCCCTCGAGACGCGGTAGCAGTTTGACTGCGACGCTTTGCGCGAGGCGATGCTGGAACAGGTCACTGCCGCCATCGACGACGGTCGTGACATGGGCATAGTTCAATGTCAGGCTGACATCGTCATTGAGCGCGTGGGTATAGCCAAGTCGAAGGAAGCGTTGGCCGACCTCGAATGAATCGTGTCTCGAACGCAGGATCAGGTTGGCCGACAACGTATCGTCTTCATCCAGCTTCACGTCGCCCGTCAGCGTCAGCCATTGCTGCCGCGTCGCCTCTGCCTGCGCGGGTTGCGCAACAACAGCAAAAGCTGAAAACAGGACAGTAAGGCAAAACCAGCGGAGAGGCATTGGGTTGCGCCTAGCGAAGCCTATTCGACTTGCCAATCCTGGAACAGAACGTCTCACCTTTTGACCGGAACAACGCTGCCATATGGACAGGCACAGCACATTCGCTCAGGGCAATTGGCAGACAGGGGATTGGTAGGTCATGAAAACACAGCGATATCTGCTGCTTGCCGCACTTTTAGCAACGCCATTGGCGGCACAGGGCATTGCCGAGATCGACATGGGTTCCGGACATGCCAGCTATTACAGCAACGAACTTGCCGGTCGGCGCACGGCAAGTGGCGAGCCTTTCAACCCTGCCGACATGACCGCAGCTCATCGAACGGCCGCATTCGGCACTCGGATAAAGGTCACCCATCTGGGTAACGGCCGTGAAGTCATCGTTCGGGTTAACGATCGCGGGCCTTGGGGCCGCGGTCGGATTATCGACCTATCCTATGCCGCTGCCAAGGAACTGGGCATGCACCGCAGCGGCACAGCACAGGTAAGGCTGACCCTCGTCCCCGAAAGTACCGAGTAATCAGACGACGGTTTTGGCAAGCACCTTATCGGTAAGGCCGGCATCGTCCACCGAACCGACAATCGCAACCTGCCCGTCGGCATCGCGCCGCGCAACGAGCACAACGAATTCCTCGCTGCCAAAGGCAAATTCGGCAAGATCGCGGGCTCGTGCAGACCGCAGACGCAGGCGCGGATCGATAGCGACTTGTTTGACATGCTCGCCTTTTTCAACCTTGCGCGCGCGGCGTTCGGCCTGGACCACGCCTTTGAGGCCGCCGCCATACTTCGCCAACAGATCGGCCAATTGTCCCTGCGGAACGGCATTGCGATGGGCATAATCGAGCGCGGCGGCAAATTCGGTGAGGCGCGTCTTGTCATAACCTGATCCGAAAATCAGTTTGACGATCGGCGTCATCGGCGCGCGTTCCTGCACCGTTATGCCATTGTCGGCCAACAGTTCTTCATAGTCTTCGGGATGGCGCTGCGCCGCCAGTGAGAAGTCATATGCACGGCCAATGGCGCGATACAGCGTCTCGCGGCTGCGGGCATCGGCATCGCGCGCCACATCTGCAATATCGCGCGCGCTTTGCAGCCAATCGGCAAGACTTGAGTGATCATCCGGCTCGGTGACAGATATTTTGATCGACACGGCATCGTCATGAGCGAAGCTCGCGTCCAAAACGAGTTCGTCGTCCGACAGGTCGGCAAAGTCGCCCAAATGGGCATCGTCCGGCGAAGGGCCATCGGCCCAGACAGGCACATGATCCTTGCGAACGGGCACCGCTGCAAGCGCGGCCTCCACCTCGGCCATCAGCGGCTGTGCCACCTCTGCGGGGGCGCCCTCT